>Ga0209737_10000094_pt1 | contig 78811 bp, 63 predicted proteins | sample TergutCu122P3_FD_187284 | JGI IMG/M metagenome (GOLD analysis project Ga0209737, IMG submission 187284) | Cubitermes ugandensis P3 segment gut microbial communities from Kakamega Forest, Kenya - Cu122 P3 (SPAdes) (version 2) | ecosystem: Host-associated > Arthropoda: Insects > Digestive system... | reverse complement strand
AAAAAAAGCTGCCACCCAAAGTTTTGAGGGCGTGTGCGTGTAACATTGAATCTTTCCAAGCGTCTCCTCTATATCATGAGTTATTGTGCTGTGGAAACAATGTCTCTCAAAACCCCCAATGTCGGCGACTGGGGGGCTTGGGCACCCCAAAGCCACCTTCCTGAGGGGGAGAGAAACAGCACCCCCAGATAACGCCTTCTGGCAAAGTCTAGCGGGCAGTGCCCCAAAGCACAAAGGCCGACCATGCTTCCAAAGGAATATGGTCGGCCATTTTCATTTGGGCTTTGGAAAGGGCCCAGGCTGGGTCTTCAAGCCCGCCTTCAGCATAGAAATGCTGCATAAATTCAGCAGAAACGGCATCTTCGACGCTGCGGAGGCTTGCCACCACTTGGCGGCTGCCTGCGGCCAAAAAGCTGCCACTCAAACTCATGAGACCCTCGCCGTCATGGCTTCGGGCCGAGGCACAGCTTGAGAGCACAACCATTTGAGGTGCAAGGCCGCGCTCGAGAATTTCATGTGCATAGAGTTTTCCATCGGCAAGCCCAACGTTTGCACCCTGGGCCTCCACACTCGTGTGTGCGGCCAAATGCAAAAGCCGCGCGTTGGAGAGCTTTTCAAACACCGAGCGCTGCGCACGCGCACCCAAAAAGGGCGCGGTTTTCAAATGCTGGGCCACTTGCAAGGCCTCAGCCTGCGCATGCGGCAAGTCATGCGTGGGGTTTCCCACCACGACAACTTCGCCCTCATGCCGTTCGCGCGCATGCAAGAGGGCCGCTACTTGGAGACTTGGCGCCCAGGCCACGGCGTTTTGCGCAGCGAGCCATTCGCCGCGCACACGCAAAGCCGCCCAGGGCAGCCGACGCACCATGTCTTGCCCCAGCAGTTGCACACGCACGCCTTGCGGAAGCTTGGAGGGCCACAAAAGAGCGCCCAGAGCTTCGGCCTCTTGAACCGTTGGCCTCAAGGCAAAGGCCTCGAGACGTGGCTTGATGTCCTTCAAAGGCAAACCCTGCACTTCGGCAAGTGCTCCCTGATGAAACCACAAACGATAAAATATGTTGCCTGTCGCAAAAAACAACAAGAGCTCGTCTTGGCTCAAAAGCTTGAGTGCTTTTTCAACGCTGAGTTTGGGGGCTTCACTGCCAGGCTCCAGGGCTTGCGCTATGCGCTGAAGCAAGGCATGCACCTCTTCGGCTCTGCTCAAACTGGGCTCCACCTTGGCTGACAGCAACTCCATGAACGTCGGCGCCATGAGGCGCTCGGCCACTTCTAGGGCTTCAAGCACCTTGCCTTCTTGAAGGTGCTCTTCGAACAACCACGCAAAGGCCCAGCTGCGTGTGCGCAAGAAACTGCTCCTTTGGTCAGGTGCAACCAAGGTGCGGTGCATACCTTCAAGCCTCTGAATGACTTCATTTAAAACAGCCTCAGCTTCGGCTTTTCGGCCAAGCTTGGCCAAGGCATTTCCGCGATAGGTGGCCATCCATTGTTGTTCATGTTCGGTCAGGTGCATGTCTTGGGCTTCATCCAAAGCTTCGAGCACCTTCAAAAAGTTTTGTTGCTCAGCAGCCAACTCGACGCGAAGCCACAAGAGATCTGCTCTGGGTGGAATGGGCAAAAGGCGCAAATATTCGTTCAAGGCAGCTTCGGCCTTGTCGAGTTGCTTCTGGCGCATATGTGCGTGTACCAAACCAAGCCAGGCTTGCAGGCACTCATTGCCGCAGTGTTTGCCTTTGCTTAAACTCAACAGGCGCAAAAACTGTTGCTCCGCTAAAGCCCATCGCTCTTGCTGCAGGCTGTGATAGGCGCGCAGGCGCAAGAGATATGGGTTCTCTTGGTTGGCCCTGTCTCTTTGCCGGTGCAAGACTTCAGCTCGAGACAGTGCGGCTTCGGCGGCCACTTCATTGCCAAGCCACGTCTCGATGATGAACCGCGTAGCCAATAAAAGCACTTCTGATTTAAAGTCAGCCTGCGTTTTGACTGCCTGAAGGCCGCGCTGCACCCAAGCCGCGCTGTCTTCAAGCTTGTTTTCCCAGAGGCTCATCCAAGCCAACCAATTGGCCGCGCGGCCTGCGGCTCTTTGGTCTTCGGGTGCATCTGCCTGGGCGCTCTGTTGCACAGCCAAGGCATAGGCCTCTTCAAACAAGCCCTTGGCCTTGTCGCGCTGTTCATTGTCTTCGGCAGCCACACCCAGCAAATAGAGTGCCTGGGGCTTGCGCGGCGTTTTCAGCAAAAGTGCGCCCAGGCGCTCCACTTCAGCTGTGTTCATCAGCTGAGAGTGGCTTTCTGCAGCCAAAGCCAAATGGTGCGCTTTTTTGCTTTTTTCATGGGCTTTTTCGCACAAGGGGGCTGCCTGCACAAAGTCTTCTGCTTCGAAGGCTTTTTCGCAGCGCTTTTCTACAGAGCAGGCCAGGGCACCCCAAAACAACCCTAAAAAAAGCTGCCACCCAAAGTTTTGAGGGCGTGTGCGTGTAACATTGAATCTTTCCAAGCGTCTCCTCTATATCATGAGTTATTGTGCTGTGGAAACAATGTCTCTCAAAACCCCCAATGTCGGCGCCTGGGGGGCTTGGGCACCCCAAAGCCACCTTCCTGAGGGGGAGAGAAACGGCTTCTTTCAGCTTAAATGTCGCCAACTGTCTGCTTTTGAGTTAACGCTGGGAAATATGTCGGGCTCTTTTGCCAAAATTTCAGACAACGCTGTGGATGAGCAATGCCAAAAACTCATCCAAGAGGGAAAACACCGCCAAGCCTTGGAGCTGCTGATGGAGGCCTATGGTGCCTCCATTTATGCCTTTTGCTGCAACATGCTGCACTGCCCCAACACGGCAGCAGACATTTTGCAAACCACCTTTGTGCAAGCCTTCAACCACTTGCCGGGCTTTGAGAAAAAACTTTCTTTCCATATGTGGCTGCTCACCATTGCGCGAAACCGCTCGGTGGACCACTTGCGTACCATAAGACGCAGAGAAAAAGTCTCTGTGCACATTGACGACACAGTGGAAGTGGCTGACTCCAGCCTGCTGGCGGACCAACTCATTCAAAAACAACAAATGCTGCGGACTTTGGAGCAATGCCTCGAAGAGCTCCGCGTGCAAACCAAGGACTCCAGCACACTCAGTACACTCATGCTGCGCTTTCGAGAAAACCTGCCTTATGAGCAAATTTCCAAAATACTCGGCAGCTCCACAGTTGCTCTGAGAGTGCGCGTCGCGCGCGCTTTGCCTAAACTTAAACAATGCATAGAATCCAAAGGGGAATGCATAGAATCCAAAGGGGGAAGGGTGTGAAAAACTGCAACCGTTTCGAAGAAGAAGGACTGGAAAAAGAAGTACTTCCAACAGAATTCGCTGATCACTTGCAGACATGTCCAGATTGTCAGCAAGCCCAAAAAAGCTATGAAAGCCTCTGTCAGCTTTTGAGGCACTGCCAACTCCACATGAACATGCCGCCGGCATGGCAAGAGGGCGTCTGGCGCAGCATTGAGCAAGGCGAGGGCGCAAAAGAAACCCTGGCGGCAAGGGTGCCGGCGCAACCCAAACCCTCTGCAAAGGTGCAGGTGCCGACACAGCCCAAGCCTTCCTTATGGGAGCAATGCTGCACGGCTTTGCGCGCCTACCGCTGGACCCTGGGAGGGGCCGTCACCGCCGCACTAGCGGCTTTGCTGGTGGTGTACCAGCAGATGCCTTCCCCCACGGCCTCGGACCCTTCCGCCTTTGAGTGGAGCATTCTCGACGTTGCAACTTCACAAATTCGCAGCGCAGACAGTGCCAAGTTGGGCAACCAAATTCACATTAAGGCGCAGGTGCCCCCCGCTGCTCAGGCGGCCCTCTTTGTCTATTTGCAAAACCAGCTGGTTTTCTCCTGCTCCCTGGAAAAACTTGGGCAGCATTGCCAGCAGGACGACAACACGTTGAAGGCGCAAGTCCCCTTGGAGCACCTGGGCCACTACCGTGCGTTGTGGGTGGTTTCTTCCAAGCCGCTTTCCATTCCGCAAGCAGGCTTTGACGTGGACGCCGCCAACTTCTTGCGGGAGGGGGCCAACATTCAGCACCCCTTTACCATTGAGGTTTATTAGAGGCCTGCCAAAAAAGGGTGTTGCTGCCATGCAAGGCAACATAAAACGGGCCTATGCATATACCCCGGCATATACCCCGCACCGCCGCCGCATGGCCCCTCCTGGCGACTGCCGCGCATGCTGCACAAGCCCCCCCGCCACCCGAGGCGTGGCAAAGCAACTTAAGCCAATGGCTGCTCTCCCATTTGCCTGAAGCACTGCACCATATAGGCCCTTACCAACTCAGCTACTGGCAATGGCTGGCGCTACCGCTGTTTGTCCTCCTCTTCTGGGTGGCCACCGGGCTTTTGAAAAACCTCTCCCAACGCCTGCTTTTCAAACTCATTCCGCAGACACTGAAGGGCGAAAACCAGACGCTTGCCATTCAACTGGCCAAACCCATCCGCGTACTGTGGTTTTCACTCCTCATGCAGCTGTTTGTGCCGGTGTTGGGCTTGCCAAGCCCGGTGGGCGCTTCTGTCAAAACGGTACTGGCGGCCTTGCTGATTGTGGTGTTGTTTTGGGGCCTGCTGAAACTCGTGGACGTGGTTGCCGAAGTCATTAAAAAGAGGCTGGAGTTGAAAGAGGGGGACACGGCCACGACGCTGATTCAGTCGACGGGGCAGCTGCTGAAGGGCCTGCTCGTGGTGGTTGGAGTGTTAAGCATGCTGAGTTATTTTGGCTACCCCGTCACCAGCATGCTGGCGGGCCTGGGCGTGGGCGGCATTGCGGTGGCGCTGGCGGCCAAAACAACCCTCGAAAACCTGCTGGGTGCCTTTCTTATCCGCTTGGACCAGCCTTTCAAAATTGGCGACTTTGTCAAAATTGGGGAGCTTCGCGGCCATGTGGAGCATATTGGCTTTCGCTCTACGCGCATCCGCACGCTGGAGCGGACGGTGGTCTCCTTGCCCAACGGCTCCCTGGCGGACCAGCGTGTTGAAAACCATGCCCCGAGGGACCGCTTTCGCTTTTCCGTCGTCCTCGGCCTCGTCTATGACACCCATGCCTCACAAATAAAGGCCATTTTGGCAGACATGGAGGCCCTGCTGAAAAACCACCCCAACATTTGGCAGCCAAGCTCCGTCGCCGTGCACCTTCGCGAAATGGCCGCCTCCTCCTTGGACATTGAGGCCATTGCCTATTTCGACACCGAAAATTCCAGGGAATTTAACGCCATCCGCCAGGAGGTGCTGCTGAAAATGATGGAGATTGTGGAAAAGGCAGGCTCCCGCATTGCCTTCCCCTCGAAGACGGTTTATTTGGCCTCCCAGGCGGAGGTGCCTTCGCCTTCGCCTTCGCCTGCTCCGGCTGCCGCCGCAGAGCAGAAATAGAGGAAATAGAGACAGAAACCGAAAGAAGTGGCGCAGCGAGCACGAGAAAGGCCAACACTGGGGGTAGTGCTTTAGCAGTCCCGTACATATACCGGGGGGCGGACCGGGTGCATTTTATGGCACCTGGCATATACGAGGCTGAGCCCGTACGCGCCCGCCACGCCATAACAATTCGACCTCCTACACCCAACCTCCTCCGGCGCTTGCCCCCAGCGCCCTATGCCTCCACTTCAGCATGACTCCAAAAACCTACAGGCCTTTTTCTACTCCCGCCACTTCAAATAAGGCCTATTTATAACCAATTCTTTTTATATTCAGAACTTCAAATTCTGTCAAGACTATTTTCAGAAAATATTGTTTTCGAGTTTTTGAGCCATTTTTTTAGAGGCCTTGGCCCGTGGAAGCCGTTGGCAAGGACAAACGTTGCAGCCGTACACGCCCCAAGGGCAAGTCAACGTCCTGAATGCGCACCCCACAACGCGTCCCCAACGCCAAGTCACCCCCGCTGGGGAGTTGTACGCAATAATTCCACTCGTCAAAATAGGTTGCCTTGCCAAACTCCTTCAGCGGCAAAAGGCCCTCTATCCACAGGCCGTCCAACTCTATAAAGCAACCCTTCTTCACAAAGCCAACCACCGTCCCTTCAAAACTTTTGTCCAGGCACTTTTGGGCCAAATAGGCGCCACCGCAAGAAATAAACTCTCTTTCCAGCCTCGCGGCCAAATGCTCCTGCTCTGAGCAATGCCTCCCCAACTGGGAGAGGGCTTCCGTTTCAACGGGCAACAGCCTTTTGGCCCAATGGGCTTTGAGGACGCGGTGTGTCCATAAGTCCGGGTAGCGGCGAATGGGCGCCGTAAAATGCACATAAGCAGAGGAGCCCAGGCCATAGTGGCCTTCATTCTTCGCGGCATAAACCGCTGGGCTCATGGAGCGCAGCAACAAATGCTCCAACAAACGCTCCTCTGGCTTGTCGCGCACGCTGTGGAGCAGCTGGCTAAATGCACGCGGGTTCAGCTTTCCCATGGAGTGGCCCATGGCTTTGACGGCCCTTGAAAAAAAGCGCAGCTTGCTGCTGTCCGGGGCGCCATGGCAGCGAAACAGCACCGGCAGGCCCCGGCGCTCAGCATAGCGTGCAACAGCCTCGTTGGCGCGCAACATGAAGGCCTCAATGAGGCGGTGGCTCTCCTTTTGGCGACACAAGCGGACTTGCACAGGCTCGCCTTTGGCGTCAAACTCCAAACGCCGCTCGGAAAGCTGCAACTCCAACGCCCCTCGCTGGGCGCGCAAGGCATGCAGGCGCGAGGCAAGGAGGCGCGCATTCTCCAACATGGGAAGAAAGGGGCCAAAGCGCTTGGGCGGGGCTCCGTCAAAACAGCTTTGTACTTCTTCATAGGTTAGCCTTGCTGCGCTTTGAATGAGGCAGGGGTATATTTCCGTCTCCAAAAAGCGCCCCTCGGCATCCAACACCATGTCGACGGCCAGGCACAACCTCTCCTCCCCCGGCAACAGGGAGCACATTTGGTTTGAAAGCCGCTCCGGCAGCATGGGGAGTACGCGGTTTCCCAAATAGACGGAGGTGGCCCTCTCCAGGGCGCAGGTGTCCAGCGCGCTGCCTTCGGGCACATAGTGGGCCACATCCGAAATGGCCACCCAGAGGCGAAAACCTTCTTTTCTCCTCTCCACATACACCGCATCGTCAAAGTCCTTGGCGTCCTCACCGTCAATGGTAACAAAGGGCAGCGCGCGCAAGTCCCTGCGCCATGTGCGCTCTTCCGGCAACACCTGCGTGGGGGTTTTGGAGGCTTGCACCAAAGCGGCCTTGGAAAAACTCAGGCCAAACTCCGAGTTATCAACAAGCTCTGCAACAATGGACTCAAAACGAGGCTCTTTCTTTCGCACAAAAATCCGCCGCCTTATCCAGGTTCCTGAGGCAAAACCGTCACCTGCAAACGGAGCGTGCGCTCATATTGCTGAGGGCTCACTATCTTCGACAAGAAAAAATCCAACTCCACCACCCCTGGCATGCGTGGGAAGAAGAAAAATTCCTTCTGGGCCTGGGTGCCTTCTGCCTCCTGCAACCGGGAAACCACTTCCCGCAAACCCAGGCGCTTGGCGGCGGCAATGTCCACTGTCCAAATATAAGGAGGCACTTCAGCCAGGCATACCAGCAGGGCCTGCTCTCCCTCGAGAATGACAGAGGGCGTCTCCTCCAAACGGTTGACGACATAAATGTCCAACCCCTCCCGGGACAAAGTCCTCAGGGGGGGGGCACGCAACTCATAGCTTTCTACCCCAAGGCGTCCGCTCCAACCCGTCTCCTTCTCGAGGACGCCGGTCGCATGCAAAGTCTGCCCCACATAAGGCCTCAAACCCTCGGCCTCTTTCCCTTCCATTTTGAAGGAAACTTGCTGCCATGTCCCTTGGCCTCCGAGGACGAGGTAATAGTCCTTTCCGGAAACCTCCAGCACCCCTCGCACGGAAGCAAAACCTCGCATGCCTGTCCCCATGCCCGGCGTCGTTATTTGCTGCAACTCTCCCGGAGACAAAAACTGCAGCTTGGGCTCTGCGGCGGCGGGGGCAGGCGCAGGCTCCGGCTCCGTGGACTTGGCGGAGTATTTGCGGACATCAATGGTGCCGCCATAGTTGTGCGTCTTGCGGATGAGGCCGTTGACGGAAACCTTGTGCTGGGAGTAGGCGGGAAGCACTTCCTGCTCCGGCCCTTGGAGCAAAAAATACAACTCCCGGCGATCTCTGCCTACCACCTCCAAATAGGGAAAGCCCATATAGAGGAGCAACTTCCCCTTCATGGAGCCCTCACCAAAAACGCCTCGGCCGGAGCCTACTGTCAGCACCTGCTCCATCTCCCGCTTGTTTAAGGCCGTCATGAGGGCCGGCAAGGCGCTGGGCTTGAGTGCGGACTTGTCCGGCAGCGGGCCAAAAAACATGGCCACATTCAATTCCTCCGGCGTCTTCTCCGCAGCCCCTGCTTCGGACTCTTCCGCAGGTGCCTGCAAAACCACTTCCGCTGTCTCCGAAACAGCCGCCGCCTTCACGGGGAAACTCGGCTTGGCCTCGCTGGGCTTTTTGTGCACAGCCTGCTGTGCCCCCAGGGGCTTTTCCAAAACAGCCTTCGTTGCAGCGGCCTTCGTTGGAGCAGCCTTTGTGGAAGCGGCTTTCACCGCAGGGGCCTTCGGAGGGGCCTTCGCGGGAGAAGCTTTCGCCAAGGCGGGCTTGGGCTTTAACGCTTTGGTGGAGCTTGGCGTTTTGGCTGTTGGAGTCGTCTTGACGGTTTTGACGGCAACCGGCTTCGGCTTCGGGGGCTGCACACCGGCCTTGGGGGCGCTCTTCGCTGTCAGCTGCTTTTTGGCAGCAGGCTTTGCTGCTGCGGAGAAGGGCTTGGCCGGGGCGTTTTTTTTGGGAGGGACAGAAGCTCTCGTCTTCTTTTTTAAACTTTGGCCCGAAGCGACGGCTTTCTTTTTTCCACCCGCCTTGGAGAGGCTGGTTGCCTTGGAGGGGCTGGCCTTCTTGGGGGAAACCGGTCGGGTCTTGTTCTTTTTTGAAGAGGCGGACTTGGCTGCAGACTTAACCTTCTTGCTGGCCACGCTTTCTCCTTAATCAATGAAAGCCAATATAACGAATATAAGTCGAAATTTTCCCCTCCTCGTAATGGGAGGAAAGCTTCATGTCAAGCCGCGCTTTCGTTTTTTTGCCAAAACCCACAAGGAAACTTCCCGAGGTGCCTGCGGCTTAACTTGGAATAGCCCAGGGTTTGTGGCAAGGACAAGGGCGCCTATGAATTCAGCAAACACATGGCTTCGGCACCTTGAAAAATATGCCCAGGCGGAGCTTCCCACGCGGTGGGGCCCTTTTTCCATTCTGGTGTTCCGAGAAAAGCTGACAGGCGTGGAGCATGTGGCTTTGGTGCGCGGGAATGTGAGAGGCGCCGAAAACGTCGCCACCCGGCTGCACTCGGAATGCTTGACAAGCGAAGTGCTGGGCAGTCTGCGCTGTGACTGCAAAGCGCAGTTGGACTGGGCCATGGACTATATTGCGCAGAAGAATGCGGGCATCCTCATTTACCTGCGCCAGGAAGGGCGCGGCATTGGCCTTGGAAACAAAATGAGGGCCTATGCCCTGCAACAACAAGCCGGCTTGGACACGGTGGAGGCCAACTTGCACCTGGGTTTTCCAGACGACATGCGTACCTATGGAATGGCGGTGGAAATTTTGGGCCATTTAGGCGTGCTGTCCGTGGCCCTCATCACCAACAACCCCAAAAAACTGGCGGGCCTCAGGGAGGGGGGCATCCGCATTCAACAACGCATTGCGACGCCCGTCGAGTTGACGCCGCACAACAAAGACTATCTCCAAACCAAAAAGCAGCGCTCAGGGCACCTCATTTAGACCGCTTCCACTTTGACATGATCTCTTCGTTGGGCTCCGGTTTCGCTCAGGTCATGCACTGGAGTGCACTCCCCTCGCGAGCTCGTTGCCCGCCTCGATCTCATGTCAAATTGAAACCGGTCTGTTGCAAAAACGGTTTATTATATTTTGATAGCCAAAAACCTCGCAAAACGCCTGCAGCACCCCCGGCTCCACCTGCGCGCGCGAAGGTGCCTTGGGCAACTCCTCCTGCATGGAAGTCACCCCCGCTTCCTGAATGCCGCAAGGGACAATGCACCCAAACAACTCCATGCGGGGCGCCACATTCAACGCAAAACCATGGCGCGTCTGCCACCGAGACAGGTGCACCCCCACGGCTGCCAGCTTGCGAAGGCCCCCGTGGCGGCTCTCCAACCATACGCCGGGCCAGCGCTCCTCCCGCTTGGCCAAAAGCCCCCAGGGCTTTAATGCCACAATGAGTGCCTCCTCCAGGGCCCGCATATACTTCTTCACGTCCCGCCAGGCCCCCTCCAGCTGCAACAAGGGGTAGCCCACCAGCTGCCCCGGGCAGTGCACTGTCACATCCCCGCCCCTGTCTGTCTCCCACAACTCTACCCCGCAGGCGGCCAGCACCTCTTTGGAAGCCAATACATGCGCCGCCTTGGCTGAGCGCCCCAGCGTTATGACGGGGCTATGCTCCAAAAGCAACAAAGCGTCCCCCAGCTGCCCCTCCCGCTGCATGGCCTGTAAACGGTGTTGCAAGGCCACCCCCTCTGCATACGGGGTTTGCCCCAAACTCCAAACGTGCAGCGTCTTCAGCACAACTTCCTCTATGTGAGGTGAGCGGCCAAATAAGCCTGCAAGGGCCGACAGGGGTAGGGCTTGCGGGCCTGGGCTTCCAGCGCGCCCACCAACATGCGGGCGGCTTCCAGGGTGGTGAAGCTGGGAATTTGTTTCAGCAAGGCCTCGTGGCGGATGGCGTAGCTGTCGGAAATGGTTTTCTTGTTGTCCGTGGTGTTTATAATGAGGGCCACCTCGTTGTTGCGGATGAGGTCCACAATGGAGGGGCTGCCCTGGGCCACTTTATTCACCTGCCGCGAGGCAATGCCCTTCTTCGCCAAATAGCTTTGCGTGCCCTGCGTCGTCAACACCTCAAAACCCAGCGCCCCCAGCCTTCGGGCCACATCCACAATGCCGGGCTTGTCATCGTCCTTCACTGACAAAAACACCCTGCCGCCCCGAGGCAGCGCCGTGCCTGCCGCCAACTGGCTTTTGCCAAAGGCCACATCCACGCATTCGGCAAGCCCCATCACCTCTCCTGTGGAGCGCATTTCCGGCCCCAACAAAATGTCCGTGTTGGAAAAACGCGCAAACGGAAACACGGCCTCCTTCACCGCTACATAATTTTTCAGCGAAAGCTCCGTGCCAAAACCCATCTCCGGCAAGGTTTCTCCCAGCATGCAGCGCGCCGCCAACTGCGCCAGAGAAACCCCCGTGGCCTTGGAAACAAACGGAACAGTTCTCGAGGCGCGCGGGTTGGCTTCCAGCACATAAATGCTTTTGCCTTGCACCGCAAACTGCACATTCAACAACCCCACAATGCGCAACTCCCTGGCCAAGTCCGTCACCACATCCTTGAGGCGCTCCACCATCTCTGTGGACAAAGAGTGCGGCGGCAACGTGCATGCAGCATCGCCCGAGTGCACCCCCGCCTCTTCCACGTGCTCCAACACGCCGCCGACGAGGACGTTGCCGTCTTTGTCCGCCACCACGTCGACGTCCACTTCCACGGCTTCATTCAAAAACTTGTCCAACAACACCGGGTGCTGAGGAGAGGTGCTCAAGGCTTCATTCATACAGCGGGCCAAGTCCTCTCCGTCTCTCACCACTTGCATGGCCCGCCCTCCCAGCACATAGGAGGGGCGCAACATGAGGGGAAAGCCCAGCAAGTTGGCCACCGCATAGGCCTCCTGCTCCGTGCGTGCAATGCCGTTTTCCGGCTGGCGCAGCTGGAGTTTCTCCACCACCTTCACAAAACGCTCTCTGTCCTCGGCCCTGTCAATGTCGTCTGGCGAAGTGCCCAAAATGCGCACCCCCTCCTTCTCGAGGGCCCAGGAAAGCTGCAAGGGCGTCTGCCCCCCCAGTTGTACAATAACACCCAGGGGCTTTTCGTGGTCCACCACCTCCAGCACATCCTCCAGGCTCAACGACTCGAAATAGAGGCGGTCTGAAATTTCATGGTCTGTGGAAACCGTCTCGGGGTTGCAGTTAACCATGACGGCTTCAAAGCCGGCCTTGCGCAGCGCAAACACGGCATGCACGCAGCAATAGTCAAACTCTATGCCCTGGCCTATGCGCATGGGGCCGCTGCCCAAAATAACCACCTTCGGGCGTGCTGTCGGCTCACACTCGCCCTCCTCGGCATAGGTGGAATAGAGGTAGGGGTGGAGGCCTTCAAACTCCCCGGCACAACTGTCGACGCGTTTATAAACGGGGCGAATGCCCATGGCGCGGCGGTGGTGGCGCACCTTCCCCTCAAAAGTCCCCAGCAGTGCGGCCAAATAAGCATCCGAAAAACCATTCGCCTTTGCGCTGCGCAACTGGGCCTCACTCAGGGACTCCAGTTTGCCAACACCGTGGAGGGTGCGCGCCTCCTCCACCAGCTGGTGGATTTGTGTCAAAAACCACTTGTCTATGCGCGTCGCTTTGGCGACGGAGTCCACGCTGAGGCCGGCCCAAAACGCTTCGGAAATAACCCAGGGGCGCTCAGGCGTCGGCGTTGTCAACAGGCGCTTTTGCTCATTCATGGGGCGCTTGGCGCCGTCCTCCGGCAAGGAGAGCGGGTGGCGGCCCAACTCCATGGAGCGCATGGCCTTCATATAGGCTTCGCGGAAGGAGCGCCCCAGGGCCATGGCCTCGCCCACGGAACGCATGGCGGTGCCCAGCACGTTGCTGGCGCCGGCAAACTTTTCAAAGTTAAAGCGCGGCACTTTGACGGCCACATAGTCCAAGGTGGGCTCAAAGCAGGCCGTCAATTCCGCAACCATGGCGCTGGGGAGCTCATCCAGCGTATAGCCCAAGGCCAGCTTGGCCGAAACGCGCGCAATGGGGTAGCCCGTTGCCTTGGAGGCCAGGGCGCTGGAGCGAGAGACGCGGGGGTTCATTTCTATAACCACCATGCGCCCGTCCTGGGGGGACATGGCCAGCTGCACATTGGAGCCGCCGGACTTTACGCCTATGGCGCGAATAATGGCTATGGAGGCCTCGGCGGCTTTCTGGTATTCGTCCCGCGTCAAAGTTTGGATGGGGGCCACCGTAATGGAGTCGCCCGTGTGCACCCCCATGGGGTCCAAGTTTTCAATGGAGCACACCACAATAACATTGTCCTTGGTGTCGCGGATGAGCTCAAACTCCAGCTCCTTCCACCCCAATATGGACTCTTCCACCAGCACGGAGCGCACGGGGCTTGCCTCCAGGCCCACCTTCACCTGGGTGGCCAAGTCACTCTCGTCATAGGCAATGCCGCCGCCGGTGCCTCCCAGGGTGAAGCTGGGGCGAATCACCAAAGGAAAGCCCAGGGTGTTGGCCAAAGCCTGGGCCTCCTCCACGGAAGTCGCCATACCGCTTCGGGGCAAGCTTAAGCCAATTTCCTCCATGCACTGTTTGAATTTTTGTCTGTCTTCGGCCCTCTCTATGGCTTCCAGGCAGGCGCCTATCAGCTTTACCCCATAGCGCTCCAATACGCCGCGCTCCGCCAAAGCCTTCGCCATGTTGAGTGCCGTCTGCCCCCCCATGGTGGCCAGCAAAGAGTCCGGCCTCTCCAGGGCTATAATCTGCTCTGCCACCTCGGGCGTAATCGGCTCTATATAGGTTTTGTCCGCAAACTCCGGGTCCGTCATCACCGTCGCCGGGTTGGAGTTCAGCAGCACCACTTCAATGCCTTCCTCCTTCAATGCGCGAATGGCTTGCGTGCCGGAATAGTCAAACTCGCAGGCCTGGCCAATAACAATGGGGCCGGAGCCAACCACCAAAACTTTCTTTATGTCTGAACGCCTGGGCATTGGCTCAAACCTCCTTTTCAGCGTCTAATATCAGCTTCTCCAGCAAGGCCTTTTGCACGTGGAGTCGGTTTTCGGCCTCGTCCCATACGGCGGAGCGCGGGCCCTCCAGCACCTCTTCTGAAATTTCTTCCCCGCGGTGCGCCGGCAAACAGTGCAACACAAAGGCCTCCGGCTTCGCCAGGGACAGCAGGCGCTCATCCACGCAATAGCCGCCAAAGGCCTCCTTGCGCAACTCGCGCTCCGTGTCCTGCCCCATGCTTATCCACACATCCGTCGTTACCACATCCGCACCGCGGCAGGCTTCCTCGGGGGTTTCACACAACTTCACCTTGCCACCACCGCAATGCTCTGCCTCCTGTGCGCAGGGGCGAAACTTCTCCGGCGCGGCAAGGCGCAACTCCACTCCAAACACACCTGCCGCCTCCATCCAGGAGCGGGCCATGTTGCTTAGGCCGTCTCCTACAAAAGCCACCTTGCGGCCTGCCAACTCCCCCAAGCGCTCTGCCATGGTGAAGAGGTCCGCCAGCACCTGCACGGGGTGGCCCTCGTCGGTAAGGCCATTAATAACGGGCACGGTGGAGTGCCTGGCAAACTCAAGGAGGCGCTCTTCGCCAAAAGTGCGGAACATAATGGCATCCGCATAGCGGGAAAGCACGCGCGCTGTGTCCGCTAAAGGCTCTCCGCGCGCCATTTGGCTGTCCGCAATGGGCAACGTCAGCGCGTCTCCGCCCAGCTGCGTCATGGCCAACTCAAAGGAAACACGTGTGCGCGTGGAGGACTTTTCAAAAATGAGCACCAAGGCGCGGCCTACCAGCGGCAACACCGCTTTGCGCAGTCGGCGCAGGCGCTTTAACTCTGCGGTGCGCCTTAACAACTCCAGGTGCTCACTCAGGGTGAAGTCCCTCAGCTTCAAAAAATCTCTCTTCACAAAAAAACCTCTTTCCGCTTTGCATACAAAACTCCCCAGGCCACCACCTTGCTGGCCTGGGCTTTGCTTGGCCAGGCTTTGGCCAGGCCCGCCGCATCCAACACCATTTGGCGCTGAAGCTCTAGCGCTCTGGTGAATAACTCCCTAAACTCGCTTTATGCAAGGTGGAATTCTTGGACAACTGAAGCTTTTGGCTGTTAGGAAAGCTCAGGCTTACAAACCCATGTAAGCTCGTAAGCATGGAGCGAGGGAAAGCTTTGGCGGTCTGCGGCCGGCAAAAAGACAAACTCCAGCTGCAGGAAGCTGCTTTGGGGGACGCCCAGCTGACTTAAGTCCACGGGAGAAGTCTCAAAGGGGCCATAGCGCAAAGCCGTCTGCTCCCACGCGTCTGGGTTGTTGCTGTTGGAAACGCGCACGTAGGCCTGGAGTTTGCTGCCCTGTGGCACGGTGGCTTTCCAGGAAAGCATTTGCCAGGAGGCATGGAGGGCGCACCCCGAGAGGGTTTGGCTATAGCGGCCCCGGGGGGCGATGAAGTTGCGCATTTGGTAGCCGGTGAAGTCCGACAAGGAGAAATAGTGCACGGGGGAGAACCTGACAAAATCGCTCAGAGGTGCACGTTTGACAGGCTCAATCTGCCTTGTTTTCAAATTCAGGCGCGAGGTTGGGTAGCCCGTCACCCAGGGGTTTCCTTCGGAGTCAAAGCCTATGCCACCTGTATGGGGGCATTGGTCGCTGCCCACAAACACCACATTCTGCGTGCCCACCAGCGGGTTAAATTCACAGCTTCCTGTGGCGTTGTTCCAACGAAAGCGTGTCAAACGGGTATCTCTGACAGAGGGGTCGCTGAAGGTGCCGCCCGACATATAGACATTGTCCTCCACGTCAAAGGCAATGCCCCGCGGGTTGAAGTTGCCATTGAAAGGCAAGCTGCAGCGCCCCCATTTGTTTTCTGCGGCATAGGGGTCATAAAAACACGCGACGACATTCCTGTTCTCAGGCACGGCAAACCACAGTCGGCCTTGAGAATCCGCGGCGATGCCAAAGAGCGTGCAACCGCTGGGCGGTCTTATCAGCGCAGGACTGTTGGTTCTTTCATCCCAGCCCAGAAACATTCGCCTGCGCTCGTCCTGGCTCATCCCTTCCCGGGGAAGGGTGGTATCTATCCCCTGAAAGGCAGTGGTGCCATGGGTCAGCCACAAAATCTGCTTGCTGTCCACCATGGCCTCGGCGGAGAAAATCGCCCCCAGGGAAAGGGGGCCCAGCACCGCGCGCCCGTTGCTGGCGTCCAGTTTATAAAGCATATGGTCCGTGTTGGAAGCCTGCGTGTGGCACACCACCCAGACATCGCCTGCGCTGCCTTCTTTGCCCCGGGAAATGGCCAGCGTCACAACCCTGGCGCACAGTTGTGTGGAGAACAGCACGCATTCGTCATTGGTTTCCATGCTCAGCGAAAGGGTGTTGTTGGCATTTTCAACCGTCCGGCTTGTTTGGATTTCGCCGTCTCCGTTTCGGTCCACACAATGCTCGAGGGTGGCCGCAATTTTTGTGACAAAGCCTCCTGAGGTGTTGGCTATCCACACGTTGCCTTCAATGTCGACGCTTGCACGGCCTGGGGAATAGAGGGTCCCCGCGGTGGCGCCGGAGGAGCCTGTGCAGCCCCTGTCCTCGTCGGGACGCTCTCCTTCCTGGCAGGAAATGGGGCTTACCGAGCGATAGCGCGCCAGCTCTTTTCCTGAATTCACATCCAACTTGGAGACGGTGCCGCCGGTATGGTCCGGCAACCACATAAAGTCATAGGTCCTCGCCTGGGGCCTTAAGCTGAGGCTTCCGTCAGCGTCCACGCTGAGGCTTTCGCTCACCACACCGGACTGACCCAAGCCCCAGTCCGGCGAGTTGGTTGTTGACTGAAAACCATCGCCAGGCCCAGGCGTCTGAGAAGCTCCCGGTAGATGGCTGTTGCCGCCACTGTCACTGCCACCGCCACTGTCACCGCCTTCAGGAGAAAAAGGATTCACTTGTCCCAACGAACACGCCCAAAGCCCCGCAGAAAAGAACAACGACAGCAGAAAATGTTTGCTTAAATGTTTGTTTAAATTTGAATGCATGAGGTGTGCCCTGCAGGAATTCTCCAGCCCATCAGAAATCCAGCATGCGACAATGGAACGAAAGTTTATCCCGGGTGACTCGAACTTGCATTCTTTTCGTTCGCCAGAGGACAAAAAAACCCTTCAGGGAGCGTGGGTGACGACGGTGCCTACCCCTTGGTCGGTGAAAAGCTCCGCTATTATGGAATGCGCCATACGCGCATCCACCAGGTGCACTTGTGTTACCCCTCCTTCCACCGCTTTCAACGCAAGACGCGCCTTCTTCACCTGCTCTTCGTCCACTCGGGAGGACTCCAGCCTCTCCCTCAAGGTGAGGTTGTTCAATTGGTTTACCAGCACCCCGTCCTCGCATACGCCTTGGGCCCCTATCATCAACACCATCTTCTTCGCTTTCAACGCCACCGCTATGGCCAGCACCACATCATCCACATCCAAGGCCACACTTTGGCCGTCTTCGCCAAGGCCCAGGGAAGCCACCACTGGCACGTAGCCTTTGGACATAAACATCTCCAAAAGCTCTGTATTCACCGACTCTACCACCCCTTGGCCGCTGGGCAAAAGGCGCGCCTTTATGAGCGCGCCGTCTTTTCCGGACATGCCAATGGCGTGGCCTCCCCGGCGGTTGAGTTTGGAAACCAATGCCGCATTCGTCTCACCGTGAAGCACCATCTCCCGCACCCTCCGGCCTTCGTTGTGCGTCGCTGCCGCGGGCCCAAACCTCGTCAGCGTCTCGGCGGACTCGGGGCCCTCGCCGTGTACCACAATGGGCACCATGCCTACGGAGCGCAGAAGGTTGATATCTTCGCACAGGCTCTCTTCGAGGTTCTCATTGGCCAGCGTATGGCGGGAGACGCGCAAAACACAGCACTCTTTGGCAAAGCGTGAAATATAGGCCAGCGCCTGGCGGACGAGTTTCACTTTAAACTGGGGGCTATAGAGGCTCAGGCGGTCATCCTTCTTCACGGAGCCGTCGGGGGTGCTCACCAACAGCGAGGTGTAGTCCGCGTTTATTTTCACATAGTCATAGGACAAGTCGCATCCCCAGGCGGTGGCGGTGCCTATGCCGGCGTGGAAGTCCATGTCTACAAAAATTTCGGGCTCTCGCATGCGCACGCGAAGCTGCTCTGCCGTGTTTTCCACGCATTGGCCGTCGTATACGCAAATGCCTTGAATGGTGACGGTCGCCTCCACCACCTCCATTGGCCATTCCTTCGCCCCTGCTTTTGCGCCTACCGCGGACAGTATCCTCCCCCAGTTCGGGTCTGCACCAAACAAGGCCGCCTTCACCAGCATGGAGTTCACCACGGCCATCGCCGCCTCCCTCGCTACCTCCTGGGTGGGGGCTCCGCCAACTCTCACCTCGAGCATGCGCGTGGCACCCTCGCCGTCTGTCGCAATTAACTTCGCCAGCCCCCGGCACAGTGAAGTCAGCTCCTCGCAAAAGGAAGCATAGTCCGCGCTGCCTTCTTCAAGCCGTGGGTTTCCCGCCAGGCCGCTGGCCATGGCAAAAACCGTGTCGTTGGTGCTCATGTCACCATCCACACTCAGGCAATTGAAGGAAGTCTCCATCGCCCGGCGCAACGCCGTTTGAAGGCATGCCGCCGAAATGGCCGCATCCGTGCTAATAACGCACAGCATGGTGGCCAACTCCGGCGCTATCATTCCGGAGCCTTTGCAAATGGCGGACAGCACCACCTCCTTGCCGCCAAGTTGAATGCTGCGGGAGAGCGTTTTGCGCTTGGTGTCCGTCGTCATCATCGCCTCTGCCGCCAACTCCGCCTCCGCCGTCAGGCCCTGCTTTAATGCAGGAAGCGCGTCGATGATTTTTTGCTTGGGGAGCCTTACGCCAATAACACCGGTGGAGGCCGTCCACACCTCTGTGGCGCCTATGCCCAGCACTTCAGCGAGGGCTTGCTTTATGTGGGCAACCGCCTCCAGGCCCTCCTGGCCTGTCAGCGCGTTGGCATTCCCGCTGTTCATTAAAATGGCGCGCAAACCTTCCTGGGGGCAGCGCTGCTCCACGTCCAGGCACGGCGCCGCCTTGGCTTTGTTGGCCGTCACGCAGGCGGCGGCCGCGCACGGCACCTCGCTTAGCACCAAAGCCAAGTCCTTGCGCATGGGCTTTATCCCCGCGTGCATTCCGGAAAACAAAAAACCCTTGGGCACCCGCATTGTCATGTCTCTTCTCCCCTACAAAATACCCGTCGTCTCCGGGTAGCCAAACATGAGGTTGAGGTTTTGTAAAGCCTGACTGGCCGCCCCCTTCAGCAAGTTGTCCAAGGCGCTCACCACAATCAACTTCTCTCCCTCCAGGCTGGCCGCCACCTGTACATGCGGCCTGCGGTGCACCCAGGCCAAGCGAATGTCGTCAGGGGAGGCACGCAATTCCACCAGAGGCTCCGCGGCGTAGGCCTCGTGGAGGGCTTCTTGCACCTGGGCCTTGGTGGTGCCAGGCTTGGTTTTCGCAAAAGTGGTGCACAAAATGCTGCGCTTCATCGGCAGCAAATGCGGCGTAAACACCATGTCCACGGGCCTTTGGGCCAGGTGGTGGAGGGTTTGCGAAATTTCAGGCATGTGCTGGTGGCGGTGTACGCGGTAGGCGCGAAAGTCCTCCGCTATTTCCATGTAGCCAAATTCCTCGGTGGCTTTTCTTCCTGCCCCGGAAATGCCCGAGGCGGCGTTGATGACGAGGGTGTCCTCGGCAAGCAACTGCTTTTTCAGGAAGGGGGCCACCCCCATGAGGGCGGCCGTGGGGTAGCAGCCGGCGTTGGCCACCAAGGTGGCGCGGGGAATGTCACTTCTAAACCATTCGGTGAGGCCGTAAACAGCTTCTTCGAGGAGGGCTTTGGCGGTGTGCTCAAAGGCATAAAACCGCGGGTAGAGGCTTTCGTCCTTCAAGCGAAAACTGCCTGACACATCCACCACGCGCACCCCCGCTTTCAACAACTTGGGCACCTTCTCCAGAGAGGTGCTTGGCGGCGTCGCCGTCACCACCGCCTGGCATTCCTTCAGCCTGGCAAGGCCCTCTGCCACGGAGCAGAAGGCCAAGTCTCCAAAGCTACCTCCTTGGCGTACCTCCAACACCTTCTCGCGGACTTTTTGCCCCTCCCAGCGATCGCTGGTGGCAAACACCACCTCAAAGCCCTCGTGCCGGGAAAGCAAACGCAACAGCTCCATGCCGGAGTAGCCGGAGCCGCCTATAATGCCAATGGAAACGGGTTTCATGCTGCGCGTATACGTGTACACTCCCGGCAGCACAAGCCTCATTTGCTTTTTCGCTTGGGCAGCTCCAAAACTCCCCGGCGTGGGCAGCTGTGCTAAAGGGGGAGCCATGCGCCTTTTTGCCATTGCTGACTTGCACCTGCCTTCCACGCGCCAAAAGGACATGGCGCGCTTTGGCTGGGAGAAGCACCCCAACCACCTCGCGCAGCGCTGGGATGAGACGGTGTTGCCTGAAGACTGCGTCATTGTGGCCGGTGACATTTCCTGGGCCACCAAGCCCGCCGAAGCTTTGGAGGACTTCCAATGGCTGCACAAGCGGCCTGGCAAAAAAATTCTCCTCAAGGGCAACCATGACTATTGGTGGCCGGACTCCCTCACCAAGTTGCAAAAAATGTGGGAGCCTTTCCCTTCGGTGGTGGGGTTTGTACACAACTGCGCGGTGCAGTGGGGGCCTTTTGTCATTTCAGGTGCTCGCCTCTGGGAGTTGTTGGAGTCAGCGGACTTGGCCAAAATGCTTCCGCGTGAAATGCAAAGGCTTCAGGCTTCCTTGGACGACGCCCAAACCAAAATAGAAGCCAACCCCCGGCTCATTCATATTGTGGCAAGCCACTTCCCCCCTCTCTATGCGGAAGGGGCCGAAACCCCCTTCTCCAAACTCATTGAAAGCCGAAAACCCAAGCACTGCATTTATGGCCACCTGCATGGCCCCAGCATTCCCTCGGGCTTTGTGGGCATGCACAACGGCGTCAACTATGTCCTCGCCTCTTGCGATGCTGTGGAGTTTTGTCCTCTGCTTGTTGACTCTGTTTTCAGTGCCAGTTGACCGCAGGCGGCTGCTACTTCTTGTCCTTTGGGCCAGCGCACCAGACAACGCAGCCCTGCTGCTGCAAGTTGCCTCCAGAAATGTTTCACCCTCTCCATGCTGGGTGCACGAAAGGGGCCGGCCTCGTGTGCGTTGAAGGGAATGAGGTTTAAGCGTACAGGAATGCCTTTCAACAACTGCACCAAACGCCTCGCATCCTCCTGGCTGTCGTTGAAGCCCTCCAGCAGCACATAAACAACCAAATGCTCGCGCTTGGGTTGCCGCTTTCCATAGTGGCGCAACAAAGCCAAAAGCTCCCCCATGGGCCACAGGCGGTTTTGCGGCATGAGGAGGCTGCGCTGCTCTTCCGTGGTGGCATTGAGCGACAAGGCAAGGCTTGCCTGGCTTTCTTCCAAAAAACGCTGCATGCCCGGCAAAATGCCCGAGGTGGAAACCGTCACCTTTTGCGCACGCAAACAGGGGCCACCTGACTGTGTCAGCACCTGCACGGCACGCAGCACCTCCTCCAGGTTGTCCATGGGCTCCCCCATGCCCATAAACACCACGTTGCGCACGGCCTCGGGTTTTAAAAAGCGAAGCAGAAAAAACTGCGCCAGCATTTCCTCCGCTTTCAAATGCCGCACAAAACCCAGAGAAGCTGTGGCGCAAAAAGCACAGCGCCGCGTGCACCCCTCCTGGCATGACAGGCAAAGCGTATTGCGTCCGCGCTGGGCAATGTGTACCGCTTCTATTTGGGCCTCCCCCACACGCAGCAAGGCTTTGCAGGTCCCATCCCCGGCTTGTACCACCTGAGAGACGGCAGGCAACACCGGTGGAAGGTGTGGGCCAAGCAAGTCCAACCAGCGGTGTCCAACCGCTTCCAAGTGTGAAGGCAAACCCAAGCTTTGAGGGACACCCGGAGGGCGGTGCCACAGCCAGCGCAAAAGCCCCAGGGCACGCTGGCGGCTTTGCAGTTTGTCTGCCAACTCCTCCAGCGTCATGGCCCAATAGGCCCTGGCATTGGAGTTTACGTGCGCGCGACGGCTCTCCAAATGGCCTCCTTTCGGCGTTCCAACAGTCGAGTCACCGTGGGCCACATGGCATAATAACCGCCCCAGCACAACAGGGCGACGGCCCACAAGGCCATGCACAAAAACCAACTGGGCCTTTGGCCCTCCAAGGAAGAAACCATCCAACTCCAAGGGGCTACCCCCAGGGCTGCTGCCACAACACCTCCCAGCGTTACAGGCAAAGGCAACCTGTCTTTGCGCTGCAGGCTTGCGTGGAATTTTTGGGGAAACAGCAGGGACATGCCATTGCCCGCACACAACAACACCGGCAACAATGCCGCCACCGCCGCTGCGGAAAAGAGGCATTCTCTTGGGCCCCCGCCGCCGAGGTAGCCAACATAAAACAAGGCTACCAAGGCTGCCAGCAACGCCCCGGCCAAAGCCTGCGCCATGTTTTTGGCGCGCAGCACCCAGGCCATGTCCATGGGGGCGCAGCTTAAAGAGAAGAAAGCGTGCCCCTCATAGGCAAAACTGTTTTGGGCAAACGTTGAAGTCATGAGGGTGGCGGAATAGAGGCACAAAGCCCCCATAAACATGGCGTCTGCTGCCTCGCCCATGCCATACACAAACAGGGTGCGGGCTGAAAACAGGTGGATGAAAATGCACAGCACAAAAGGCACACACGCCAACAAGCGCGCGCGGGGGTGTTTCCACAACTCCAAAAGCTCCTTTAGCAACAACGTGCCCCTCAAACCTCGGGGGGTGACAAACAGCTTGTCGGGTTTTGAGGGCTTTGGCTTTGGCGGCGTACGGAAATTTCTGCGCAAAAAATCCACCAAAAACCCCCAGGCCACCACCATGAGAAGGGCCGTCAACTGCAGCAACCCCAGGGCATAGGCCAACACACCCTCGGCGCCTATGCTTCCTTTATGGAGTTGCATTAAGCTGCGCCCCAAAAACCCTGTGGGTATTCTTCCTAAAGCCGCCGTGGCATTCACAATCAACTCGTCTGAAAGCCCACCGAGGGCTCCAAAGTCTGTTTTAAACAGCCATGAAACGTCCACCGGAGGAATGAATGCGGCCAAAACCAAAAAAACCAACAGGCCGCCACCCAGCATTTCGGCGTTGCGCCAATGCCCAAGCACACACAACATGGCATTGGAAAACACTTGGGCCAGGGCCAAATAAAAAAGCACCGTCGCTGCCAAAAGCAACAGCGGCCAGGGGAAGAGAGAGAGTCCTCGCAGCTCTATGTAGCCCCAAAAAGCCCCCAACAACGGCGACAACAGCAAGAGGTTTCTCACCTCCAAAAGCCGTGAAAGCGTGGCCACCCACAACAGGCGAAAACTGGAAATGGGGTAGAGGGAAAAGCGCACGCTTTCGCTCAAATCATCCGCACCTATGGACAGCAAAGGCCACAGTGCCCACAAGCCTGCAACAATAAAACACATGAGGTTTAACAAAAACTCAGGCCACAACATGGAGTGCGCCACCGGCGCAAAGCGAAACATCGCCAAGCTTGCCTTCGCCAAAACCACTCCCGCTCCCAGGGCGGCCAGCACTCCCAAACCTGAAAGCCAAAGCCCTCGGTTCTTCATCAATTCCAAGCGCAACTGAGACAGCAACAGAAAGTGCCCCACAAACGAGGGAAGCTTTGGCAACTCATTCACTTGCCTGCCCCCTCTTTTTTTGAGTCAAAAAAGGACAAGGCCAAAGAAGCTGTCCTGGGTTTGGGCGCCGTTTGGAAAAACAAAGCCTCCAAACTCGCCGCCTGGTGCTGCGCCTTCAACACCTCCACGGGGCCTTCCATGGCCATGCGCCCTTCCACCAAAATACCCACGTGGCTTGCCATTTTTTCAGCAATCTCCAACACGTGCGTCGTGAGAAGAATGCTGACGCCCTGCGCTGAAAGCTTCATCAGCAGGCTGCGGATGACTTCACTGGCCATAATGTCTACGCCTTCAAAGGGCTCATCCAACAACACCAGCTGCGGCGAATGGATTAATGCCGAAGCAATGGCCAGGCGGCGGCGCATCCCCTTGGAGAGGCTGGCCACCACCTCATTGGCTTTTTGAGAAAGCTCCAACACCTCCAAAAGCTCATCCGCGCGGCGCAAAGCCTCGCGCCCACCCAGGCCAAACATGCGCGCAGAAAACAACAATTGCTGGCGGCTTGTCAGCCGCTCAAACAAAGCCAACTCTTCAGGCACCGCCCCAAGGCGGCGCTTTATTTCCAAGGGGTGTTTGAGGGCATCCATCCCCAAAACACCAATGCTTCCCGCATCCGGTTTAAGCACGCCGTTGAGCAAAGCCAGGCTGGTGGACTTGCCTGCGCCGTTGGGGCCCAGCAAGGCATAAAAAGCCCCTCGGGGCACATGCAAAGACAAGCCATTTAATGCCTGGCACATGCCAAAACGTTTAAACAGGCCTTCGGCGCATATGGCCAACGGCGGCGCTGCTTCTAAATTTTGTTTGTACACACTCACGCTTTCCTTTTCTGCTGTCAGGGCCGTGGCAACGGGTGCTACAGCCATATACTTCAGTTGCCGGACTGTGGCATGTTCTGCCTCACCGCATATTTAAAATGCACACCCTCCCTTTGTTTCCTCCGTGCTTTCGAAAGGAATTCTCATGCACAACATTGGCTTTGCAGGTTTGGGAATTATGGGGCAGCCCATGTCCAGAAACCTCTGGGAGAAAAAACAACTCCATGCCGTCTTCAACCGCACCTCTTCAAAAGCCGTGGCGTTTGCCCAGCGCTGGCCTTGCCAAGTCGCCCAAACACCGGCCATGCTTGCAGACAGCTGTGAAATGGTGGCCTGTTGCGTCGCCACCCCCCAGGCCCTCGAAGACATTTGCCTGGGGCCTTCTGGTTTTCTCTCCACCGCCAAAGCAAACCAAATTTTTGTCGACTTCTCCACCGTCTCTCCCTCGCTTTCCAAGCGCATGGCCACACTCTTCGCCCAGAAAGGCGCCTGCTTCATTGACGCCCCTGTTACCGGGAGCAAACCCGCTGCTGAGGCCGCTACTTTGTTGGTTATGGCCGGCGGTGAAGCCCATGCCCTCGAAAGAGCCAGGCCCCTCTTCGAGGCCGTCGGGAAGCAAGTCATCCACTGCGGGCCCAGCGGCGCCGGAAGCCAAATGAAATTGGCCAGCAACCTCCTCGTCGCCCAACTCACCAGCGCTCTGGCCGAAGCTTTTTTGGCCGTCAAAAAAGCGGGGCTTTCACCTGAAAAATACCTCGAGGTGGCCATGGCCTCCAGTTATGCCTCGGCTTATATACAATACAAAGGCAGCTCCATGTTGCAAGGAAGCCCCCAAACGCACTTCTCTGTCCAGCTGATGCACAAGGACGTGGGTCTTTTCCTTGAAGACGCCAGCGCCAATGGCGCTTATACGCCTGGGGCCTGCGCGGCTTATGCAAGCTTCCAGGCGGCCCTGGCACAGGGCTTCGGAGAGGACGACATTGGAAGCGTGTTCAAAGCGCTGCAGGCCAGAAAAACTTAGGTGTTCAGTCCCGGCATTGGGTGGTACGACAGGCTCACTTCAACTGGAAACCGGTCTAACGGCCGCAGGCTCCGTGCCGGTGGCCATCGCCGTGGACATGACGGTGGGCTGAAAAGACAGCACGTCCGGTACTCGAATGCCAGAGGAACGGTCAGGTGGTCGACAAAGGCCTTGCCCAGCCCATCGCCGGCGCCCGTAATAAGCACCCAACTCCCGCGATAGCACCCAACGCCGGGACTGAACACTTGGGCCGGTGCCTAGGGGAGTTTGTGCTCGTTCGCCCAAAGCTGAGGCAGCGTTTCACGCTCCCTCACCAGGAAGTGGCGGTTTTTGTCAACCATCACCTCCGCTGCACGGGGGCGCGCGTTGTAGTTGGAGCTCATCGAAAAAGCATAGGCGCCTGCGGAGCGCACCGCCAACAAGTCCCCTTCTTTGAGGGCCAGAAGGCGCCCCTTGCCCAGAAAGTCTGCTGACTCACAAATGGGGCCTACCACTTCCCAGGGTTTGGACTCCACATCCTCCCTCTTCCTCACCGGCATAATCTCCATCCACGCACCATAAAGCGCCGGGCGGATTAAGTCATTCATGCCTGCGTCCACCACGGCAAAATGCGCGGTGTCGGCTTGCTTCAAAATTTCCACCCGAGTAAGCAGCACGCCTGCGTTGCCCACAATGGCTCGTCCCGGCTCCACAACCATTTCATAGCCATTGCCAGGACCAAAAACAGACTGCAACATGCCGGCCAGTGCACAAGGCAAAGGTGGCTCTTCGTCTTTGTAGCGAATGCCCAGGCCACCTCCCATGTTCAGCATGCTCAAAAAAATGCCCTCCTGGGCCAAAGCCTCCAGCAACTTTTTGAAACTCTCTGCTGCCTCCCTGTAGGCCTCCAGCTGCGTCACCTGGGAGCCGATGTGACAGTCCATGCCCACCACTTCCAGAAAGTCCATGCTGCGTGCAAGGCGGTAGGCCTCCATGACGCGCGCAATGGGAATGCCAAACTTGCTGTCCTTGAGGCCTGTCGCCACATAGGGGTGCGTCTGCGGCTGGACGTCGGGGTTGATGCGCAATGCCACGGGGGCTTTCTTTCCCATGCTTTTGGCGAGGGCATTGAGTTTGCAAAGCTCGGACTCGGACTCTACATTAAAACAGCGTATGCCCACTTCCAGCGCACGACGCATCTCATCCTCGCGCTTTCCAACGCCCGAAAAAATCACCTTGTCAGCCCTGCCACCCACGGCCAGCACGCGCTCCAACTCACCTATAGAAACCACGTCAAAGCCAGCACCCAGGCGGCACAACACGTCGAGCACCGCGAGGTTTCCGTTGGCTTTCACAGCATAGCAAACCAGGTGCTTTTGCCCTTGGAGTGCCTCGTCAAAAGCACGAAAATGCCGCTCCAAAGCCGCGCGGGAATAAACATAGCAAGGCGTTCCATGGCTTCGGGCAATGTCTTCCAAGGAAACGTCTTCGGCAAAAAGCACATTGTCTCGAAGCAAAAAAGAATCCATCGCTGTTCTCCTGGTGGTGCGCCTCCTGGCGGTGTGCCAAGGTTGCGCAATTTTGTCAACTTACAGTTCTCCAGAGTTGTATCGCTTGAGGTTAGTGGATAGAAACGCCACACAATGAAAAGGTTGAGCGTGCAAAAATGAAAATATGGAGCGTGCTGCTTGGACTTTTGGGGCTTGCGTCCTGGGCAAACCCTCTTCCTCCAAAGGAAGAAACTGCGCAGCAACCTCAGCACACAAAGCAAGCTGACGGACAGCCTCGGCTGACAAAAAGCCCTGCCCTCCTGGCCTCTGTTCCTGCCGTCTTCCCTGCTGAAATGGAGGCCCAACAAAAAAGCGGCACCGTCGTGTTGGAGTTGGAAATTGACGAAGAAGGCCTTGTCCAAAATGTGCTCGTCGCAGAAAGCGCGGGGCCTGAGTTTGACCAAGCCGCGGCAGAGGCCGCTTGGAATTTCCGCTTCTCCCCCGCTGAGGTGGACGGCAAACCTGCCTCCGTCCGCATTCACTATCGCTCTGAGTTCTTCTTCCGCCCCACGGAAGAGGCTCCCCCCTTGGAAGCACTCGCCAACGAGGCTTGGGGGGAGCTTGTCGGAGAGTTAATTGAGCGCGGCACACGCTTGCCCATTGCAGAAGCCCTCGTCGTTTTGAGTGAAGGCGAAACCGCCCTGGAAACTTTCAGCAACGCAAATGGCCGCTTCTCCTTTGAGCAGCTTCCCCCGGGCTTGTGGAGGCTTTCTGTCTCTTCTCCGGGGCATGAGCGCCTTTCTTCCGAAGAAACCATCACCTCGGGAAAGCGCACTCAAGTTCGCTACCACCTCAAGAAAAAAACCTACGGCGCCTTCCAAACCACGGTGCATGGCACCAAAGAAAAACGCGAAGTCTCCCAAGTCACCCTTCAACAAGAAGAAATCCGCTTAATCCCCGGCACCCAGGGCGACGCCTTCAAGGTGGTCCTCAATTTGCCAGGCGTTGCCAGAATGCCTTTTGGCATGGGCATGCTTGTTGTGCGCGGCTCACGTCCCAATGACACGCGTGTCTATATTGACGACATCCCCATCCCCATCTTATTCCACTTTGGCGGCCTCTTTGCCACCGTCAACTCTGCACTGCTTGAGCGCTTGGACTTTGAGCCGGGAAACTTCGGCGTCGCCTTTGGACGCAGCACCGGTGGCCTGCTGCACGGCAACATTCGCTCCCCTGCTTCAACTGGCCTGCGTGGTTATGCGGACGTCAGCCTTAGCGGCGCTTCGGCACTGGTTGAAGGGCCTGTGGGAAAAGGCTGGAGCGTCCTGGCCAGCGGACAAAGGAGCTACCTTGACGGGTTTTTGTACTTTGCCGCAAAGTCCTTTTCTGAGGATGCGCTCAAATTCCATGTGGCACCTCGCTATTATGACTATCAACTGCGCGCAGAGCACCACTCCGAAGAAAAAAACAGCCGCTTCTTCGTCTTCATCTTCGGCTCGGATGACAGACTTAGGCTGTTGATGCCCAACGCGACGATCGATCCGGAAGGACGAAATGATTTTGGCAACACCATGCGATACGATCGCCTCGCCGTGGGGTGGGACCGGCGCTTCTCAGACAAGCTTGCTTTTAAAACGCGCAACTCCCTGGGCTATGATGCAATGACCATGTCCATGGGGGATATTTTGCTCCATGCAAAACAATACCCCCTCACCAGTCGAAATGAATTCCGTTTTGTTTATGACGAAAGCACCACCTTTCGCGTTGGAACAGACTTCTCTTATAAACCCGTCTCGTTTGATGTGCGGGCCCCGGGTTGGAACAGAGCTGGCCAAATTCATAACCCATTGCTTGCCAGCCAGCTGAAAACCGAAAAGGCAACGGACCATCATGTAGAGCCTGCCATTTATGCAGAGGTGCAACACAGCCCCTTCGAGGGCTTTCAAATGGTGGCCGGCCTTCGCGCGGACTATAACAGCCACATTAACAAAGCCTGGGTTGATGCAAGGCTTGCCCTCTCACAATCCTTCGCTGAGCGCTTTAAACTCAAAGGCGCCTTCGGGCTTTTTCAACAACCTCCTGACTATATGCGCGGCCAAACCACAACTGCTTTTGGCAACCCAAACTTGCGACATGAAGGCTCCATGCATTCCAGTGTCGGCCTGGAAACCCAACTCACCAAAGCCATGAATGCCGATCTCCAATTCTATCACCGGAATGGTTTTAACATCTCCCGCCAAACTTTGGGCAATGACGCGCAGGCAGACTTCAGTGTCGCAGACACCACCCCAAGGAACAACGCCGGCATTTCACGCGCCTATGGCATGGAGCTTTTGCTTCGACACCAACTGACGGACCGCTTCTTTGGGTGGATTGCCTATAGCCTGTCACGCGCGGAAATAAACGACTTCCGACATGGCGGCTTCAGGCGAAGCTCTTTCGATCAGCCCCACAATTTGATTGTGGTCGCCAGCTATAAACTCCCCTGGGAATTTATTATTGGAGGCAGGCTGCGCTATAGCAGTGGCAACCCCACCACGCCCGTTGTTGGCACTGTCGTCGATCTCAATGGCGGCTATTATAACCCTCTCTATGGGCCCAGCAACAGCACGCGCATGCCGGACTTCTTCCAACTTGACGTCCGCGTCGACAAACGCTTCGTCTTCAAACGATGGATGCTCTCTTGCTACCTCGACATTCAAAATGTCACCTACCGAAAAAATCCGGAAGGGACGATTGAGAATTATGACTATACCGAATCTGCCTATATCAGCCTTCCCATCCTCCCTGTCCTCGGTGTGCGGGCGGAGTTTTGATATGCCTCTCTCGCGTCTTCTCTGTGGCCTCCTCCTTGGCCTCCTCCTGACAGCTTGTGAAGACCTCACCCCCTCCTGGCAGTTGGACCGCTTGCGCATTCTCGCCATTTCTGCTGAACCTGCTGCCTTGCAGCCCGGGGAAAGCACACGCTTTTCCGCCCTCGTCGTGGATGAGCCGCTTAACCGCCCCCTCACCTTCTTGTGGCTGGGGTGCACGGCAGACCCCTTCAACGCAAACCGCGGCCCCTGCACCGATGAAGACTTCCTCAAAGCCCCTGCCGACTTTATGGCGGCCTTCCTGCAAGAGCCCTCTTCTGACAGCACCCCTGAAAACAGCTACATCCAATTCCTGGGCATGGGCACCCAGTCCGAAGAATATTATGTCCCCGAGGAGCTCTTCTCCATCTTCCCCGAAGGGCACCCCCAGAGAAAAGTCGGCACCTTCGGCATGGTCCTCCTCATGGTCATTGCAGAGGCCTTGCCTGAAAACCATACTCCCCAGGACGTCGCCTTGCTGGTTCAACGCGCCCAGGACAAACACGTTGACTCTCAAATGGCGCTCTTCCGGATTCCTGTGCGCGAAAGCGATGAGCCGCCCAACCAAAACCCCGTCATTTCACACCTGCTTGTCGACAACCTTCCTCAAGACAAGTCCGCACTGGTGTTTTTGGAAAGAGACAAAAAATACCGCCTGGACTTTGCTGTCCCTCCGGAGAGTTTTGAAGAATATGTTGAAATAACCCACTTGGAAACCACTCGCAAAACAGAAGCCTTGTTTGCGTTTTTCTTCTCCACCTGCGGCAAATTGGAAGACGACAGCTTTAACTTTGAAACCTCCACCCGCACCACACTGCTGACGCCCAATGGGAAAAACATTCGCAACTGCCCTTCCAACATTCAAAGGCTTTTTGCCGTCATTCGCGACTCGAGAAGCGGCCATACATGGCATGAGCAGTCGTTTGTTGTTTGCCAACCCAACAGCCTCCTTGCGCACATTCGTCGGGCGGAGTTGAGCTCTGGCACCTTAAGCCTCGAGGGGGAGCACCTGGAAGCCCTGGCAGAGTTGAGGGTGGGGGGGCATTTCCTCTGGCCTTTGCCCGCACCCCAAAACGGCCGTATGGTGGTGGGGCTGCCCCAAGCGCTCAGCCCGGGGGCTTATACGTTAAGCTATACGGACTTTGGCTGCCGTGCGCAGGTTTATGGGGAGTTAAACCTTCTTTAGGGCCAACAACGCCGCCCCCAGCAAACCCGAGTCATCCCCCAGAGCGGCCTTTCGAATGGCCAAACTCTCCAGCGCCACGCTGGCAGTGTACCGGCGGACTCCCTCCTCCACAGCTTCCAGCATGCCGGGACAATGCAAAAGCACGCCTCCTCCCAATACCAATACTTCCGGGTTGAGCAAACTCACCGCGTTGGAAATGGCCAGCCCCAGTTGCTCGCCAACAAAGGCATGGAGTTTTTGCGCAACGGGGTTGCCCTGCTGTGCCGCCACCTCCAACTCCGCGGCGCTCCCTTTGAGGCCTTGCTCCGCCATACGCTTTTGAATGTTGTTGCCTCCAACGTAAGCCTCCAGGCAACCTCTCTGCCCGCACCCGCACAGGGCTGTGTGGCCACCGCCGAGTTTGACGTGCCCTAACTCTCCTGCGACGCCTCTGCCTCCCTCCACAAGCTGCCCGTTGCAAATAAGCGCGCTGCCTACCCCGGAGCCGACGAATACCGTCAAGCTGTCTCTAAACCCTCTTGCCGCCCCCAAGCTAAACTCCCCCCAGGCCGCCGCTGACAAGTCGTTGAAGAGAAACACCGGCACCCCCAGCCGCTTCTCAAGCTTCTGCCCAAACTCCTCTTCTCTCCAATCCAGGTTCGGCGCAATGGCCACCGTCTGCCCGCGCAACATGCCCGCAATGCCTACGCTGCAAACCTCCAAAGGCATGCCCATGTCTGCAGACAGCTTCTGGGCCTCGTCGGCAAGCAGCTGCACCACATATTCAGGCGCCTTGTCTTCCAGGCGCAGCTTGCATTGCTTTTTTATTTGGCCGCTCAAGTCCACGCCGGCCAAACGCACATGCGTTCCGCCCAAGTCCACAGACAGCACAAGCGGCGCTGCTTCGCGGCCCGCTGTCATGAGAGTCCAAGTTCCGCTTTGGCCAAAGCAATGGTGCCTTCAATCAGCTGCTGAATTTCCACCATGCGGCTTTCCGTCGTGGCTTCCCAGCGGATAACCAGCAAAGGCTGCGTGTTGGAAGCACGCACCAGGCCCCAGCCGTCGGCGAAGCGTACGCGTACGCCGTCAATTTCTATGCAGTCATGCCCGGCTTTTTTGAGCAGCTTTGCGCAATGCGCCACCAGTTGAAACTTCTGCGCTTCCTCGGCACGCACGCGCAGCTCCGGTGAGGCATGGGTTTGGGGCACATCCGCAAGCAACTGTGAAAGCGGCTTGGGGGACTTTGTCAAAATTTCAAGCAGGCGCACGGTGGCGTAGGCTGCGTCGTCAAAACCGAAATAGCGGTCCTTGAAGAAAATATGGCCGCTCATTTCTCCGGCCAGCAAGGCGCCTTCCTCTTTCATTTTGGACTTAATCAGCGAGTGCCCCGTCTTCCACATAATGCCGTTGCCGCCGTGCCTGGCAATGTCGTCATAAAGTGTCATGCTGCATTTCACTTCGCCAATAATGCTGGCCCCCGGGACGGCCTCCAACACCTGGCGCGCAAAAAGTATCATCAACTTGTCCCCCCACAAAATGTTGCCCAACTCGTCCACAACGCCAATGCGGTCTGCGTCCCCGTCATAGGCCACGCCCATGTCGGCCTTCTCTCGCTTCACCGTCTCAATCAGCACCTCCAGGTTTTTGGCCACCGTGGGGTCCGCCTCGTGGTTTGGAAACCGGCCATCCATCTCGCAAAACAACTCGGTCACTTCAAAGCCCAGCTGCCTTAGCAAGCCGACGGACGTCATGCCGCCCATGCCGTTGCCTGCATCCACCACCACCTTCAGGGGCTTCTTTTCCACCTGCGCCATTTGGAGAAGGTTGTGCAGGTAGGGCTTGAGGACGTCATATTTCCACAAACGCCCGCCGCCTCGCTTTTCGAAGTCTCCCTCTTCAATTTGCCTTCGCAGGCTTTGAATTTCTTCGCCATGCATGGTGGTGCGGCCCACACCCAGTTTGAAGCCGTTGTACTCAGGGGGGTTGTGGCTCCCCGTTATCATCACCAGGCCGTCCACGGGGAGGGCATGCGCCGCATAATAGGTGACGGGGGTGGGGACAAGGCCAATGTCAAATACGTCGACGCCCGTCTCTAGGGCCGCCTTTGACAAAGTTTGAAACAGGCGCTCCGAGGAGTTGCGACAGTCTCTGCCCACCACCAGGGCGCGTCCGCCTGCACACAAAATGCGCGTCGCCAAAGCCTTGCCTATTCCGGAAACCGTCGCCTCGTCCAAGTCTGCAGCGGCAATGCCGCGAATGTCATATTCCCTAAAAATGTGAGCGTGCATGGTGTCCCTTTGGTGAATAAATAACCAACCTGACTCTTCTCTAAGGGGTGCCCCCTTCAAAGTCCACCACCTCAGAGGTATTCCGCCAGCTTCTTGTCTTTCTTCAGCCTCTCCACCAGCTTGCGTACCTCCTGGCATTTGCCTTTGTCCAGCACAAGCAACGCCTCCTTCGTGTCTATAACGACAAGGCCCTCCACGCCCAGCGCCGCAATTAACCGGCCTTCGGACCAGAAAATGTTGTCCTTGCATTCCTCAAGCAAAACCCGGGCACATAGGACATTGCCGTTGGCGTCCACGGGGTTTACCTCCTCCAAAGCCTGAAAGCTGCCCAAGTCATGCCAGCCCACGTCCGCGGGGACGACGGCCATGTTGTCGGCTTTTTCTGCCACGCCAAAGTCAATGGAGGTGGCAGTCATTCTTTTGAATTCGCGCTCCAAAACAGCCTCGGCACCGGCTTTGCCCAGGCTGGCGCGGATGCGGAGCAGAGCCTGGGCAACTTCCGGCATGTGTTTGCCAAAAGCCTCCAGCATAACGTCCGCGCGGAAAACGAAAATGCCCGCATTCCAGAAATAGTCTCCGGAGGCGACATAGGCCTTCGCCGCCGCCTCGTCGGGTTTTTCGACGAAGGCCTCCACCTTGTGGCCACCTTCGCCCAGGGGGCCCCCGCGGCGTATATAGCCATAACCCGTTTCAGGCCGGGAGGGCACAATGCCCAGGGTAACCATATGGCCTTGTTGGGCCAGGGCCATGGCCTTGGCAAGGCACAGGCGCAAGGCCTTGGGGTTGGCAACGTGGTGGTCCGCAGGGAAAACAGCAACGAGGGCGTCGGGTTTTTTTTTGGAAATATGCGCCAGGGCCAGGGCAATGGCAGGGGCGGTGTTTCTGGCCTGGGGCTCAGCAAGCCAGTTTGGTTTGGGCACCTTGGGCAGGAGTTTGCGCGCCACGGCCAGGTGGGGGCGGCCGCAGACGACGTAGCATTGTGAGGGTGGGGCCAGGGCACCTAAGCGCTCCAGGGTTTCGGTAAGGAGGGCCTTGTTGGAAGCCAGCGGCAAAAACTGCTTAGGGAAAGCGCGCCGGGAGAGGGGCCAAAAGCGGGTACCGGAGCCGCCAGCCAAAATGACGGGAAAGAGGGTATTGCCACGCTTTGGGGGTTTGGGAGGCATGGGGGTGGAGGCTAGCACAGGCGGGGCCTCCTTGGTACGCAAACTCGGAGCCTTATGCTATCCTCCGCCTCACCTTCACCGGACGCTTTGCCGCCCTGTAGCTTATGGAAAAGCTTGAAGAAGCCAAGTGTCTGGAAACAACAATGCTGGAGAGTTTGAGGAAGCCGAGGAGATGGTGAGCACATTAAACAACAAAATAAAACTTTTTGAAAAACAGCACATCCGCACCATATGGGACGAAGAAAATGAAAAATGGTGGTTTTCCATATTAGACGTCATCGCTGTTTTGACGGACCAGTTGGACTATGCCAAAACACGAAATTATTGGAAGTGGCTAAAAAACAAGCTGAAATCCGAAGGCAGCGAGTTGGTTAGCAAAACTAACCGACTGAAATTGGTGGCTGCCGATGGCAAGAGATACCAGACGGATGTGGCCGACACTGAGCAGGTGTTGCGGCTCGTTCAGTCCATTCCGAGCAAAAAAGCGGAGCCTTTCAAAATGTGGCTTGCCCAAGTCGGCAATGAAAGGCTTGAGGAAACGGTTGACCCGGAACTGTCTATAAACCGTGCTATTCAGAATTACCGGCGTCTGGGGCATAGCGAAAGCTGGATAAACCAGCGCTTGAAGTCCATTGAAATCCGCAAGGCGCTGACGGACGAATCAAAGGACTTAGAAAAGAAAATTTGCGCGACAACATGAGCAACACGGAGCTGGTTCTCAGCATGCTTGCTGAAGTTGCCACAACGGAGATTTCAATTGTACGGCAGCCTGCGGGGTTTCAAGAAAGCGCTGCCGTTGCCAAAGAAGGCGCAAACGCAGCCAAAGTAGCCCGCGAGCACATTGAAGAAAGCACGGGAAAATCCACTCTCACCGCCAAAAGTCTGGAGCAAATGGCACTGGACGAGGGCAAAGGGGAATAAGGCAGCACGACGATCTTTCTCAACGTCGCCTTCTTCCTCTCCGGGACAGCTTCTCCCATGGGCAGCGCCTACTCCATTCCATATAAGCGCACTGTACTGCTGCCAAACACCGTCACTGCCCCCACCACCAACAAAAACAGCACCACGGCCAGCAAGGCATAGAGTACGACTGTCTTGAGGATATGGCGCAAACCAACCTCTTTCATGGGAGTTCCTCCAATGGAAAGCCACACTATGTGCGCTCTTTCTCCGGCAAAGGGGGCAGTCCTTCACAGGAAAACCCACCGGGGCCGGTGACGGCGACTTCTTCGCAAAGGCCCTCCTCGCCTTCAGGGCATGGGGCTTCGGTTTCTTTGGTTTCATCCTTAAACAAGACGCATTCCACCTCCCGCATCTCCCAGGGGCTGCTTGGACACGGCACCTGCGCTTTTTGGGTGTGGCAAACACATTCGGCGCCTGCATAACAACCCATATACATTTTGGCTTCAGGCCCTCTCCCACGCAGGGCCCATGCCCCTGCTGCCAGCAGCAACAAGGCCGCTACAAGGCCCAGTGTCCACATGGTCCTTTTTTTCGGTATGCCTGCTGCCTCCTGCATGCTGTCTCCTTTTGCAAGCACTGCCCTTGCAGGCTTGGCCATGAGGGCCTTCCCTCTGAAGGCAGAAAAAAAGGCCCTGGGGGCAGGGCCTTGTGTTGAGCGGGAAAAGGGATTTGAACCCTCGACCCTCGCCTTGGCAAGGCGATGCTCTACCGCTGAGCTATTCCCGCTTGCGCAACGGGGTGTTTCCTAGCGCCAAGTGAAAGGGGCGTCAAGTCAGTAGGCATTTTTGGACAAAAAACCCCCAAGCACTGTCTTCACCAGAATGCGAATGTCCAGCCAGGGGGACCAGTTTTCAATATAATAGAGGTCCGCCGCAATGCGCTCCTCAATGGAGGTTTGTCCCCTAAGGCCTTTAATTTGGGCCAGGCCTGTTATGCCGGACTTCATCATATGCCGCAGGTGGTAGCGCGGAATTTGCTTTTTAAACTCTTCAATAAACACAGGGCGCTCAGGCCTGGGCCCCACAAGGCTCATTTCCCCCCACAGCACATTCCAAAACTGAGGCAACTCGTCCAGGGAAAATTTGCGCAGCACCCCCCCTAGGCGCGTGCGCCGGCTGTCCCCGGGGCTTGCCATTTGCGCCCCCACGGCCTCCGCGTCGGTGCGCATGGTTCTGAATTTCAACATCCAAAACAGACGGCCGTCCATGCCCATGCGCTCCTGGCGGTAAAGCACCGGGCCTTTGCTGTCGAGTTTCACCGCCAAAGCAATCAGCCCCATCAGCGGCGACAACAACACCAACAACACAAAGGAGCCCACCATGTCGACACTGCGCTTCACCATGCGGCTCCAGGCATCCACAGGAGCGCTTTGCAACGCTACCATGGGCAAACCGCCAAACTCCTCGAGGCCTCCTTTGAGTGTCATATACTCTCCCAAGTCCGGGACAATTTTGACATCCACCGTGCGCAAGGCCAGCTGCCTCATCAACTCCGCCAGCAAGGGTTGCTCCGCAAATGGCAGGGCCACAATAACGTGGTGAATGGGCTGCTCATCCAACACGCGGCCTATGTCTTCTATGCCGCCCAGCACAGGCATGCCCTCCGGCGGGTGCTCCAACTCTTCAGGCTTGTGCGTCAAATAACCCCGCACCTGCAAGCCCAACTCCCGGTGAGAAAGCAGCGCTTTCACAACCTGCCTGCTCAAAGGGCCTGTGCCAACCATTAACACATGGTGGAGGTTATAGCCCCGGCGGCGTACCTTGTTTAAAAGCGAGCGAAACAAAATGCGCTGTGTTGACAAAAAAACAAAGGCCAGCGCTACAAACAAAAGCAAAGTGGCGCGCGAATAGCGCTCCCGGAAAAAATACGTCAGCGTCACCAACACCAAAGTGGCCACCACAGTCGCCTTCAAAATTTCCCCAACCTCTCCCCAGTGGGTGCGGGCTCGGTTGGTGCGATAGAGGCGCATTTGTCTAAACGCCAGGGGGAAAACCACCAACACCACCCCCAACGCCCATACGCTGTCTTCCAGAGGCGGCATGGCCTCATAGGGCAACCAACTTGAATAAAACCTCAGCCCATAGGCCACACCAAAAGCACAGAGGAGGGCACACTCGTCCATGAGCAGTTTGATGGCATTATAAAAGCGTTGAAAACGTCGAAACACCGGTGGCTTCCTCTCCTTGGGCCCGCCTGGAGCTTAAAAAAAAACGCCTACAAAATAGTGTCACAAGCCCCATGTGGCTTCAACTCTCGGTTTTGCCCGGCTCCTTCAATGCTTTTAACTCGGCGCGCATGCCTTGCAAAAAACGCTCCTGTGAAAATTGCCTGGCATTCTCCCGCGCATCCTTCGGTGAAAACCGCTTCTCAAACTCGGCGAAGGAGCGCACCGCCTCCTCCAGGCAAGCCACTGTGGGCTCCGGGAAAAACAAACCCGTCTTTGCCGTCACCGTCTCCAGGGCTCCTCCTCTGCCCAGGGCGATGACGGGACGGCCACAGGCCTGCGCCTCCACGGGCGTCATGCCGAAGTCCTCCTCCCCGGGGAATACCAGGGCCCTTGCCCCATGCAACAAGGCGGGGACTTCCTCGTCGGGCACCTGCCCCAACCAGCGAATGTTGTCAGGCAGGTTTTTCCGAAGCCTGGTTTCCATTTGGCCGGAGCCTGCCACCCACAAGGGAAGCCCCAGGCGCCCAAAAGCCTCCAGGGCCAAGTCCAGCCGCTTGTAGGGGGCCAAGGCGCCAAACCAGAGGAAATAGCCTCCTTGCCCGGCGCTTTCCAAGGGCAGCGGCAAAAACCGCTCCAAATCCACCGGGGGGTAAACCACGTTGGCCTTCTGCCCGTAGCGCTCCTCCACCTGCCTGGCCACATGCTGGCTGTTGGCAACAAAGCGCGTCACCTTGCGAGCGCTTTTAACATCCCAACGCTGCAGCCATGGACGCAAGGCAGCCGCGGCCATGCGCATGGGCAAGGAAGCGCGGCCTTTGCCAAAATAGTCGTCATAGCGGTCCCACATATAGCGCAGGGGCGCGTGGATATAGCAAAGGTGCGGTACGCCTTTGGGCACGGGAATGCCCTTGGCGACGCAGTGGCTGGAGGAGATGACCAAGTCATAGCTGTAGCCCCGGAGGGAGAGGGAGTGCACAGCCATAGGGAAGAGGGGCAAAAACATCCGGTAGTGTTTGCGTGCCCACGGCCCGTCTAAAAAGCTGGTGTGGACGGGCACCTGCTCAATGGGCCCGGGCACGCTCCCTGGCTCATGGAATAAAGTATGCACATGAATGTCCGCCTGCGGAAACAACTCAAACAAGGCATTGAGCACCTTCTCGCCACCTCGGTAGCTGACGAGCCAGTCGTGTACAAACGCAACTTTCAAACCTTTCGCCTCCTGTGGATGGGCACTCTTCCGTGCTAGCAGGTTCTTGCCCCCAAAGTCCTTCGAAAACCCCCTCGGGTATAACATCTGCCCAAGCCTAAGGCCAGAAGGCCCAAAAAAACCACGGGGGCCCAGGCTGCAAGTGCAGGCGTTATGCGCTCCCCCATCACCAAAGTGCGGCCGACAACGAGGCTTCCCCATAAAAGAACGCTGACAAATATCCCCTCTGTCAACGCAAGCGTCAGCTGCCCTCTGCGCCCTGGACGCTGCGTTAAAACCACTGTCAACAAGGCCCCCAGCACCCCCAAAAGCGGCGTCGCAAAACGGTTGTGCAAAGCCAAACTCAAGGCGGGCGTTGACAGCCCCACCTGCGCTCGAAGCTGGCGTTGGGTCCACAACGTCTGCAAATCCATCCACTCAGGGCGCCCGGAAAAAATGCGGAAAGAGTCCGCGGAGCTTTTGGGGAAACGCAAAAACGCCACAGGCTCTGCTTGGGTTTCTATGTGCCCGTCCTCCAGGAAGCGTCGAAAGCGTACCTCCGTCAGCTGCCACACCTCTCCCTCCTCATGCCTCATGGTTTCCGCGTCAATGCGCTCCAACATTTGGAAGGAAGGAGAAAGGCGGAAAACCGACACATTCTGGAAAACACCCTTCTCCTGGGAGCTCATATAAAACATGGTGTCCTCTATGTGGAACCACTGCTTGGGAATGAAATAGACACCCAGCTTTCCGTAGCGTTTGAAGCGGTGCACCTGCAGCTCATCCACCTTGCGGCCCGCTTGTGTCGCCACCTTCTCGTCAAAAACCACCAGGCCAATACCAACCCCCAAAGCGCACAAACCCACCGGCGCATAAAGCACCCACGGCGAGGCCCCCAAAGCCAACATGGCTTTTACTTCGCTGCGGTGTGCAAGCACCGTTATGCTGCTTCCGCCTGCCAGCAACATGGCCACGGGACACATTTGGCTTAGGCAAAGCAAAAACTTGTTCCAATACATGAGGAGCACATCTTCAATGGGGCGTGCCAAATACATTTTCAGCTGGTCCCCAAAATCCACCACGAGAAATATCACCACCAGGCCAAGCCAAATGAGCACCAACAGGTGCAAATAGCGAAACGCCACATAGCGAAACAAAAGGTTGCCCACGCTTAAACCAGCCTTCCTGTCTCAATGCGCCGCCAACCCACCAAGGCCGCCACCAAAAAAACAAGGTTTGCCAGGTGGGCCCCAAAAGCAGCATTCCATACGCCCTCCTCGGCCATGGACACCCCCACGCGTGCCAAAATATAATAGGCCACATAGGCTACCAGCGTTATGAGGCCACCAATGGCTTTGCTGCCCTTCAAATACCTCAAGGCAATGGCCACCCCCAAAATGGAAAACAACAAGGGTGCCAAACCCTGCGCCAGGCGCCAATGCCATGCAACATGAAAACGCAGCGCTTCTTTGGCCTCTCCCCTGCCTTCGGCCTCTTTTAACAAACGCTGCAAGTCCCCCAGCGTATATTCATCCATCGCCCGCCCAAGCGAGTTTCGCTGAAAATACCTCTTGCCCAACTCCAGGCGCAGCTTGCCTTCTCCAAAACGCGCCCAAGGGTAAGCCGCCTCCACAGAGTTGTTGTGAATGTCGTGAATTTCTCCTTCGTTGAGGTGCAGCCAAATGGCCTCTTCTCCTTCAGGCAACTCAAGCCGGCCCTCCTTGGCATTGAGTAAGCCCAAAGCGTTTTCCTGTTGAGTGTCATAAAGCCATATGCGCTTCCAATGCTGCTCTTCAACCTCGTCCACAAAAAGCACATAGCGCGCTATTTGGTCATAAAACACGCCGGACTTAACGTCGCCGCGCAAGTTGCGTTTAAGCAACTCGCTGGTGACATGCCACAAGTTGCGGGTGCTCCAAGGCAGGGCATGGGTGAGGGCGCCTGTCAGCAACAAGGACAGCACAAGCCCCAACACCACAATGCCCCAGGCTGCGCGCATGGGGCTTAGGCCCAAAGCCTGCATGGCGCGAATTTCTCTGTCCTCATTCATTCGCCCCATCCCCAAAAGCAAGGCCAACAAAAAGGCAATGGGAATGGCTTGAATGAAAAACTGCGGCAAAATGAAAAAACCTATTTCCGCCAAGTCTCCCAATTGAATGGCGGAGCCCAAAAGCAAATTGGAGCTGCGCAAAAAAGCCATGGCAAACAACAGCAACAAAAAAAACAGCAGTGCCGCCCCAAAAGGAAACAGCACTTCCCAAAGCACATAGCGAGAAAGGCGCCACACCTCAAAAGGCCTTCGCTCCAATGTCGCTTCGGAAATGTTGGCCCTCAAAGCGAATTTTTCCCATGGCCGCATAGGCCAACTCCTGGGCCTTGGACAAGGAGGCGGCTTGGGCGCATACGCTGAGTACCCGCCCTCCGGACACCCTTAAGCGTCCAAGGTCGTCCTTGGCACCGGCCAAAAAAACTTGAGCACCCAAAGCCTCCGCCTGGGCAATGCCAAAAATTTCCGCTCCCTTTCGCGGGTTTGTCGGGTAGCCCGCGGCGGAGGCCACCACCGCCACGCTTGCGCCTGGTTTGCTCTTTAGCCTTGCCTGCCGAAGCTCCCCTCGGGCACAGGCCAAGGCCAAGGCCAAAAAGTCCTCATTCAACTGCAAAAGCAACACCTGGGCTTCGGGGTCTCCCAGACGGCAGTTAAACTCCAACACTTGTGGCCCTTGCGGCGTCATCATTAAACCAGCATACAGCACTCCGCGGAAGGGGGTCCCCTTCTCTCGGAGCACCTCCAGCACCGGGGGGAAAACGAGGCGGCCTAAGTCCTCCAACCTCTCCTCGGACACCGAGGGCAAAGGGCTATAGGCCCCCATGCCTCCTGTGTTGGGGCCCTTGTCTCCGTCCAAAAGGCGCTTATGGTCTTGCGAGGCAGGCAGCAATGCAAAACGCTCCCCGTCGCATAGGGCCATCAGCGACATCTCCCAGCCTTCCAGCAACGCCTCCAGCAGGAGGCTTTGCTTGCCTCCTCCCATCGCCCATAGGTGGCGGACGGCCTCCTCCGCCTCCTTCGGGGTGTGGGCTACCACCACTCCCTTGCCTTGGGCCAGGCCATCCATCTTCACGACGACAGCACCCAAAGCACGTGCATGGGCAACGGCTGGCTCCACTTCCTCAAAAACTTCAAACGCAGCTGTGGGCACACCTGCCTTCTGCATGCATTGCTTGGCAAAACACTTGCTGCCTTCAATGCGTGCCGCTCCTGCGGTGGGGCCGAAAACGGCAATGCCTTCTTGTTGCAGGGCGTCGGCTATGCCGGCTACCAGGGGGGCTTCGGGGCCTACAACCACCAGCTGGACGCCCAGGCGTTTTGCCAATGGCACCACCTCGGGAGGGCGCGTTTCTGGCACCTCAAAACAACGGGCATAGCGGGCTATTCCGGGGTTGCCGTTTGCCGCATAAAGCTTTCCCAGCAATGGGCTTTGGCTTAGCTTCCATGCCAAAGCATTCTCTCTGGCTCCTGAGCCCAGCAACAAAACGTCCACGAAAAACTCCTTTCGTTCAGCTGCAAACAGCCAAGCCAGCGCTGCCCGCAAAAAGAGGCTTTCAACTGCATAGGGTGGAGCGTGTTGCTTTGTCAAACACCCCCTGGGCTTCAGTGTCGAAAATGTCGAATGCCTGTCAACACCATCGCCAGGTTGTGCTCATCAGCTGCCGCTACCACTTCTGCGTCCCTCAGGGAGCCTCCGGGCTGTACCACGCAACTGGCGCCCGCCTTGGCAAGCACATCCAGCCCATCTCTGAAAGGAAAGAAAGCATCCGAGGCCACCGCACAGCCTTTCAGCTTTTCCCCTCCTTTTTCGGCGGCCAGCCGGGCCGAGTCCACGCGGCTGGTTTGGCCGCCGCCAATGGCCAAGGTTTGGAAGGCGTTGGCGTAGACAATGGCATTGCTTTTGACGTGCTTGCATACCCTCCAGGCAAACTGCATGGCCGCCCTCTCCTCTTCCGTTGGCGCGCGGCGCGTCACCACCTTCCAGTTGGCTTGCGCCTCCAGCGCGTCCCTGTCCATGGCCAAAAGGCCGCCGGAAATGCTCCGGTAGTCCACCTGCGCCAGGGGCAATGCCTGGGGGGAGGCCAACAAAGCCCCCGCCTCCAAAAGCCGCAGGTTTTTCTTCGTCGCCAAAAGCGCCAAGGCCTCCGCGGAATAGGAGGGCGCTATAATGGCCTCCAAAAACAGACTGCACAGGCTTTGCGCGCAAGCCATGTCCACTTCGCGGTTTAAGGCGACAATGCCGCCGAAAGCGGAAGTCTCATCCGCTCCTTTGGCCCTCTCAAAAGCCTCCTTCACACTCTCCCCGAGGGCGACACCGCAAGGGGTGTTGTGTTTAATCACCACAGCCGCCGGCGTTTGTGGAAACTCCAAAACTGCCGACAGTGCCGCGTCCACGTCCAGCAGGTTGTTATAGGAAAGCTCCTTGCCTTGCAGCACCCGGCTGAAGGCGACGCTGGGGCCGGCAGGTGGTGTTTTTGAGCGATAAAAAGCGGCACGCTGGTGAGGGTTTTCTCCATAGCGAAGGGGGCAAGCGCGCTCAAAAGAAAGTGCCAGCGTTTCTGGGAAGTCCTCTTCGGCGCGCTTTTGCATCCACCCAGCAATGGCAGCGTCATAGGCCGCCGTATGCTCAAAGGCCCTGCGTTGCAAATAGGCCCGTGTCGCCTGGCTTAGCTTGCCTTGGTTGTCTTCCAACTCCTTCAGCACGCGCGGGTAGTCAGCGGGGCTTGTCAGCACAATAACGTTGTGGGCATTTTTCGCTGCAGCGCGCAGCATGGCCGGACCGCCCACATCAATCTGCTCAACAATTTCCTCGGGGGGCGCGCCCTTCGCCACTGTTTCCACAAAAGGGTAGAGGTTGACGGCCAACAAAGCAATGGGGCGTATGCCATGCGCCAGCATTTCTGCGCGGTCGTCCTCGCGCTCCACTCTTCCCAAAAGGCCGCCGTGTATTTTGGGGTGCAAGGTTTTGACGCGGCCATGGAGGATTTCAGGGCTCTGCGTATGCTCAGCTACAGAGACGACGGGGACGTTGGCTTTGCTCAAAGCCTCGAAGGTGCCGCCGGTGGAGAGAATTTGGTAGCCCAGGCGAACAAGCCCTTGGGCCAGAGGCAACAGTCCTTGTTTATCCGAAACACTTAAGAGAGCGAACATGCTTTTCTCCCATGCAAAGCAATGTTTGGGTTTAACGCGCAATTTCCGGGGGGGCAAGTGAAAGGGCGCTAATCACCTAGTCCATCATCGGTGGCTTCTCTCAGCTTGAGAAGCCCCTGCGTCTCCACCTGGCGAATGCGCTCCCTCGTCAGGTTCATAATTTCCCCCACTTCCTCCAGGGTAATGCCGCCTTTTTCTGCCACATCCAGCGCACAGGTATATTGGAGCTCCGTAATCTCCTTGTCCGGGAAGTTGAGTTTCACAGAGCCTGTCTCGGGGTTTACATCCAAATAGAGGTTGTGTTTGCACGACACAAAGAGACATGGACGCGGACCATTCACGCAGTCTGCACGCGTCCTGGGACGCTTGCTTTCAATCTCATGAAGCAAGTCTGATTCTTCTTCATTCCACTGCCCCGCCAAACGCTTGCGACGAAGCTCCCGCGCCATTTCCTTGCGAGACATTGTCTTCGAACGTTTTCTTGCTTCACGCATTTCCAAAGAATGCTCCGCCGCAAGCTCGCCTGTCTTCGCTTCATTCATTGCATTCGCCCCTTAAACCTGAACTGCCAATAACACTTTAAAACCTTCATCCTCTTCGAAGGAATACCCTCGTTACCCAGAGGAAACTCCTTGCAAAGCCAGGCACAGCTTTCAACTCCTTTTTTTCGACGATCATAACATAAAAAACGCCTGAATTGCCGATCGACCGCAGCCTGGCGCTCAGGAAAATTCCCCAATAAGCCTTGGGGTTTTGAGCCCCCAAGACAGCTGGGCGATCGCCTGCAAACCCAAGGGCCCCCTTAGCGATCGCCCGAAAAACAAAACCCCCGCGTTATACCATAGCGCAGGGGTTTCGTTTGGCAAAAAATTTGCTCAACTGGGTTTAAATTCTGCGTCCACCACATCCTCTTTGGGGGTTTCCACAGGTTGCGCCTGGCTGCCTGGAGCACTCGAGGGCGCTTCTGCGGGCGAAGAGGGCGCAGCGGCCGAGGCTGAGGCTTTGTACATTTCTTCTGCCGCTTTATGGCCCATCGCTTCAAGCTTGTCCGTGGCTGCAGCAATTTGTGCTTTGTCGTTGCCTTCGCGCACTTTCTCAAGCTCTTTGAGTGCTGCTTCCAAGTCGCTTGCGGTTGAAGCTGACAGCTTGTCTTTGTTCTCTTTGAGCAGCTTCTCCAGCTTGTAGTGGAGGTTTTCTGCGCGGTTTTTTTCTTCAACCAAAGCGCGACGCTCTTTGTCGGCGGTTTCGTTGCTTTTGGCCTCTGTCACCATGCGCTCGACTTCGTCTTTGGCAAGGCCCGAGGAGTGTGTAATGGTTACCTTCGCTTCTTTGTTGGTCGCCTTGTCTTTGGCAGTCACATTGAGAATGCCGTTGGCATCAAGATCGAAAACCACTTCAATTTGCGGTACACCCCGAGGGGCCGGAGGAATCCCCGTCAAGTGAAAGCGGCCCAAGGACTTGTTGTCAGCGGCCATGTCTCTTTCGCCTTGGAGAATGTGGATTTCCACTTGGCTTTGACTGTCGGCGGCCGTGGAAAACACTTCGGACTTGCGCGTGGGGATGGTGGTGTTGCGCTCAATGAGGCGGGTGAAGACGCCGCCCAGAGTTTCCACCCCCAAAGAGAGCGGCGTCACATCCAGGAGCAGAATGTTCTTCACCTCCCCTGACAAAACACCTGCCTGCACGGCGGCCCCTACGGACACCACCTCGTCGGGGTTTACCGAGCGGTTGGGCTCTCTTCCAAACAGCTTGCGCACCGCCTCCTGCACCGCGGGAATGCGTGTGCTTCCGCCCACCAACACCACTTCATTTAGCTCGCTGACTTCTATCCCCGCATCCTTGGCGCACTTTCTGCAAGGCTCCAAACTCCTCGCTATCAAGTCCTCAATCATCGCCTCAAACTTCGCACGCGAAAGCTTCACATTCAGGTGCTTGGGGCCCGACGCATCCGCCGTCAAAAACGGTAAGTTAATGTCGGTTTCCATGGTGCTGGAAAGCTCAATTTTCGCTTTCTCCGCAGCCTCTTTCAAACGCTGCAACACCATCTTGTCTTTGGCAATGTCCAGGCCGGTGTCTTTTTTAAATTCAGCAATCAGCCAGTCCATAATGCGAGCGTCAATGTTGTCGCCGCCCAGGTGTGTGTCACCGCTGGTGGCCAACACTTCTACAGTCCCTTCGCCAATGTCCAAAATGGAAATGTCGAAAGTCCCGCCGCCAAAGTCATAGACAGCAATTTTCTCGTTGGTTTTTTTGTCCAAGCCATAGGCAAGTGCTGCGGCCGTTGGCTCATTCACAATGCGGCGCACATTGAGTCCGGCAATTTCACCGGCATCCTTGGTGGCCTGGCGCTGCGCATCGTTATAATAGGCGGGCACCGTAATGACGGCGTCCGTCACCTTTTCGCCCAAATAGTTTTCAGCCGCGCGCTTGAGTTTTAGCAAAATCTGCGCTGAAATTTCCGGCGCGCTGTATTGCTTGCCATCCACATCCACGCGGGCGTCCTGGTTGGGGCCGGCCACAATTTTATAGGGGACCAGCTTCGTCTCTTCTGAAACTTCGTCGAAGCGACGTCCCATAAAGCGCTTAATGGAATAAATGGTGCGCTCCGGGTTCGTTATCGCCTGCCTCTTCGCCACCTGTCCTACCAGGCGCTCTTGCTCCTTCGTAAAGGCCACCACCGAGGGTGTCACGCGGTTGCCTTCTTCATTGCTGATTACTTTTGCCTCGCGACCTTCCATAACGGCCACCACACTGTTGGTCGTTCCAAGGTCAATTCCAATAATTTTGGCCATCGATGCTCTCCCAAACAAAACAGTCACCAAGTGAATTCAGGAGGAACCTAACCAGCGAGTGGAAACTGTCAAACCCCCGCCCATGTGTTTTAAAGCCTAGGGGGCATTTTTTTCTTTCGCCGGCCCTTTTCTCTCAACTTTCCCTCAACTTCTCCTGGGTTTTCACACTTCTTCCTTGGCATTCCCTGCAGGGAAGGCGAAAATCCACTTTATGCCATATGTGCCATTGGATACGCAGCCGGCCATTTTGTTAAATGCCCATGCACGCGGCGTCGGGCCTTCCATTGTAAAGCTGATGGGCCAAGCCCTCCCGGAGGCAGAGGTTTTTTGGTCGCACACCCTCCATGAGGCGGAAGCCTTGGCGAAGAAAATGCTCCTCCTTTCCTATAGCCCCGTCCTCCTCGGGGGAGGCGATGGCACCCTCATGGGTTTTTTGGAGGCGTTGCTCAAAGCTTCCAAACAACTGAGGCAGCCCTTGCCGGAGTTGGGCCTTTTGCGCCTGGGTACAGGAAACGCCATTGCCAGGTGGACAGGCCAGCGCCAGGGAAAACGTGCGCTCTTTCGGGCCTTGCGGCACATGGCCGACGGCAGCCAGAGGACTTATAAGTCCTTAAACCTCATTGAGTTTGAAAACCGAATAACGCCTTTTGTCGGAGCGGGGCTCGACGGGAAGGTGCTGGGGGACTATGAGGGGCTGAAAGAGCGCTCCTCTCAAAAACCATGGAGGCGCATGGCCAGCGGTATGAAAGGCTACCTTGCCTCGGTGGCGCTCCACACCCTCCCCCACTACCTTCGGCACCCGACGCACACCCCCTGCCAGGTACACAACTTGGGGGAAAGCGCCTACCGCGTCCAGCCTGACGGGAGCCTGGGGCCGAAGCTTGAGAAGGGGGCACTGCTTTATGAGGGGGCGGCCAGCATGGCAGCGGCCAGCACCATTCCCTGGTATGGCTATGGCATCCGCATGTTTCCGTTTGCAGAGCGGCTGCCTCGCCACATGCACCTGCGGATACTGAACGTGGACTCTCTTCCCCAACTGCTGCTGAATGTACGCTCCTGGTGGGAGGGCCGCTGGTTTCCTCAGGGGGTGCATGACTTTGTCCTCGAGGAAGGGGCCGTGTCCTTCGCAAAGCCCATGCCTTGCCAAGTGGGCGGAGACGCCGCAGGAGAGAGCGATCGCATGCATTTCAAGCTTTCTGAAACTGTTATCCCCCTCATCCATTTTGGCGCCCTATAGCCTAACCACTCTGTCCTCGCTGCCATGAAATGTCGCGGCAACGAGGCCATAGGCTGTCAACAGCAAGTCCTTCTCGGTGACACCCTCGGCCACCTCCTTCAGCAAGGCATGGCTGCTTTCTCCTTCGGGGACAAAGGGACAGCATTCAAAACCTGTGCTCTCCAACCCCAAGCTGTGCAGGTGATAAAGCAACTCATTGGGTGTCCACAGGGGCTGGCTCCACGTCTTCTCCCAAGCCTCTGAAACACTCTGCAAGCGCACCGGCCAAACCAACAAGAGATTGCCTGGACAAGAAAGCTTGCCCAGCAGTTGTTTGAGCTCCTCCATGGAAATGCCGCATACATTGCGGAGCACCAAAGCATCCACGACAGGCCACTGGGCAAGGGCCTCCTCCCGCTCCTCCCAGAGGGCCACCTGCGCATGGACTTCCTGCTTGGAAGCCCACGCCTGGCTAAGCTCCACCTGCTTGGCCGACATCTCCAGGTGAAAAAACTTCATGCTTAAGTCTTTTGCCAACTCAAAGCTTGAGGGACGGGTCCCCACTTCAAGCACACTCATTCCAGGAAACCACAACAACTCCCTGGAAATGTGCTCCAGTTTGCTCGGTCCATCAAACCACGCTCCCTGTTTCATGAGTACCTCGGCATTGTCGTCTTCTCCTATCATCCCTTGTCCCGTCACCTCGTCATTAAAGCAAATTCGCAGCCAATTCCGCCAAAGGGCTGCGCTCCCCTTTGGAGAGTGTCATATGTCCGGCAATGGGCTCCTTTCGAAAACGGTGCACCACATGCACCAGGCCGTTGTTGGTGGAGTCCACATAGGGGTTGTCAATTTGGTAGGGGTCTCCCGTCAAAACAATTTTTGTCCCTTCTCCGACGCGCGAAATAATGGTTTTGGCCTCATGGGGCGTCAGGTTTTGTGCCTCATCCACGAGAATAAACTGCTGCGGAATGGAGCGCCCGCGAATATACGTCAAAGGCTCTATCTGCAAAATGCCTAAGTCAAACAACTCCTGGGGGCCTCTGCCTTCTCGCTTGTCCCGCGAAGACAGGTTCAACAAAAACTCTACATTGTCAAAAATGGGCTGCATCCAGGGGGTGAGTTTCTCTTTAACGTCTCCGGGCAAAAAACCAATGTCCCTGCCCAAGGGGAATACGGGGCGAGAAACGAGGAATTTTTGAAACTTCCCCTCTTCTGTCACTTTTTGCAGCCCCGCCGCCAACGCAAGCAATGTTTTTCCCGTGCCGGCTTTTCCCACCACCGTCACCAGCTGCACCTCGTCACACAGCAATAAGTCCAAAAGACAGCTTTGCTCAAAATTCCTCGGGCGAATCCCCCATACACCTTCTTTGAGGCTTCGAGACAAAGGCAGCACAACACCCCGCCTCACGTCATAGCGCCCTACGGAGGTGTGCATGGGGTTGGCGCTGTCACGCAGCTGAATATACTCGTTGGGCGACAACCCACGGGCATCCGCCATTCGAAACTCAGCGCTGGGTTTGCGAAACGCGTCCACCTGGGCTCCGTCAACTTCTATGCAAGTGTGCCCGGAATAAAGCTCCGTTATCTCCGTTTTGTCCGGCTCAAAGTCCTCAGAGTACAGCCCAAGGGCATCCGCCCGTATGCGCAAGTTAATGTCCTTGGAAATAAAGGTGACTTGCAAAGAAGGCCAGGCCGCCTTCACTTCCATGGCGATGCTTAAAATCCGATGGTCCATGCTGTCGGCGGTGCCCAAACTCGACAACAAACCCTTCTGCAACATCCACACCTGAATGACTCCGCCCTGCGCCGTGGGCACCCCTTCTGTCAGGGAGCCTTTCTGACGCAACAAGTCAACCTCCCGAGAGACGGTGCGCGCATTCCTCCCCAATTCTGATATGTCGCGTTTGAAGGCGTCCAACTCCTCTATGACAAAAATGGGGATGACAACGCGGTTGTCCCCAAACGCATAGAGTGCACTTGCGTCGTGCAACAGGACGTTGGTGTCCAAAACAAAAATTTTTTTCGCCTGCGCATTGGCCAAACCGACACCTCCTATTGCGACGGGTAGTGAATGGAGAGGATACACCATTCCAACTCTCCTTTGGGAACAAGCACCGTCACCGTGTCCCCTGCCCGCTTGGACAACAAGGCCCTCCCCACCGGAGAGTGAATGCTGATGCGTCCAAGCTTTGCATCCGTCTCGTCAGCCCCTACCAACTCGAATGTTTGGAGCTCCCCTGTGTCTGCATTTTCTGCCACCACCTTCGCCCCAAAAAAAACGCGCGTCTTGTCCTCCGTGAGTGCGGGATCCACCACCTGCAAAGCGTCCAGGCGCTTGCCCAAAAAACGAAGGCGCCGGTCAATTTCAGCAAGCCGCCGCTTGCCATAAATATATTCCGCATTCTCCGAGCGGTCTCCCTGGGCCGCCGCTTCAGAAACCTCCCTCGTCACCTGGGGCCTGGCTACATGCAAAAGCTCTCTGAATTCCTCTTTCAATGCGGCAAAACCTCGGGGGGTAATATACATGGGGGGCTGGCTCACAACGCATCCTTCGTACAGGCTTGCTGAGGCTATTTATTGAAAAAACCTTGCTTCTTGAGAATTCTCCCAGAATAAATGCTGCCTCTTTCTCGGGGCACAAGAAAAAGGCTAAAAAAGGTAGTTGACCTAAACACAAAAGCCAGACAAAAGAGCCGCCACGAGTCGATAGCTCAGTTGGTAGAGCACCGGCCTTTTAAGCCGAGGGTCGAGGGTTCGAGTCCCTCTCGACTCAATTCGTTGTGAGGGGGGAAGTCCTTCCGCGGCCAGCTGCGGCTTGGGTGAGGCACCCGGGGGCTCCGCTTCCGCTGTTGCGAGCCCCAAACACCCCCGTCCGGCCAAAAAACACTTTCAATGAATGTCCGAAGATGCTATATCTCCCGGCGCTGCAAGAGATTGTAGCTAGGTCTGCGAAGCCTACTAACAATAATGTAGAACGAGAAGTGCCCCTGGGCCCAGTGGCCTGAGGTTTCTCGTTTGAATGCCTCTAGGTCTCTGGTGGCTCAAGCGGGGGCCGAAAGGCCGCCGGTTTTTCATTATTGTTACCGGTCTTCGCGGCTCGTTTGGGCCGCCTCCTAGGGCTCAACCGACATTGCCTGGCTCCTTCCGTTTCCGTGCAGCGTGGATTCGTAGGTTGGGGTGAAAACCCCAACACTGATCAACATGGGGGGGTCACCCCAACCTCCAGGTGGGCCGGACATGCAAGATGACGAAGACGAGACCAACTTACCAAACGACGCGGTGTTGATGCTGGATGCCACCTTCAAACTCTGGGATTTCCTTGAAGAAAGCGGCTTTGAGCTGAACGAGCTTGTGGGCAAAGAGGTTTCTTTTATTGTCAAAACACCGGATGGAGGCGGCCGCCGCCTGGGCATCCACAAGCTGATGCAAGAAATAGACGAGGCCTCCTCAGCGGGGAAAGCCTGTGAGTTGTGCCTCTTGCAAGTGGTTGTGAGCAACGCGACAGACAGCGCCGAAAGCTCTCCCTGGGAGAATGCCGAGTTTCCTGTGAGCCGATTGCGCCCCCGCGCTCCCGAGCGTGCCGAGCCGTGCTCGAAGCCGCCGAAGCGAGGGAAAACTCGAAACAGCTAAAGCGAGGCAGAAGCTGAAGGGGCAGCCGCAGCCACAGGCAATCAACCCAACGTGGGCCTTTATGGCCTTCGTTATAGCTCTTGTTTTTTCGGTGGCCTTGTTGGCGGTTGCCTTGGCGGCACAAGCGGCCCCCGGCCTTTGCCCCGTGAGTTGGGCAAGGGCCAGGGGTGGCAAACCGTGAACATCCTTCCACTGTTACAGGCAGAAAGGGCGAAGGGGTTTAGGGGGAAGCGATAACGTCAAAGGTGCCGTTGCCCCGAACGTTGATGGTGTAGCGGACGCCGTTAATGACGAGGGATTTGTCGCTGTTGACTGCGCCGTTGCTCGCAAAAATATATTCTTCACCGTCGATGGTGAGGATGATAGCGGTGCCACCGTTGTAGGGGACGACAATGTTTTGGATGGGGCCGCCGTTGAGAGCTGCGTTAATGGCCGCTCGAATAGTTTCTACGGTTGGACCCGGGGGCGGCGGAATTGGTTCCCACTTTGCCCAGATAGATTCGGAAGTCATCGTGTTGTTGCCGCCGACCAGCTCCTCATAAGTGATGCCAGGGTTCAACAACGCGTCGTTCCATTGGGTTGTCCAACCGACGAATATATAGCCGTCTCTGACGGGCTCTTCGGGGAAAGCTATCACTTCATTCCAGCTATAGGCCTCCCAACCGGTATAGTCGAGCCCAGAGGAGAAAAGGCCGCCGTTTGCACGGAAGCTGACGTAGCCTTTGACGTTGACGACGGCGGTTTCCTCCAAGAGAATGTCCTCGAAGTTTTTATTGCCTTTTCGAGTCCAGACGACAATGTCAAAGGTTTGTATCCCGACGAGGTTTGTGTTGACACCAATGGTATGGGTGACGGTTTTGCCTTTGCCAATTTCGGAATAAGAGGCGACGCGGACACCGTTTGACCAAATGGTGACGTCAGGGAGGCCACGGTCCGCTATGTTGGTAATGGTAATTTTAACTTCAGAAGCGGTGGTTTCCACCGTGACGGGGGTGCCCGTAAAGTCCTGGTTCGGGTTGTGCTTCGCCGGGGCGGCAAGGGCCGGAACGGCAACTGCCAGCGCCAGGGCTATTATTAATGTTTTTTTCTTCATATTTGTCCTCATCCTTCGCAGGTACGATGCGGTTTATACAGCAACATAGCACTTTAGCATGGATTGTGGATTCGACAATACATATAAAATGAACCCCTCAGCCGGACCGCAAGCCAGCCACTCCTCAGGAGAATTCATGAAGCAGGTCTTTTTGTTGATTGCCACCAACTTCGCCGTCATGCTGGTATTGTCTCTTGTCTGTTCGCTGTTGGGTTTGAATGCCTATTTGACAGCAGAGGGAATCCACTTCGGCCTTTTGCTGGGCATGTCTGCCATTTTTGGTTTCGGCGGCGCATTCATTTCACTGGCCATGTCAAAATTCATCGCCAAGCGCTCGGTGGGGGCCCACGTCATCCGCACGCCGCGCAATGACACGGAAGCCTGGTTGCTGCAAACCGTTGCCAAACTGGCCCAGCAAGCCAACATTGGCATGCCGGAAGTGGCTATATATGAAGGGCCGCCCAATGCCTTCGCCACGGGCGCCCGCAAAGACGCGTCGCTGGTGGCGGTGTCCACGGGTTTGTTGCAAAGCATGAGCCGCAGCGAAGTTGAAGCGGTGCTTGGCCACGAGGTTGCGCATATTGCCAATGGAGACATGGTAACGCTGACGCTCATTCAGGGTGTCGTCAACACCTTCGTGTTTTTCCTCGCGCGGGTTGTTGGCTATGTTATTGACAAGGCGTTTTTCAAAACCGAGCGCGGCGTGGGCCCAGGCTATTGGATAACCGTCCTCGTCTGCCAAATAGTGTTCGGCATATTGGCAAGCGTCGTTGTGGCCTGGTTTTCGCGGCAGCGTGAATTTCGCGCTGACGAGGGCAGCGCGAAATACTTGGGGCAGCCGCAGTCCATGGTAGCGGCCTTGCGCCGTCTGGGGAGCATGCACACGGAAGAGTTGCCAGAAACCATGAAAGCCGCCGGGTTTTCAGGCGGCAAGCTGTCCTTGTTGTTTTCGACGCATCCACCCATTGAAGCACGCATCGCTGCCTTGCAAAAACGCACAGCTTAGACCGGTTTTGCAGCGCTGCCACCTGTTGCAACATGGCGCCGCCTTCTTCCCCCTCTTTGCGCCGCCTCCGCCAAGGCTTTTGGGGGCAGTGCTTTATTTCTTGAACCAGGATTTTCATAAGATCTACAAGATTACCAAGATTTTGAGCAGTGCTTAGAAATGAAGTAGCGCCCAATCCTGCAAATCTTCAAAATCTTGCTGCAGATCGTCGTTCAAAGCATTGCCTGGCGCATTAAGGAATTTCAGAAATAATTTCTGAAATAACACTGCTGTCTTTTGCTAGATCAGCATGGTTAATGCCGGGATAATTGCTAAACCTCAACGAAGGGAAATTGTTCAAGGAGGCACTGAATCCGCTGACAACGCCGTCTCCGTCATAGGTGTATGTCATGTCTAATTTCCCGCCACAACTCAAATCCAACACTCCCTTGCTCGTATAATGAGCGCTGATAGGTGTTATAAAACCGCTGCTGCTGTCTCCGCCCTTGTTGCCTATCAGCAACACATTGTTTGCCCCCAGGCGCATTAAAACATTGGAAATGTTGTTCCCCAAGACGGTTTCCCGGAAGTATTGATGGTTTCTTGTCGTATTCCCATTGGTAAACAGTGGGTTGATGCGTTGGGTATAGGTTGAATTGTTTAACACGGAATAGAGACCGGCCGCCGAGTTATAGGAAGCCGTGGTTTCATGGAGCACCCACCTCCTGTCCCATTTGAGCCCCCAGGAGCTTGTGGTGATAGGGTATACATTTAAATACTCATTGCTTGGCAGCAACTGGTATATCGTCGATGAATTCCTAACAATGGTTCTTATGTAAGTCTTTAAATAAGCCTCTGCCACAGAGAGCGCAAGCCCCCACAGCGGGCTGCCTTGAAAAAAGTCGCTTTCCATGAGTTGTTTGAAGACAGCTTGAATGCCGGCCTGAGTTCCAAACTCCAGTCCTTCCAAGGCGGCATAGGTTCCATAGAGAGGGGCGGCAATGAGGATGGCTTTGTCAACCTTTTGGCTGTTGTTGCCACGGGAGACATAAGCGGAGGCGAGGAGGCCGCCGGTGCTGTGGGTAACGAACACCACGGAGGAATACCCCTGTTGGAGGATATGGGTTTCGAGTTTGGCGGCAGACTCGCTTAAGTCTCCCAGCCAGTTATAGGGAAAGAAAATGACGTCATAGGCGCCGTTTCCTCCATAACTTTGCTCAAAAGCACTTCTTAAACTGTCAATTAAGGGTTGATATGTCTTGGCCAGTCCATATTCGTCAAAAGTGATGTCCCCGCGTTGGGTGGAGCCTTCTTTGGCTCGCATTCCGGTGCCGTCGGCATTGTTTGCCAGCGGCGAATGCAAGGGTGTTAAAATGTCAAAGCCCGTTGCAAGCCCAATCCAAAGGATGGTGCCGTTTTCCAGAAACAATTGAGAAGCCGAATAACCTGGAATAACGTAGATGGCTTTTTTGGGAAGTGTTTGCGCAGACGCGCCATGGAATGGAGCCATCAGCCCCGTGAGCGCAAACAGTGCTGAAAACATAACCCATGCTTTTGTGAATAATTTCTTCATAACCCCTTTCTCCTTTTGGTTGTTTCATTTGAAAGTGTTGCCTGGATAAAAATGCTGTTTTTTAGAAGCCCCCTCCCCTCCCCTTTCTTGGTTGGTGTGTTGGTGTGTTGGTCGCCGCCGCTCCCCCCGTGCGAAAATGACACCCATGCTCTTTGTGTTGGCTCTTCGCTCCTTGGCTGCAAAGCCAGCCAACCCGAGCCTATTTTCTCCATACGGGAGAGGCGTGAGTGTTTTGAAGGAAACATTTGAAGAAAATGAAATGCCCACTGAGGGGGGCACAGTCCAGGCAGCGGAGGGCCGCCAGGGCAGGAGTTAAACTGGGAGAAAAGCTTTGTGCATAGCTTCTTTAGCTCCGGCCACCACGCGCTGGTTGAAAGGAGCGATGAGGTGTGCGGATGTAACAAGGAGAGGGTGGAAACGTCTTTCTACAAGTACGTCTTTTCCACCAGTAATCCTGCAACAGTGACAACAGAGAGAAAATGATATGACGACAACTTATACCGTTCTGATTAAAACCGGAGAGAAAACAGGCACAGACACCGAGCCCAACGTTGACATTGTTTTAGAAGGAACGGAGGGAAGGAAAAGTGAGACCATCCGTCTGAATTCGTTCTTTAGCAATCCTGAGGATGAGTATGACGATGACGAGGAGCAGAACGAGCCCAAAGACGAAGACGAAGGCGAAGAAGAAGAGGAAGAAGAAGAATTCGAGGAAGAAAACCTGAGCGACGACTGGCCCGAGGCAGACAACCTGAAAGTGGCGGTGCTGTCTTTGGAAGACTTGGGTGTTATTCAAAGAATAACCTTAAGTTCCGACGACGAGCACCCAGACGCCGACTGGTATATAGAACAGGTGCGCGTCATCAGAAATGGGATGACAGAATCGGCATTTACCTTAAATGCCTGGCTCAGAAAAGACAGCCTCCCCCCTGCGGCGCCTTTGCCGGGAGGAACGCCTCCGCCCCATGCAATGCCTCAACTGACTGTCATGCCTAGTATCATAAATGGTTTCTGTGAACACAAACCTGTATATGTCATTGCTCATGGCTGCAACAAACGAGAGCAGATAAGAGAATCCATTAAGAGCGGCGCCAATGCTGTTGAGTGTGATATTCAATACAAAGGTGGTGGATTTTATGTGGATCATGATGATGCAGACAAAGGTGACGAGCTAGCAGTTTGGCTAAACAGTGTGGTGGAGGTTGTAGAGGACTATCCTCACTTGTTTGCTTTGGTCTATTTCGACATTAAAAGCGATTCAGGTTTCTACGTGGGTGAGTTTATTGATGCAGTGCAGGGCCATCCTGCTTTTACAAACACGAGACTTAATTTTGTCTATAGTGTTAGCACTATTGACAAGGCCAAGAAGCTAAGATTTGGAGCTAATCATTATAAGCTGGTAGATAGTGCGAGAGAAGTTTTTAATATTGATTTTGAGGCTATTGATGCGAACAAGAATAATGTAAGGAATTTTTATAGAGACAACAATATAACGCGATGCTGGTATGGGCATGGAATTGATGTGAGGTTGCCAATTTGGCTTGCCAGAGTAAGACCATCATTAGAAAGGGCAAATTTGCATCGGGGAATTGGGGATGGCCGGGTACAAAAGACAGTAAGCTGGAGTTATAGAGCAGAAAGCTCTATAAACTTCTTCTTTTATCGCTATGGGGTGTATAAAGCAGATGCGCTGATTGTTAGCATAGGCGCTATAAAGACTGCTTTAAAATGTGTTTATGCGATTCTTCCTGGGCTTAGGCTCGCTATACCTGAAGACAGTCCTTGCGTGCATAACGAGGTTTGGTATTCTCCAAACGTGGTGACGGTCAGTCGGATTGATCTAAACGCGGCCAATCTGGTGCTGAACCGTGGAACCACACAAACCCTTATTGCCACGGTCAGCCCACCCAACGCGACGAACCCATCCTTCAGGTGGATATCGACCACCCCCGCTGTCGCAACAGTCGACGCCAACGGTGTGGTGACTGCAATAGCGCAAGGCACAACGGTTATCAGAGCGCAAGCGACGGACATGGCTGGCATACCAGCTGGCTGTGTTGTCTCAGCTTCTTGTTATGTCAGAGTCGTTGTCTTGATAACTCATATTACACTGAGCGAGACAGCCCTGACCCTGGCCCGCGGAAACACACGAACGCTTACTGCCACAATAAGCCCGGATGATGCGACGAACAAAACCCTCAGCTGGACGTCGAACAACCCCGCTGTTGCGACAGTCAACGACAACGGCCTCGTCACAGCCATGGGGCCAGGGGTGGCGACCATTAGCGCAGAAACGACGGATGGAAGCGGTGTGTCGGCTTACTGCACTGTCACCGTCGTTCCAGTGCTTTCCAACAGAAACCTGACCAATGTCACCTATGAGAGCGCAGAGTTAACCGTCACCAGCAACGAAAATGCCACTGCCCATTGGGTTGTGCTTCCGGCCACTGCGCCCACGCCCACGGCCGCTCAAATTGTCGCGGGGGCAGGTGCCAACACAGGCGCCATGACAGCCAACGCACCGTTTTCAAGGAGACTTTCCGGCCTTGCTTCCAGGACGGCTTATCGGCTGCATTTCGTCGCCTTAAGCAACGGCGCATTCAGCGCCGTGTGGAGTGAAGCCTTCACCACCCTTCCGCTTCCGATTGTGGATGTCCCCACCGGGCTAAATGGCCGCATCCTCACCCCCGCCCAAACCGGTGACACTGCCAACTGGGTGGAAATTGCCCGCAACGGCAACTATGCGTTGATCATCCGCTCGGAATTCATCAACATCCACCCCAACAAAGTCATGTCCGGCAAGACAATCTGGGGCGACCCGCAGTGGCAACATACGAGCTTCGGTTCTACGCTCAACTATATGACGGCTGCAAACTCCATCCGGCAGAAGCTCAACGCCTGGTTCAACGGCACCGCACAGGGTGAGGCCGAAAAGCTGCCTGCCAACGCCAGGTTGCGAAACTTCACTGTGCAAACCAATGTGAGCCAGGCCCTCGGCACCAGCTCATGGCCTGCGTCGGTGAATGACGGGTTTACAAAGCCAACCAGGACGCTGCTTGGCACAGGGGACGACATTGCCTTTGCTTTGAGTTATGGAGAGGCCGCAAATTTCGTGTCCCTGTTCTATTTTTTGAGAGGTGTCACCATCGCCAACCAACCCAGCAGCGCCATTGCCCAAGCCAACTTTGCCAAAATAAGCATTCCAATTTCCTATGCTTATTATGGCATGTGGCTGCGCTCCCCGGGGGACTTGCCCAATACGGCGGCTTTTTTAAGCAGCAGTTTCAGTCAGGCGGTTCCCGGAAGGGTTTTCCAGGCATACCTGTCGGATACTACGACGCGGGGGCTTCTCTATCCAGCTTTGTGGGTGGATGAGTATATTTTCTCCCCCTGAAAATGAATTCGGCCTACAGCGGTTTTCATGGAGTCAAACATAAATGAAAGATGGCGTAGGTTGGGGTGAGCAAAACTCACCTCAACCTATTCCCGCTGCATAAAAAATTCACCCGCCCCAAAAAAAGCGAGCGCGTGTAACCAAAGTACCATCTGTTCGTCATAACTACAAAGCAATGCATAGAAGCCACCCCAAGGAGTGACGAGCCCATGAAACTGACAGTTTCTACATCGGCAGAGTTGGAAAGCGCTTTTGTTAACCCAAGTGTTAAGGAAATTCAGCTGCTCAACAACATAACCCTCTCCCAAAACCTCACCCTCCACCATGACATTGTCATCCACGGCGGAGGCAAAACCATGGAGATGGGTGCCTTCAAATTGGACGCCAAAGCCCATAACCTCACCCTGGCAGACAGGCTCCACATCCAAGCCAACGACTCCAAAACCGGCTCAACCATGACAGGCACCGGGAAATTCATTGTCGAGGAAGGCGCCAACATCCACATTCACAGAGCTTTGGGGGCATGCAAAACCCATTTGATGGATGGGTTTTCCGACTACCGCTTTAAAGAAAATTCCCGCTTCCACGCTCAGGCAGGAACAAATCGATCGGAAAGCAACAAAGGCACCGCGCAAACAGGCGTCATCCGCTCTTTTTCCGCCAAAAGCTTTGTGGTGGAAAACAACGCCTCCGTCACCTTGCTTGCCGATCATTCAAGTACGCAGACAGCTGACCATGGAAGCAGCGCGTTAATTTTGAGAAAGCCCAAAGGTGGGGAACTCCATATTGAAGTCCATGAAAACGCAACGCTAAATATCATCGCCTACGGCACCGGACTTACAACCAGGAACCGCGCGCCGGTGCTAATTTTGCATGAGCCTGTTCCTGGCAACACTGGCGTCAGCAAAACACGCATTCAAGGCAAACTGAATGTTACTTCAAACAACGGAAACGGCTGGTATTATCAATACATCGACTATGTGACGGACACTGCCGACTTCTTCACGGTTGACGGAGGAGAAGTCCATATTCTCGCTCAAAACGGCGGCTCCAAAGACAAAACGGAATATGCGGCTTTTGAGTCTTACGGCCGCAACCCAACCTCCATCACCGTGGAAAACGGTGGCGTTATGCATGTCATCGGCAACGGCTACCGCGGCATGTCCCTGGCCGGCGGCGGCAGCTATGCCAAAAAAAGCATTGTCGTCAAAGGCGCCGGTTCCAAACTCAAAGTATATGGCTATATGTGGGCCATCGCTGCGGAAACACAGCCGACGCTTTCTATCAGCGCCTTGGACGGCGGAGAAATTGTGTTGGAAAGCTGCGTGGATAACCTCGGGGAAGTCGCTTTTGCCGGCAGCACAGTTTATTCCGTGGGGCCAACCACATACCATGTGGACGGTCCAGGTTCCAAAATGGACATTCTCCATCGCGGCGGAGAGTATGGGGCTATTTTTGCCGACGGCTACGGAGAGTTGAAAATTAACGTCACCGGCGGCGGAAACATGTATGTATACAACAAAAACTCCGGCTCCAACAAAGCCGCCAGGAGAGCGGCTATATGTGCGCAGTCAGGGCTGTCCAACCTTCATTCCATTCTCATTGACGGGGATGGCAGTGTGTTGAGAGTCTTCAATGACAATCCGGAAAAAACCAATGACACTTCCCTCTACCCCCGAAGTGCCATCGCTTTTGCGGCCAACACCAGCGGCAACATTATTGTCCGCAAGGGCGGAAGTTTGTTCGCTCGAAACAACGATGCGGACAGCCCGGCCATTGCTTTGGGCGGCTATGGTACAGACAACACCCTCGGCAAACTCACCGTCGACAGCCCCCGGGAAATTGACATCCGCAATGACGCCGCCGGGACCAGCCCCTATGCGGTGGCCCTGAGGTCGACAAATTATCTTCAAAACAAACAAGGGAATACGAAGCCGTCTCTGGAGGTAAAAGACACCAACCTCACCACCTGGCCCATCGGCCACGGCACCCACCACTGGCCCGACGCCAACAGCCTTGACAAATGGTATGTGGACTCCACTCCCTTTGTCGCCCCCAACAATGCCGCGGTGCCCACGCCCTTCCCAGGAAACAAGGGCAACACAAGCTTCCAACTGTCAGGCTATGGCAAAATAGCCATGGAAGGGACTGTGACAAGTGTCACCATCAACGAAGGGGACTTGAGAATTTTAATCAACGCCACAGGACAGCTGAGCGTGACAGTCCTTCCGGAATGGGCGAAAAACAGAGAGGTTGCATGGACTTCCAGTGATCCCTCCATTGCGACGGTTAATGCCGATGGTGTGGTAACCCCCCGGGACTTTGGGGTGACGCGAAGGCCACACAACTTGGGGTTTACAACCATGACGGCCACTTCAACAGACGGCAGCAATAAGTCGGATTCCTGCGAGGTGGAGGTGTACACCATTCCTGTTGAGCGCATTGAGTTAATTCCGGATTTTCCAACTTCAGGCCTAAGGGAAGGCATTGAATTTGGCAAGGAGGCTTCTTTGCGGGCCCGCATTTGCCCGGCAGACGCGGTGGAGAAGCGTCTCGTTTGGAGCTCAAGCGATCCGAGTGTGCTGAGTATCACCCAGAGCGGAGACGAGCAGGCGGCAGAGCAGACGGTGGTGCTCAAAGCGCTCCAAAGAAGCGACGACAGGCCCATTCGGATAACGGCGACAGCCTGGGACAACTATGGGGCAACGGCGTTTTGTGAGGTGAGGGTTTATATCATTCCGGTCAGCAGCATTCGCTTGAACAAGACGTCTTTGCGCATGTGTGCTGACCAGAGGCAACAACTTGTCGCCACGGTTGAGCCGGCAGATGCGACCCTTCAAACCCTCCATTGGAGCTCAAACGACCCCTCCACCGCCTCGGTGGACTCAACGGGCCTGGTGACAGCACACAACACGGGGGCCGCAAAAATGACTGCAAGCGCGACAGACGGCAGCGGTGTGCAGGTTGAATGCCCCGTAACAGTGACGCAGACAACCTATACTGTTTTGATTAAAACCAGCAACAGAGACGGCGCAGGCACAGACGCCGACATTGACCTCGTTTTAGAAGGAACTGGCGGAAGGAAAAGCGAGAGCATCCGACTGAATCCGCTGATTTGGGGAGACGCCTTCAGGCAAAATCGGCTGGATGTTGTGGCGTTGCCTATGCCGGATATAGGTGTTATTCAAGAAATAACGCTCACGCTCAACCGCTTTGGCTTTCGCCCTGCCTGGCATATAGAGTATGTGCGCATCATCAGGAATGGGAATGATATATCCGAATTCCAAATTAACAGGGAGCTGGCGAGTGGCCCGCTGACAAGCGCTCAGACCAGCCCCACAACGCGTCTGTCTGACGAGGAACCTCATGTTTATAAACCCATCTACATTATTGACCATAAGTGCAACAATACCGATGAAATAGATGAGGCAATTTTGCGCGGCGCCAACGCTGTTGAGTGTGATGTCCGCTATAGAAATGGTATTTTTTATGCGGACCACGATCACGTATGGAATACGAGACTCGACGATTGGCTTAACGCAGCGGAAATAGTTGCAGATAAGTATGGTGGGGCCTTTGCTTTGGTCTATTTCGACATTAAAGACGGGGGAAACAATGCAAGAGAACATCTCCGTGACTTAATGGCCATGGTGCAGGAACATGGCATTGCAACGAAACTGAATTTTATTTACAGTATTGCGAAGGTTTCTGATGCCGCACAGTTTAGGAGCTGCTATTCAGACTTGAATCCAAACGAAGGTTTCAATATCGATCAGGAAGATGAGCCGGACGATGTCATACATTTTTATAGCGGCTTCAATCCAAAGATAGAGAGATGCTGGTATGGAAATGGATATTATGCGGGCGGACACTTTCCAGACTCGGTAAAAAATTCATTAGAGAAGGCAAATAACAAGCACCGGGGAGTAGCGGACGGCAACGGTAAAGTACAAAAGACAGTGAGCTGGACGTATGAGGACAGAGATTCTGTGGAGCTCCTCTTGGATCGCTCTGGGCTTTATAAAATAGATGCGATTTTGGTGAATTGCACCGAGAGGGTTAATGTCTTCGTCAACGTTATGAGGGGTGTTTTAGAAGGTTTTTATGGGCTTAAGGAGCTTAGGCTGGCGACCTTTTGGGATGATCCGTTTGAATTTAATGCGGATTGGTATAAAGATGCCTAAGTCTCTCTTTCTCGATCCTCTCAACGGGTGAGGATTCCTTCAACCCACCCCTCGCCTGTCAAGCCGCAGTGTCCAACCCTCCGCATGGTGAAAGTCAGGGCGTTCAACCGGATGGTGGAGGGCCCAATATTCAAGGTTTCCGTCCCTGTGCTCTATCACCGCTGAAATCCCCAGGCGCAGGACGGGGGAAGCCGGCAACAACAGAGGCGGTACTTCGGCGGTGAGGGTGAGGCGGCCTGTGCACTGGGTGCTTGTTATGGGCAGCGCAAGGTTTGCCTCGAGAGCGCGCGCAGCTTCGCGGTAGTGCAAAAATGCGCTGGCAGCCCAATGTCCGGCGGGCGAAAAATTATATTCGTGGTAGCTCTCCGCGTCCGGCGCGGAAACAAATGCCTCGAAGCAGGTATGTTGCCACAGTGGACCTGCTGGCGGCGCACCCGCCTCCGGCACACGCAATGCTTCCATGCAGCCTTCGAGTGTAAACTCGAGACGGACAGCACCGCCAGGCAGCGCGCAAACCGCAGCCAGCAGCGTTGATACCACCGGAGGCTCACCGGAGGCGGAGGGGCAGGAAAAAGGGCGAAGGCCAACCCTCATGGCCAGAGTTTGCTTTGATAAGTTGGACAATGCTTCTTTGCTCAAGACAGGCTCAAGACAGTTTGTTGGCACTTTGTTAGGCTGTTTGCTCTATGGTGCCCTCCATGCAACTGGAATTGCAAGTGGCTTGTAAAGCCAATGCCGAAGAAATTGCCGCCTTGGTGAACAGGGCCTATCACCCCTCCCCGGAAGATGCAGGCTGGACACACGAAGCACATTTAATTTGCGGCCAAAGGACGACTGTCGAGCGCGTGCTTTCTCTGTTTTGCGAGCGCTCGGCCATTTTGCTTCTATGTTCCGAGTCAAAAATTGTCGCATGCGTACATGTGCAAGCAGCTCAGCCCGGCATTTCTTATATTGGAATGCTGGCAACGGAGCCCAAACTGCAGGCCCAAGGGCTTGGCAAGCAAATGCTGCTCCATGCAGAGGCCTATGCCAAAGCGCACTTCGAAGCTTCGACATTCAAAATGCTGATTTTGTCTTCGCGACCAGAGCTTTTGGCTTTCTATAAGCGACGCGGCTATGTCGAAACCGGGCAGACAGAAGAATACCCATCGACGAATGATGGGCGGCCCATGCTGCCTGGTCTTCATTTTCTTTCGCTGGTCAAGGCCAGGGCGGATTCGAACTGAGGCGTAAAGCCTTAGAGGCTGGCCTGCTCCCGAAGGGTCCAGTCCACAGGGCGGTTTTTGCGCAAACTTTCCAGAAGCTCATAGGCGATGAGCCAAAGTTTGGCATCCCCCATCACCTCCACCGCGCTTTGGTTTTCCGCAAGTGCCGCATCAAAAGCCTGCTCCTCCCTGGAAAGCCCCAGCTTCTCGCCTCGTCAATGCCTGTTCGCTCCTGGTCCGAAGGTGAATATTGGCGGAGGGCTTTCTTCAAGTCCTGGGCCAGGCCGATAGAGTCCACCACCAGCTCGGCGGCTTTGTCTTTATATACCCGGTTGACGCGGGCAATGGCCTGCATGAGGCCGTGCCCTTGCATGGGCTTGTCCACACAGAGGGTATGCAGGCTGGGCGCATCAAAACCGGTCAGCCACATGTCCCTCACCAGCACCCAAGAGAGTGGGTCCTCTTTGCGTGCCCACCAGGGCTTCCACTTGCACCCATTTGCGTTTGAGGCGCTCTGCCTACTGGGGGGTTTGGCGCAAAAGCCCGACGCTGTTGCCGAAGGTTTGGAAGTGCTGCTCTTCCAAGTCGTTGCGGTCCGTAATCACCACCAAGGTGGGGTTGGCGAGGGCTGAATGCCTCGTCGCCAGGGCAGCATAAACCGCAATAGGGACTCGCTCCTGAGGCAAAATGTCAAACGCTTGCAGTCGTTGGGGGTTATCGTTTTGATATCTGCGTTTACTGCCATATAGCGTTTAGATACCTGTCGCCGTTGATCTCACTCGGCACACCGGGTGTATATTCGGTATAGGGAGGATAGCCGAGCATCCATCCGACGTGGGTGAACCCTTCCCTAGAGAGCAACGGCGGGGTCATATAAGTTCTCGTTCCTCCGTTGATGTTTTTGCTGTTGTAGTACTTCGTGGCGGTATCATAGGAGAGGGTTCCGCGGTCGTTGTATGTTATCTTAAAGTCGCGCATATACAGGCCGAAGAAAATGGTTCCGTCGTATTTGATGGGATAGTAATCGCCTTCGAGGGCTGCCGGAGCGGCGTTGGCAAGGGTCGTCTGGTAGTCCCAGCCTCTGGCGGTATAACCGTCAAAGTTATTTTGCTTCGGTACAAGAACCGTGGTTTCCTCATTGTTATTGTACATGGGCAGAGCCTGTACTATTCGTTCTTTCTGTGTGCTGCCTTCGTAGTCGACAAACTTGACTGTCAGGATTTTTCTGTAGATAGCGTACAAAGTTTCCTCAGACTCGCTGGGGGTAAAGCTGGGCATACCGGAAGTAGCGTTTTTGTTGGTATTCCAGCCGATGAATTCCCAGCCGGACTTGTTCCAATTTTCCTTCTTGGCTGTGGGGGCCGTGGAGGACGTCAGATTTATCACTGTGCCACTCCTGACAGTGACGACGTGCTGCGTTGTGGATGTGCCGCCGTTTGTCTGGACATCAAATTTTACGGTTCTGTATTCCCCATTGGAATCCAGGGCTGCTGTAATCGCTTTGACAGGACCAAACTCTTTGGATACATAAGGAAAAGTCTTCATATTGATCATACGGCAGTCGCCGTGGTTGAACAGTCCTTCAAGATTTTGAGCATTGGTGTAATTGAAAGCCATTTCTGAAACTGCCCAGGGGCGGCTGCCGAGTTTGCTGAGGGGCATATACAATTGAGTGTGCTCCAGATTGGTCGTCCAGCCGGGCATAACGCCGTTGACGTGCGAAAAGGCAGCTTCCATGGGATGGTTCCCGAGGGCAAAGGTGTGGGTGATAAGCTTGTCCGGTTCAATATAAGCTTTTGATATATTAACTAAATATTCGATGTAGCTGTTCATAATTTCGCCCACGGATTCGTTGGTCAACGCATCTTGCCCGTTCTGAAGATTCATATCCCGGGCGGCGGCATACCCAAGTTTTACTGTCTTTGAGGTATCCTTAGGCCCTGTGTCAAACCCTAGCTCAAGATCTTTGGCGTTGATCTCCTCCGGCGTCCCATGAGGAAGGATGTTCCAGTAATCATTACCGTTTCGGATGATATTGCCGTCTCCGTCCTTGATTTGGTAATAGCAGGCGTTCCAATAGGGTGACAATTCCCACCCCAAGACTACGCCGCCAAAGAGGTATTTCTTGTCAGCGGGCAGGTTTTGGTACCAGTTTCTTATTTCGGGCAAGATCGCCTCCAGCTTAGTCTTATTGGCTTGGCGAAACTCATTGGAAGCCAAGTTTGGCTGAGGCGCCACACGGCGTTGATTATGCGGGTAGTTTCCCCAGTTGCGCCAGCATACTTTCACCGCTGTGCTGTCATCCCAGCCATAGCGTTCCACATTGGCGATGTTTGCCTCTTTAAATCCAGGTTTGCTGCTGTCAAACCAATTCCACAGTTCCGGGGAGTTCTCCCATTCATTGACGCCGTCAAGATGGATAACAATGGGAAGCTCGTTGGCGACGGACAGATTCATCATATTCTGCAGGGAAGCCTTTATTTTGTTGAGCTCATGGTTGAGATAAGAAAATGCGTATGCTACCGAGAGACGCCGGTTCCCGGTTCCTTTCGTGCCGTACGTCTTGATAATTTCGTCGAAACTGGCCTGGTTGAATGTTTCGGGACGGCTCGCATCCCATGGGTTTGTTTCTGAAGTGCCGCCGGTCTTAAATACCGTCAGATATTGGTCTGCTTTCCATGAGGCCGTAAAAGTTGCATCAAAGTCAGGCCAGGAAACGGTTCCCGGGGGCATCTTATTGCCGTTCCAGCTGTTGAACCAGCCATCCAGGATATATCCTGCCTTGGTAACTTGGGTGGGAAGGGTTACATGCATCGGCGTTGTGTAGGATGACACGGCATAGCTGTTTGTTTTTTGTGTGAGGATCTGAGGGGGCGGGGTTGGGGCGCCGCCCGTCGCGTCATAGCTTATGACGGCGGTTCGCTTATACAAGCCATAGAATGTCACATTGTCGCTTATGGGATACTGTCCCGAGGTTATCTCAACATTGGCATCGGCCGCAGTTGACCTGCTCCAGCCCTGAGCTGTCCATTTGTTCCAGGAGGCGTATGGATTCTGTGCCGGGATGGGAACGTTGCCGCTGGTTGCTTGATTGTAGATCGTTGTCGGGGCTTCCTGGACGATCCGGGTGACGCCGCTGTAATCAATAAAGGTTGCTGTCAGGGTTTTGGCATAGATGGCATACAGTGTTGCGTTGGAGGTGGGCGTGTACGCACTTAGACCGCTAGTGGCGTCGGAGCGAGTATTCCAGCCCAAGAAGGTCCAGCCGGCTTTTGTGGCTGTCATAACTGCGGGATCCACATTGACCGCTGTGCCGCTGTTGACGGTTACTGTGCTTGTGGTGGGTCCGGCTGTTCCGCCGTTTGTCCAGTAGTCATAGGTAACAGTGTTCATTTGTGCAATACCCTTTCTCTTGAGAATGGAACGCTCATCCATTGGCCGACGAACCTTGAACGGCCATTTTCGTTATACTCACTGTATAGCTTTCTGCATAAGTGGCGATACTCACGATAATTTCCTTTTCTGTGTCAACCGAGGCCTTGCTCCAGACTTGCTCTCTTTGGTTTCCTTCTTCATTGCCTGCCGGGGCGTTCTTCTTTGTGTAACCTTCTTGTTCCGCCAGGTATTGGGAGAGCTTTTCAATATCTCCGGCTGCCTGAGCCGGGTTTCCCGGGTCGCATCTGTAGTTGTATGTAGCTGTCATAGTGCTGCTGGGATAAGTGTCATCAGTGCTCAGGCTGATCCAAGTGCGTTCGCCGACCACTTTCTTGAGCGTAGGAACACGGTCGCCGCCCAGTAGAATGAATTCGGCGCCAGCCATTGCATTGTGCCGTCATCCCGTTGCTCAGACAGCCAGGAGAGGGCGGATTCTTCCACGTCGTTTTCGGTGAGGAAGGTTGTCATGGCTTTAGCTTTTCGCCTCTTGCTCCAGGGTTGCAAACGGCTCTGGCAACGCGGCTGTCGGATATGGTCTCATCGTACCGCTCAACGAACTTGACAAATTTATCGGGGTTGCTGTTGTAACTCTTGAGCCAACGACTTTGTGCTTCGGCGAATATTTGGATTAATTTATGGAAATCAAAAAAATAAATGCCATCCGTCTCTATCTGCGGGTAATCCGGCGGGCCACCTACCCTGAATGAGATTCGTCGCACTTTGCTATCGCGGACTTTCGCTGAACTGAGGTTTGTCATATGCAGGATGCCGTTACGTAGCTCCCATAATTCGGCAGACGTAATTCCAAGGGAGCTAAGCTCTGAGTAGTTATCTAGCCAGGTTATGAAGGGAGGTGGATTGCGAACGTTCCCGCATTCAATGTACGCAATACTGTCGATGCACGAGACAAGCAGCTTCATTGCCGACACATAAAGGCCTGCATTGAAGGTCAATTTGATGGCAAGGAAGTAATCATCATGAATGAGCCGCGGAAGGTCGATACCTTCGTCATTCGTGTATTTGGCTAGCCAGTCCACCATAGAATCATTGTGTCCTAACTTTGCTGTGAGGTCCTGCATATCCAGCGGACCGTGTTGTGAGCTGTATTCATAAAATAGCTTTCCGGCCCTTACTGGCGTAGCTATACAGAGCGGAGCTGGGCCTGCATCGAGTTCGATAAATACCTTGTCATACAGGCAATGGCCCTGACCCAAGCGACATTTCGCGTTGTACTCAGAAAGCGTGAAGGGTTTTTCTAAAGCAACCTTATGGGCTTTTGATAAATCATCTTCCAAACACGCCTTCAGGAATGCACAGCCTTGATCGTCAGTCCCTTTATGCTCATGCGTTACATAGCCGACAGTCGAACATAGCTCGTCCTCAAAAAAGAGGAAAATATTGTAGATGTTTTCTGCCATGAAATATCCTTAGTTTTGCACTGCCGAAGGCCCCCTCTCTGGTAAAAGTGCAATTATACTACTCGTATCTATGCGGCCATACAAGCGCCGTGAACTGGGCACAATCAATTGAACCCACTATCTCGACGAATTTAGTAAGAGACGATACAGGAATTATTTTATCTGGGCTTCCCCTATTTCAAGGTCTCAATCTCCACACCGCATGATGTCTGCCATTAGCCGGTGATTTGCCGTTTAACACCCATCCACTGTTGCCGTTAAGAAAGCAACACAGCGTTTCGCCCATGTGGCACAGCTTGGTAGTGGATTTTTTGAATTCCAGGGTGGCGAATTCGTATCTCTTCATCGCTGACGGTCATGGTTGAGCATTTCCAGTGCTGAGCGATGCAATGGCTGCTTTCAAAACCTGCATACAAATTGCGGCAGTGTCTTTGTCCGGATTGAATTGCTCACTCATCTGCTGAAACGGATGGATGTAGTTCCTGAATTCCCGCAAAGCATGCCCAAACTTCTTCACGTCAAGCCTGAGATAGCCGGTCTCACAGGCGACATCAATGAATTGTGCGAGCTTCCATTCGTGGAACTGTTTAACTTTGCCGGATTCGTCCTTGGGACTATTCGGCGCTTGGTTGAACTGCCGAGGGTTTGCAGTAGCAACGCCGAGAAGCAGACCTTCCAAAATGCTGCCGCAGTGAAAAATGACTGCCAGAGGCGCATTCACTTCCAGACAGCGCTTAGCTTCCACAAGCCGTGCCTCAAGAATTGGAACCAGCAACGGATCAGCAGTTGAGATCCTTTGCAACGAAATAGCGCCGAAATCTTTTTTCAGGAAGTCCTGCCCAGAGTCCACCGGCTTGGGTTCTGTGCCAAGAAGGCGTTTGACAACTTGTTTCGCACGTTCATAGAGGTCTGCGTCCTTCGTATTCGGTTGAGATGTCCTGTAACGCCAGAACTCCAACAATTCTGACAATACTTTGCCAACCAGCGGGTCAGCCTCAAGCTCCATAAATGCGCGTAGGCGCTTCGCTTTCGAGTCTCCTTTGTCCGCGTACTTGCTGTCATCAATATCAACATTGGCATTCTCGCGGAAAAACTCAGCAAACGTCCTGTTCGAAAAATCTAGAACGTAGCCAGTCTTCATCCCGAAGAGATCCTCGAAGTATTCCCGTTCAAGCATCTTAAGGCTGCTCATGGTGCCACCTCGGAAAACTGTTCAACATTGTTTATGCGCAATTCTCCGGAAACCAATTTTGGCAGCAACGTGTCGCGGAGGGTGGAGAGAGTTTGGGATTGATTTTCGTTATCGGCAATTTTCTGGAAAATGGGTACAGAAAACTCTTGGTATGCCTTTACTATGTCACCAGAAGGAAGGACGAAGCGTTGATTCTTGAGATCTGTTTGGGTGAGAAGTGGCTGCGTCGATCCACGGTTTAGTGTCGTAAGATCAAATCCCTTTAATACAAAATAGACAAAGTCAAAAATTCCATCTCGAGGTTCTATGACAAGCGTGTTGTCAGATGGCCACGATGGCTTTGCCGTACGAAAAATGAGCCCTAACGTACCAACGCGTCCTGTAAAAAGAATGGGCTTCTCATAGAGAGGCGATGGCACATAACCCATCGCTCCCCCACCACCATAAAGTGGGATATAACATGTGGGGGATAAGGTATCACTTCGTTCAGCAGGTCGCTTCCCACTACTAACATTGCTAATCGTATCGAACGTTGCAATTATCCACCCCTCCGGAATCTCCCCCAATTCAGGATCCACGAGACGCTCTGGGAAAAGCTGCCAAAGCTCCGCAGGCAGATAGGGCGCCCGGCCTTCCATTTTGGCGCGAACGGGGCCAAAGTCGACAAACCAGTCTTGGAATAAGGCGCGTGCAATGGCTTCTAGGGTGGCGTTGGTTTGGCGCAGGTTGTCGATGCGGTCGTCGAGGGTGCCGAGGATGTGGGCGATGCGTTTTTGTTCAGGCAAAGAGGGGAGCAAAACGGGAATTCTTGAAATGACATCCTGATTGAGAGATGCCATTGTCGTGCCAGTCGCATGCTGGAGAATCCAGCTTCGTGATTCTGAGCTTTGCAACTGAAAAGCCATGAATCGAGAATCCGTTGTGCTTGGCAAACGAAGACGAATGCCATCTGAGCCTAAGAACCAGCCTGCTTGTGTTGAGGATATACGGGCAGAACGATCAACGGCTCCCTTGCGCCCAAAAACAATGTCGCCTTCTTGAAGGATGTACTCAGGAAGACGATTGGTTATTTCTGTAGAAACTCGCGGCGTCGATTCGCGCACATGAAATGTACCGTAACCAATCTCACCAACCGATATGAGCGGTACACCCGCTGATGTATACTCGCTCTCTTTTAAAACAGTACCCAAAGGCCCTGTTTTAATATTCCCTCCATCCATTGCGATAAGCTCGCCAATGGTGACAACGCGCCACTCAACCGCCCTCCCCTCCTTTTTCTGCACCACCACCTTGTCCCGTTGAATAATCTCTCGGAAGGACTCGCTGGTGGTGGCCCAATCCACGACGTCTACTTTCCAGGGCAAGTCGGACTCTGAAAAGTCATCGGACAAGGCCGCGCTCACACTCAGCGGCAGGGGCTCTTCGGTGAGGATGGCAATGTCAAGGTCAGAATATTGCTTGGCCGTCCATTTCGCCCGCGAGCCGAAGGCCCAGACTTCGTGCTGGGGCACGTGCTTGCTCAGAATGTCTTTTACCATCTGCCAATGATCTGGGCGGATGTCGATCTTGGGAATGGACATGACGGTCTCTGTCAGGCTTGTCTTTCATGCAGGCGTTTTTGCAAGTGGACTGCCTCCTCCAAAAATCCAGGTATGCCTGCGACAACTTCCAGGGCGACGTCCTCATTGTAAGTATGGCTGGTTTTGGAGCGCATGTCTCTGTAGCCCTTCCACTGCGGCCAGTCACTCAAAAGCAAGTCACGCTCGTTGGCTGTGCGTATGAGGTCCTGAAAATTCATGCCATCAAACTCAAGGGGACTGGCTGAAGTCGCCTTCAGAAAACGCTTCAGCATCTTATGGCTGATTTCATAGGTGAACTCGAAGCGTTGAATCAGCCCATCCCGAATTTGTGTGTCCGTGACGTCTAACTGATAGCGCGCCAAGCCTTCTTGCAGTCTGCAAATGGCTTTGTCCAACTGCGTTAAGTCGAGCTTGTCATGGCTCATTATTAAGGTTCCTTCTCCGTCAGTGGATAACCCAACTTCGCCAAATTCTCGCGGATGGCAGCGTCCAGCTTCGCACCCCTTTCCATCTGCTCGCCCAGTTGCTCCACCAACAGCCGCATCTTCTCTTCGAAAGCTTCGCCGCCTTCCTCCTGCTCCGCCGCGCCGACATAGCGCCCAGGTGCCAAGACATGGCCGTGCTTGCGGATTTCTTCGAGTGTGGCGGACTTGCAAAAGCCGGGCACATTGACATATTTCCCTGCGCCCGGCCCTCCGCGCCAGGAATGATAGATGCCGGCAATACGCTCAATATCCTCCTGGGTAAATTCGCGCCGCGTCCTGTCCACCATGCGGCCCATTTGCCGGGCATCTATAAACAATACCTGGCCTCGCCTGTCCCCTCTTCCCTTTCCTAGACTTTTGTTTTTGGCCAAAAACCACAGGCAAGCCGGAATCTGCGTGGAATAGAAAAGCTGCCCCGGCAGGGCCACCATGCAATCCACCACGTCGGCTTCTACCATGGCCTTGCGGATGTCGCTTTCGCCGCTCTGGTTGGAACTCATAGAGCCGTTGGCCAACACCACGCCGCCTGTGCCCTCGGGGGCAAGGTGGTGGAGAATGTGCTGTAGCCAGGCAAAGTTGGCATTGCCGGGAGGAGGCCGTCCATATTTCCAGCGCACGTCGTCGGCCAGGCGCTCACCGCCCCAGTCGGAAACGTTGAAAGGAGGGTTGGCCAGCACATGGTCCGCCCGCAAGTCAGGGTGCGCGTCCTTGTGAAAACTCCCCTCGTTGTTCCAAAGCACATTCGTGCTGTCCACGTGGCGGACGGCCAGGTTCATTTTGCACAGGCGCCAGGTGGTGAAATTGGACTCTTGTCCATAAATGGACAAGGTGTCAAAACGCCTGCCGTGAGCCATCGCAAATTTGGTGGACTGCGCAAACATGCCGCCGGAGCCACAGCATGGGTCCAACACCCGCCCCTCCATCGGCTCCAGCATTTCTACCAACAAGTTGACCACCGAAAGCGGCGTGAGAAACTCCCCTCCCCGGCGGCCTTCGGCACCGGCAAACCCGGCAAGAAAATATTCATAAATCCGCCCCAGCAAGTCTTTGTAGGCGCTGCCCGCCTTTTGCGTCGGAATGTTGCTGATGAGCTCCACAAGCTCCCCCAGTATGATCGAATGCCGGGCATAGTCTTTGGGCAAAACACCTTTGAGTGAGTCGTTGTGCTTTTCCAAGGAGGACATGGCCTCGTCAATGCGCTTGCCAATGTCGGGCTGACGGGCATTCTCCCTCAAGCCCTCCCAGCGGGACTCCCTGGGGACCCAAAACACATTTTCTTGCAAATATTCGTCCGCGTCCTCAACGTCAGCGCCGGGCGTCTTTTGCAAAAGCTCGCGGTGCGCTTCAAAGGCATCGGAAATGTATTTCAAAAAAAGGAGGCCAAGGACAACATGCTTGTATTCCGAAGGCTCCAGGTTTTTGCGCAGCTTGTCCGCTGCGAGAAAAAGCTCCGCTTCAAAACCGACGTTCGCGCCGTTGGCTTTTGCAGATGCGGTTTGCCTGCCTGCCTTGGGTTTAGGCCCTCGTGCCATGGTGTTTCCTTGAGGTTCAGGAAGCGTTTGGGGGTAAGTGGTTTTGAATAACACAACCTCATCGCCACCACCTGCGCAATTTTTTGTCTGTCCTATGTCACGCTTTTGCTTGAATTCGAATGCTGACTATTTGACGGCCTTGTCGCGCCGCGGCGCAGAGGGGAGCCACATACCGGCAAGGCCTTGCCCTGCCGGGCCACTATAGCTCCACACTGGCCACAAGGGTGGCCAGCACTCCCAGGCATAGCAAAACCAGCACCACCCCCAGTGCCACCAAGACAATGCGTAGGACTCTCTTCTTCATGGGCAGGACTTCTCAAGACCGGTTTGGAATGCGCGCCTGCGGCGGCAGCGTCGATGGCAGCCATGGGAGACGTGAGGGCATTGAGAAGCAGGAGGGCGTTTTCGTCGTGGGTGTGTTGGGTACCACAACATACGGGGACGAGAGGAAAGAGTCGCCCCATCAACTCCCAGTGCCTCCTGACCATAACTGTTATGACTAACAGAGTGGCCTATTGCCTTATGAATATTCGCACGACAGAATCTGGTTATTGCCCATGGAATGCAGAAACAAGGAGTATACAATGAAAAAAAAGGCAGCCGCCATTCACGGGCGTACCCCGCTTGGCCTCTTCAAACCTTTCCTCCTCGCGTTTTGGGGCGTGGCATTCCTCTTGCTCTTCGCCTCTCCTGCCTATGCGCAAAATGGCGGCCATGACAACACTTTGCAAACCGAGAACAAGCTCACAACATGTGACAGAAAATCAGAAGAAATTTATTTGTGTGACATTCTGGATGCACTTGCATTGTATATAAAAGACTTCGAAATATGCCATGGAACTGGCCATCTTTTTTATGATCTGATCAAAGAGCATGAACGAAAAGCCAAAACATATGCGGAATTGGTGTGGATTTATCCTCTTGCAACGAGCCTGAATTCCACAATAGGCCATATTAATGACCTGAAAGACATCCTCCTTGCCCTCCTCACGGGCGGCAAACTGAGCGCGCTCAAAGCCATTGGGGTTGCAGCATATCTTCAATACATTTCCAATCTGATCCCGCCTCCTCCTGATCTTCCTCCCAACACCAGAAGAGCACTTGTTGAAAGCTCATTGGTGCAGGCCAGGCAGGCACTTGAACTTCTGGCACGACACCCATGTGCCCTCCCGAGCATGAATCGCCCCACCTATCCTGAGCTCACAGCGGCCGTCGATCGCATGCTCTCTGCGATGGCCGGGGACTACACCGGCAATGATGGTGGCGCGCCTGGGGAACATCTCTTTCACTGGCTGCGCTCGGACGACGCCGACAAAACGGAAAACCTGACACTGCTTGCCACAACAAAGGACTACACACCTGTCGGAGCCGACTTTGGGAAATATGTCTGGGTTCAAACAACACCGGTGGGCTCCAACGGTTTGGCCGGTGTGCCTGTGCCGGGAGAGGCCATCCAAGTGGGCATGCTGCTGAGTATTTCCGTCGAAGGCGCGGGCGGCGGCACAAACCCGCTGGTGGACGGCAACCCGGCGGAAGAGGGTGTCCTCATCTACGGCCCCGTGCTTGTGTCGTTGAGCCCCACCGATCCGAGCAGCACCGTGCTTTGGACGGCAACCCCGAATGAGGGCACGTTTGGGGATGCCACTGCGGCCTCCACCACCTATGTCCCGGCGGCGGCCCCAAGTGCGGGGAAAATTGTTCTGACGGCGACGCTGTCCTCTGCAGGTACAGAAGGAGGCAAGCCCCAGGAAGTGGGAGGAGAAAGAGGCGAGGCTGACAAGGCTGACAGCCCCGGCGACGGTTGTCACACAGCCGGCGGGCCACTTGGGCTTATCGCTCTCGGGGCCGGGGCCTTCATGTATATGCGCAGAAAATAACTTAACAGCATTTCCAGCCGGGTGCGGCTGTCCGACACCACTTCCGCACAGTTCTCTGATAACACTCCCGCCAGGAAGGTCGGCTCCATCTCCATTTTCCTGGCTAACCCAGAGCATGCTTCTGCCCTTGGAATGCCTGGAAAGACGCTCGGCACCACTTCCACCCTTCCCGCTCCCGGTTTTGCTCCCTTCACCTTCATGTTCATGGGCTGTACTGCTGTAATGAGGCAGGCCATTTCCTCTGTGGACAGTTTTTCCTGAAGCGGCGGCGGTATTATTTCGCTGAGGCGGGCCGCTGCCCTGAGTGGCAGTTTGTCCCGAAGCCACGCATGTGTATTGAAAGCCGCCCCCTTGGGAAGAGCAAGCTAGCCACCAAGCGATGCCAAGCGGCATGGCAATAGAGTTGGCGAAAGCCTATGAGGTATCGCCAGAAGTGGCTTCTTCCCCTATGCCACCTTTTCTTGGGGTGTATGTTTTTTCTTTACAAAGTGGCTGGGGCAGCAAGAAAATGTGTACAGAGGTAATGTGTATAGAGGTAATGTGTACAGAGGCTTTGTGCGTTGGCTTCAGAAGGCGCAAACACACTTTCAAGGGAATGTCCATGAAAACACGAAAATTTGGACCAGCTGTTGTGTGCGTGCTTTTTGCATTCGCCTGCCATATGCCCGGCGAATGCAAAGTAGGCCGAGACGCCGTCAAATGTCCTTCAGGTACGTTTTGTTATGCCGGGGAGAATGCGAGGGCAGGCGACCGCGGGGTGTGTACGCAGTTGCCGCCCGACGTGTTGCCCTTTGACAGCCCCACCATCCATGGCTTTGAGCCCCTCGAGGCCGCCCATGGTGCCACCCTCACCATCCAAGGGGCAAGCTTCAGCGCTGTCCCCTCGGAAAACAGCGTTACGCTCAATGGCGTCCCTGCTGTCCTCGTTTCGGCTGTCCCTGACGAACTCAAAGTTGTTGTCCCCAAAAGCACCCTCTGCTCCGGCCCTGTCCGCGTTACCGTCGCGGGGGAAACGGTTGTCTCCTCCGCCTCCTTCACCTATGTGCCGACGGCCGCCTCCGTGACGACAGTTGCCGGCGATGGCACCACAACTCGCTTGAATGGCCCCTGCGGCATCGCCTTGGGCATGGGCACGGACGACAACCTCTATGTGACGGATTTTGGCAACCACCGCATTCGCAAAATAACACCGCAAGGAGAGATGAGCACCTTTGCCGGAACCAGCAGCAGCGAGCCAGGCCATAACGATGGCATAGGAGCGAATGCGCGGTTTTGGGAGCCCTGTGGAATAACAGCAAATGCAGAGGGCCATTTCTATGTGACGGATGGCGGAGCAGACAACGGCCGCATTCGCCAAATTTCCATGCAAGCCCAGGTCAGCTCCCTTGCCGACAACATGCAAGGCTTTGCCCAAAACCCGGAAAGTCGCGAAGGGTTTAGAAGCCCCCGGGGCCTCGCCATGGACGCGGACGGCACCCTCCATGTGGCGGACTCCGGCAACCACCGGATCCGCAAAATTTCCCCGGAAGGCCGGGTGCTGACGCTTGCCGGAAACGGCATGCCAGGCTCTGCCGACGGCAAGGCAGAAGAGGCACAATTCAATGTCCCCCGCGGCGTTGCCATGGACGTGGCCGGCAACCTCTATGTGGCCGATGGTGCAAATAGCCGCATCCGCAAAGTGTCGCCTGAAGGAAGGGTCAGCACCTTAAGCGACGGCCAAGGCTTTGTTGAAAATCCGGGAAATGTCATGCACTTTCGTCTCCCTCGCAGCATCGCCATCGACAAGATGGGCATCCTCTATGTGGTGGACACGGACAGCCACCACATTCAACAAATTCTGCCCTCCGGAAAGGCAAACATTTTTGTCGGAAACGGCACACAAGGCTTTGCTGACGGCCCCAAAGAGGTGGCGCAGTTTCATTCCCCGCGTGAGCTCATCATCGACGCGGAAGGCAACCTTCTCTTGGCGGACTATGGCAACAACCGCATTCGGAAAATTGTTTTGGAATAAAACGTGGGCGACTGAGTGCCGATGTCAACCCTACCCCAGGTCCAGCAATGGCTTTATCCAACCGAGTCCCCTCATCCACCATGATGGGAGCTCGCGCATGGATGAGCTCAGCGGCTTTTATAAAACCTTTCTCAATTTGCTGCTGTGTGGGTGTTGTGGGCTTTGTGCCGGCGTCGATCTGCTTGAGTGTGTCGTTGATTCGGCCGTATGACGAAAGGAATGCTAACAACAGGAGTAGCGAAGAATAAATTGGCCCCATGAGCACGGCGGCGTTCGCTTGCGTACCCCCAACCAGGAAAACAAAGCGGGCAACCCCGCCTCCAGAGTGATGCGCGTGATGGCTTCAATGCCACCGTCTGCAGAGGGAAAACCCAAAAAAAGCACAAGTGCCCCCACCGACAAAAGCGTTGCAGACAACCAACACACAAGGGCTTTTTCAGCAGCTTTCTTGGAGGCTTCTTCAAAGGCTTTTTCGTCGGGCAGTTGCACTTTGTCTCCTCCAAGAACGATGCTATCCATCGACGCTATAAAACGATAAGACAAATGGCTGCGTTTTCAAAAGTAAACACTGCCCTCCGGGCGGGGGTTGGTACATCAGACCTTAGCTAGGAATCCCCATCATGCAAATCCTCCACACCATGCTGCGCGTTAGCAACCTACAACGCTCCATTGACTTTTATACCCAGGTGCTCGGCATGAGCCTGCTGCGCACCAGCGAAAACCCGGAATTCAAGTATACCCTGGCCTTTCTGGGCTTTGGGCAGGGCAACCCGGAGCAGGCTGAAATTGAGCTGACTTACAACTGGGGCGTCGAGCATTATGAAATGGGCAGCGCCTTTGGCCACATCGCCATCGGCGTGCCGGACGCCTACGCGGCCTGTGAACGAATAAAGGCCGCAGGCGGCCAAGTCACGCGTGAAGCCGGGCCGGTCAAAGGCGGAACCACAGTCATCGCCTTCGTCGCCGATCCAGACGGCTATAAGATTGAGCTGATTCAACACACTGGGCCGGTTTCACTTTGACATGAAAAGGGTCCTGCTCAACCTCCTCATGCACAAGACGAGGACCGCTTCTGGCCTACAAGCTGACGTACGGCACCTCTCTTCCAAGCAGCTGAGCAAACCGCCATCCGCGACTGAGCAGATTTCACAATGAAAGCCCACGCCGTTGAGGGTGCCGATGGATATGTTTGTGTACATACGGGTGATGGGCGCTGCACCCAAGGGCGATGAGCACTAGACCGGTTTCCAGTTAAAGTGAGCCTGGCGAGCCTCGCAGTTTTCGTGCAGATGAGGCTCACTTCGTTCGCCTGCACTCCGCTCCAGGGAAGAGGAGAGAGCAAGCTCTCTCCTCT
>Ga0209737_10000093_pt1 | contig 79136 bp, 62 predicted proteins | sample TergutCu122P3_FD_187284 | JGI IMG/M metagenome (GOLD analysis project Ga0209737, IMG submission 187284) | Cubitermes ugandensis P3 segment gut microbial communities from Kakamega Forest, Kenya - Cu122 P3 (SPAdes) (version 2) | ecosystem: Host-associated > Arthropoda: Insects > Digestive system... | reverse complement strand
AATCAGGTATCCAGCAAGGGGATGCGTCTGGATATCTGATCCAAGTTTCCGGTAACGTCATATCCGTACTCTACCTACCCATAGAATCGGTTCCTTATACCGTCAGGTACTACAAGGGATCTGTGGCGATCGCTAACGAGATACCGAACACCTCTGTTGAGGCGACAGGGACCTTCGGTGCCACCATTGCGGTAACCGATATGGCAGCCAAGCAACCGGCAGGTTATGGTCCGGGAACACAGTCCAGCGGACTTTTGTCCTCTACGACCGAAAACATCATCAATGTAATCTATCAGCCACTAAGCAACAACAACGTCGCTGTCGGATATTATATGGAGGATGTGATTGCAGGCAGCTACTCATTGATAGCTACTGATACCATCTCAGGATTTACCACCGATGCGTCTTTGGTGCTTCCCGCAAGTGGTGTGGGATCGCTTAATCACAGACAGCCTGCCAACTTTACTGCAGGAGTGATTCAGGCAGGTAGCGACACCATCGTACAGCCGGGTACCTCGCATGTCATCGTGCATTATGATAGACCGCGTAACCTGGCAGGTTCGATCACGTACTATCGTGATACGCAAGATGCTTCCGGCCTTATCCAGACAGACAATCTGTCAAGTCTTGTCCTGGGTGCGACGTATGCGCCGACCCAGGCACTGATAGACGCGCATAAGCCCACAGGATACGTGGCGACGATAACACCTGCGTCTCGCACGATCGCGATGACCGGCAATGACTTTGTCGTGCTGTATATGCCAAGTACCGATAATGTCGCTACGGTTCGCTACTACAAGGACTCTGTTGGTGCAGGTAACCAATTGGGAGCCGATGTGTCCCTTACCGGTCTTACTTTCGGTACGCGCTATGACGGACTGGGAATCGATGTCAACCTACGCCAGCCTGAGGGCTATCAGGCAGGTACCATCCAATCACCTGCCACGACTATCACGACGGTAGGGACGAGCAATATCATCAACATCGTCTATCTGCCCAGAACCGATCTTACCTATATCATCAAGTACTACAAGGACAGTGTCGATGCGAGCGGATACATGGAAGGAAACGACTCTTCCACCCTAGGTCCTGTGACCTTCGGGACCAGAGTGGTGCTCACGCAAGCACAGCTTGATGCCCATCAACCCTATGGGTATCAATCAGGACGTCAGCAAGGTGACATCCTCGGACATCTGGTACAAGTCACCGGTAACGTCATCAACGTACTCTATATCGCTGAGAACGATATCCCTTATACGGTGCGCTACTACAAGAACAGTGTCGCTGCCATAAATGAGATACCGAATACCTCTGTGGAGGCGACAGCCACCTTCGGTGCAACGATTACCGTGACCGACATGGCGACCAAACAACCCGCAGGGTATGGTCCGGGCACTCAAAGCTCAGGTCTTATCGCATCGATGACAGAGAATATCATCAATGTGGTCTATCAGGCACTGAGTAACAACAGTGTCGAAGTGGGCTACTACGCAGAAGACATCACGGCAGGTAGCTACTCATTGATTGCCACAGATACCATCTCAGGATTTACCACCGATACCGCGTTAGTACTTCCCGCAAGTGGCATGGGCTCTCTTAACAACAGACAGCCTGCCGACTTTGCTACTGGAGTGATTCAGCCCCAATCCGACACTGTCGTCAAACCGGGAACCTCGCATGTGGTCATCCACTATGCACGACCACGTAACCTGACGGCGACTGTGGACTACTACAAGATGACGATCCCGGCCTCATCATCGCTGATCGCGCCGATGAATTCTCCTGAGCTTTTGGGCTCGGTAACGCTTGAGAACCTCATCTTGGGTGATACCGTCTCCCTTGAGCCGGGAACTGCTGCAGGCCAGGTCGACTACATGAGGCAAGCTGGTTGGGGTCCGGGTATTGCAGATCCCGCGATGCTGATTGTTGCCGCGAGTGGGAATACGTTTAGCATTACCTATGAGCATCAGTTGAGACCCGATCCGATCACGGCATATACCATCGTGTATCATCCGGGGACTACGGAGAGGGTCTACAACCTGCCGTTGGGTGGAAGTTATTCTAAGGGTGAAAGGGTAGCAATTGAGACCGCACCGACTCGTCTCGGCTATAGATTTGCAGGGTATCGCATCGAGGTAGTCTCATCTAGAGATGCTGGTAAGTTCGTTGCGGGAGTATATCAGCCAGGAGCAACGATCTCGATGCCTGAAGCAAACCTTAAGGCCACCGCTTTGTGGCAGAAGGTCTGGCCTGCCACCTTCCATCCTGAAGGCGGAAGTTCCGTTCCTGGTCAAAGTATCGACGATGGCGGCACCATTGCAGTACCGACTCCACCGACACGCGAGGGCTACGAGTTCATGGGCTGGTACACGCGTGATGGAGTGCTCTATGACTTCAGTACGCCGGTCGATGGTCCTGTCGAGCTGTTCGCTGGATGGCGTAAGTTGTCTAGTGGCACATCGCCCAAGACGGGGGATACGCTAGCTGCAAGTGGCATTATCGCGATGCTTGCCGCAGGAGTCGGCGTGTTCGTTATCTCGCGGTATTGGAAGAGGGAGCGTACGGATAGCGTTTAGTTGGTTGTATTGCTGAGCAACCTTCCCCTGCTTAGTGTACATATACATGAGCTGCCCTGCTTTTTAGAGTGGGGCAGTTTTCTTGTGAAAAGACACAGCTCTTGCATATTCGCTTAATCGAATCCAAAGGATTTGTTAACTCACACTTAAGCCCTGGTTAATTCTGTGCTCAAGGTATGGATTATGGCAAAAATTGGATGATATACTCCCCACAGAAGTTGAGGGTATGAAGAGAGCGAAAGTCAGCAAGGGGATCTCCTGTATCATGATGTTGACGATTGAGTGACAATCGTGCATAGTAATATGAGGAGGTGATGGCATGAACTTTATAACCGTTCGAGACTTGCGATCAAGACCGAAGGATGTTTGGAAAATGCTTGAAACGGAAAAAGACGTTATCGTCACCAATAATGGCAAGCCTTCAGCGATAATGCTTCCTATTGGCGAGGATGACTTCGAGGAGGTTCTCGCGGCAATCCGCCAAGCAAGAGCTATGAGAGCAGTTAGTCGTATGCAAATTGCAACAGAAAAAGCGGGACTTTCCGATATGACTTTGGAAGATATCAACGAAGAGATTGCTGCCTCGCGCAGAGAGCGCAAGGAGAAACATTCGTGAGAAGGGTAGTGCTCGATACGAATGTACTTGTTTCTGCTTTATTGACTTCTGGCAGCAAGCCGGACGCGATAGTGGGTTTAATACTCAATAGGAAAGTCAAACTTTGTTATGACAGCAGGATTATGGTGGAGTATGAAGATGTTTTACTACGAGATAAGTTCCCATTCAAATCTCAAGATATAGAAATCCTTCTCCATGAATTGATTCAAATGGGCATCGCGGTTAATTCAGAGCCTTGCCCCCAAACGTTCACTGATGAAGATGATCGAATGTTTTACGAAGTGGCAAAACAATGCGATGCAATTCTTATTACAGGAAATAGAAGACACTTTCCAGAGGATCCAGGCATAATGACACCTGCCGAGTTTCTCGCGCATTACTTCAATACCGTTTAAATAATTCTGATCCTACTTTTCATATTTTCATCTTGATGATTCTCGAAAACTCTGTGGAAAGACACACCATACACACATCTCTTTAGCCGAGGCTTAAGAATTCATTAACCCACGCTTAACGCATGGTTAATTTTGTGCTCAAAGTACAAAATTGGCTGATTTTTCGGTGGTAGACTTGCTGCGAGAATTGTTAAGGAACACTCATTTCTGATTACAGTATCTCTATTGTATTAACGATATATAAAGGATATAATAATTATACCTTGCAGGAGGGAATGTGCATTTCGAATTTGATTTAGCGAAAAGCAAGGCAAATAAAGTCAAGCATGGAATTGATTTTACCGAGGCTCAGAAACTGTGGGATGACGAGTTTTCCGTGGAAATTCGTGCCCGTTCTGAAGTTGAATCACGGTTTGCCGTAATCGGAATGGTTGAAAGAAAATGCTATTCGGCATTCATAACCTACCGAGAGGAGACGATTCGCATCATCTCCGTAAGGCGCGCGAGAAAGAAGGAGATAGATATCTATGAAAGCAGAAGAGCTGGACAAGTTATTTGATGACGGGGAAGACATAACTCCTTACCTTGATCTATCCACTGCTCGCCGCCCCAATCAAGAGGCGAAACGTGTTAACGTCGATTTTCCTGTATGGATGGTTGAATCTCTTGATCGCGAGGCAAAACGTATGGGGGTTACTCGTCAGTCAGTCATAAAGGTTTGGATTGCTGAGCGGCTTGAAGGCCTGAAGCATATAGCCCTTTAGATTCTACCGATCTGTTTCGTTGGGTCGCATCTAATCGCATTCCTCACGCCATAATGGAACTTTCCTGTGGAAAGACACATTGTGTACACAATTATTTAATCGAATCTAAAGGATTTGTTAACTCACGCTTGACCCGCAGCTAATTTCGTGCTCAGAGTATAAAATTGGCTGATTTTTTGGTGGTAGACTCTGCTTTGGTGTTGCCGTGAGGCGATCGCATCCTTCTTTGTCACTGCAAGTACGAACGGAAGGAAGAAAGGATGCCTATGGATGATTTACTTCGAGTAGAGATAATCACGATGATTGTCATTGCTATTGCAGGATTGTTCATTCAACTCGCTCGATTTTGTTTCGACATTATCAAGTGGAAGGATCGCCGGAAAACCGACGATCCTTCTTAGCGTAAACTAGGATGTGATCGCCGCTACCACACGGCAACATCACTCCTGACACTATGGTAACACGAATCCAGTTAACCTATTAAAACGTACACACCCCGTATCTCACGCATATTGTGCGACACATATTGTGCGAAGGTCGTGCTACTCTTATTCACTCACGCTATAATGAAACGTTATACATTACTATGAGTAAAAACAAGAAATAGTGACCAGACGAGAGGATGTTTTGTGAGTAACGCGAAGTTCAAGAAATTAGATGACGGCAAGATTCAGTTGACCGCAACTGTGGCGGCGGAAAAAGTCAATGCGGCAGTCAATAAAGTATATAAAGAAGCAGCGAAGAAGTACAAGTTTCCCGGCTTTCGCCCCGGCAAAGCCCCACGCTCGATGGTTGAGAATCTCATCGGTGATGAGTATGCGCGCGCGGTTGCGACCGATGACGTTGTCAACTCCACGTTTGCCCAGTTCATCGATGGTGAAGGCTATCGTGTAGTTGGACAACCTGATTTCGATGAAGAGACACTCGTTGTCGAGGGCGAAGACTTTACCTATGTTGTTACGTTCGAGTCTCGTCCTGAGCTGAAACTCAAGGATACTGAAGTCTCTATCAAGATGCCTCCACGTGAAGCGACCGACACGGAGATTGATAAGCAGATCGATTCGGTTCGTGAGCGTTTTGCGCAGTTAAAGAAAGCGCGTAGTCGCAAAATCCGTGAGGACGATCACGTTCTCCTTTCCTTCAAGTCCACTGTTGATGGCGAGGAATATGAAGGCAATGCTGTTGAGGAGTACCCATATCATCTGGGTCAGGGCATGATGCCGCCTGAGTTTGAGGAAGCGATTGTCGGCGCAAAGCCCGGCGAAGATGTTGTTGCTGAATTCACCATTGAGGGTGGCGAGGACAATTCCGAGTTCGCTGGCAAGGTCATGAAGTTCGATATCAAGCTTCATGAGATTCAAGAAATGGCACTTCCTGAAGTAAACGATGACCTTGCGGTTATGTCAGGCTTTGAGAATGTTGAGGAGATGCGCAGCGAGATCAAGAAGAGCATCGATAGCAGCAAGCAGAACTCATACGATAATGTTCAAAACCAACGTCTTGCCGCAGCTCTTGCCGAGAAGCTCAAGGGTGACGTTCCTCAAGACCTTATCGATGCGCGTGCTGAGCATCTTAAGCAAGATTTTGCAGGAATGCTCGGTCAGAACAATATGACTATCGAACAATACCTCGCAATGTCTAATGCGAATCTTGATGAATTCGAAAAAGATGTCAAGGTTCAGGCAGAGTTGGCAATCTCTGAGGAACTTGCTCTTGAGGCTCTGGCTCGCAAAGAGAAGCTTGAACCGACCGATGATGACATTGAAAAAGAGATGGAGATCATCGCTGAGCAGTCCGGAGTCAAGTTGGATGTGGTTCGCGAGCGCTGGAAGGAAGCTGCTTTGATGACGACGCTGCGTGATGAGCTGGCTCGCCGCAAAGCACTCGAGTGGCTCGTCGAAAATAGCGAGATAGAAATTGATGAGGAGGCGTTTTAATAATGAGCGCACACAAGCACGAAGCATATAATCAGCTTATCCCGATGGTCATCGAGCAGACTAATCGCGGTGAGCGTAGTTTCGATATATATAGTCGCTTGCTTAACGAGCGAGTTGTTTTCTTGAATGGCGAGGTGAATGAGGTCACCTCAAATCTTGTCATCGCTCAGTTGCTGCATCTTGAGAGCATGGATCCCGAAAAGGACATTGCGCTTTATATCAACAGTCCCGGTGGCTCGGTCGTCGACGGTCTTGCCATCTATGACACGATGCAGTTCGTAAAGCCCGATGTCGCAACCTATTGTGTGGGTCAATGCGCAAGCATGGGGGCAGTCCTGTTGGCTGCCGGCGCGAAAGGTAAACGTTTCGCACTGCCGCACAGCCGTGTGCTGATTCATCAGCCCTGGGGTGGGGCGCAAGGACAAGCATCCGATATCGAGATTCAAGCGCAAGAGATTCTGCGTCTGCGCGAAGAGCTGAACAAGATACTAGCTCTTCACACCGGTAAAACAATCAAGCAGATTCATAAAGATACCGATCGTGACAACATCATGAAGGCCGAAGCTGCTAAAGAATACGGCCTCGTCGATGAGGTGCTCACGACTCGGCATACAGAAAAGGGCTAGCACACGTTATGGAATTTGATGACAATACGGGATTTCCTCCGCCCATGATTTGCTCGTTTTGTGGTGAGGTAGCCACAGGGCAGGTCTTTTGTGGACAGGATAATGTTTGCATGTGCGAGTCATGTGCGGAAAACCTCATGCAGGTCCTTACTTCAATGGAGCTCTCAGGTCAACTGAAGAGTCCTTTGGATGATATTGCCCTGACGGATACAAAGCACGTTGCTGCTGAGGTATTGCCCGAAACCCTTCCAACGCCCAAAGAGATTCACGAAGAATTGAATCAGTATGTGGTGGGACAAGAAGATGCCAAGAAGTACCTCTCTGTTGCAGTACACAATCACTATAAACGCATCCTGCGTGGACAGACCGAAGGCGATGAGGTCGAGCTCGCGAAGAGCAATATCTTATTGCTGGGTCCTACGGGTACCGGCAAGACGCTTCTTGCCCAAACCCTGGCACGCATTCTGAATGTGCCCTTTGCGATCGCGGATGCGACATCGCTGACCGAGGCAGGCTATGTGGGTGAGGATGTCGAGAATATCCTTCTCAAACTCATGGCTGCGGCAGATTTCGATGTAGCGCGTGCGCAAGTCGGTATTGTCTATGTGGACGAGATCGACAAAATCGCGCGCAAGGCTGAAAATCTTTCGATCACCCGCGACGTTTCGGGCGAAGGCGTTCAGCAAGCGCTTCTCAAGATTGTCGAGGGCACCATGGCAAGCGTTCCTCCCAAAGGAGGGCGCAAGCATCCGCACGAAGAACTTATCAATATTGATACGACCAACATCCTCTTTGTGCTGGGCGGCGCGTTTGTAGGACTCGATCAGATTATCGCTAATCGCATCGGCAAGAAAGGTGTGGGTTTCTCGGCTGATCTATCGAGTCATGAGAAACGTGAGAGTAGCGAATACTTCAAGCAGGTGCTTCCTGAAGATTTGAATGCGTACGGACTCATCCCTGAGTTCGTGGGTCGCGTTCCTGTCGTCACCAGCACAGAAGAGCTCACTACCGAGGACCTGATTCGCATTTTGACGGAGCCGAAGAATTCACTAGTCAAGCAGTACCAGACACTATTCGGGCTCGAAGATGTGACCCTATCCTTTGAGCAGGATGCACTTGATGCGATTGCTCAACTTGCACAAGAGCGTGGAACCGGCGCGCGGTCACTTCGTGCGATTTGTGAAGAGATACTTCTTAACCTCATGTATGAGATTCCAAGTGACACCGATATAATCGAAGTCGTAATTACTGCCGATGCGGTAACCGGCGATAGTCAACCGCAACTCATTCGGCGTTGCGACACAAAAACCGAGGACGCAACAGCACATACCCAAACCCCCAAGAAAGCGAAGGCATCGTAAGTATGAGTGAGATGAGTGCCCAGTACGATCCCCATTCAATAGAAAAGCCACTTCTCGAAGACTGGATGCAAGGCAGGTATTTCGAGCAACCCGCTGTTGAGGGTGAAAAGAGTGGCAAGGACCCCTATGTTGTGGCAATCCCGCCTCCCAATGTCACGGGGTCACTCCATATGGGACATGCGCTCAATAATACGATTCAGGATGCACTTATTCGCTACCACCGCATGATGCAAACGCCGACACGCTGGATAGTCGGTACTGACCACGCAGGAATCGCGACACAGAACAAGGTTGAGCAGAAGCTCTCAAAAGAAGGTTTGACTCGTCAAGAAGTCGGGCGCGAAGCATTCATCGACCTGTGCTGGGAATGGCGTGATGAGCACGGTTCGACGATTATCGAGCAGCTCAAAGCGATGGGTTGCAGCTGTGATTACAGCGACGAGTGGTTCACGATGGACGAATCTTATCAGCAAGCCGTTCGTGAGACATTCGTCGATTGGTTCGATCGGGGACTCATCTATCGTGGCAATCGCATCATCAACTGGTGCCCTCGTTGCACAACCGCGCTCTCCGATATCGAGGTCGAGCATGAGGATAAAGTAAGCAATTTGTGGCACATCAGGTATCCACTCGAGAATCCAGTGACGTGTGCCGATGGTACCGTGCTCACACATGCAGTGGTTGCGACAACACGTCCTGAAACGATGCTGGGTGATACGGCAGTCGCGGTTCATCCTGAGGATGAACGCTATAAAGATTTGATTGGCACATACGCGATACTTCCGCTCGTGGGACGCAGGCTTGAGATTATCGCTGACGAATATGTCGATCCGGAATTCGGGACCGGTATGGTCAAGATGACTCCAGCTCATGACCCCAACGATTTCGAAATCGGACTGCGTCACGATCTGCCTCAGATCAATGTATTGACCGATACGGCACATATTATCGAAGATGATCCAGCTTATGCTGCATATGCAGGAATGTATCGCGATGACGCACGTAAAGCGATTGTGCGCGATCTTGAAACAGGTGGTTACCTGGTTGAGATCGAGGATCATCCTCATTCAGTAGGACAGTGCTATCGTTGTGCGACTACAATCGAACCGTATTTGAGCGAACAGTGGTTCGTTGATATGAAGCCTCTGGCCGAACCCGCTATCGAGGCGGTGCGTGATGGGCGCGTCACGTTTTATCCCAAGCGTTGGGAAAATGTGTACTATCACTGGATGGAAAATATCCACGATTGGTGTATCAGTCGTCAGCTGTGGTGGGGACATCGTATTCCTGTGTTTTATTGCGACAGCTGCAATGAGATGTTCGTAAGCAAGGTTGATCTGATTGACTGCGAGAAATGTGAAGCGAAACTTCGCCAAGACGAAGACGTGCTCGATACGTGGTTCTCTTCGCAGCTGTGGCCATTTGCCACATTAGGCTGGCCGGAAAAAACAGCTGAGCTTGATTATTTTTATCCCACCTCCACACTTTCAACTGCGCGCGATATATTGTTCTTATGGGTTGCGCGTATGATTATGAGTGGCATGGATTTTCTGGATGGTCAGATTCCGTTTCATGATGTCATCATCCATCCGACGGTCTTCAATAAAGAGGGCAAGCGGATGAGCAAATCGCTGGGGACCGGTGTCGATCCGCTGGACCTCATGAAAGATTACGGTGCCGATGGTATGCGCTTCGGGCTCATGCTTCAGGTTACCGGTGTGCAGGATCTTAAATTCGACGATGAGAAACTACTTTCCAGCCGCAACTTTGCGAATAAGATTTGGAATGCCTCCCGATTCGTATTGATGAATGTCGAGGGATATGAGCCGATAGCCGAGGTTCCGCAACCGACAGGTGTTGCCGATCGCTGGATACTTTCGCGTCTCGCTCGACTGACCGAGAATGTATCCCGAGGTCTCGATACGTATCAGTTTGGTGAAGTGGCGCGCGATCTTTACGAGTTCTTCTGGTCGGAATATTGCGACTGGTATATCGAACTTGCGAAGAGCCGTTTGCAAAGCGATGATGCGGCAGATCGTCAGATGGCGCAACAGGTCTTGGTATACGTACTTGATAACGCGTTGCGCCTACTTCATCCTTTCATGCCGTTTATCACTGATGAGATTTGGCGGTCCTTGCCAATCGACCGAAGCGATATGCCCGCATCCATTATGGTCGCGCAGTGGCCTGAGCCGAATGCGATGGCTCACTATATCGATGCCTCGGCCGATCAGGCAATAGAGGTACTCAAGGCAGTAGTGACTGCAGCTCGCGCAGTTCGCGCGCGGTATGGAGTAAGCCCACGTCAAGAGCTCGAGGTTGTTGTGAAGGCGTCCGCAAATGATGCGAAGCTTCTTGAGGACAATGCGGGATTAGTTACGACGCTAGGTCGCATCAGCTCGTTCGTTGTTGGATCAGATGTAGGGAAACCTGCCAATGCGAGTGTGACGATTGCTTCGAATCTCGAGATATATATTCCGCTTGAAGGTCTTGTTGATTTTGACGCCGAGCGCGTGAAGCTTCGAAAAGAACGCGAGAAAACGGCGAAAGACCTCGAGAAGTACGAGCGCAAGCTTTCCAATGAGAATTTCCTCGCGAAAGCTGCTGCAGAGATCATTGAGAAGGATCGTGCAGCGGCGGCAGAGCTCACCCAAGCACTCGAGTCAATCGATGCGCAACTCGCTGAACTGGGATAATACGATCAATCCATCGCTGGATGTCATCCGTGCGTTATGCGCGGAGCTTGGCAATCCGCAGACGAAATACGCTTCGGTTCATATTGTCGGATCCAATGGGAAGACTTCGACGACGCGCCTGATCGAGGCGCTGTTGCGTGTTGAAGGCCTTCGGACGGGCATGACGACGAGTCCCGCACTTGTGGAAGAGCGTGAGCGTATTCAGATTGCCGGCCAGCCGATCACGAATGCTGAATGGGACAGTATGCGCGGTAAAGTTGAGAGGGCTGCCGAGTTCGCACGTATCAAAAATCCTGATCTTCCAGAGCCCTCTGATTTTGAGATAGTCACCGCTATGGCACTCGATACATTCGCCCAACACGAGGTTGACGTTGCGGTTGTCGAGGCGGGAATAGGCGGAACCTGGGATAGTACGTGCGTTTTGAATCCGGCTGTTGTTGTCATTACAAGCGTCTCTCTTGAGCATACAGCGATATTGGGCGACACCATTGAAAAGATTGCGACGGATAAAGCGGGTGCGATTAAGCCAGGATCGACCCTCGTGCTGAGTGACGGCGTGACCGATTCGACGGCGCGACGTATCTTTGAGGAAAAAGCAAAAGGAGAGGGCGCACATGTGCTCACCGACATGCTTGAGTCATACGATTTTGAAATTCCACCGCATATTCCGGTATATCAGCGCGCTAACATTCGGGCAGCGATTATTGCTGCTGAAGCGATTCTGGGACGCCCATTGGGGCCAAATACAGTGCAAAATGTGGTTGAAACGGTTACTTTCCCCGGTCGATTCGAGGTTCTTGCTCGCGATGCGAATGGAGCCCCACTTGTGATGTTCGATGGAGCGCATAATCCTGAGGCGGCGCGAAAGCTTGCCGATGCGATACAAGATGCCTTGCGATTGGGAATACTCTCACAAAAACCAATTGTTGCCCTCGGGGTTTTCGATGATAAAGACATTGAAGGCATGATCAAGGCATTGGATCCGATAGCCCATGCATATCTTCCTTTCGCAACCCCTAGCTTTTCTCGTGTAGTTGCAAAAGAAGATATGGCTGTATATATCGCGCAGTTTTCCAAGAAGCCGATCTTTAATCGTTGGGATAGTGCTCATCTGTTGCTCGTAACAGGAAGCCTCTCCCTGTACAGTAGAGCCAAAAATCTTACATCTGAATATGTTATGATGTAGTTAAGGTGGCGGCCCTCACCAGCTCGGTGATTTGGGCCGCGCTTCCTGTTCTAGAGATTAATCTCTAGCAACGGAAATCACAATGACGTATCCGTCTATGCGGTATACCACATAGATCACATATTCATCCATGTGACCCCCTAACCCTCCAACGCTCGCCTGCGAGCGCGTTCCGAGCTTGCGCTCGGCTTATAAGCTCAGTCTCGGCACTACGCCTAGACTGGTTGAAGGCTGGATTTTGTTCTCAAGGATCATCTATTTCTATTGTACGGATGACCGCATAACCGCCACTTAGCTCTCGTTTAACCCACGCTTAACGCGAGGCAGTCATCTAACATAGCTCACACTTAACGATTTGCCTCTTCGCAGACAAACTCCTGTGGATACAAGCTCAAATACATATATCCACAAGAAGGCTGAAAGGCGGGGAAAACTGTGGAAAGAGCACAGGTTTGGTACAATCAAACAGCATATAAGTGGATGTTTGCGGTGTCGTATCAGGGGGTAGCATGACTGAGAAAATTGCATTTAATCTTGAACCTAACGGGTACTCCCCGGCAGAGGTCAACGCGTACATTGGATTATTGCTTGAGAACTATGAAGAGCTTCTGGGACATTACGAGACACGAGTAATGGAGATCGAGGCTCTCACCAAAGAGCTTGACGAGCTGAAAAGCACGCCGCCGGTATCGAGTGAGCCTCATGCTGAGGCACTCGAGTTACTCAGTGAGGCGACTAAGGTAGCTACGCAAACTCGCGTGCAAGCAAAGACTCGAATTACGGCACTTGTCGACCAAACAGCGATTCATGCGCATAGACTTGAGGACGCGCTAAAGATCATGAAAGACGATCTTGATAAGATGTATTCTGTGCTTGATGACAATCTATAAGAGGGGTGAGGAAAATGACGAAGTTTACTCCTCGTAGCATAAGGGAAATCAATCAGGCATATCTTGAGAGCGCACCGCAAGTACCCGCAATCGATGAAGTCGTGGTTGAGGAAAAGCTTGTCGAGTCAATGACGGTGCCACTAGGCACAAGCGATATTGTTGAGCCGAATAACGGACTCCTTGAGGCGGATGCGATACAGGTGCTACCGCAGACTGCTGCCACACTTGTTCCAGAGCCAATCTTGCCAGCAGACATTGCGATTGCACCTGACCCTGTGGCGCAAGTCGCTGCATTCGATGCGCTTGCGGATAATCAGCCAAAACAGAGTCGCTTTCGTTCGTTTATGCGTCTTGTGGGGATTCTGCTCTGGATTGCAACTGTGATATTGCTTCTGCTCACCACATTCGGATTCTTAACCAGAAACAACGATGTATCAAAATTCGGTAATTACGGTGTGTTCTATCAGCGCTCTGAGAACATGGAGCCTGACGTTGGATACGGAAGTCTCCTCATCGGGCCGTTGATGGATAAGGATTCAGGGCGAATGGGTAATGATGTCGTGTTTACCCTTGATCAGCCAGATGGAAATAAATCGGTTGAACTTCGACGGATCACTGCGGTAGTCCGCACGAATTCCGACACATCGTATGACACCATCGTAACTACGGATAGGGAAAACTCGCACGAAGTGTTTGAGGGCAATACCGCCGTTATGAAGAAAGCATTCGGTATTCCCGGTCTGGGTCTCCTGATCGATTGGTTGACCGAAAACGTGTGGTGGGTCATAGGCGCATTTATGCTGTCGCTTTTTCTGGTGACGGTTTTCCGACCGCGTCAAAGAGCCTGATGGCTCCATGTTACAATGAACGGCAGTAGTGAGGTTTTGACACAGTAAGGATTGGTATGAGCGGATTTTTAGGCCCAGTTCTGGATAGCGGAATATTTAAGGTGGCCTCCGTTGCTTTGGGCGTTATGTTTCTCATTTTCACGTTTGCGTTGGTGTACTGGCTCTATCGTGACGCAGTCAAGCGATCGGCAGGCGCGGTTATCTGGGGTGCCGTCGGGTTGGCGTGCGCTTTCACCGGCATCATTGCCGGGTTTCCTTTCATGCGGTTCGGTTTTTCACCAGTCGGACTTATCCCGTTCTTTCTCGTCATTTCGCTCGTAATCATCTATATGATCGTGCGTCCGGCTGAGTTTACAGCCGATGCACAGGAGCGCGATCTCAGCCTCCGTCTTTTAGATGCTGAGCTTGAGAACAAGGCGTGCCCCAAATGCGGTACGGGCATTACAGCTGACTACCTCATTTGTCCCGAGTGTCTTTGCGAGCTTAAGGTCAAGTGTGATTATTGCGGTCGTCCGATAAAGCCCAGCTGGCATGCATGTCCGTATTGCCAATCGAAGCGTCGAACAGCCTCGGGTGGACGTGGATCGCGGTCCATCCCAAACTCATTTGCTGACGATATCGAATTCTAAAAGAAACGGCACTACTCATGAACTCAATAGATCTGGAACAACTGCGTCATTCAACGGCTCATGTCATGGCAGAAGCGGTAGGTGAGATCTACCCTGACACGAAGTTCGGCATCGGTCCCGCTATCGAAGACGGCTTCTATTATGACTTCGAATCCAGTCACACCTTCTCACCTGCTGATTTCGCAAAGATTGAGAAACGTATGCGCAAGATTATTCAGCGCAGGAAGCCTTTTGAGAAGAAGGTTATCACTAAAGACGAAGCCCGCACGCTTATGGAGGGTCAGAGCTACAAACTTGAGCTTATCGATGAGTTGCCCGACGATGAGGAGATAAGCGTTTATTCGGGCGGATCGTTCGTCGATCTTTGTCGCGGACCCCATGTGGAGAGCGCGGGAGAGCTGGGTCATTTCAAGCTGATGAAAGTCGCCGGTGCATACTGGCGTGGAGACAGTGACCAACCGATGCTTCAGCGCATCTACGGTACTGCTTGGGAGAATAAAGAGCAGCTCGAAGAATATGTTACTCGACTTGAAGAGGCTGAGAAACGCGATCATCGTAAGTTAGGCAAAGAGCTCGACCTATTCAGTTTCCACGAAGAAGCTGGGTCGGGGTTGCCACTGTATCACCCCAAAGGCGCACGTACGCTCGGCCTTCTCAAAGATTGGCTTCGCACGGAGTTGTTCAACCGCGGATATGTCGAGACGGTGACTCCTCACGTATATAAGGCTGATGTGTGGAAGCGAAGCGGGCATTGGGATAACTACAAAGAGAATATGTATTTCTTCGAGGTCAATGATGGCGATGAGAAGAATCCAAAGATAAACGAGTATGGCATCAAGCCGATGAATTGTCCCGGACACCTTATGGTTTATGCAGCTAATCTACATAGTTATCGCGACCTGCCAATTCGCATGTTCGAGTTCGGCACGGTATATCGCCATGAGCTTTCCGGTGTCGTCCATGGATTGATGCGTGCACGAAGTTTCACCCAAGATGATGCTCATATCTTCTGTCGCGGTGACCAGGTTGCCGACGAAGTGAATGCGATGCTCGATCTTGTCGATTACATTATGAGTACCTTTGGGTTCACCTACACGGCAGAACTGTCGACTCGTCCTGAAAAATCGATGGGAACCGACGAGACATGGGAATTTACCACGGGCATCTTGAAAAATACGCTTGATAAACGCGGAATCGAATACCAGATCAATGAGGGCGATGGCGCGTTCTACGGTCCGAAGATCGATATTCATTTACGCGATGCTATCGGACGCACATGGCAACTCTCCACTATCCAGTTCGACGCATTGTTGCCCCAGCGTTTCGATCTTGAATATCGTACTGCCGAGAATACCGTCGAGCGTCCCTATATGCTTCACCGTGCGATACTCGGCTCGATGGAGCGTTTCTTCGGTATTTTGATCGAGCACTACGCAGGCGCATTGCCGGTATGGCTCGCTCCGGTCCAAGCGACGATTATCCCTATCAGTGATGAACAGATGGATGCTGCTGAAACGGTAGCTGCTGAACTGCAAAAAGCAGGCGTGCGCGCAGAGATTGATGCAAGCGGCGAGCGCATGGGTGCAAAGATTGCAAAAGCAACCGCACAGAAAGTGCCCTATATGCTTATCTTGGGCAAGAATGAGATCGAGGATGGAGTCGTGTCGGTTCGTCATCGTACTGACGGTGATATAGGCACGATGCCTGTCGAGGACTTCGCAGAACTCATCAACTCGCAAAAGCCATAGGCAGATCTTGCATCAAAAAAGTATTGGCTCAACCAATAAAAGCCTTTTCAGGCTCTCATTTTGTGGCGATATGCCATAAGCCGTAGAGAGTCAGTTCAGTATCAATATGTTGCACGCAGGAACAAAGGGGCGCGATAGTTTCGGCAAGACCTCCCGTTGCGATGACCACAGGGGGGTTGCCTGCGCCATTTCGAGCGAGTTCCTCGGTTACTCGCGCGACCAACCCTTCGACTTTTGCTGCCTCACCATACATCAATCCTGACTGGACAGCAGTTTTCGTCGAGGTACCGATTACGTGAGCCGGAGCAATAAGATCGACTGCGGAAAGGCGCGCGGCGTGGCTGAACAAGGCCGCCGCACTTGTCTCCAGGCCGGGAGATATGACACCGCCCAGATAAGTTCCCTCTTTGCTGATTACATCGATATTCGTGGCAGTTCCGAAATCAACGACGATCGCAGGAGTTCCATAACGAGTACGGGCTCCGACTGCATTTGCCAAACGATCTGCACCGGCTTCACTGGGCACATCAAGCTCGATCTTCAGGCCACCGCAATTCGATGCGTTCACAACTGTGACTTCAGTAATCCCAAGGTTTTGCCCCAGCTCGACCCAATGATCGGTTAGTGCGGGAACGACACTTGCGATTATCAGGTGATCTATTGTTTCCGCATCGATATCATTGAGTGCGAAAAGCGCATGGATCAACACGTGTAATTCATCAGAAGTCTGCGCGGAATTGGTTGCGATTCTTCCCGAATAAAGAGGGGACTGAACCCCATCGAAAATACCTAAAGCGGTTTGCGTATTCCCTATATCTACTGCCAGTAACATTGGCTTCCTCTCGACATTAAACTGTTACTTAATGGTATTATTTTAGCGTGAGAAAGTGATGTTGCGCCACCCGATGTCGAAGGGAGAATCCATGGCAGGTCAGCCGATGCGCGTCCTTGTTGTCGATGACGAACATGCGATTACCGAGTTCGTGAGCTATAACCTCAAGCGTGAAGGCTACGAGGTTGATGTCGCTCATGATGGTAACTCGGCATTGGAAATGGCACTTAATGGAAATTTCGATCTCATTATTCTCGACGTCATGCTTCCCGGAATGAGTGGCTTCGATGTGTGTCAACGCTTGCGCACGCAATCAAGCGTTCCCGTCCTCTTCTTGAGTGCGCGCGACACGGAAATCGATAAAGTCGTCGGTCTGGAAATCGGAGGCGACGATTATTTGGCCAAGCCGTTTGGCGTCAAGGAGCTCAATGCGCGCATCAAAGCGCTTTTACGCAGGTCTGTCGCTTCATCGGGACGCGAACCGTCAGAGACTCCCCAAATAATCGAAGTAGCGGGAATCACTCTCGACGATGCGGGCCATCGCGCACGAAGCGAAAAAGGCGAGATTGCGCTCACTCCACGTGAGTACGAGCTCCTCTCCTGTTTGATGCGTAATGCAGGCAAGGTTCTCTCTCGTGATGATTTGCTTCAGGATGCATGGGGTTGGGAATATCTGGTTGAGACAAAAACCGTCGACACGCATGTCAAGCGACTGCGTGACAAATTGGAAGAGGCAGGCGTCGACTCCAATCTGGTGGAAACAGTCCGTGGATACGGATATCGCTTCAAAGCGGACGAGTAACAGCACAACGGAATAGGGCTGAGCGTGGCAATTCCTCAAAATACGGTGCGTGCACGCATCGCTGGCGCGTTGCGCCGAGCATCATTTCTCTGCGTACTCGTTATGCTTATCGCGGGCCTTATCGCGCTTGCGCTTCCTACTGACTATGCGTGGATCGCGCTGGTTGCCGTTGCCCTCATCACGTTTATCGTTGCTTTTCTCTTTTCGGGCCCGACATCGCTTGCGGTGCTCGGTGAGTTCTATCATGCGCTCGATGCGATCGTTGAATTCGCATCAGGCAAGAAAGATACGCGTGTGCGCTCAGCCGGAGCGCGTGACGTCCGTCAACTTGCAGACGCGTTCAACAAGGTGGCGGCTGAAAACGAACGTGTGCTCAAATCACTCTCAGGCGAAGACGCGCGACAGACGCAGTTCGTCAGCGATGTCTCGCATGAGATTCGAACTCCGCTTACCACTATCAGCGGCAATGCCGAACTTATGTTGGTCAGCGAGGATATGCCGCGCGAAGTGCAGGAACGATTTCTTACGACGATTGTCAATGAAGCAGGCCGCCTCGGCCGCCTCGCTCATGATCTAGTGACCCTTCAACGTATCGAAGGCGCGACGGGAGAACTCAAGTTACGTAACTTCAATCCACGCGAATCCGCGGAGTTGGCAGAACAGGCGCTTGAAGCGATTTTCGAACTTCATAACGTGTCATTTTTTATCAAAGGTGAAGCCCCCAATGTCTTGGGTGATCGTGATCGTATTCAGCAGGTTATCGTTAACCTTGCCGATAATGCGACACGTGTCGTGGGAGACAAAGGTAAGGTATGGGTCGAGCTTTCAAGTGCGAGCAGAAACGATATCGATCAAAAGCTTGTCAAAGCACATGCTTTAGAGGTCGACACTTACGCCTTGATTGCCGTTTGTGATAATGGACCCGGCATTCCTGAAGAAGAGCTTACGCGCGTATTCGAGCGCCTCTATCGAACCGATGAGTCCCGTGCGCGCAACAGTGGCGGGGCAGGCCTGGGCCTTTCTATAGTCAAAGCGATTATCGACCGCCACGGCGGTGTCATCGAGGTCCAACGTCGATTTGCCGGCGGCATGCAGTTCAGCATCTATCTTCCGGTTCCACCGGAATTCGATACGAGTGAGGTTAGTGCCAAATGGGCCGGATGGGGTGACTGATGGAAGATATGCTTCCACAGGTGGTAAGTGTTTCCCTTGGCTCGCATACGCGAGATCATCGTGCTGTAATCGAGCTGTGTGGAAAGCAGTTCGAGATTTGGCGTGAGGGTTGCGACAACGATAAAATGCGTCTGAAACGTCGTCTTTGCGAACTCAATGAGGACCCCCGTGTCATGGCTATCGGTTTGGGCGGAGTGGATTTTTTCCTGAATGCAGCCGGTCGTCAATATTGGTTTCGTGAGATAAAACCCCTCAAAAGACTGGTGACGAATAAAGCATTCGTTGGTGGCGGGGGACTCAAGAGCGCATTTGAGAAAAATACGGTGCAATATCTCAGTAGGCATCTGGATGTCGACCTGTCCAGTAAAAGAGTTCTCTGTCTCAGCGGTCTTGATCGGTGGGGTCTTGCGTGTGGTTTTGAAGAAGCGGGAGCACAGGTGAGCTACGGTGATCTGCTCTGGGCCCTCGGCATTCCTTACATGATCCGCTCGCAAGCAACATTCATTCGTGCAGTTCATACTATTGCTCCGCTCGCAGCCCAGCTTCCCTATGCTCTTTTGTATGACAGCAATGCCGACCATACGACTGAGCCGAAGCCGCACAAAAGGGCTGCGCGTGAATATCACGATGCGGATATCATTGCGGGTGATTACAAATTCGTTATCCAACATATGCCGGATGATATGAGCGGGAAGTGGGTTATCACCAACACCACTACACCGAAAGACATTGAACTTCTACGCTCACATGGCGTTGAATTACTCATGACGACGACCCCTCGATTCGAGGGACGAAGTTTCGGAACGAACCTTATCGAAGCATGCTTGATTGCTGCTGAAGGAGCGAAAACAGCGCTTCCAGCTGAGCGCTATGTAGAACTTGCGCAAGAGTGCGGCTTCGTGCCGAGCATACAGTATCTGTGATAGAATAGCGACACGTTCAGGCACCCCTCATATTGAAAGGAATTGTATGAATAAGCGTGCCCGTAATAGACTTATTGGCATATCGGTTATCATCGCGCTTGCTCTCATTGCGGCTTTCGCAGCATTAAGTACTAATAACAGCTCTTATAACATGACGGTCGCAGAGGCTGTCGAAGCAGAAAACCTCGGCAAACGAGTGAAGGTAAGTGGGGTGGTCGTTAACGGATCGTGGGACAAAAAAACCAATCCCATGCGCTTTGAAGTCCGCGACGAGAACGATACGGACGGAACCGGTGCAATCTTGACGGTTGTGTTCTCCGGGCCGACTGTTCCGTCCACATTTGGTGATGGCGTGGTTGCCATCATTACCGGCGAGATGGAGGCTGATGGCGTGATCAAGTCGAATGAGATGATTACGAAATGTCCTTCGAAATATGAATCATCACTGGATGCTTACTCGGTCGCCCAAATCAAAGAGCGGGCACAGGCAATGATCAATGTACCGATCAAGGTAGCTGGATTCGTGAAGGATGGCAAAGTCAATCCCGCCGGATCAGCAGTACGGTTTATTCTTGTCGACGAACAAGGTGCTCCTGTTGAGCTTAACGTATCGTTTGAGGGAGCGTTGCCAGATGCATCCACATCTCTCGATACCAAATTGGTAGTGACCGGAGAAATGAATGAGAACGGCGCCTTTGAAGCAGTAGACGTCGCAATCGAAGAGAAATAGAGGTAGAGATTCATGTTGTTGCTTGGTCAAATCGGCATGTGGATGGGACTGCTTAGTGCAATTGCCGCAATTATTCTTTTCATAGTAGGACGCATTACTGAAAACAGAGACACATCTCGATTCGGGTATTATGCGACATTCGTCTCGATGCTCGGGATCACCATCTCCACCCTGGTAATCATTGTTGCCTTTATGGTGAAGGATTACAGCATCATGTATGTCGCGTCCAATCGAGCGACAGACGTCTCATCACTTAAATGGCTCTATGACTTTTCTGCCGTATGGGCAGGGCGCGAAGGATCACTTCTTTTCTGGGCCTGGCTACTGGTTTTATTTATAGGATACGTTGCATGGCGTGGGCTACGCGATATTGATGAGTTGACGAATATGGCGCTGATGGTACTTAACGCAGTCGTCGTTCTGTTCTGTATTGTGCTTGTTATTCCTGAGGGACCCAATAACCCTTTTATCGCAACGCCGGCACATATGCTTGTGAACGGTCAACTTGTTGGTGCCGGAGCATCAATGGGCATGAATCCGCTCTTGCAGCACTGGGCGATGATTCTTCATCCGCCTACTTTGTTCATAGGCTATGCGGGACTTACCGTGCCATTTGCATATGCGATGGCCGCACTTATTGTCAATGATCCATCGGACAAGTGGGTCAAGGCATGTGATCGTATCAATATCTTCTCATGGCTCTTTCTTGGTGCGGGTATTGGATTGGGCTCGGTATGGGCTTACGTAGTGCTCGGTTGGGGAGGTTATTGGGCATGGGATCCTGTTGAGAACGCAAGTGTCTTACCCTGGTTTGTCGGAGTAGGACTTATTCATAGCTTTACGATGTATCGACAAAGAGGTGGATTCAAACGCTGGGCGATCTTCTTCTCGGCTGTTACATTCTCTATGGTTATCTTAGGTACATGGATCACTCGTTCGGGATTGATTCAATCCGTGCATGCGTTTCCGGCTGATAGAATGTCGGCGATATTGTTCGGCGTGATGATTTGGGGACCGATTCTCGTTGTGCTCATAGGACTTGCAGTCAGGTGGAATTCACTTGGCGGAGGAGATGAGTTCGAGTCCCTCACCAGTCGAGAAGCTGCCTACTATTTGAACAATGTCTTCATGTTTATGGCGACATTCATCATCGCTATCATGACGACCTCCAGTTATTGGTCGGGAATATTTTTACAGAACTCCATCAACTATAGTGTTATGTCATATGAATTGCTGGCGCGTCCGGTCGGTATTATCTATCTTGTTATTCTTGCTGCATGTCCCCTTTTGTCATGGAGCAAGACCGATGGCGCGACATTTTGGAAAAAAGCTCTATGGCCCACAATTGCCGCTTTGGGCCTAATGGTCCTTCTGGTTTTGGAGTGGCTCATAGTTCTTCGTCCGACCTACGATGACATGGTTGCACTGGGGGGAGAGGTTGCAAACACCTATCTCCAGTTTGGGCAGCCCATGTATGACATCACTACTGTTTTAGGATTTGCTCTTAGCGCCTTCTTGATTACGAGCACAACCGCTCTCTTTGTGCGTGGTGTTCGCGGTCGCATGAAGGCTCGTGGCGAAAACGCATTTGTTGCCTTGATGGCTGTTTTGACTAAAGCACGGTCTCAGTCGGGTGGATACATCTCGCATGTCTCGATAGGTATTATCGTTATCGGTCTTATCGGTTCAGGTATGTTCGTACGCGACATCACGGTTTCGATTCCTAATGAACCTGGTCAAACTATTACAATCGCTGACTATACGCTTACTTATGAAAAATATACAGAAGAAACCCTTTCAAATGGCGACCTTGTTGAAACAGCTTTTTTCGCTGCGCATAGGGATGGAAGATACGTCGGAACGGTCAAGCCTTCAATTACTCACTTTGCGGTACAGAACCAAACAAAATTGAATGCACAAGTAGTGTCTGAGCCTCTGCGCGATATTTTCATGGTATTCCAGGGAATTCAGGATGATCATGTCTCTGTTAATGTCAAGATCAATCCGCTTATCTGGTTTGTGTGGGCAGGATTTGGCTTGCTGATGGTGGGCAATGCACTTGCTATGTGGCCCAAAAAGAAAGAATATGTCGCAAGATAACGTGAAAAACGAAATCGACGCGAATGTTCTCGCGTTAGATGTGAAACACCTTACGCGCACCTTTGGTGTGCGTAAGGCACTTAATGACGTCAACTTCGAACTTGCTCAAGGCGAGTTTCTTTCAGTGTTCGGCCCCAACGGCGCGGGCAAGACGACGCTGCTACGCGTACTTGCTACCTTGACTCCTCCCTCAAAGGGTAGTGATGTGAAGGTGCTTGGATATGATGTGGTCGAAGATGCATTCAAGTTGCGTGAGCACATCGGGCTTATCAGTCATCACTCCCTCCTTTATCCCGATCTTACTGCGGAAGAAAACCTTTCGTTCTTTGCGGATCTGTATTGCGTGCCTAATGGAAAAGAACGCATTGCGGAGTTGCTTGACGCGGTTGAGTTGACCCATCGTAAACTTGATTTAGTGCGTACGTTCTCACGTGGGATGACCCAGCGTCTTTCACTCGCAAGGACGCTACTCCCATCTCCTGAACTCATCTTCTTGGATGAGCCATACTCGGGACTGGATCCGCATGCGAGCGATATCCTCGACTCACTTATTGCCGATATTCGCGACAAGCACACATTTGTCATGGTGAGCCATGATCTTGATAAAGGGCTTGAGCTGTGTAGTCATGCGCTTATACTTGCGAAAGGAAAAGTGGTTTTGTTTGAGAAGAAGGACCTACTCGATCGTGAGGCAATCAAGCAGCTTTATCGTGATACTGTCGGACTGGGAGTCTCATAGATGAGCGCAACTTCGCGCAATATGTCGAGCTTCCGGCAATTCAAGGCGATTCTTCGTAAAGATATCGTCATGGAATTGCGTACGAAAGAAATGATTACCTCGATGGGGCTGTATGCCGTGTTGGTGCTTCTCATTTACTACGTAGCGCTTTCCCAGGCCGGTCAGGACTTCGACGTCACAAGGATCGCTGCCGGTCTCCTGCTTTTAGCAATCGTGTTCACTTCGATGTTGGGCTTGAACCGTTCATTGGTTCATGAGAAGGATCAAGGGTGTCTTGAGGCACTTTTGCTCTCACCGATCGATCGTCCTATTATCTTTTTCGGAAAAGCAGTCGGCAATCTTATCTTCCTGTTGCTTGTCCAACTTTTCGTTGTTCCCTTGTTCTATTTCATATTCATGGCTGGGCTGCCGGTGGAAAGCGGGCCATGGTGGATGCTTGCCCTTGCCCTGCTGGTGGGCTCGATCGGTATTGCCGGAGTCGGTACATTTCTCGCAACGATGTCGGTGAATACTAAGGGCAAGGATTTCATTCTTCCTATCATGTTCATCCCTTTGATGTTCCCGCTTTTACTTACGATAGTCGGGGCATTGAGTGCGGTCATTATGGGTACCGTTGGGTTTGAGCAGACTTATTGGACCATGCTTGGCGCTGCGACTATTTATGATGTCATTATGATAGGGGTAGCGTTCGGGCTGTATGAGTTTATGATTGGTGCATAATAGAATTGCGCTGTATCATATGCGGTTAGCATGAGAAGTGAGGTATGAGTGAATAGACAGATTAAAATAGCGATCGCATTAATGTTAGTGGGAGGTCTTTTGACCACCACGGCGTTTTTCATGGCATTTTATACCGCGCGTGTCAGAGGGAATGCCACCGTTAATTTGGTGCCACCTGTTGATACCAGCTTCAATATCGCACCCCCTGAGTTCCAGCCTGAAGACGTGACGCTTCTTGCATATGAGCAACCGTGGTTTTCCCAAAAGATTTTCTATTTCCATGTTCCGGTAGCGGAAGCATCATTTTTAGTTTTTACCGTTGCGGCGATATTCGCTCTCATGTTTTTGATTAAGAAAGATGAGAAGTATGACACGCGCTCACGAGTTGCGATGGAGACTGCAATAGTGTTTGTGGCGGCAACAATGATTACCGGTCTGCTTTGGACAAGGGCGAGTTGGGGTGTCTGGTGGGATTGGGAACCGCGATTGACGACATACTTCATCATGATGGTTATGATGATTGCGTATTATGTGGTTCGCAATAGTGTCGATGATGAAGAGCGCGCGGCAACGTATGCGGCGGTATTTTGCATCATTGCATGGGTCAACGCACCCATCAGCTTCTTCATTACGAGACTTGTTCCTTCCAAGCACCCTGTAGTATTCAATTCCGGAATGGATGTAACGAATCTTATTCCATTCATTATTGCCCAAATCGGTATGTTGATGATTGGATATGCGATATATGCACTGCGCGCGTCTGAAGAAGAGATTCGCGTAAGACTTGATGTCATAAAAGAAGAGCTGGAGGATTAACATGATTGAGCCAACGAATATGGAACTATACGAATTAGTTTTGCACGATGCGCCCTACGTTATAGCCGCTTACGGACTTTTGTGGCTTTCACTTTGTGGATATGTTACATTTATGTTAGGCAGAATGCTGAAGATGAACAAGGAAGTTTCATTGCTTGAGGACGCACTTGCTCGTAAAAAGTAAAGTGCTCTCAATATACTGCCTGCGTGGTCTGCTTGCCTGAACAACAACGTAGCACAAGCGTGGGCACACTTGAAAGGGATCCCTCGGGATCCCTTTTTTCACGCACTTCTCTTTCTTTCCTGTTATGACTCGACCTCGATAGGATCGACCTCTTCCATTTCAGCTGGTGTATCCTCAAGCATTTCGATGAGGGCCTCCTCACCCTTCTCGCGATACGCCTTGAGTCTTGTGTGAATCCTGACAACCATGGCAGCAAGTGGCGTCGCAAGCGTTGCGCCCAAAAGTCCTGCCAGCGTTAATCCCGCCATGGTGGTAATCAATACCGCAATCGGATGCATATTGAGCTGGTCACCAACGACGCGATTGTAGACAATCTGCTCAAGAAGATTCTGAATTACGATACATACCACTAAGACGATCAATGCTGTCGCAAGTCCCTTGGCTCCAAACGTGACCACTACGGCAAATGCTACCGCAAGCCACGCGCCAACGAAAGGCACGTATCCTGTGAGGAATGTGACAATCACGATAGGGATGACAAGTGGTACACCGAAGATGATCAGCACTACGCCGGTACCTGCTGCTGTCACCAATCCTTTTATAGTGATCCCCTTGAAATACTCCCGCATACTTGAGGTCGCGTCCTCGACGATTCCTATGCCCAGCTCAGGATCAACTCCTAAATGGGTTCCGGCCCATTGCTCGATAATCTCATAATCGCTCAGGAGGTAATAGAGGATCATAGCTGCAATCAGCACCCCGAATAGTGCGCTCACAACTCCGGTTACTGCGGATCGCAAAGATCCGAGTCCTGTAGCAACAGTTTGGAGGATTCCATCATTACCCCCATTCGAGGATCCAGGATCGAATGTGCTTCGAATCGATCTCGTAATGTTACCCGTCACCTCATTGATTTGCTCTTGGGTAATGCCCAGACGAGTAAGCACATCGTCAAGCTGACCGCCAATGCTGTTTACGCTGTTAACCAACTCGTTGCCGATGTTGGGAGCCTCGCTCACCACTCCCGTAATGGTGATTTGTACCGAAGCCCACAGCGCGATGAATACGAGAAGGACGACTATAAATGCGGATACTTTACGCGGTATCTTGAATCGGTCGCCAATCTTCACAAGCGGAAATGCAATAATGCCGATGACGAGCGCAAGAAGAAGCGGAATTGAGAGAGAGGCCGTGTAATTGAACAGCCAGAGCGCTCCGAACCCGGCCGCTATTATTGCTGCGATGAATATGGAGGAAACTCCTCCCTTTACGATCCAGTGGGGAACTCCTTCAAAGAGTGGACGCTCGATCCGTTTCATGAATCATGCCTTTCTGACGAGGTGACTTGCGGGCGAAACGTAAAATACTTGTGTCCTAAATAGGAGACGATGGTAGTAAAGAATATTGTACAGAATTGGGCGATGAGAACAATCGGGCTGATGGCACGCTCTCCGATAGTAATGGGTAAAATCGTTTCCCCAAGCCAAGAGGTGAACAGTCGTACAAATGCAAAGAGCAGTGCTGTGGCCAACAATTGAGCGGGAAGGTAGACCGCATATGATTTGAGTGCCTGTGGAAGATAAGGACCCTTTGACTGAAAGGCATAGTACTTGAAGGTGAAGGCACCGAAGGGTACAGAGACAGCCCACATCATCCACTGTATTATCAGGTAATAATTACGTGCGACCGCCGTACCGGTCGGATTTCAAGGTGAACCGAGCGCTTGCAGGGGGCCAGAGAAAAGAAAAAGTCCGAATGCGAATAGCGCATATCCCACGATAGTATTAAGAACGCCTGCAAGTAAGAACCGAGCCGGTTCAGGAAGTTCCCATAAGTATGTTTTGATTGCGTGCAGACTCAGCCTTCCAATCGCCTTTTCATCTTGTATGTATGGTAGCACGGGCACGTTATATCCAAGATTGCTTTACCGAGAAATAGAGAAATCGCTATATTTGGAAACAATTTTGAATTATTTCCCAATATAGCGTAACCAAGACCTCCAAAATGACGTCTCATCTTAAAGTGGTCTTTACGGTGTTGCTTTATAAATTGCCAACAAGGGTGTAAACTATGGCCAGGGAGGGAAGGGGAGTCAAATACCATGCTTATAACATCATATGTATCCAATGGGTATGTTGCTGCCTGTGCTCAGGGGGCACAAATATATTATTCAAAAATTGACTGATATGTGGAGATATGAATAAAGATTGGGAATGAGAAGGCAAGGAGAGCCTGATGGAGATTAGAACCACACGGATAATGTCACTACTACTGAGCATCGTGATGCTGCTAGGAATGATTCCCGGCGTACTACTTATGCCAAAACAGGCGGTCGCACTACCCAATGCGCCTGATGCGATCTGGAACTATCCAACGCGATATGATGGATGGCAGCCCGGGGATCCGGTCACGACAACGCTTGATAATCTGGACATGGCTGCGCCACCTTCGATCATCAATTCGTTCTATGACAGCGACAAGTATTCAAGTATCCCTTATGCGTGGGCATACACACCAGCAACCTCAAGGATGTGGAACGGATTTTCTACTCCCGATCATGTGGTGTTCGACAACGATGCCGTACGTTTCCTCGGATATGGTGTTGATCCCTTCATGGACATGGTGTTCTATGAGGATTATCTGGGAGGATTCGATTCGATATCATTTACGATAAACCCCATCATCATGAACTTCCACACGTTCTCCGAATCAGGACTTCTGTTCAATGGAAGCTTCACCGGTCAGTACTACTCTGGATATGCCCTGCTTCTGAAAAATAGTAATACGGTAGGTATGATAAACGGTGGTGAGGCACAACTGTCGCTTGTCTATATCGATAATGAGTTGATGAATGGATATAGCTACAGTCCCGGTACCCTAGCAACAACCAGAACCCTTATCGGTACGTATAAGACCGGGATTCAGACCCTATCCACCCAGTCGTTCGATATCGCGATCGACAAGTATCCCACAGGCGGGGGATTCATGCTCTATCTGGACGGACGGCTCGTACAAGATGTCCCCAGTTCCCGAAGCGCTGATGACGGATTCGGGTTCTTCACCGGATACTATGCTCACTCATGCACAATCCTTACCGTCATGGAATTCTCTCAGGTGGCGGTAACACTTGGAAGCAATCCTCCCACTGAGACCTATCCCACTGTCAGATTCGTCGATCTTCACTCCAAACAAGAGATCGTAGGAGGCGTTATACCTCCTGGATTCATCGAATATGGTGGATTTGCCTATCAAGAGATCGCCAATCCTCAGACCGAACCTGTCAATCCCACCCTTTCAAACGACCCCTACAACTCCTATGGCGGTGATCTGTTCAGGGTCACCCCTCCATCCATTATCGATATCTACCGGTATGTAAACGCGTCACGAGACATCCTTGATCCGATCCGATATCGTAATCTTCCCGCGAACAACGAGGTCGTCTTGTTCTACGCGTCCGAGATCGGGATATCAAAATCATCACGTGTCGGTGACATCGAAGGTACGGGAACTATAGATAACCCGATTCCGGTACCTGTCGGTAGCCAATTCGACTATCTGATCGATATTGTCAATCCCGGTGCTGAGAGGATACCGGAATCTGGCATTCTCTCTTATGGTGAGACCATCATTCAGGTATCTGCAGGAGACGGCCACAGCCTCGCCTTGACCGATGCTGGAAACCTCTATGCATGGGGAGGCAACGGGTTCGGACAGCTCGGTGACGGTACGACGACAAATAGGGTCATTCCCATCGCAGTCGATCGCGGCGAAATGCCGATAGGTGAGACCATCATCCAGATATATGCAGGATACAGGCATAGTCTTGCGCTCACCGATGCTGGAAACCTCTATGCTTGGGGGCCTAACTGGAACGGACAGCTCGGGGACGGTACGACGACGCAAAGAAACACCCCTGTCGCGGTTGATCGCGGCGTGATACCTGCGGGCGAGATCATCGTCCAGATCTCTGCGGGAGACAGTCACAGCCTCGCCTTGACCGATGCTGGAAACCTCTATGCGTGGGGGTCTAATGGGCAAGGACAGCTCGGCGATAACACGACGACAGAAAGACACACGCCTGTCGCGGTTGATCGCGGCGAAATGTCGCTCGGCGAGACCATCATTCAAGTTGTTGCGGGAGGCAGTCACAGCCTCGCCTTGACCGATGCTGGAAACCTCTATGCGTGGGGGTCTAATGGGCAAGGACGGCTCGGGGACGGCACGACGACGAGCAGGTACACCCCGGTAGCCGTCTTGGCTGGAGCGATATCGGCAGGCGAGATCATCATTCAGGCTACTGCGGGGAGCAACTACAGCCTCGCCTTGACCGATGCCGGAAACCTCTATGCGTGGGGAAATAACGGGAGCGGACAGCTCGGTGACGGTACGACGACGAACAGGCACACTCCCGTTGCGGTTGATCGCGGCGTGATACCTGCGGGTGAGACTGTCATTCAGGTCTTTGCGGGATCCCATTACAACGTAGCCCTGACCGATGCCGGAAACCTTTATGCGTGGGGAGATAACGGGGGTGGACAGCTCGGTGATGGTACGACGACAGACAGGCACACTCCCGTTGCGGTTGATCGCGGCGAAATGTTGTCTAGTGAGATCATCACCCAGGTTTTTGCGGGAAGTGCTTACGGCTTCGCCCTGACCGATGCCGGAAACCTCTATGCGTGGGGAGGTAACTGGGTAGGACAGCTCGGTGACGGTACGTCGATACAGCGAGACACCCCGGTGTGGGTCTCAATCCTGAGCGGACCAAAACTGTTCGCACTAACCGATCTGATCCCCGAAGGACTCTCATTGGTTCTTCAGAGCGGTGAACCGATCTATACGATTGTTGATGGAAATGGCAATGCGGTTGATGTCGGTGACGTAATAGTATTGGTTGATGACTCATCAGGACGAGATGAAATCACGATCTTGTTTGAAAAGCTCCCTCACGGGACCACCCGATTCTCATTCAAGGTATCGGTTGACTCACCTAGCAATCCCCTCTTTATCAATCAAGCATCGTTTTATGATCCGACGACTGAAGAAACGCTACTCACGAATGAAACATTCCACGCAACCGGTGCTTCGGTGACTGAGAAATATCAGGCATGGGGCACAGGTGTCACACTTGCCGAAGATACGCTTAGAGGATTCGGTCCCGCATTCGACGATGCGTTAGGTGACGGGTACAGCCCGTGGCCGTTCAGGCTGCGTCCGATTATGGACAGCGCAGGTGATATGTGGCGACTGGTCGGATACCAGCGTATCGGAGTGGACGCATCACCGGTACTCGGACATCCACCGATGGGTCTTCAGTGGGATGCAGATGAGGAGATCTGGGTAGGAGATGGCTGGTGCTGGGACAGCATCACTCAAGACGAGGAGATCATCTTCTTCTTCGCTAAAGACATAAAGATAACCATCGACTACAAGGATGTCGATGATAAAGCTGGTCCCAATATCAAGGGTCGGTTTAATACGACTGTTCCCGGCATGCAGGACTACAATATGGCCGTTTCTCACATGGACGCGTTCGGTATCTGGAACTATGCCGCTGCGTACTCTCTCGATGGAGGTACGACCGTGATAAACGGCGTGCCACCGATGCCAACGTTTGCAGCATCACAGATGGTGACCGATCAACATATCGTGCTCTACTTCACGCAAAATCCTGTGGTTACCGTCCAATATCGTGAATACGGTGCCGATATCCTCAGACGCCAGAACTCTCAGATGCTCTTTGATGCAAATGGGGTCAATAGAGAGACGTTTACCTTATCGGGAAGCTCGCCTTATACGTTCGACCCGATGGCGCAGTCCACCGTTTCAAATACCGTGAACAACGGAGCCACCTCATTTATCGGATATGCCTATCCCGTCTACCGGGGCTGGTCAGATGACGGAGGAGTCACCATCAACTCAGGTGCACCACCCGAGTTTACCGGTATCACTGAGACGAAACACATCATCTTGTACTTTACGACCCAATACACGGTCATCGAGAAGTTCCAGGCAAACGATGCCACTCATGGAGCACCAGGAACCACACTTAAGGCCGATGTGCTCACCCAAGTCTGGGGTGGCGATCCGTTTGCCGGAGATGCACCACATCCGACATTTAATGCACTGGGTTCTGACGGTATCGCCTATACATGGCACTACATCGGATGGGTCATGGATAAACCAGCACCCGATTTTACCGGAGTCGCTGTTGCTGACTACGCCACACTTGTCGATGGCGTCACTCCTCCCACGATTGCACAGATCAACGCATCGGGTACGACGATCATCTACATCTACTACAAGGGAGACGCTCTTCCTAGGCTTACGATCACCGAGAGGTTTAGGGAGTATCAGAATACGGGCAACATCCTGTCTGCCGATGTGAGCTTCTTGGTGGACTGGGGTTCTGCCTATACGGGCAATCCAAAAGACCTTGCAGCAAAGGGCTGGTATTATGTGGGTTATCAGATCGATGGGGGACCAGTTGTTAAAGATAAGCTTCCGCTTGGTATCCTCATTAACTCGGTCGAGCAGGCATATACCATCACGTATCTGTACTCCAAGGTACCGCCACCACCTCCGACTGATGAGTTTGTAAAACTTCCCAAAAACCAGACGGTACGTGCGGGAGAGCTCGTAAACTTCGGTATCAGTGGGTTTGGAAACAAGCATGCGGGTCCTGCCACCAAGTATCGCATCACGGACTATCCACCCCAAGGGACGGATCTGGTATCAATATCGATTCCTGCATTCACCAAGGGTGAGGGGCTGACTTACTCGATTTTAGGTAATACCAACAAGAATTCCTCTGTGGTATATGCCACAGGAATAGCGGCGGACAGCGCATACACCTTCAACGCTCCGATACTTCCCACAGGTGAGCACCTTACTGCCATTGCGATCTACTTCGAGAGCGTTCCCGCCGGATTCGGTGTAGGCGATCAGATTCTCTACACGTTCAGGGTATCTCATGATGCTGCAGGCAAGACGCTCGTCAATCGTGCGGTCATCGATTATGTCTATGATGGTTCATCCTACGACTCTGAGTCGAAGGCCAACGTCAAGGTCATCGCAGGGGGAAGTCCCTCTACTGCAGATGGTACCGTTTTCTGGACGAGCTTTGCGCTACTTGTCCTGAGCACTTGTATCATCCTTGTTGCCCGAAAACGCAGGGAAATGCATTATATGAAGTAAGTTCTTTGTCGAAACGATTGGAAACACCCGAGCGATCATGATTCGCTCGGGTGTTTAAGTTTTATGAATAAGGGCAATTGATACTCTTGCCATCCGAGCATCTCGTACCCCACAACAAAACCATCTTGAATTATTTCCAAATTTAGCGTAACCAAGCCTCGAAAAGTGACGTCTTATCTTAAATGATGTCTTTGAGTCTTCAGGGAAGGGATTGATGAGATGGAGATATTGAAAAGAAAAATAGGAGTGGTGAAGGACTTCTGGGGGCAAAGCGAGCCACCGGTACGATTCGTGATAATACTGTTCATGATGGTGTTTATTATTGGTATATCGATAATGACCGCATGGGCAGACGGTGATACGTTTACCGCAAGTAATGGCACGGGTCCCAGAACGCCTTTCCAGATAACCAATGATAGGACAGGGCAGACGTTTGGTGGATTCTGCGCGTCAGCGAATAGACCTTGGGGGCAAAACCCAGGACAATATAGTCTTTTTGCTATAGATGATCCCGTTCTTGTTGCTGAGGCGATGAATGTTTCTGAAGCGGGACTTGCGAAAATTCGTTATGCTATCGCAGAGATGTACTCCAATTATGAGGGCAATAACTTTTCGATACAGAATGCTCTTATAAGCTTTCCGGAAGATACCCTCAATCTAGGTCGTCCTCTTGACAAAATGTTGACGCAGTATCTTTTGTGGGCCCAGCAGTCTATTGATAGTGGTGGACCAGGATACGTTGATTTCGAACCTACTGCTGATGAGCAGGCATATTTCTATAGGGATATATTGCAGCTGACCGATACACTCGGCATAGATCTGATCGCCCCTAATGGCTATGCTTTGGATGCTAATGGCTTTATGGGTCCCTTTACCTTGGAGTACAGTGCGGGAAGTGCTGCAAGTCTCATCGAGATTAATAATCTGGGACGGGACAAGGACATACTGCCGTCTTTTAGAGTACAGATTCCTGGAACCGCGTTTCTCTCCGACAGAAATGACGGCACAGGAAACATTTTCAATACAGTACAACTAGGCGAACAGTTCTACATCCAGCCTAGGGTCAGTGGCTCCTATACCATCAATCTCGTCCCTCAATCTACGATTATCACGGGGATCCAGCATGAGATGATATTTTCAGCGGGAGCGGCTTTTCAGCCGTTATTCTCCCTTGAATTCGACAGTTTCGAGCATATCAGCTTCTCTTATGAGAAAGAAGGCTCCGGATTCGGGCTTGCAAAGGACGTAATTGAATTCAACGGCTCCGTGACGGGAGACTATGCTCCACAGATTGAGATCGATCCGGACAGGGAGGCACTCTTTCGCGTAGAGGTGGTCGCAGAGCTTGGTGGAATGAATCTCTTTTTCGGAACTCCGCCAACGACATCTTCCGATGGCTATACGTATATCTACACACCGTCACAGCTTGCAGAGGTTGCAAACGATCTCTCCGGCAACTATCGACTGATGAACAATATCGATATGACAACATATTGTTTGCTGAATTCGGGAATGAGTCCCATAGGCAATAGCGCAAATCCATTCACCGGTATATTCGATGGTAATGGTTACACTATCTCAGGCGTAACGATCGATCTACTTGAGAGCTTCGAGGTTGGATTGTTTGGCGTCAGTACAGGCACCATACAGGATTTGGCTGTATCGAACTTCACTATTACCGGTCGCCAGAATGTAGGTGCTATTGTAGGAAGACTTGAGGGCGGTACAGTGACCAACTGTACGGTCTCAGCCTCTACTATCAATGGGTATCGAAATACCGGTGGCGCAATCGGAGAGGCTATTGCAACGACACTAACTCCACTTGTGAATATCACGGTAGATCAAGGAACGGTGATTACCAATTCCACTTTTCGTGGCGGCGGTGTCGTCGGGAATACCAGCCTCTACGAACTTCAAAACTTGAGAGCGGATAATATTACCGTAATCATCGATCCACCTGAGGGAATGGCAGAAGTGACATCGGCAGGTGGAATTGCGGGTGCGGTCTATAACGGTAGCATTTTCGATTGCATTTCAAATAATGTCACGATTTATTGCACCAAGGGTACCTCAGGATTATTTTCCGAACACCAATCCTATAACTCTGAGGTTGGCGGTATTGTGGGACGTTGGTATCGCACCATTCCTCCCAACGTTCAAATTACACGTTGCACGGTTACGGGTCTCGACCTTTCCGCATGGATGGGTGTCGGCGGTGTGGCAGGAGTAATGCTTTCATCGGGAACTGCCATTGGTGGTCCAACCATGGGGATAACCAATTGCTATGTCTCAGATGACTCGAGACTGCATGTGTATGGAATGGGCTATGGCTTCGGCGGAGGCAGCAATTCCTTCTTCTACATATACTCACAAGGCGGCATTCTTGGTGGATACTATCGAGATGCCGGAGGTGCCCGTATAGAGTTCTGCTATACGGGGGCACAGCTTACTCAAGGACCCAATGCGGCAAGCATCAGACGTGAAAATGCATGGCTTGGCTCAGCCCAATGGGAAACATCTATTGTGGTAATCAATAATCAGGATAGTGGAGTACCCGAATTTCCTACGGGACCGACTGACCCTGCGGCAGTTGGATCCAATGTGATTGCTGCCGGTGCAGATGCTTTGTGGGCGTCTGGAACGCTCGATGGATACATTACTGATGTATACACAGAGATGCCTACCGATGGTGGGACCACTACCACCCAGCTGACAACAGCAGATATGGTGATTAACGTTGGGGGCACCCTGATACCCCTCAATACGCTTTCCACTGTAGGTGATGGGGAAACGATTATGATAGATGTCGCAGAGGCGATTCCATTTCTGTTCTACTTCAAAACCGCACCATTGGCACCAGGGGAGTACATCAATACCGTTACATTGAATGGACGCTCAGAAACCGCAAAGGTCATCGTCAGAGATGAGCCTATTGAGCCAGATGATACAAGGTACTACATAGACGTCATCAAGTATGCAAACGGTATACAGGACCTACTCGATGGCGCAGAGTTCACGCTCTATCAATATAGCGGGGCTGATTGGACGGGAACACTTACTCCGGTTGCCACTATTACGCCAAACAGCAATGATCGCTTTGAGATGACAGTCCCAGGCTGGTACGCGCTGTATGAGGCCACAACACCTCCGGGGTTCATAGCGGATGAGACATATTACAACTTCCGTTTCACCGGCACCGGTTTCATCGATGATGCAGGCAGGGCCCCTAATGGCAATTGGTTCTCGCATCGTTTGGCAAATGAGGAGGGAGTTTCTACTCAGACCTTTGTTCTCAGCAGTGTCAATCGCAGTACTCCGGCTGAGCCGGGAACCGGCAGCATAATACTGACTGGCACCAAAGTGGTCGAGGGCGGTGACCTGACCCAAGGATTATTCCAATTCACCGTCATGGAAGGCGATACGGTAGTCGCTACCGGAAGCAACTTCTATAACGGTGCGATTGGATTCACGAGAATCGACTATACGCAACCCGGTGATCACGTCTACATTGTTTCAGAGGACGCGCCACCAAGTGGCTGGACGGCAAACACCGCTCCCATCACAATTTATGTCAGGGTCACTGATCCGGGAGATGATGCTGAACTTGTCGTGGGGGTTTATAGTGACCCAGAATATACGATTCCAGTCGGTGACCTTTATGCTCATCTGACATTTGAGAACACGTATTCTCCCGATCCGATCGATGGCGAGTTGATACTGACCGGCACCAAAGTGGTCGAAGGTGGTGACCTTGAGGCAGGTTTGTTCCGGTTTACGGTAACGGAGAATGGCACACCGGTTGCCACGGGAACCAATGATGGCAGTGGCGCTATTACTTTCACCCGTATCACCTACACGCAACCTGGTGATCATATCTATGTCATCTCGGAAGATACGCCACCAAGTGGCTGGAAGATAAATACCATCCCCATGGCAATTTATGTCAGGGTCACCGATCCCGGAGATGGTACCGAGCTTATTGCAACAGTTTATAGCGACGATCTTTATACAGATGAGATCAGCGATATAGCCGGTCATCTGACTTTCAGTAACACCTATGCTCCAGGAAGTCTATTTCCTGAAGCCGGCGGAATCGGCACAAATATTTTCTATGTCGTCGGAATTATGATGGCTGTTGTTTTGTCGTTCTTCTATGTCGGGAATCTGATGTGTGGAGATAAAGACCTGGAAAGCGTTTATGAGAAAGCAAGAAGTAAGAAGCAGGCAGTTCGAGAAATGTTCTAGAAGGAGATGTGAAAGCAGTGAAAAGGATTAGTTTGACTTTAATGATTGTGATGGCACTCTCGCTTGTGCTACCGCTCAGCGCGTTTGCCGCAGGCGATGGATCCATCACTATTGAGCCACAACCAAATGTCAGTATTGCACGAGCTGACTTTACCGCATACAGGATTTTTAATATGGATGTCAGCGCGGGTGGTGCGAATTACGCATATTCGCAGATCGGTACTCAGATTACTGATTTCTTGGCACTTCCAGGAATGACGGCAAGATATGGCGCCGATGTCAATGCGTTCATTGCATGGTTGGAAGGTTCGCGCACAAGAGCCGAGATGACTCAGCTTACCGCTGATCTTGCAACTGGAGGATTTACCCCGATTGCAGCCGATAATCCTCAGGTTGGAGTCAATGTTAAATTCTCAAACCTCGACTATGGCTATTATCTAGTTGTTGGACAAGCTGCCTCAATCGAAGACCCGACACAACGGGTAGTTGCACATAGTTCACTAGTCACGATTCACCCCAATGTCCCGACTACGGGAAAAGATGCAATCATTAGGCTGAAGGCCGACGTGCCCACCATTGGGAAAGAGGTGTCCGATACCAGTGGAAGTGGGTACGGTGATTCGACTACTGTTGGGATCGGCGATACTGTCCATTTTCAATTGACGACAGCGGTTCCTGATATGAGAGATTACACGAACTACACTTTTATCGTTCGCGATACGTTGGGTACAGGTCTTGATTGGCCGGCAGGTTTTGCAAAAAGCAATGTAAGCGTAACTGTTGACGGGGCACCATTTACGGCCTTTGACTTCGATGTAACCGGAAAAGTTATGACACTTGATTTCTCGAATGCGACATTTCTAGCTTTGTCGCCTGCTGATATTGGCAAATCCATCGTCATTCGATACTCAGCAGTGCTTAATGCTGATGCGGTGCGCGCACCGGCATCTAACCCAAATGAAGTGACATTGACCTACAGCAATAACCCTTACACCAATGGCACGGGGACCTCTAAGCCTGAGATTGCCGATGTGTACACACTAGGGTTTGAGATTGACAAAAGAGTCAATAGCACATCAGGGGATCCTCTTGCAGGAGTAACCTTCAATGTGCACAGTGATACCAGTAATGCTCCAGGTGCTTTGCTTAGATTTACCCTAAGAACAGCTGGTACTGTCACCACCCCTGCGGTATATGTTTTGGACCCAGCGGGTAGTGAGACTTTGACGACGCCAGCTTCCGGTAGGATATCGGTTGTCGGGCTTGATGAGGGCGACTACTGGATTGTAGAGAAAACTGCTCCTGCCGGCTATACCATGGCTCCTGATCAAAAAGTTACTTTGGTAAATACGTTTGGCGCAGAGGGAGAATCGACGTTTGCTCCCCCGGTAGCTGTCGTAATCAATAGGACCGGCGGAATTTTGCCGGAAACCGGTGGAATTGGCACGACGGTCTTCTATGTGGCGGGCTCCATACTTATTTTCCTTCTTGTGATGATTGGTGTCATCTATCGTAAAGAAAAGATGAGTTGTGCCTCAGGTGCATAGGATAAAGGACGCGTGGGAGACATTTCTGAGGATAGCATTCGTGGCAATCACCATCAAAAACATGGTCCTAAAGGCACTATTCATAGCGGCCGCCATTGTGGCGGTGGCGTTGCTGCTCTATCCCACTGTGAGCAATTGGATCAATGGGCGCAGTCAGTCTCGAGTTGTGATGCAGTATCTTGACGCCGTGCAAAATGCCGATCAGGAGTTCCTAGACAATCTTTTGAAAGAGGCGCATGCCTACAACAAGGATCTGATCGAAAAGGAAGACAGATTCTCTTTCAGCGATGAAGAGTGGGAGGAATACCGATTTCTTCTTGATACAGGAGATGGCTTGATGGGTGTGATTCGTATCGAGAAAATCGGTGTGAATCTACCAATCTACCATGGAGTGGACGCAGATACCCTGCAGGCAGGAATCGGTCACTTTCCCGGAACATCACTTCCCGTAGGGGGAGTGGGCACTCATGCGTTCATCACAGGTCATCGGGGATTGCCTTCATCTGAGCTTTTATCCAGTTTGGACAAAATGGCAGAAGGCGATACATTCATGATCCATGTTTTAGGGGAAACGCTCACCTATGAGGTCGATAAAATTCAAACAATTCTACCAGAGGATCTGAGCGCGGTAACCATTACAAGAGATGCGGATTATGTCACGCTGTTGACCTGCACGCCCTATGGAATCAATACTCACCGATTGCTTGTTCGTGGTCATCGCGTGCCAAACATGAATGATAGTGCGCAAGATGCAATCTATGCAGATGCAAAACACTCAAGAGATACCGCTGTCTTGCTAGTGGCCTTCATTACGGTGGCGTCGATAGCGACAGCAGTCATCAATTTCAGAAACAGAACTGCCAGTAAAGGAAGGTGCGCTCAATTATGAGACGATTATTACTATTACTTATGCTGGGCGCATTTTTAGTGCCCACGCTGGTTCCCGGCGTTGCGGCGGCCCTGACCAGTCAACCCTCATCTCTCACGATACTTCTTTCGTATGATGGAGCACCGCTTTCAGGCATTGAGATTGCCGCATGTCAGGTTGCAACCGTTGCTGAAGAAGCTGGGGGCTTGAGATATACCGTGACACCCACATTTGCAGGTGCAAATCCGGATTTTGCAGACCTAACCAAAGAGAAGAATATCGCAACTGCCAAAAGCCTTGATGCTTATGCGCATGCGAATAATATCGCCCGAAATAGCAAGACTACGAACTCTGAAGGAGCAGCACGTTATACGGATATTGAGCCCGGACTTTATTTGGTGGCTCAACTTGATGTTGCGACAAGCGAGTATATTCTCGCACCCTATTTGGTCGCTGTACCTGCCCTGCATGAGGATAGGACTGGATATGAACATGATGTCATCGCACACCCAAAGACAGAGCTCCAAAAAAGGGATCCCAACGCTGTTTCGATATCGGTAAGCAAGATATGGGAGGGATCGGGTACGCATCCTGCAAGTGTCTCAGTTCGTCTGCTCAGGAACGGGCAGCGGTTTGGCAGTGACATCACACTTAACGCCAATAACAATTGGCGCCATACCTGGCAGGGGCTGAATGCGAGAGACACATGGACTGTCGATGAGGTTAATGTTCCTGCGGGTTATGCAAAAACCGTGTCAGGTGACGTGACCAATGGATTCATTATCACCAATACCAGACAGCAGAACCCACCACCAACTACACCACCACCGACCACACCTCCTTCGATAGGTGGCGGCGGAAATACTTCCTCCAATAGTCCCAAGACCGGTGATACAGGAGATATGCGTCTCTGGCTAGCGTTAGGCACATTCGGTCTCATGGGACTTGTTTTGGTAGTGGTCTCTATCAAGACGCGACGCAAGAATAACTAGGCTAAAGAGAGATTTTCCAGAAGACGAGACATTGCAAGATGAAAGGATGATTTGATGTTGAAGAAAACTATGACGATGGCACTTGTGGTGTTGATGTGCTCGGTATTGTTTGCAGCGATACCCTCGATAGGGTTTGCGGCAAATCATGACGTCACTATCGCACAGACCGACACAGTTGCAGATATCGATCTCGCGATTCAGATGGCTATTGGTGGAGCTGTCAGCGGGGATACCGTTACTATACTTGGAAGCAAGGATGATGTGGATCGACAGCTGAACATAAATATTCCTGCTGGAGTAAAAGTTATATGGCGCGCAGAGTACTCTAATGTCATGGCCACATCCACACCACCCAGCATTTTCGTTCAGATAGGGAGAAGTGGCGCTTTAGGGGGTACCCCCAGAGTCTTTGAGATGGCGGATGGCTTTATCAATTATGAGACTGATCGCTCGTTTAGCAGAGCACTCGCCTTCTCTAGCAGTGGCATGTCAATTATTATTTCAGGTGGAACAGTATCGACAAGTATAACAGGTGTTGCAATTGCTGATTCTGGAGCTGCAATTGATATGAGGGGGGATACTGATTTCAGCATGACAGCCGGCACTGTTTCAGCCACCAACGGATGGGGTATTGGTACGCATCAGGGAGCCAATATCTCAATCTCGGGCGGCACGGTTATTACAAATGGGGGAGGTGCTGCGATTGAAGGAGGAGGAAACGCTACCATCACTATCTCAGGTGGGGCTATCGAAGCGATCAACTCCTTTTATGCTATTCGTGATACCGGCAATGGAAAGATTGTGATATCCGGAGGAGCTGTGCAATCCACGGGAAGCCTCGGGGTAGTTAGATCTAATAGCAGTATTGTGGTGACTGGAGGCACGCTTGAATCAATTGGATCCAACAATCATGTTTTTGGAATTGAAGGGCAAGGAATACTTGTGATGACTGGTGGTGCGGCTTCTGCTCCGGCAGGAGGTAGCTATGTCGTCCGGGCTGTTGGCCAAGCGGTAGCAGCCCTTTTGAAGGGAACCTACAGCGGGGATTTTCATATTCCTTCCAGTAGTCTGGATGCAATGATTATAGAGATTGATACTCTTACTCCCTATGCTTGCTGGAATCAAACAGTCGCAGGAATAGTGGTTAAGGCCAATAATGATACTGTGAACAATACGGTAGTGTGGGATATGACAGGATTAACTCCTGTGCTTGCTTTCTCGATCGATAATGACGCCTATCTTCCAAAGATAGACTGGGGTATGTATGGCGTAGAAGTTGCTCCTAGTATCACAGGACCTATGGGTGTGACTGTCAATGAGGGCTACCAGCCATTCGAGACAGATGCTTTTGTGATAACCGGTGATCATGCGCCTGTTGTGACGATTGACAATAGTTACGGTGGCTTGATTTTTTGGAATACTAATACACAGAGGCTAGGGATTTCCGCAGGACTTCCCGCGGGCACATACCCTGTTGTCCTGACGGCATCCAACTGTCAAGAGCCTGATGCGACATTCATGTTCACGCTGACAGTTCTCTCAGACCAGAAACCTGAACCCAAGCCTGAGCCAAAACCTGAACCGAAGCCGGAGCCCGATCCGTCACCTGATGACGAGACGTCTGCGCCAGAGTCAACAAATCCGAAAAGCCAAGCACCTGGATCGACGACTCCGAAGACAGCAGATGCCAACAGTACATTCATGTGGGCCATCTTTGCGATTGGGCTGGCGATAATTGCATTCGGGATACGCCCGAGAGAAGTTGAGTGATAGACATCTAATGGCAGATCAAACGACAGATTAGAGAAACAGTAGAAAGAGCAACATGAATCATCGAAAACGAGTACCAGTTATATAACATAATGGAGGAAAAGGCTGCTCGCCGAGTAGATAATGGCAATATGGTTTATAAGATAGATGGCTACATAAATGGGATGATGGTGTCCTACCAAGGGTCCACAGAGATGATTGACGCTAGTGGCTTAGCTGAAGTCACGATGCTTTTATCAAAGGATTCGGAAGATACGTGGCGTTTGGTGTAGATATTCGGTGGAGATATGTTCGAGTATCGGATCGAGAAGATACGCTAGTCGTGCCTCTAGACTGGTTGACGGAAAGTGAGAAGGCTACATGGCTAAACAGAAAGAAATAACTTGGCAAGAGACAATCGATGGGATTGTTCACGATTTTGCGCTCATGACCGATTATAGCGGCAAAGGAAAAGCGATACGTATCTTAAGTATCGATGGGCAACAGGTGGCATCAGCTCCCGTTGGGTCGTCAGAGTTCTTGACCGGATCAGATATCTCCTTTGAGATGGGTGGGCGTAAGATGAATCTTGTGGTTGCCCCCAATGGCAAGAAGGCAGATGTCGTTGTCGATGGATACTATCTATCGAATGGTAAGTCGTATACTCCACTACCCACATGGATATGGGCTTTTCTTGTGTTGAATATGGCACTGCTTTTCGTAGGCGGTGCCCTTGGCGCAGCGATAGGGTTTTTGGGCGCAGGTATCTGCCTGAAGATAGGTAGGATATCGATGAATGCCGCGGCAAAGATAGGCATCTGTCTTGCCGTGACGATTCTGGCATGGATCGGCTATTTTGCCATTGGATTCATGCTTGTCGGTGGCATAAACGGTCTACTCAGCTAATTTAAGTCGATAGGATAGGCAGCATGGAGAAATATGTAGTCGACGTGCCATTCAAAGGTAATGGCACGAGCGCCAGGTTTTTTAACGACCGCGTCGAGTTTGGTGGTCGAAGTATTCGTTATGACGATATTGAGACGCTTGCAACAAGTGGTTCGGTTACCATCAATACTTATTTCGGTATTCCTGTTGGGCGGGATTTTACCGGAGCAACTTTATTTATTGCAAACGATGGAAAAAAGCATGTGATCAATATGAATGCGATGACTATATTCGGGATACCGATTCTATTGAGAAGCCCGCGTAAACAAGAGGAGCTTTACCCATCCTTATATGAAGCCCTTGATACGATAGTCGCAAAGAGTATGGCCCAAAAACTCATCGACAGGGTAAAAAATGGAGGCACGATCGAGGTCGCAGGGCTTATTATCAACAGCCTTGAGGCAAAGTCGAAACAAAAAAGGAAAAAGAAAAAAGCATCAAAAGAAATTGTCGTGATACATAAAGAAAACTATCGAGAGAGCCTGATCGCGAACATCTCGGATTCCTTTGTCACGGTATACGATACATCCGGTGATGCCTTATGGAGATCTTCTCCTTGGTGCAACAGGAACATCCTGCTTATCCCTTACATTTTGGACGCTATCTTTGGAAAATCGGATGAGCAAGACTAAATGTCATATTTGTAATTCAAAGAACAGGGGAAGGGTCTGTGAGCGATGCGGCGCGAACCCCAATGCCCCTGCATCAGAGCAGCCAGTCATTTCCTCCGGCAGGTTCACATACATGGATTGTAGGACCAAAGGATATGATAATCGCGCAAGTTGCAGGGTTGTTCTGACAAATAAACGCATCATCATTTTCAACATCAAGCCTGAAGCGATTAATCCAGCCTTCGCGTTGTTTAAAGCTTTGGCAAATCTCATCAGGCGACATCCCCCTCTATCTATCGATCTTGGCGACATCGACAAGATAAAAAGATATGGGGAAAGTTATTTGATATGTACGAGGGCAGGGTCATATCACATACATTTGAATAACTTCAGGCAATGGGAGGAGTTCTTTTCTCTTTACGAGTAGGCGAGGGAGCATAAAAGGATTCGCCCTCTCGAGGTCGGTTTAGTTTGACCCATGTTTGGAAAAGCTGTTCAATAATAATCATCTCGGCCAAGAAAGGACTCTTCGACGTGAGAAAAACGATTGGGTTTGTTGGGCTATTCATAATTATCGTGCTGGCCGCCCCATCTGCTTTTGCGGCAGACATCTCAGGCGAAGATTATCTTGATTGGATACAAGAGCGCGCCGACGAGGGTTTTGTCTCCCTTCAGCAGGGGCAAGCAGAAGCTCAGGCAGATGCTCAAACAAGCATTGATGCATCTATTGCCGATCCATTTGATTTCACTCCATTGAGAACAGTATTGATGATTCTTCCAATAGGGCTGACAGCTCTATTCTTCATTCTTCGAAAGGTGCTGGCTAAAGACAGCGATGTGATTGAAACGGTCGAGTTCTATCCTCCCGAGGACTTAAACCCTTCGCAGTTGGGATTCATCTATCACGGATTGGTGAATCGAAAAGGTATTGCGTCAATGGCAGTTTATTTCGCTGATAAAGGATACTTGACCATCGACTATGCTAACGAAACCTATACTCTTCAAAAAACGCATGAATATGATGGAGCCAATCCTCAGGAAGCCGCGTTCCTGCGACGACTTTTCTCAACAGCCGATCAGGTGACCGAAGCTGAATTCTATCAAAAATTCTCTGGACTCAAATCATTGATGTGGGAGCTCTCTAATCCATTCACCATCTTTGTCCCACTACCTAATGTCTGGCGCATTCTGATGGCATGCATAGGATTCGCCTTCGTCACACCGCTCTATTTTCGAATAATCGAAGCTGCGCGATATTGGGGGCAAGCGCAAGTGATCGTCTCGATATTCTTTGCGGTATCTACTGTCGGAACCATCGCGTTCGCATTATGGCTCGGATTCAGAATAGGCGACATTCGGGCTGAAAGAAAAACGCCGTGGGAGAATCGTGACTACCTACGCGCAGCACTACTTTTTTGCATGGGTTTTGTGCTGATTAACCTCATGCTCTTGATTGGATACCATCCGTGGCGATTCGTATTATTTACTGCCATCTACTGGACTTGTTTTGCATTGATGGCGATGCTGCTTTTGTCTATTCGCAAACGCACCGAATACGGCAACGTATTGCTCGGTCGCATTCGTGGTTTTAAGCGATTTCTTGAAACTGCAGAGAAGGAGCAGCTGGAGGCACTATTTATCGATAATCGCGAATATTACTACGACATCCTTCCTTATACGTATGTGCTCGGGATATCGAATACATGGATTGATGAACGTGCTGGAAGCAGATAAGTAATCTTCTCAGAGCTCAGTTTCATAATCCCGCTTTTTGGATGCCTGTTTGCTGCTTGGTCACTATGGTACAAGAAAGTCAGACCCAGCTTTTATGAGGGGGAAGTTCCACCGTTTTTCAAGGACACACCAATCATATCAGCCAAGGCATTGTGGGCTTTTGCTCTTGCTGCAGTCGCTCTTTTGATGATCATGACACTTGTTATCGCTATTGTCTCAGCAATATTGATACCCTTCATGCAAAAACAGATGGAGCGCGAAATGTTGAGAATGGAAGAGAGTTTGTCATAGGGTTGTTCTCAATCTCAATTTTAAGTTTTTCGAAAAATCTTTCAATGTTACCGTGATTGAACACTAGAAATGGTGTCATGTATTAGTAGGAGGCAATTTTTGAGTATGCGCCTCAAGTATGTGCACAGAAGATGCTCTATACGGTGATACTATAATGGGAATGGGAGGGAGAGTCGATGTCTATACCACTTCAATCACACACCATTGATATATATGATGCCGATGTTATCTCCGGACTCGTTCACCATGTTCAGCGCGATCCCGATCGATATACACCGGATTTCTACCGCGCGTTCTGGTCCGATGCCTATCGGCTTGCCTATGGTATCGCAGGCAATGCGCTTGATGCCGAGGATATCGCGCAGACAGCATTGACCCGCGCGCTTACCAGTCTTGATACGTTGGATAATCCCAAGGCGGTATTGAAATGGGTACGACGGATTGTCAGCAATGCCGCCCTCAATCATACACGCGATGAAAGACGTCGCATGGCGGGGTTCACCAATATCGACGCTGATATCAGTGAGTACGAGGCATTCACCGAGTCCGCTCAGATCGAGCAGACCGACATCCATCATCTTCCCGGTGAGCTTATCGAGCGCAAAGAGGTTCAGCAGATCGTCCTGGAGTTGATCAAGGAACTTGCTCCGCGGCAACGCGAAGCTATCATGATGTACTACTATGCCGGGATGACAGTACCGCAGATGGCGGTTGATCTTGAGATGAACGAAAATGCGGTCGGCTCACTATTATTTCGAGCACGCGATACCCTGAATGCACGCATCCAGGAGATCGAACGAGCTCAAGACATACGACTCTACGGTGTCGAAGTGCTTCCGTTGGGACCGCTTCTCCATATCGCTTCCGATTCATTGATCGTCGCTCCTGAAGTGCCGTTGTTTGAGAGTGTGGTGGCTCTGGATCGGGGTGAGGCAAAGCAATCGGAGAGGTCGGAGCAGCTGTCTAACAGCAATCGCATCACGTTGAAGCAAGGGTTTACAATCGGTGCAGCGGTTGCGCTTACCCTTGCGACAGGGTGGTTTCTACTTGATCGTGATTCAGCGGCAGAGAGCGAGCCTCCCACCGTCAGTACTCTGACCACGACCGAGACCGGGGACGAAACAAAACCTCAAGAAACTGATGAATCTCCACGCACCACTGGTGCTCGAGGGAGCGACGTTCCTTCCCCCGTCGCTCCCTCTCCACCATCCACCACCGGTCCTGATAACGATGACAGGATCATCTTCTTCCCAGAGAATCAATCTCCTGCGGCACCTCCGTCGGATATAACAGATGACTGGCTTGTCCTGCCTGATATAGATTCGCTCATATATTTCGGCTCGATTGACGGCACACCGCTGTCATGGCGCGTGACCGATCGGACGGCAACGACAATGACGATGCGAGCGATAGAGGAGGTACCGACCCTGCAAGGGGCATTCACTTCCGCAGAGCAGCAGGCAATTCTGGCAAAAAGTGGTGGATCGAGACCAACGTTAGAGCTGGACGGGGAGAAACTTGATTTTGTATTCATTGGAAATCTCTTATACGCACTGGTACGGTAATGGATGAGGAGGAAGTGATGAAGTTTACGAGCAAAGGAAAATTAGAAGTGAGGAGAAATCGATGAGAGTGATGAAAAGGACACGGGTCACGACCGCGTTTGTGATTGTATTGGTTTTGATACTAAGTCTGTTGCCTCTTACTGTTGGAGCAACACCTCCTGTTTTTGAGACTAGCCTAATTACCAAAGGATCCTCAGGTTTGGGGGGTAATTCAGATTCACTTCATTCTTTGGTTTCAGCAGATGGCACTAAAGTCGCATTTCAATCAAGAGCTACTGATCTTATCTCAGGCATAACAACAAACACTCAGGACAATATCTTTCTTTATGATGTGACGACCGGAGTAACCACGCTTGTCACGACCGGTTCATCAGGTGTTGGCGGTAATGGTCCTTCTCAGCATGCTTCGATTTCAGCAGATGGCACAAAGATAGCGTTTACCTCTTCGGCCACCGATTTAATTACCGGAACCCCCACAAACACTCAGCAAAACGTCTTTCTTTATGATGTGACGACCGGAGTAACCACGCTTGTCACGACCGGTTCATCAGGTGTTGGCGGCAATGGTCCATCCATTGTACCTTATATTGCAGCAGATGGCACAAAGATAGTGCTTACCTCTTCGGCCACCGATTTAATTACCGGAACCCCCACAAACACTCAGTCCAACGTCTTTCTTTATGATGTGACGACCGGAGTAACCACGCTTGTCACGACCGGTTCATCGGGAAGTGGTGGTGATGCTTTCTCGGGATCTGCTTCGATTTCAGCAGATGGCACAAAGATAGCGTTCAGCTCATGGGCCACCGATTTAATTACCGGAACCTCCACAAACACTCGGTCCAACGTCTTTCTTTATGATGTCACGACCGGAGTGACCACGCTTGTCACGACAGGTACATCAGGAAATGGGGGTGATGCCAGTTCGGGGAGTATGTCGATTTCTTCTGACGGCTCTGCAATTGTGCTCACTTCATCGGCTACTGATCTAATTGCAGGAACAGTAACAAGCGGCCAGCAAATCTTCGTTTACGATATTGGGACCAATTTGATGACGCTCGTCAGTGCTGGATCTTCGGGCGTCGGTGGCAATTTTCCCTCATTTGGTTCGATACCATTCATCACGTCAATCTCTGCTAACGGTGATACTGTAGTGTTTTACTCAAATGCTACTGATCTTGTTCCTGGCATAACGACGAATGGAACCAACGTTTTTCTTTATGATGTGACTGCGGAAATGATGACATTAGTGAGCGCGGGATCATCGGGTGTCGGTGGCGGTGGCACTCACTGGTCTGGCTATCCTTCGATTTCTGCAGATGGAAACTCAGTGACATTTTGGTCGGTATCAAACGATCTTATTTCTGGCGTGACAACGGCATCTCCACCGCCCCAAATTTTTCTCTGGACACGCACCTTCTTCGTGGATGTGACGTTCGATGCGCAAAACGGAGATGCGACGTGGGAGGAAACCATAGTGCAAGGAACGGAAGTCCCAGAGCCGACTCCTCAGCCGATCCGTCCCGGATTTGTATTCAACGGCTGGTGGACGGCTTCAAGTGGTGGAACCGAGTGGGACTTCAGTGATCCCGTGACTGCTGATATGACGCTCTTTGCACAGTGGAAAGCGCTTATCACTATTACCTATGATGCGAAAAATGGAACCACTCCGCTTGTGGTGCCTAATATTGTCGAGGGCTCATTATTGACTGCACCGACACCACCGACAAGAGCAGGGTATACTTTCGCCGGTTGGTGGAGTGCTCCCACTAGTGGAACACAGTGGACGTTTGCGACTGATACCGCACCCGCCACGGATATGACACTTTATGCGCAGTGGGTTAAAAATGCTCCTGATTGCTTCAGTGTGACGTATCGTCCAGGAACGACCGATTCGGTACAGAACCTCCCCATCGGAGGGACCTATCTTGCGGGCGACAAGGTCACAGTAGCCAAAGCGGCGACGCGTTTCGGGTATCGGTTGTTGGGATATCAGATCGCAACCGTTAGCTCAGCTAATGCGAGTCTGTTTGCCACCAAGCTCTATCAACCCGGTCAGACTTTCACCATGCCAGCGACAAATGTGCAGGCGACTGCTATGTGGCAAAAGGTATGGAAGATCGTAGTCGATCCCGGCAATGGAAATCCACCGACCATCATAGAAGTTGACGATGGTGGATTCCTCACGCCACCGCCAGCCCCAACGCGTCCCGGCTACGAGTTCGTCGGCTGGTTCAATGCTGACGGCACCCCCTTCGACTTCAGCAAACCCATCACGGGTCCAGTAGAGCTCTTCGCTGGATGGCGCACACTGGGCACTCCCAAAACAGGCGATACCGCAATGGCTGCCGCTCCACTTCTTATCCTACTTGCCAGCGTGGGCTTGATTCTGGGAACTACAATCGCACTACGCAGGAAAGAACACCTCAGCTAAGCCCTTCTCGCTACTCGAGCTAACACGATGGGCGTTCCACGACACGGAGCGCCCATTTGTTTTAAGTTATTTTCAAATTTGGCGTAACCAAGCCTTAAAAAATGACGTCTTATCTTAAAGTGGGTTTTTGTGATGTTGCTTCATGAATCGTCAACAAGGGTGTACACTACGATTGGGAGGAAAGGGGAGTCGAGATCGTGTCTAAGGCAAGACGCTCGGTCGATATATATGATGCGGATGCCGTTGAGCAACTGATTCGACGTATCCGTCGCAATCCCAAACGTCACCAAGAAGAGTTCTATCAACTATTTTGGGATGATGCCTATCGGTTTGCCTATGGAATACTTAACAATAGGCAGGATGCGGAAGATGTAGCACAGACTGCCTTAATCCGCGCTTATGAGAGACTCGATACACTCAAAGAGCCCCGGGCTGCACTCAAGTGGGTCCATCGTATTGTTGGCAATGCCGCGCTTGACTACCATCGTTCTGAGAGTCGCAGGGTGGCAGGATTCGAGCACGCGGATACCGATATCAGTGATATCGAGGCGTACACGTCACCCATAACAACTTCGAGCAATGAATTGACCCCGGCACATGCGGCAGATGCACGCTATCTTCCTGATGAGCTTGTTATGCGCAAGGAAGTCAATCGCATCGTTTATGGTTTGATCGAGGCGTTGCCTGCAAAGCAACGTCAGGCGATCATGCTCTATTATTATGCGGGATTCTCGGTCAGTGAGATTGCCGAGGATATGGATAGCTCGAACAATGCCGTCAAGGCACTTTTGTTCCGGGCACGCGATACACTTAATGTGCGTATTCAGGAAACTGAGAAGACGGAGAATATTCGTCTTTATAGTGTCAATATCCTACCTTTGGCGCAAGTGCTTCAAGAGGTTGCTCGCAACGAGATTATACCGCCGGCACCACCCATGGATGCCCTGAAGGCATCCTCCCTAAGCAACGCTGATGGAGTCGAAAGCGTATCTCAAAGCACAAAGATAAATGGATATCAAATAACCGCAATTAGCATTGCAACGGCTCTGGTAGTACTCGCGGGTGCTGTGTTTGCCATAAATGGAAGAACTTCTCATGAAGAATTGCCGTTGACTAGTACAACTTCAGTCAGTAGAGATGATAACGATAAGACTGAAGAAGAAAAAGATATTTTGCCACAACCTCCCCTTGAGGATAATTCCCCCGACTCCTCTTCGAGTGGTTCAGGGAGCGACAACCCTTCCCCTGTCGCTCCCACACCACCACCGCAGACAGGCAATACCAATGAAGACGAAATAATCATTGAAATAGTCCCCTCACCTCCACCCATACAGCCAGTGCCCCCGGTTGAATACCCACGCCTTCCCGAGGTGGGTTCGGTCTTGCGCTTCGGCACACTTGGTGGTGCTCCCATAATGTGGCGAGTCACTGATCGAACCTTAACAGCTTTGACCATAACAGCTCTACAGGATACCCCCTCTCTTCAGGGGGCGTTTTCTTCAGCTGAACAAGCAGCTATTGTGTCTTCAAGCAATGACTTGAGACCAATAGTAAAGCTGGATGGAAGTATGCTGGATTTTGTATTGAGGGGAAATTATGTATACGCAGAAGCGCGATAAGACTATATAACGATTATATTGGTCGGGGGAGATAAGAAGTTATGAGAAATACAAGACGGACATGGGTAAGAGCCCTGATTGTTCTAGCACTGGTATTGGTGCTGAGTATATTGCCTGTCGCAATACATGCGGCAACAGTAGTCCATACCATTGCTCTAGCAACAGTCGGCTCCTCAGGCAATGGGGGAAATGATGATGCAAGAGCATCATCGATCTCAGCAGATGGCACTAAAATCGCATTCAGTTCATCCGCCACTGATCTCATTAGTGGCTTAACGACTGTTGGAACAAATATCTTTTTGTATGATATCTCGGATGGCTCTACTACACTACTAACGGCTGGCTCCTCAGGCAATGGTGGCAATGGCTCATCCCAGGACCCCTCGATCTCGGAAGACGGTACTAAGATCGCGTTCTACTCATATGCCTCCGATCTCGTAGGTGCCCCCGCAAATGGTCTAGCGAATGTCTTTCTGTACGATACCTCGGATGGCTCTACCACACTAGTGACGACCGGTTCTTCGGGTTTTGGTAGCAATGGCGCTGCATCTCATCCGTCGATCTCGGCAGACGGCACCAAAATCGCGTTTATGGCAACCTCTACAGATCTCACGATTCCCCCCACAAATGGCACTCGCAATATTTTCCTGTATGACGCCTCAGACAGCTCTACCACACTGATAACGACTGGTGCCTTTGGTGATGGTGGCAATTGGTGGTCAGAGGATCCCTCGATCTCGGCAGATGGTACTAAAATCGCATTTGCCTCAAACGCCACTGATCTTACGATTCCTCCCGCAAATGGCTCAAACAATATTTTTCTCTATAACGTTTCGGATAGCTCCACCACACTAATGACGACCGGTTCATCGGGTATTGGTGATAACGGCGATTCACTTCGTCCCTCGATCTCGGCAGATGGCACTAGGGTCGCATTCCACTCAAACGCCACTGACCTTACTAACATTCCCTCAAATGGTTTATACAACATATTTCTGCACGATGCATCAGATAGCTCCACTATATTGGTAACGGCTGGTCCTTCAGATAATGGTGGCAATTATACGTCGCTCAATCCCTCAATATCCGGAAATGGAGAGAGGGTTATATTTCAATCGACTGCCACCGATCTCATCGATACCCCAACGACTAGCCAGAGCAACGTCTTTCTGTATGATGCCTCAGACAGCTCCACTACATTGGTAACGGCTGGTCCTTTAGGTAATGGCGGCAACGGCTGGTCATCTTTTCCCACGATTTCTTTTGATGGTATGGAGATCGCGTTTCTTTCAAACGCGAGTGACCTTACTGTCGTTCCGACAAATGGCTCTCGTAATGTCTTCTTTTGGGTACGCACTACGTATGTCGAGGTTACCTTCGATGCGCGCAATGGTACTAATCCTGTGATTATGTCTGATGTCGTGCAGGGATCAAGGATTACAGCGCCTACCCCTGCTCCGATAAGGACAGGATATACCTTTGATGGATGGTGGACCGCTCCTGTCGGTGGCACGCATTGGAATTTTGCAACCGGTGTGGTAGACAACGATATGACTCTCTATGGCCAGTGGATTAAAGATCCTGAGCCATTCACTCTTATCTATCTGCCAGGCACCACCGATAAGGTATTCAATTTGCCTTTCGGCGGCGGTTTCTTTGCAGGTGATATGATTACGGTAGCGAAAGCGCCGACCCGTTTCGATCATCGGCTCCTTGGATATCAGATTGCTCCAGTGAGCTTGGCAGATGCGGGACTCTTTACATCAAGGCTTCTTCAGCCGGGTCAAACTTTTATAATGCCTGAGACCAATTTGCACGCTACCGCAATATGGCAAAGGATTTGGTCGATTGTCATCAATCCAGGGGATGGGGGGCCACCGATCGTCATAGAGATCGATGATGGTGGACTCCTTGCGGCGCCTCCGGCTCCAACGCGTCCAGGTTACGAGTTTGTGGGATGGTTCAATGCTGATGGCACACCCTTTGATTTTTCAAAACCTATTACAGGCCCCGTTGAATTTTTCGCTGGCTGGCGTAAGGCCGGTACACCTGCCACTAGTGACACGACGGCTGTCGCAGGTGCATTCTTCAGCCTGCTTGCAGGTGTTGGTGTTTTGGTAAGCGCAGCATATCGCAAACGAGGATAATGCACATATAAAGGAAGAGAAGGAAAAGGGAGATGAGCATGAAGAGAAGAGTTATAGGAATAGCCTTTACGCTGGCTATAGCATCTATCGCATTATTTGCAGGAGTATCAATCGCTCAGGCAGCCGATGTGACTGTGGGCGCACCAGGCAGTGGAGCTGCTCATACAACCATTGCGGCTGCAGTTGCTGCTGCAAATGATGGGGACACTATTCTTATCGTCGATAGTGGGAGTTATGCTATGCCGACTCCTATCATCAGACCGCTTGAGTTTGCAGCCGATGCAGGACAGACTCCTGTGATCACCAATGCATTTACTATCAATAACCCGACAGCAGCGGTTACGTCAGGTGCTGATAATATCACTTTCAGAGGGCTTACCTTCTCAGGTATAGTGACCTTTGCGAGTGGGACAGGTACTTTTCATTATGGGAATGTTATTTTTGATAACAACATATTCTCGCCAGCTACATCGACCACGGCATCACGCCTGGTTGTAAGCGCGGTCACCACCGCAAACATAACCGTTTCAAACTCTACTTTCCCAAGCACTAATGTGACGTGGGCGACCACTTCATTTGCCAATGCAAGAGTTGGAGATATCTCTATTACGGGAAACACCGTTAACGGCATCATGACGGTAAGCCCCATAGATGCCACAAGCATTACGGTAAGCAATAATCCGGTAATGCAGGCACTTACCTCAAGCCCTGTAGGTATCGTGTCAGGTGCGATTACCATATCTGAAAATACTGTTTCGGGAACAATCACGTCTTCTCCTGCAGCAACTGCAAGTGTGGGATCGATTGCTATCACCGATAACGCCAACACAGGAGCTATCACCTCAAATCCTGCGGGTACAATCGCAGGAGGCATCACCATATCAGGTAACGGATCCGGCGTATCGCCCAGTCTTATGATCACCTGCTCTCCTACTGCGGTCTCTAATGTAGGTGGCGCGATCACCATCTCAGGAAATACCATCAGTGCGGCAACAGGGATTACCATGGCACCGGCAACGGGCTCCACTATTATGGGAAATGTAACTTTGAGCAATAATACGATTACGGCCACGACAACAGGCATTGCGATGTCCAATAACCTAAGGGCGGCAAATCTCACCATCTCAGGAAACACTATTCAAAATCCTGCGGGCACCATCCCTCCTGTGGGCACGGCAATCAATCTTGCAAATTCAACGGCATCGACCGGAGCGCTTACTATTGACAACAATGCGCTTTCCATGAATACGGGAGTGAACTTTGCGGCATCAACGGCAACGGCTCCTGCCTATGATTATGGTTTTGCGACAATTAATGTAACGAATAATGCGCTAGTCTTAAATGGCACGGGGTCCGGTGTGACGTTTGCCGCCAATAATGCGACAAACCCCAATGTCTATCAGACTCAGGATGTATACGTAACGGGCAATACTTTTACCTATGGTCCTGAAGTTGCGGTCAATGTGATTGCCCTTAATGTCTCACGTCGTGTGTCGGGAGACTATATCGTCATGAACAATACCTTTGTGGGATCGAGTGCTACCTACTCAGGTACGACCGGTGTGGTGACAATTGGCTCGAGTGCTCTTTTCGATCCGAACTATGCAAATATCACGTTTGAGAAGAACGCCTTTGAAGGCTCGACCGCAGGTACGGTATCACTCAGACTTCTTGCAACCGTTGCGGGAATCTTTGATGCATCCAAAAATTATTGGGGCTCCGCAATGCCTGCATTGCAGACACGTTTGCTCCCTTATGCGAATATAACCAGCTATCCTTGGTATATTGATGCGGCTATGACAACTCTTTATAGCATCAATTCAGATACGGTCTATGTAGGCACACAACCCGGCGATTTCCCCACCCTAGCAATGGCAGTTGTTACGGTGCAAAATCGCCCGAACAGTGAGCTTACGGTTATTTTCCGAGAGGGCACCCATATTGCCGATAGTGTGGTAACGATACTTCCAGGCAAAGAGATATCGATCTATAGCGAAGACGCATCGAATCCTTCAATATACGTGCGTGGAGCTGCGACAGGAAACCTTATCGTGGTATCGGCAGGAGGAAAACTCATCCTCTCCGACGTTATTATCGACGGTAACAATAATGGGTCAACGGTAAACCACGCTTCACTCATAAGCGTATTGGGTGCCTTCGATATGCATGAAGGCACGGTTCTGCGAAACAATCGTGCCAATAATGGTGCAGCCGTATCCGTGCAAACGAATGCCTTGATGAATATGACCGGAGGTTTGATCATCGAGAATTCTGCAGCTTCCAGTGCTTCGGGTATCCATGTCAACGGCAGTGCCACTGAGAGCGGTGTTCTTAATATGACAGGTGGGGTTATCAGGGAAAATGTTGCAGGTGTAAATGCCGCCGGAGTTCAGGTAGCTGGAGGAATAATGAATTTTAGTGGTGGTCTCGTTACTGAAAATACTGCGGGTGCTCGTGCCGGTGGTCTGGATACTTCCACTGGTAATGGTGGTGTGATCAACATGACCGGTGGCGTCGTAAGTCACAACAAGGCAGATTTTGGTGGAGGGATTGGAGTAAGTGGCCTTGGCGGCACTTTATACATGAGTGGCGGTGAGGTTGTTCACAATGAGACTACCTTGGCAGGTGGCGGTATTTATACAAGCAATCTTGGAATAGTGCATTTATCTGGAGGAAAGATTAATCACAATTCGACGACAACATGGGGTGGCGGAATATACCTTTGGCGCGAACTTTATATGACCGGTGGTGAAATCAGTTATAACGAGTCAGGTCAAGACGGGGGAGGTCTGTTTATTATAGGCAGCCCTGCCGCTCCCCAATCGGTTGCCTACATCAGTGGAGGATCGATTGTCGGTAACAAAACAGATCAGCTAGGGGAAGCAATCTATGTGACTCCGGATAGTCACGCCTCTCCCGATATGGGGTTATGGCTTTCAGGAGATCCGGTAATTGAAGGAACAATCTTTCTTCCAGAAGATGTTCGCCTTGCGGTTTCTGGTGAGCTGACAAGGGATACGACCTACACTATCCAGGTCGCAGACCCTCATCTTGGTAGAGTTGTAGGTATTCCAATCTCGATACCTGATGCGGCCGCCTATGCGAAATGGTTCGTCAGCGCAGATATCAATCCGAGTATAAATGACTATTACGGTGTCGTTCGCGGTGAAGGCAATGATGATATGAATCTTGTCTTGGGCGAGAATCCTGTAATCGAATCAAGCGCTGACCCTGGTGGTGCGATATCGCCTAGCGGGACAACGGTAGTGAATTATGGAAACGATCAAATCTATACCATAACTCCTAATCCAGGGCATCATATCGTCGATGTGTTGGTCGATGGGCAAAGTGTCGGTGCGGTGTCGTCCTATACTTTTGAGAATGTTATCGAAAACCATACGATATCTGTAACATTTGCTATTAATGTCTATAAGATAACGGCAACTGCTGGCAAGGGTGGCTCGATTGCGCCGAAAGGCGTCACAGAGGTTGCTCATGGAGGAAGTCAGGCATATACCATTACCACTGCGAAGGGGTATCGTATCGCCGCAGTTCTTGTCGATGGCAAGAGCGTTGGGGTGATGGCAACGTATACCTTTGAGAATGTTGGTGCGGATCACACCATCCATGTGGTCTTTGAGAAGGTCACGTCTCCGCCAGGACCGACGCCAGGGCCCACTAATCCCACCAACCCGGACGGAGGCAGACCAAAGTCGCCTGCTACTGCTGATGGCAGTCAGATAATGACTTCTTTGGGATTACTGGTTGTCTCCATAGGGATCGTTGGTCTTTCCGTAAGAAAATTCAAGCTTAATTAATTTGGAGCTGAGAGATATTGAGAGCACTGAGTTTTGCGCTAAAAGGAGATTGTGTATACATCGAGATGCGGTAGATCCATAAATTGAGAGTATATCGAGGAAATGGGAGTAAATCCAAGCAATGAAAGTAGTGGACAAGGGAAACGAGGAGCAATGAGAATCACAGGAAAGACATACATAAGGACGATATTTATATTAGTAATGGTATTAGCACTAAGTATGCTGCCTCTTATGGCAGGAGGAGCGCAAATAATCGACACGACCACATTGGTTTCGGTTGGATCGGGTAGTGGCGGCGACCAGTGGTCAGACAGCCCCCAGATAACGCCCGATGGTTCCAAGGTCGTGTTTAGGTCATCTGCCACCGATCTTTTGCCAACGCCTACCAATGGCAATGGCAACATCTTTCTCTATGATGTGGCGACAGATACCACAACACTTATAACGACTGGATCGGGCAGTGGCGGCAACGATTCGTCAGGAAGTCCCCAAATAACTCCTAGTGGATCCAAGATTGTATTCGTGTCATATGCAACCGATCTTTTGCCAACGCCTACCAATGGCAATGGCAACATCTTTCTCTATGACGTGGCGACAGATACCACAACACTTATAACGACTGGATCGGGCAGTGGCGGCAACAGTTCATCAGGAAGTCCCCAAATAACTCCTGGTGGATCCAAGATTGTATTTGAGTCATCTGCCACCGACCTTTTGGCAACCCCTACGACTAGCAATGGCAATATCTTTCTCTATGATGTGGCGACAGATACTACAACGCTTATAACGACCGGATCAGGCAATGGGGGCAACGATTGGTCATTCGAACCCCAAATAACTCCTGATGGATCCAAGATTGTGTTCACCTCAAGGGCCACCAATCTTACAGCAATCCCTACCAATAGCAATCGAAACATTTTCTTGCACGATGTTGCGTCCGGCACCTCCCAGCTGATAACGACCGGATCAGGCAATGGAGGTAACGGTGCATCAGATCTCCCCAAGATAACCTCTGACGGATTCAAAATTGTGTTTTTCTCATCTGCCACCAATCTCACAGCAATCCCCGCCAATGGCTTCCAGAATATCTTTTTGTATGACGTCGCAACAGATGTCATCGAACTGATAACGATTGGATCAGGCAACGGGGGCAACAGTTGGTCAGGAGACCCCCAAATAACCCCTGACGGATCCAAGATCGTGTTTAATTCAAGAGCCACCGATCTTACGGCGATTCCCACAAATGGCAGGGTTAACCTTCTCTTGTACGATGCAGTAACAGGCATTACTGAACTAATCACGACTGGATCGGGCAACGGGGCAGAGGGCGGAGACGCTGGCGGTCTTGTTCAAAGACCTTCGATATCGGCAGACGGTACCAAGATTGCGTTTTGGGCAACAGCCACCAATCTTGTCACTCCTCCGACGAACGGACTCGCCAACATCTTTCTTTGGCAGCGCGCAATCCATGTCGATGTGATCTTCGATCCACAAAACGGAATCGAGCAACCCTTTACCGAGACGGTTGCCCAAGGCACAGCTATTGCGGCACCACAGATACCTACCGCACCTGAAGGAATGGTCTTTGCCGGTTGGTGGACTCAGGCTACAGGCGGAACCCAATGGGACTTCCAAAATCCGGTGACTAATGATATGGAACTGTTCGCGCATTGGTCTGCCATCCCTGTGACCGATATGGTCGAGATATTCTACGTAGCCACCGAAGGTGGGAGCGTGACACTTGAGGAAGAGACCATACCCGCGACAGGTACTCCTGCAGGCTCTACCGCTGTCGCAGATGACGGTTACGATTTCATCGGATGGATCGGTACTGCATTTTCATCGGAAGAAGAGCTGGATGCGTGGCTTGATTGGCTTGAATCCCTTGAAGACCCCATGGATGCGATCGTCTCAACCGAGGCGCACTTCATCCCACCGGCAGGCGAGAATGGTCTATGGTCGGATGCGGGCTATATCGCGGTATTCATCCCGACAGATGAGGTGCCTCCGATAAGACCTGGTCCGACGACTCCTGCGACAGGAGATACTGCAACCCTGTGGTCAATCGCTGCAGTCGCACTTCTGGGATGCGCTGTTATCAGTACTGCTGTGTATCGTAAAAGAAAGAACGACGTATAACCCTACGGGTCTATAGCTAACATACTATCGAATCATGGATGCCCCGAAATTATTCGGGGCATCTTTGGGAAGTACAGACTTGCGTGATCTATCGATAGTGCGGTAATGTATATACTATGTTTATACATTGGAGGTTTGCTATGAGTACAACAACTCTTTCAAAATGGGGTAACGGACAAGGCATCTTGCTTCCGAAACGTTTTTGCGAACAATTGGGATTGAAAGCGGGAGATAAGGTCCAGATTACTGCTGAGAAAAAAAGAATCATTATCGAGCCTTCTGACAACGAGCACACTCTTGAGGCCAGAATGCGCAATTGGGATGGTGAGGGCAAGCCGTTGCGTGACTGCGATTGGGGCAAACCGGTAGGCAAGGAGATGTGGTAATGACTTTTGAGCAAGGTGACATAGTTGAGGTGAATTTCGATCCGACTCTTGGTCATGAACCACAAAAAAAGCGTCCTGCACTGGTGGTGAGTACTAATAGGTTCAATGACGCAACTTCCATGACGATTGTCTGCCCTATTGCGTCGCAAACGAATGGTTTTTTTCTGCATGAACGCTTGCCACAAGGATTGCCCATTCAGGGAGCGGTTGTTATGGAGCAGGCTCGCGCAATCGATCTTGAGGCACGCGGTGCTGAAAAGATATGTTCTTTGGATGAGGTGACGCTGGAGGCGATACTGATCTGCATACGCTCGTTCTTCTGATAGTGCAACTGGTCGTCAAATGTTACATATATATACAAAACATATAATACGGAGGTGGTTTCGATGAAGGACATTAAATTAGACGAATATGAGCAGAGCATCGAGGATGCGATTGAGACATTCGTACCTATCACAGGTAAGAAGCGTGAAGCGATCGATGCCTCTATAGCGGCTGCCAAAAAACCAAGAGTATCAACATTCGGATTTCAGAACAAGACCTTGCGCATGTGAAGCAGCGCTCCTCGCAAGAAGGTGTGCCATATCAAACACTTATTTCAAGCATCATTCATAAGTATTTGAACGGATCACTTGTTGACGAGAGGGCTCTTAGGCAGTCGTTACGGCTATTGAACTCCTCTTAGTGTCCAGTTCATTTGCGCTCATGGCGTAGAGATGGTATATTCATCTGCACTGAAAGTTAGTTTGAGAAAGAGACGGAATAATCAATTTTATCGTCAACAGAGCAGTCGTCGTCGTTAGCATTATTGTGCGCGTCCTACGCGCTGACGGGCATTGCACTGGTTGTGGTAAGTAGTACGAAGACAATTCAGTAACCAACAGGAGCCCTTCAGCAAAAGCCGAAGGGTTCTTTTTATTCTTAAGTATGTATTGGGAGAGAAAGGGAAGCGATGGAAATAAGTGGAGCGCGTATCGTTGTCGAGGAGCTGGTAAAGCACGGGATCCAGACTGTCTTCGGATACCCGGGTGGAGCGGTTCTGCCACTCTACGACGAACTGTACAAAAACTCTGACCGGATCGACCATGTTATCACTGCCCATGAGCAGGGCGCCGCACATGCGGCTGATGGATATGCGCGTGTCACGGGAAAGACCGGCGTGGTCATCGCCACCAGCGGGCCGGGCGCAACGAATCTGGTCACGGGTATCGCCAACGCGTATCTCGATAGTGTGCCGATGGTTGCTATCACAGGTAACGTTGCGGTCCCCCTCCTAGGACGTGACAGCTTCCAAGAGGTCGACATCGCCGGTATCACACAACCGGTTGTCAAGCACAATTTCGTGGTGCGTGACGTCGCTGATCTTGCGCATACACTCGATGAGGCATTCAATATCGCAAATAGTGGGCGCAAGGGTCCTGTGTTGGTGGACATTCCTCGAAGCGTTCAGATCGATATGACCGAATACGATGAAGATCACTCTGTCTTCCAGCTCGACCCTTTCCCCTCATTTGATATATCCAAAGCGGTCGAAGCGATAAAGGCTGCCGAGAGACCCTATATCTATGCAGGTGGCGGAGTCCTTGCTGCTGGCGCGGAGGAGAAGCTGCTCGATCTCTCCAAACGACTGAACGCTCCGGTTGGGTTGAGCATGATGGGGCTGACGGCTCTGCCTGATTCGTATGAGCTGAACCTAGGCATGTGCGGCATGCACGGAAAATATGCGGCTACGGTCGGTCAATCCCAGTGCGACTGTATGCTTGCGTTGGGAGTCCGGTTCTCGGATCGTGCGACCGGTAACGTCGATGCATACCGAGAGAACTGCACGATTGTTCACGTCGACATCGATGCTGCGGAGCTCGGCAAGAACGTCCTGCCCCAGATCAATGTGACCGGCAACGTTAAAGAGGTATTGTTGGCACTTCTTGAAGAGTTGCCTGAATACCGCAATGACGAGTGGCTTGAGCTTACCGAGACCAACAAGAAGGTCGATGAGTTGCCTCTTACCAATGAATTCGAGCCCCACAACATCCTTGAGACGGTTCGTTCGCACTTCGATGACGATACCGTGGTTGCGACCGATGTCGGTCAGCACCAGATGTGGACGATGCAGCACTATCGGTTTGAGAAGCCTCGGACGCTGCTGACCTCCGGTGGACTCGGCACAATGGGGTATGGTTTGGGAGCCGCTATCGGTGGCAGTATCGCAAATGAAAGAAAGAAGACCGTCCTGATTACCAGTGACGGAAGCTTCGGCATGAACCTCAACGAGCTTGCCACAGCGGTCACGCAAGAGTTGCCGATCGTTATCGTAGTGCTCAACAATGGAGTGCTGGGCATGGTGCGTCAGTGGCAGAATATGTTCTTTGGGCAGCGCTACTCCCAGACGACGCTTGAGAGGCAGACGGATTTCGCGGCGCTTGCCAAAGCGTTCGGCGCAGAGGGTTATACGGTTGATAGCCTTGATGATCTCAATCGAGTACTTGAGAATCTGAATCTTGAGGGTCCTACAGTCATCGACTGCCATATCGACAAAGATGAGATGGTACTTCCGATGATTCCACCGGGAGGCTCAGCAAAAGATATCGTCACAAGGGATGCGAGGTAACGACATGGAACGATTCACCGTAGAACTGATTGTTGCCAACCATTACGGAGTGCTCAATCGCATTACCGGCATCTATGCGCGCAGAGGTTACAACATCGACAGTCTGGTCGTCAACGAAACGGTTGATCCGGAGGTCTCGCGCATCTTGATTCTCTCAAGTGGCGATAAATATATCCAAACACAGATGGTACGACAGTTAAGAAAGCTTTATGATGTCCAGAGCGTGACATTGATGACACCGATGAAGGAGACAGACGATGAGTAATATGTACTATGACAAGGACTGCGACCCCACACTTCTTGAGGGCAAAAAAGTTGCAATTATCGGGTATGGCTCGCAGGGTCATGCGCATGCACAGAATCTGCGTGAGAGCGACGTCGATGTGGTGATTGGGCTCTATGAGGGATCGAAAAGTGCCGAGGTTGCCAAAGCCGATGGATTCACTGTGCTCAATACCGAGGATGCGGTCAAGGCTGCAGACATCGTCATGATGCTCGTCAACGATGAGAAGATGAAGGGCATCTATGATGAGAAGGTCGCGCCGAATCTTGAGGATGGCATGACCCTGGCCTTCGCACATGGTTTCAATATTCGTTACGGGCAGATTGTTCCGCCTGAGAATGTGAATGTCATCATGGTTGCTCCGAAGGGACCGGGCCATACGGTGCGGAGTCAGTTTGCGGAAGGCAAAGGCGTTCCCTGTCTGATCGCGGTCGAGAATGATGCGACCGGCAATGCGCGCGAACTTGCGCTTGCGTATGCGAGCGGAGTCGGTGGCGGTCGTGGTGGCATCCTTGAGACTACATTTACCGAAGAGACCGAGACGGATCTGTTCGGTGAGCAGGCGGTACTGTGCGGTGGAGTCGTCGCGCTGATGAAGGCGGGCTTCGATACATTGGTCGAGGCTGGGTATCAGCCTGAAAGCGCTTACTTCGAGTGCGTGCATGAGATGAAGCTGATCATCGACATGGTGGTCAAAGACGGACTTTCGGGCATGCGCAACTCCATCAGCGATACCGCAGAGTACGGCGACTATATGGTAGGCGACCGCATAATCACCGATGAGACTAAAAAGGAAATGAAGAAGGTACTTTCAGAGATACAGGACGGCACCTTTGCCGATGCATGGCTTGCCGAGAATGCAGATGGCAGACCGTTCTTTACCAATAAGAAGAAGTTCGAGAATGAGCTTCTAGTCGAAAAGGTCGGCGAGAAGCTTCGCGAGCAGATGAGCTGGAGCGAGAAGTAATGGAAAGTAATGAAATGAAAAGCGATCGAGTCAAAAAGGGTGTCGAGCGTGCGCCGCATCGGGCGCTCTTCAAAGCAATGGGATATACCGATGAGCAGATTGCACGTCCACTTATCGGCATCGTGAATTCATTCAATGAGGTCGTACCTGGACATATTCATCTGCAAAATATCGCACGTGCGGTAAAGGACGGCGTACTGATGAGTGGCGGCACTCCGATGGAGTTCAATACCATCGGCGTATGTGACGGAATCGCGATGGGGCATGAGGGTATGAAGTACTCGCTCGCTTCACGTGAGATTATCACTGACAGCATCGAATGTATGGTCAAAGCTCACGGGTTCGATGCGCTCGTATTCATACCGAACTGCGACAAGATCGTACCGGGGATGCTTATGGCGGCAGCTCGGCTTGACCTTCCCTCGATTTTCATCTCAGGTGGGCCTATGCTATCTCTCGATGGCGAGGATTTGAGTACCGTGTTCGAGGCGGTCGGGCGTGTGAAATCAGGCAGTATGTCAGAGGAAGAGCTCTCTTCTCTAGAGGAAATCGCTTGTCCTGGATGCGGGTCATGCGCGGGAATGTTTACCGCAAACTCGATGAACTGTTTGTGTGAGGCATTAGGCATGGCGCTTCCCGGCAACGGAACGATACCGGCGGTATATGCCCAAAGATTGCGACTTGCCAAAGAGGCAGGGGCTCGCATCATGGATTTGCTGCGCGATGATATCAAGCCCTCGGATGTCATGACGGAGAAGGCTTTCGATAATGCCCTCACCGTCGACATGGCGTTGGGTTGCTCGACGAATTCGGTACTGCATCTTCCCGCGATTGCGCATGAGCGCGATATTGCGATTGATTTGAAAAGAATTAACGAGATAAGCGCACGTACGCCGAATATGTGTCGGATCTCTCCTGCGGGTGAGCATCATATGCAGGACCTGCACGAGGCGGGCGGAGTGCATGCGGTGATGCGCGAGATTGCTGATGTGCTTAATACTGATGCGATGACTGTCACAGGCACAACCGTAGCAGATAATATTGCGCAGGCGCATGTGAAGGATGCGAACATCATCAAGAAATATTCGGATACGGGCGGCCTTGCCATGCTCTTCGGCAACCTTGCGCTTTGCGGTGCGGTAGTCAAGCGCAGTGCGGTTGCTCCGGAGATGATGGACTTCACCGGTACGGCACGTGTATTCGATAGCGAAGAGGAGGCCGTTTCAGCAATATATGACGGCAAGATCACTTCCGGTGATGTTGTGGTTATCCGCTATGAGGGTCCTGCGGGCAGTCCGGGGATGCGCGAGATGTTGGCGCCGACCTCGACGCTTGCGGGGATGGGGCTTGCGGAAGATGTCGCCCTTATCACTGACGGACGTTTTTCGGGTGCGACGCGCGGTGCGGCAATCGGACACATCTCTCCTGAGGCGGCAGCCGGTGGACTTATCGCCTATGTGCAAGATGGGGATAAGATTCACATCGATATCGAGAACCACTCTTTGAGCTTACTCGTCGATGAGGATGAGATTGCGAATCGCAAAAACTTGATGCAGGTAAAGCAGAATGAAAACCTGACGGGATATCACAAGCGGTATGTGAAGCTAGTATCTTCCGCGGATAAGGGAGCGATATTATGCTGACGCTCGATAGAGTGCATCAGGCCGCCCACACCCTCAAAGATGTGATGCGCCAGACCGAGGTTGTGCAGGCAACCAATATGAGCGACAACTGCGATCTCTACTTAAAACTTGAGAATCTACAGGTCACGGGTTCTTTCAAAGTGCGAGGCGCATACTTCAAGACAGCAATGCTTTCTCCAGAGCAACGTGCGAAGGGAATCATCGCATGTTCTGCGGGTAATCATGCGCAAGGCGTTGCGCTCGCCGCTCAAAAGATGGGTGTCCGGTCCACCATCTTCATCCCTAGCATCGCCCCGCTCTCAAAAGTGGAAGCGACTAAACGCATGGGTGCTGAGATAAAGCTTATCGATGGAGTATACGATGATGCCTACGAAGCGGGGATCATCTATCAGCAGGAAACCGATGGGGTGTTCATCCATCCGTTTGACGATACCGATGTCATCGCAGGTCAGGGAACGATTGGATTGGAGTTGCTCTCCCAAGTGAGTGATCTCGATGCAGTTGTTGTTCCCATCGGTGGAGGCGGACTTATCGCGGGCGTTGCGTTTGTGGTTAAAATGCTTAATCCGAATTGCAAGGTGTATGGCGTTCAGGCGGCCGATGCAAACAGCATGTTCGTCTCGTTGCAAAACAAGGAACGTCACTGCCTTGAGCGCATATCGACATTTGCCGATGGAATTGCAGTACGTGAACCTGGTGAGGTGAATTATGAGATATGTCAGCAATATGTCGATAAGATCGTTACTGTATCTGATGATGAGATAGCAACGACGATCCTGACGTTGATGGAGCAACAAAAGATTGTGGCCGAGGGCGCCGGTGCGGTTGCGACAGCAGCGGTACTTTTCGACAAGTTGCCGATTGATGGCAAAAAAGTGTGCGCGATAGTCTCAGGTGGAAATATCGATGTGAATATTCTCTCGCGGGTCATTAATCGGGGTCTTCTGACTACTGGTCGCCTTACTGAACTCACCTTGGAATTGCTTGATAAGCCCGGTCAGCTTAAAGAGGTGTCGGCAATAATCGCCGATAATGGAGCGAATGTAACGAAGGTTGTTCATAATGCCGGTGGCGAGAACACCGACATAAACGGTTGCTACCTGCATGTTTCTATGGAGACCAAGAATCATAAGCATCTTGAGCAAATCAAGCAGGCACTTCGTAATGCGGAATATCGTATAGTAGAGGATAATGGGATTATCGACTGAGTGGGAGAGGCAACATGAAGAGCATCATCTATACAAAACATGCGCCCGAGCCTATCGGACCATACTCTCAAGCGATACTTGCAGGGGACACGCTCTACGCATCAGGTCAGATCGCAATGGACAATCTTGACGATGATGTGGCGATGCAGACTGAGAAGGTATGTCAAAATATTCAAAATATTCTTCAGGCCGCCGACATGGAATTGTCGGATGTGGTTAAGACGACTTGCTTTCTTGCCAGCATGGATGATTTCGGTGCGTTCAATGAAGTCTACGGAAAATTTTTCACTCATAAACCCGCGCGTTCAACCGTTGCGGTAAAGACACTTCCCAAAAACGCTTTGGTGGAGATTGAGGTGATTGCTCTTAAGGAATAGGGAGAAGGAGAGGCTGAGTCAATCCCTGTAGCGAAAGTGTTTTTGCTTTTGAAGTAGCCTCTCCTTTTCTCCATTTCAATTCAGCAATGGGCACGCTTCATGCGCGTGGTATGTCCGATTGGGTCGTGATATTCTCTCAGGTGTTTACGAACCGAAATCTTGAGGTCTCCACGGGGGGGGGGCTTTCTTTGTTATACTGTCGGGGTACTTGAGAAACCTGAAGTATTCGATTTGCATGATGAATGGGTCAGATTGATTCTCGGCAAAATGCGCCCGAGATACGGGGTCTTGTGAGGAAGGAAGACGATGAAGTTCTTAAGAAACGCAAGAAGTGCGACCGTGTGTGTACTGGTGTTGGTACTGAGCCTTTTGCCCTTTACGGCAGGAGCGGTGACTGCGGTCGATACGATACGGTTGGTAACGACTGCATCCGGAAGCGGAGGAGACGATACTTCTCGAGAAACTTCGATTTCGGCAGACGGGACGAAGATAGCATTTGTCTCAAGAGCTACCGACCTTCTCGCCACCCCGACAACTAGCCAAAACAACATCTTCGTATACGATGTCGCATCCGGGGAGACCACCCTTGTCACCACAGGACCGGGTAATGGGGGCAATGGCTATTGCTGGGATCCCCAGATATCCGCAGATGGAAGCACGATAGCGTTTATCTCATGGGCAAGTGACCTTCTCGCCACCCCGACAACTAGCCAAAACAACATCTTCGTATACGATGTCGCATCCGGGGAGACCACCCTTGTCACCAAAGGACCGGGCAGTGGGGGTAATGTCGCCTCTCGGGACCCTCGGCTATCGGCAGATGGAAGCACGATAGTGTTCTACTCATATGCCACCAATCTTCTCGCCACCCCAACAACTAGTCGAAACACCTTCGTCTACGATGTCGCGACTGGCGTTACCACGCTCGTCAGTGCAGGTCCGGGCAATGGGGGTAACGGTTTTTCCGGTGACGCCTCGATTTCGGCAGACGGGACGAAGATAGCATTTGTCTCAAGAGCTACCGATCTCCTCGCTACTCCGACGACTGGCAACGGGAACGTCTTTGTCTACGATGTCGCGACTGGTGAGACCACCCTTGTCACCACAGGACCGGGTAATGGGGGCAATAGCTATTGCTGGGAACCCCGGATATCGGCAGATGGAAGCACGATAACGTTTATCTCATGGGCGACCGACCTCCTTGCCACCCCGACAACTAGTGGCTCAAACGTCTTCGTCTACGATGTCGCGTCCGGGGAGACCACCCTTGTCACCACAGGACCGGGTAATGGGGGCAATAGCTATTGCTGGGATCCCCAGATATCGGCAGATGGAAGCACGATAACGTTTATCTCATGGGCGACCGATCTCCTCGCTACTCCGACGACTGGCAGCGGGAACGTCTTTGTCTACGATGTTGCGACTGGTGAGGCCAACCTTGTCACCACAGGACCAGGCAATGGTGGTAACGACGAATCCTACGGCCCCCGTATATCAGCAGATGGTACCACGATAGCATTTACTTCAGATGCCACCGATCTTACGGCGGATCTAGTCAGCAACCACAGGAATGTTTTCGTCTACGATGTGACAAGTGACAGCGTTATGTTGCTATCCAAGAGTCCGTCAGTGGTCGATAGGGGATCGAACTGGCCTTCGATCTCTGCAAACGGCAGAACAATCGCATTCTCATCAGGCATCAGCGATTTTCCCGGTGCAGAGACTGAGGGTGGACGGGCAAACATCTTCTTGTGGACACGTGAATTTACCGTCGATGTCACCTTTGAGGCGAACAACGGCTCTAGCCCTGCGATCGAGACCATCACCCAGGGTACTGCGGTTGCCGCTCCTGATCCCGCACCACAGCGTGACGGATTCGTATTCAATGGCTGGTATACCGCAGAGGGTGTACTTTGGAACTTCAACAATCCGATTTCTGCGGATATGACCCTGTATGCCCACTGGCTTGAGCTCTTCACGGTGACCTTTGATGCGCAAAACGGCACCAATCCACTTGTTGTGGAGGATGTCGTTGAAGGCTCGATTCTGACGATGCCAACCGATCCGACCAAGGTAGGCTATACGTTTGCTGGCTGGTGGACCGATCCTGCCGGTGGTGCTCTTTGGGACTTCGCCCTTGATGTGGTCACCGAATCGATGACGCTCTACGGTCACTGGACTCCTGTCGAAGACGGCGGTAATGGCAATGGTAACGGTAATGGCAATGGAGGCGGTGCAGGTGGCACGACCCCTGATACCAGTGACAGCGCAGCCCTGCTTCCCGTTCTGACCAGCGCACTTCTTGGTTGCGTGGTTGTCGGTACTACGCTGTATCGGAGGAGATTCGAGCACTAATCTTCACGGTTGCTCGTGCATGATAGAGGGCGGCTTCTCAGAGTTAATGCGGTGCATGACAGAGTGCATTTCCATGCGTGTAGGCTACATATTCGTATGGTAAAATCAGTTGGTTCATATGCAGGAGATTACCCTTCTGTATTGATGTGTTTTAGTAGATAACCGTGAGTCGATAGGAACATCCCATATGTCAATTACCGCATTGGTGCTGGCCGCGGGCAACGGCACTCGAATGAAATCAGAAAAACCAAAAGTCATTCATGAGATCCTGGGAGTACCCATGGTTCACTTGGTGGTCGATGCTGCGAAGGAGGCCGGCGCGGATCGTATTATCGTTGTCACCGGACACCAGTCAGATGTCGTCAACGAGTGTGTCTGTCAGCTTGATGGGGTCGAGACGATTCTCCAAGAGGATCGATGCGGAACTGCGAATGCGGTTCAATTGGTCGAGTCTCTTCTCAAAGATACTGACGGAACACTCGTGGTACTTGCGGGAGACGTCCCTCTTTTGAGACCTGAGACAATTCGAAATCTGGTTGATGATTGCGTCAAGAATAGCGCGGCGATGAGCGTATTGACCGCTGTGTTGGATAACCCGTTCGGGTATGGGCGCATCGTGCGCGATGAAACCGATCATCTCGATGAGATCGTAGAGCACAAGGATGCGACTGACGAGCAGCTCGAAATCCTTGAGACGAATGCGGGCGCATACGCGTTTCAGATCGATGGGCTGTTCGAGGCACTTCGACGTATTGACAACGATAATGCTAAAAAGGAATTCTATCTGACTGATATAGTGAAGATCTATCGTGAGCAGGGACACAAGGTCCGTGCGATGGTAGTCAATGACAACGAAGAGACAATGGGTGTCAACGATCGGGCGCAACTTGCGTATGTGAGTGGTGTTCTGCATAAGCGTATCACGCGCAAATGGATGGACGAGGGCGTAACGATCATCTCTCCGGAAACAACGTGGATCGGCCCTGATGTCACTATTGAGAAAGACGTTGAGATCTGGCCCAACTCGTATTTGCGTGGAAAGACCCATATTGGCAAAGGTTCGACGATCGGCCCCGATGCTCGACTGATCGATGCGCAGGTGGGAGAGCAAGTGCTCATCGACTCCTCGATCGTGCTCGAAAGTGAAGTGGGTGACTTCGTCAGTATCGGACCGCGCTCATATATCCGTCCGGGATGCGTATTCGAGACGGGCTCTAAGGTCGGCACATGTTGTGAGGTCAAGAAATCCCATGTGGGTCCCGGAAGCAAGATTCCACACCTCTCCTATATTGGCGATACCACGATTGGGAAGAAGTCGAACATCGGCGCAGGTGCGATAACCTGCAATTATGATGGGTTCGTTAAGTCGAAGACGATTATCGGCGACGGTGCGTTTGTCGGGTCCGATGTCATGATGGTTGCTCCGCTGACAATTGGAGATGGGGCAATAGTTGCAGCAGGAAGTACTATTTCAACTGATATTCCCGCTGATGCGATGGCTCAAGAACGTGCAGATCTGCGCATTGAGGAAGGTATGGCGAAATTCATGCGGGAGATGAGGGGATAATGAAGGAACGGCGCCTAGCACTTTTTTCCGGTACGGCAAATCCGCAGATCGCGGAAGAGATTGCCAAGAAACTCGACACTCAATTAGGTGAGATTGATATCCACCGATTTGCGAACGGTGAAATCTATGTTCGCTATAAAGAAGGTGTGCGGGGGGCCGAAGTCTTTTTAATCCAGACGCTGGGAGAGCCGGTCAACGATGCGCTCATGGAGCTTCTTATTATGGTCGATGCCGCAAAGCGCGCAAGTGCCGCACGCATTGTTTGCGTTATTCCGCATTACGCCTATGCCCGTCAAGACAAGAAGAGTGCTGCGCGTGAACCGATTACTGCGCGTCTCGTCGCTGACCTGCTGACTGTCGCAGGGGCCAATAGTGTTATCACTATGGATCTTCATACAGGCTCTATCCAAGGATTCTTCGACGTGCCGGTCAATCACCTGACCGCTCTGGGTGTTCTTGCGGATTATTTCAAGAGTCTTGAGTTGGATGATATGGTCGTTGTCAGCCCTGATGTCGGTCGCGCAAAAGCGAGCAAGAAGTTATCGGAGTTATTGGGATGCCATCTCGCCATCATGCACAAAGTGCGGTCTGGACATAATGAGGCGGAAATATCGCATGTTATCGGTAAAGTTGAAGGCAAGACATGTATCGTAGTCGATGACATGATTGATACGGCAGGCACTATATGCAATGGTGCGCAAGCACTCATAAAAAAAGGCGCGGCCGATGTTTATCTCGGTGCGACGCATGGAATATTTTCTGGGCAAGCCTTCGATCGTATTGCAGAGGCTCCTATCAGGGGATGTGTAGTCACGAATACCATTGCCGTTGATCCTGCGGAGGCCGCGCGGAGTAATATCACTGTTTTGAGTGTCGCGCAAATGTTTGCTGATGCAATCAGGAATGTTCACACGAACAAGTCGGTTTCAGGGCTGTTCGACCCCGAGTTCCAACTGTAGCAACTAAGAAAAATCTCTGGCAATAGCTTGAGCTGCTTTTTTCCCGGCACCCATGGCAAGAATGACGGTAGCTGCTCCGGTCACAATATCTCCTCCGGCAAATACGCGCGGATTACTGGTTCGTCCATTTTCATCGGTTATGACATAGCCCCGTTGGTTAAGCTCGACGCCGCTTGTCGCATCGGTTGTGAGCGGATTGGCTCCGGTCCCGACTGCGGTAATGACAGTATCACACCCGATAAGGAACGGATCGCTTCCGTCAGATATAGGTCTGCGACGCCCGCTTTCGTCAGGTTCACCTAGTTCCATCTGTTGAACCTCGAGACCCGTACACCATCCCTGACTGCCAATGATGCGCAGTGGGGCACAGAGCTCTTTGATATGGACACCTTCTTCAAGGGCATGCTCGATCTCTTCATTACGTGCCGGCATCTCTTCGATAGTGCGACGGTAGACGATCGATACTTTATCTGCACGCATACGAAGCGCGCAGCGCGCAGCATCCATCGCAACATTACCTCCACCGATGACAACGACATGATGACCTTCCCAGATAGGGGTATCGTACTTGGGGAATTTGTAGGCCTTCATCAAATTGATGCGCGCAAGGAATTCATTGACACTGTACACGCCATTGAAATTCTCACCTTCGATGTTGAGGAAAATCGGCAGCCCGGCACCCGTGCCGAAAAATACCGCGTCGTATCCGCTATCGAGCAGTTCCTGGGCATCTGTGGTGCGACCAACGATCTGGTTATGCTTGAAGGTGACACCTGCGCGCTCAAGCGATGCGATTTCATCGTTAAGGATCGCTTTGGGTAGGCGAAACTCGGGGATTCCGTATGCAAGCACTCCGCCACTGGCATGGAGTGCTTCGAAAATAGTGACTTCAAAACCATGTTGCGCAAGCTCGCCCGCGCAGGCAAGTCCGGCGGGCCCACTTCCGACAACGGCAATTCTTTTTCTATTGGATTGTGAGATATGTGCAGGTACTCGTTTGTCGAGAGGGCGATTTCTGTCCCAGTCAGCGACATAGCGTTCAAGACGTCCGATAGCGACAGGCTCACCTTTTCTCCCCAATACGCACTTGACCTCACATTGAGTCTCTTGGGGACAGACGCGTCCACATACTGCAGGCAATGAATTACGTTGTTTGAGGTATTTAACCGCAGCGGGCATATCCCCCTCGATAATCCCACCGATAAAGTCACGAATAAGCACTTGAACAGGACAGCCCTTTTCGCAGGGAGGATTCTTGCATTGCAGACAGCGTTTCGCTTCTGCCAGAGCGGTTGCATCATCATAACCGATCGCGACCTCTTCAAAAGTGCGCATACGTTCTTTCGGGTCATGCTCTGGCATAGGATGACGTGGCTCGGTACTAGCCATTGCAATCACACGTTCTTATATATTCACCGTCTGCGAGACGTTCTTGTTCAGCATATACCCTCTGTCGTGTCATGAGTTCTTCCCAGTCTACAAGATGCGCATCGAAATCAGGTCCGTCAACGCACCCGAATTTGGTTTCGCCTCCTACCTGGATGCGGCAGGCACCACACATTCCGGTGCCGTCAACCATTATGGGATTAAGTGATGCAAGTGTCGGAACATTATACTCGGCAGTTGTCAGTGCGCAGAATTTCATCATGATGGCGGGACCCACGACGAATACGCGATCGACCTCACCGGATGCGCAGAGTGCGCGCAATGGCTCGGTCACCAAGCCCTCTCGTCCAGACGAACCATCATCGGTCACAATAATGAGCTCATTAAGATCAAGGTCTTTCAGCTTATCTTGCAAGATAAGCAATTCCTCATTGCGGGCACCGATGATGACCGTTACTTTCGACCCTGCCTCGACGGCTGCGCGGGCAACAGGGTAAGCGGTTGCAGTTGCCACACCACCTCCGACAACTACGACATGATCACCCGCTACGATGGATTTTTCCGCGGTCCACGATGCATCCTCATCGACAGGGGAAGGGTGACCCATCGGACCTGCGACGTCACAAAGACAATCATTCTTATTCAGATGTCTAAGCAGGTTGGTGGTCTTGCCTACACGCATGAAGACGAATCGAATCCATCCTTCTTCGGCAGACCAATCGCTTAATGTAAAGGGAACTCTCTCACCGCATTCATTTACACGGAGCATGAAAAACTGACCCGCGCCTGCTTTGCGCGCAATATCTGGAGCATCGATAGTCATCTCGAATACCGATCCGCTCAACTGCTTTTCATCTAGGATTCTATAGCTCACGACACCTACCTTGTTACTATTATACGCTTTTGCGTTGTACCAGTATATGATAAGAGGGTCGAAGAAGGGGTGGGAAAAGATTACGATTTGGTCACGGGCGTACGGGAAACTTACATGCAGAAAATGTGAGTGTATACGCAACAGAAAATTAGGATTATACTAGAGGTGTACTTCTTGTATGAAGTATGGGTGACTATGGAGGGGCGGAATACGTACGGGAGGAGTCATTGTGAAAATCACTAATGAAGCGATGAGGAAAATTGCTCTTGCGCTGGTATTGGTTCTGCTGCTGTCATTCAGCGTCATGCCCACTATCGCAGGTGCTGAGGGCGATGACGACGCTGATGCTGCGGCAGTCGAGGCTGTTGTTACCGAGGCTGAAGCGGACGTAAAGGATGCAGCAACAGAAGCCGAGCAGGATCTCGACAATGTCGAGGCTCGGGTTGGAGAAGAGCTGCAGGACATTGAGGCAGTTATCGGTGAGGAAATACAGGATATCGAAGCAATCTCAGGCGATTTTCTTGATAAAGCAGAGGCCGAGTGGGATGAAGATGGCGAAGGGTTCGAATGGCTTTGGTGGCTACTCCTTATCCCTGTCGTCGGTCTTCTTGCATGGTGGTTCTTGCTCCGCAAGAAGCCAGAGGATGTTGTAGTTGAAGAAGTGGTCGTCGAAGAGGTAGAGAAATTCTAATCTAGACATTCAACTGTGTGACTAAACCCCTGGTGGCTCTCTCATCAGGGGTTTTCTTTTTAAATCAACGTGAAGATGAACGGAATATGACCTCAAAGTAACGAGGTTGTGAACATTTGCTGAATATGCCCAAAACCTTCTAGAATTACAACTTCGTGAAAAATCGAGTAAATTGACGAAGGTGTTTGATTATATGGTTTTGAATCGAAGAGTAAATGACGAGCATAAGCATCTTGCTTCTGCCTTGGTAACCCTTGCATTATTTTGCATATCTATTGTGGGTGTGTTTGTGCCCGGGCACATCGCATTGGCAACCGAAAGCATGACTGCTCTTGCCGAGGACGTGTCCGAAGGGTCTGTTCGCGATCGCTTTATGAAGGCGAGCCATCTTTCGGTCGGTGCGATTCGTGCGCCAGAGATAATGATGGAGATTCCCGAAGTAGCCATCGACTTCATGATCTGGCCGATAGATGGAGCATGGAATAACAGCTGTGGATTCCGCTGCGGTTGTCCAACTCATGGCGGTGGTCATCTAGGGAAGGATATGGGAACGTTTTCGGGGACCCCATCTATCATCGCGGCAGCTTCCGGGCGTGTGATAGATGTCGTACAGGGGTTCAATAGTGGCAACGGAAACGTTGTTGAGATCGATCACGGTTTCGGAATCGTCTCCAGCTATGCGCATCTTAGCCACATCGCAGTGATTATCGGTCAGCTGGTCGAAGCAGGTGAGCATATCGGCAATGCGGGCTCGACGGGCGCATCTGCAGGCAATCATCTCCATTTTGAGGTGACCGTGGATGGGGTACACGTCGATCCGATGAGCTATCTCTCGATTCCTGTCCCGTAGGGCGAAATAAGGCAAAGTCCGTTTATACCGGTATGTGGTCTTATTGTGACGTCTGGATAACGAGGTTGTGAACATTAGGCGAAGAAATGAACGCACCTCATACAATAGATACGTATGTAAGTTATTGAGAAATAGGAAAAGGTATTGTAAACATGGCTTTTAGTCGTAGCAAAAACAACAAATATATTCATGCGATCGCAATTCTGGCTGCCCTTACTTTCTTCTGCGCCGCATTTATGGGGGCAATTACGCCTGTTCGTGATGCAGTTGCGACAGATGCCGCAAGTCTTTTGAATGAGGCCGCTGAAGCTGGTCGTAAAGCTGCCGAAGGTCAAAAGCAGGTTGAAGCGCTTCGTGCAGAGATCGAAGGACTTGATGCGCAGGCAACCGAGTATCTGGGTCAGGCAGCCGCATTGCAACCGGAAATCGATATCGCCTCTGAAAAGACGGAACAACTTACGTTTGATTTGCGCTCTCTTGAAGAAGAGGCAGATAAACTGCGCAGTCAGATTGCAGCTACTTCAGCCGAGTATTCCAAGCAACAGGAATTGGTCGGTGGTCGTATGAGCGAGACGTACAAGCAGGGAGATTTCTTCTTCTTCGATCTTCTTCTTTCTTCAAAAAACTTCAAAGATCTTATTACCCGGTTCGAATATGTTCAAAGAACCATCGAGTCGAATGCGCTTTATGCGCGCGACTTGGATTTGACGCGTCGTTCGCTAGAAGATGATAAGGCGCAACTTGACGTAGTGGTCGCCGAAGCAGCGGCAAAACAAAAAGAAGCGGCTGATGCGGAAGGCAACCTTCGCAATCTTAAGGCGTCACGCGAAGAGGCTGCTTACAATGCCGAGTTGGTTCAATCGCAAAAGGCTGCTCTCATGGCCGATACGCAGGCCAATGTCGATGCATTGCGTGCACAGCAAGCCGACCTGTCCGCTCAGGCTAATGCGATGTTGGGAACATTGAATAACTCAGTAGAGTGGGGTAGCGGGGAATTTGCCGGCACGATGGTGTTTCCCGTGCAAGGTCAGATTAATAATAGTTGCGGTTTTGGATGCGGGTGCAATATCCATGGTGGAAACCACAAGGGCAAGGACTGGGGCACCTTCATGAGTACTCCGCCGGTTGTTGCGGTTTTGCCTGGACGTGTTGTGATGGCAGGCTGGAACGGTGGTTACGGGAATTTCGTTTCAATCGATCATGGTAATGGAGTGGTCACTCAATATGCGCATCTGAGCGTCATATCGGTGAGTTCTGGCACAATGGTGGCTGCCGGTCAGCAGATCGGTAATGTGGGGTCGACAGGTTTCTCGTTTGGCAACCACCTGCATTTCGAAGTGATTGTCAATGGCTCCTATGTTGACCCGATGAGGTTTTTCTAGGAGAGCCATCCTCGTCATTTCACATTCGCTCAGCGATTGTTGTATCATTGACAGCCATGAGGAAGCCTTTGTTGATAGTTGCGGTTTTTGCAGTAACAGCCATACTGCTGGTAGGGCTGTTCTTTTTTGCCGTTAATCAAGGAAGCATCAAAGTTTCATTCATTGAGTTACTGCGAGGGCTCTTTATCGAATATAATCCGAGTGTCGCTGCTATCTATGACTTACGTTTTCCTCGCATTCTGATTGCGCTGTTTGGTGGTGCTGCATTGGCAGTAGCGGGCGCGCTCTTTCAGGCGGTGCTCCGCAATCCTGTGGCCGATCCTTCTATTATCGGTATTTCGAGCGGTGCCGCGCTGGCGTCCGCTCTCGTAGTAGGCCTATTTCCCCTGCTCTATTTTTCCTCGCCGCTTTTCGCAATCGGGGGAGGGTTGCTCACGTTTGCTCTCGTATACGCGCTTTCATTTCGTGGGGGACTTGCTCCTATGCGTGTGATACTGGTCGGTATTGCGGTTAATGCGGTGTTAGTCGGTCTGGGTGAGGGCATCGGTGTCCTCATGTCAGGAGGCGCATCCATGGGGGGCACAGTGAGCTTTACGGGAAGCCTGTCCATGAAGACATGGAACGATGTGCGTCTTCTTGTCTACTATGTAACGCCTGCCTTGATAGCAGCCGGTCTCCTATCAGGTCGTTGCAATCTCTTGGGGCTTGATGATGATACGGTACGCTCGCTCGGCGTGAATGTGATTGCTTTGCGCGTCATGGTCTCTTTTGTGGCCGTAACCCTCGTGTCTTTGGCAAGTGCTGTGATGGGTGTCATTGCATTTTTGGGACTTATCGTTCCGCATGTCGCTCGTTTGCTGGTGGGAAGCGACAATCGTATATTATTGCCTTACTGCGCTTTATCGGGTGCTTTTCTCATGCTTTTAGCTGACACGGCAGGACGCTTGATTGCATACCCTTATGAGATCAACGCCGGAATTCTGATGGCTATTGTGGGTGGACCGTTGTTCATTATGTTGCTACGTGGAAAGAGCACCTATTATGGCTAGCCAAGACGCTTCTGCTCGTGACACTGTATATCGAGTGCGCGATCTATCGTTCTCTTATGACGAGACGCCGGTATTCGAAGATATCTCGTTTGATATCGCACGTGGCAAGATTACCGCGCTCATGGGTGCCAATGGATCCGGTAAATCGACATTGTTCAAACTGATGACGAAGAATCTGAAGCAACCGGTAGGCTCGCATATCTTATTGGAAGATCGAGAATTGTCCACCTATCGATTGAGCGAGCTTGCGAAAAAAGTTGCGGTGGTATGGCAGCACAATACCGCTCCTTATGACATTACGGTCCGCCAGCTGGTTGCATTCGGGCGCGTACCGCACAAACAACATTTCCAAGGGCTTTCGGCAAAGGATGAAGCGGCCATCGATGAGGCTATCGACTTTTGTGATTTGTACGAGGTTGCGGATAGACGTGTGAGAGAACTCTCTGGCGGTCAACAACAGCGTGTGTGGATTGCCCTAGGGCTTGCACAACAAACGCCCATCATGTTTTTGGATGAGCCTACAACTTTCCTAGATGTTCATTATCAGGTCAAAATTTTACGGTTGATTCGTAGACTCAATAAAGAATTGGGCCTGACGGTGGTACTTATTTTGCACGATATCAACCAGTCGTTCGAATTGTGCGATGAATTGATTGCGCTGCGATCCGATGGGACTTTGGTGCAAGGGAGCCCCCAAGTGCTTGCGAGCGAAGAGTTCTTGCGTGAGATTTACAATGCTGACCTGCGTGTTGGCCACATCGATGATCAAGTGGTCGTTCACGCGCCACTTTAGCACACCTGAGACTTCTGTACCATATCAATATCCGTTGAAGCAAACGCTTGCTTTTTTGCTTGCAAACCTCCACAAAACCTGTATTATTGGTCTTAGCATGTTGTTCAGGCATTGTGTAAGGAGAATACGAATATGAAGTCTGTTTTTGGGCAATCCGAATCTTCTCGCGGGCTCGTTGCGACAAAGAGAAATCGTGTGATGAAAATGAGAAGAGCCATGGCATTGAACTTGGCTCTTTTGATGTTGTTGATACCGATTTTGTCGATGGTACCCGCAGCAGCTGGTGCTTTTGAACTAGGCGAGACATTGAATACCTCGCTGGAGAGTACCGCTACCGCCGCCGGACCGGAGGACGAGGTGATTGAGGAGAGTGGACCGGTTGAGGACGATGAGGCTGGCGTAGACGTCGGTGGGCTTGCAGAGGCAATCAGCATACTGCCCGCTTCAGATGAACTGCCTGAGGTTACGGCGCAGGATAGTCTCACGCCGGGCATCTACCTTGTGCCCTTGGCACTTACCACCGCTACCGGTGGCTCATCGAGCCAGTCGAGCAACTTCGATGCGAG
>Ga0209737_10000092_pt1 | contig 79266 bp, 63 predicted proteins | sample TergutCu122P3_FD_187284 | JGI IMG/M metagenome (GOLD analysis project Ga0209737, IMG submission 187284) | Cubitermes ugandensis P3 segment gut microbial communities from Kakamega Forest, Kenya - Cu122 P3 (SPAdes) (version 2) | ecosystem: Host-associated > Arthropoda: Insects > Digestive system... | reverse complement strand
CTTTATTCCCTTTCATCTTTTTTAAGGTAGATTCAATCAATGCTTTCTCATCTGTAACCGGCATGGATATACCATTATCTAAATCTGATATATGTGATGATGTAGACAAAAGCGGTAAATCTTCGGGAAGAATTTCACCCGATTGGGCGTACAGCACCGCTGCCCGTATTACGTTTCGCAGTTCCCGTATATTTCCGGGCCAAGGATATTGTTCCATGATTTGCAGCACTTCGGGAGAAATCTTTTTTACCTGTTTATTTAATTCTTCATTGGCTGCTTCTAAAAAAAAGTTCGCAAAAAGAGAAATATCTTCCACGCGTTCCCGCAATGTAGGCACGGCAATATAAAATTCATTCAAACGATGATACAGGTCTCTTCTAAATTTGCCGTCCACCACAGTCTGCTCCAGATTTTCGTTGGTTGCCGTCAATATTCTTACATCAATTTTTATATCTTTTGTTGACCCAATGGGATGCACTTGACGTTCCTGCAGCGTACGTAAAAGCTGAATTTGCACATCATAAGACAAATTTCCAATTTCATCTAAAAAAATAGTTCCGCCATCGGCTTGCTCAAACGCCCCTTTTTTGTCGGCAACGGCAGATGTAAAAGAACCTTTTATATGGCCGAACAATTCACTCAAAGCCAACTCACGCAACAAACTTCCACAGTCAACAGCAACAAAGGGAGCGTTTTTTCGACTGCTGTTATCGTGTATCATGCGAGCTATATGTTCTTTCCCAACTCCGCTTTCACCGGAAATTAACACCGACAGTTGTGTATCAGCCACCATCTTTACGTTTTCATACATCTGTTTGGCTAATCTGCTACTCCCCTGCATGATTCCTGTACAAGATTTGCTTTTTCGTACAGTAGATTTTTTTTCTATAATTTCTTTACTATTAAATGCTTGTTTTATTTTTTGTTCTAAAACGGATGGATTAACAGGTTTTGCCAAATAATCGAAAGCGCCTAATTTCATCGCTAAAACAGCATTCTGTAATTCGGCGTAATTCGTCATAATAATAACCGGCAATTGTTTCTTTTGCTCTTTTATCCATGTTAATAACAAAATTCCATCCCCATCCGGCAAACGCAGATCAGACAAAATTAAATCAAAAGTTTGTCTTTGAATTTCTTTTTTTGCCTTTTCTATGCCGGACAAGAAAACTGTTTCATAACCTTCCCGAGTGAGCCATTCTTGTAGCATTACGCCAAAAGACAGATCGTCTTCTATAATCAAAATTTTAAAATTCATAGAAATATTATGCTATACCAATTAAAAGAGCAACTTTCATAAATCATCACTCCTATTTTGAATGCCGCAAAATTATAAAAAATGTGGAGAAATAATGTTTTATCTTTTGCGTTTACATTGCGTGCATGTGAAATTTTATATATAATACAAATGCTCTCTTCTGCTTTGTTCCCTTTAAATTTTAACTTTCTAAATCCTTATGAAAACGATTTTAATTACAGGCGCTTCCGGAGGTTTCGGCGAAGCCATCGCTAAAACTTTAGCAAAGCAAAACGTAAAACTCATACTAACAGGTAGAAATAAGGCGCATTTAGACGAAGTTTGCGACTTTATTACTGCACACACCTCATCTAAAGTGTTACCGTTAGTTTTTGACGTGCGAAATTTGGAAGCATGCAAAAAAGCCATGAGTTCAATTCCTGAAGATTTTGCAGCTATTGACGTGCTGATTAATAACGCCGGTTTAGCAGTAGAATTAACCACCATTGACAAAGGTTGCTATGAAGCTTGGGAGCGCATGATTGATACAAATATTAAAGGGTTGCTTTACATGACGCGTTTAATATCTCCTATTATGGTGACTAAAAAATCGGGACATATTATAAATATTGGTTCTATCTCAAGTAGAGAGGTTTACGCGGGAGGAAATGTGTATTGCGCCACCAAACATGCAGTGTTGGCGCTTTCGCAAGGCACAAGAATGGATTTGTTGCCGCATAATGTTAAGGTAACGCATGTTTCTCCGGGCGCCGCAGAAACCAACTTTTCTGTTGTGCGTTTTCACGGCGATAAAACACGCGCCTGTAAAGTGTACGAAGGCTTTACGCCATTAATTGCCAATGATGTTGCCAACGTGGTAGAATACGTTCTTTCTTTGCCGGAACACGTATGCATCAATGAAATAAACCTCACCTGCACGGCGCAATTTAACGGACTAATCCATAAACAATAATTCTCTGTGTGGCTCTGTGCTCTCAGTGGCTCTGTGCTGAATAAAAAAATATGAACCTACTCTCAATTATTAAAGGTTGGTTTACCCAAAGTATCACTACAAGTATCAAAATTTTTAAAATAATGATACCGGTTTCTATTTTGGTTAAAATATTGCAGGAAACCGGTTTAATTGTATATATCGGCGATGCTTTGGCACCTTTAATGAGTGTAATGGGGCTGCCCGGCGAAATGGGATTGGTTTGGGCTTCCGCAATGATTGGCAATATTTACGCCGGAATTATCGCTTTTTTCTCCATTGGCATGGATTTAACGGTGGCGCAAGTTACGGTGTTGTCCACTATAATTTTAATTGCCCACACGCTGCCCGTAGAGTTAGCCATTACCCAAAAAGCCGGCGTAAAAGCCGGCGCTGCATTTTTGTTCCGATTTATATTTGGATTTATCGCAGGCGTCATACTATATCATATCTATAGCATTTTTAACATTTATCAAGACATTCCAAGCGGCATAGATAAAATTGTAATGATTCCAGAAAAAGCAGGTTGGGGTAGTTGGGCACTCGGGGAATTGAAAAATTATGCGCTTGTTTTTTGCTATATTACAGGATTGATTATCATCATTGATATACTAAAACGTGTGGGAATTATCGAAAAAATAAACCGGTGGTTTTATCCGATACTGAGATTGCTGGGTATTGAAAAAGAAGTGATTCCCATCACAGTGATTGGCATGACACTGGGCTTGGCGTATGGGGGAGGTTTAATTATTAATGAAGTAAAACAAACCCAACTGAAACGGCGCAATGTTACGTATGCCTTAATGTTGATGTCCTTATCTCACAGTGTGATAGAGGACTCCTTAATTATGATTGCCATCGGCGCCAGAATCTCGGGGGTGTTCGTATTTAGGTTTATTTTTACTTTAATTGTGATGTATTTTTTTGTAAAAATTACACGGTCTTGGAGTGAAAAAAGGATGGCGAAATGGTTTTATTCGAAGGCAAAGGTATCTTAGAGGTGCTGAAAAAAATGCAATGAAGAAAATTTCAGAATAGCATTTGAAGGTAACAAAACCCTTATTTCTTCGATTTAAACTCTCGTTTTTGGGTATGGAAAATTCATAAAAAAATGATCTTTCGTTAAAAAGCTGTTCGGAAATTGGGGTTTTGAAAATATTGGAATTTTTCAGGCAAAAGTTATAGTTGCGCAACTTTTACTATATACCATATATTACCATTCACTCCTTTTTTTAACAACAAAATCTGTTATATTAAAAGTAAAGATATAATCATTTACAGTTTTTTGTACTTGAAGAGGCAAAAGTATTTTAACAGTTTTTCCGATATATTGTTTAGTGAAGTATTTCAAAAACCATTCGCACTATTAGCCTTCCCTCACAATCTTAGCCCCCAGTGTATTTAGCCGTTCCACAATATTTTGATAACCTCTGTCAATTTGTTCAATATTTTGGATCACACTCTCGCCATCGGCAGATAAAGCTGCTATTAGTAATGATACTCCGGCTCTAATGTCCGGTGAACTCATGCGTGTAGCGCGAAGCTGTTGTTTATGATTTAACCCGATGACTGTGGCACGATGTGGATCACATAGAATGATTTGTGCGCCCATATTTTGCAGATGATCCACAAAAAACAATCGGCTTTCAAACATCTTTTGATGAATAAGCACGCTGCCTTTGGCTTGCACGGCGGTTACCAAAGCAATACTGATTAAATCGGGGGTGAAACCGGGCCATGGCGCATCGCTAATGGTGAGGATGGAGCCATCTAATTGTTTTTCAATTTCGTAGCGTTCTAATTTTGGAATGACAATATCGTCGTTTATTTGTTGTACCGGTATTCCCAATTTTGAAAAAGTATAAGGGATAATACCCAAGTGTTCCCAGGCGCAATTTTTAATGGTAATAGCAGAACGATTAAGCGCAGCCATCCCAATAAAGCTGCCGATTTCAATCATATCGGGCAAAATGGTGTGTTCGCAACCGTGCAAAGTTTCTACGCCTTCAATCGTTAATAAGTTAGATCCGATTCCGGTGATTTTTGCGCCCATTTTATTCAACATGGTGCAAAGTTGTAGCAAGTAAGGCTCGCAAGCAGCGTTAAAAATGGTGGTTTTGCCTTTTGCCAACACCGCAGCCATCACAATATTGGCGGTGCCGGTTACGGAGGCCTCATTCAACAACATATAATTGCCGGTTAAGTTTTTTGCAGAAAGCTCGTAAATGTCCTCTTTCGTAATATGTTTGAATGTAGCGCCCAATTTAAAAAAACCCTCAAAATGAGTCGTTAACGGACGTCTTCCTATTTTATCTCCGCCTGGAGTAGCTGCATAGGCTTTTCCAAAACGTCCCAACAAGGGTCCGATAGTCATAATGGAAGCACGAATAGCGCTTGCCAACTGCATGAATTTTTCCGATTTAATGAAGTCGAAATGAATATCTTTCGCTTGAAATTTGTATTCATGCTCCGAAAGCTGCGTAACCTCCACGCCCATAGAAGCAAGCACTTCAATAAGCCGTTTAACATCTAAAATATTCGGTACATTTTTAATAATTACCGGTTCTTGCGTTAATAAAACGGCGCAAACTACTTGTAACGCCTCGTTTTTAGCTCCTTGCGGCACAATTTCTCCTTTGAGTTCGTGGCCGCCTTGAATAATGAATTTTCCCATTAGTAAAAATTTTAGGGCACAAAGATAGTTTTATTTTTCGGCAACAATCTCATAAAGTCCAATTTTATGAAATTCTTCCAATGTAATATACTCAAAGGTTTCCTCCAAAAAAATTTTAATTTCATCTTGAGATATTAAAACAATTTTCCCTGTTTTTATTCCGTCTCGTTCTTTTAGTAAAATATTTTTACCTTGCTCCTGTAAAAGATTTATATAAAACTTTCCATGGGTAAACGTGCCATCATAAATAACCGTAAAGTTATCATTTTGTATTTTTCCTTGGAGTACATATCTAAGATAGTAATTGATCTCGTTTTTATCTTCAAACCACGAATGTTTTTTTGGTTTTGTGATCACACTAATCATCAGACTGTAAGGTATAATAAATATGATGACCAAAAAAAGATAGGGAAGCGCCTTATATTTAAGTTTTGTTTTTTCTTTTATCCATGAAAAAATATGGAAAACATACACGCCTACAAGAAGTGCAAGAAAAGGATACATGGGCACAACATACCATGAAAGTTTGGTTTGTGCGAAAGATATTACAAGAAAATATATTAAGACTATTATGGAAGAAAAAAGTGTCAACTTTTTAATCCGGCTATCTTTATTTGTGAGTCCTTTATATATTCCAAAAGGAAGAAAAAATACCCATATGATAAATCTATAATCAAAAAGATGTCCAAAATAAAACCAAAATCCTCGTTTATGATAGTCAACGGCATCAAAAAATCTTCCACCAAATTCATTTTCCATTACAGCCTTTAAATAGCCAGGATTATACATTTCTCTCATAAAATAATAGCTACCTGCACAAATTAGAAAAAGCAATAATCCAATATAAAAGTGTTTGTTTTTCAATAAAAAAAGTAGTTTTTTTTGGATGACAATATAAATAAAAATCCCCGGCAACATCATTAATGCTGCCGAACTTTTTGTTAAAACAGCGAATGCCATTGAAATAAAAAAAAGATATAGATATTTTGCTTTTGAATTTTCGATGAAAGCAAAAAGGGAGAAACTTCCCAACGTTAAAAAAAGCGTAAGCAATGCATCGTAATCACCTGTTCGGACAGCGTGGTAACCTATGTATCCCCGCGATGTAACCAGCACAAGAATACAAATAAAACCAAACCAAAAGTTTTTCAGATACCGAACAGAAATAAACATTAAGATGGCACAGGTAAACAAAGCTGCCAATGCCGAAGGTAGCCGAATTGCCCATTCATTAATTCCAAATATTGTCATAAAAAATACTTGAAGCCATATCATGAGCGGGGGTTTTGTATTCCACATGTCGGGCGTTCCATCAAAAGTTGGAATCAAATAGTTTCCATTGTGATACATTTCGTAAGCATTGATTGCCAAACGAGATTCATCCCAAAGTCTGATAGTAAGCGCGTCAAGATACAGGAAAAGAGGAAAACATACTAACAGTAGTAGTAATAAGTATTTCCAAGTGTCTTTTAGAATTGTTTTAAGCATGAGGCGCTTTTGTCGTTGTTTTATCTTTTCCGGACATTAGGCGCAAAAATATTTTTTCTTTCTAAAAATTCATTATCAGACCTTAATAAACAACGAATTTGAATATTTTAACTATATTTTGCTTTTGAACTTTTAGAAAATATATTCCTGATGTCAAGTTCATCTCATATGCATTGTTTGAAGAGATGTTTTGAAAATTGTTCATTATCTGTCCATTAATGTTAAAAAGAGTGCAATAACAGTCGTCAAGATTTTCCAAGTGCAATTTCCCTTGCACATAATAGGCTCGTGCATTTGGGAGTACATCTGTTTGCACGCCAAGCACATCAATATCAATTCCTTGAATATGAAAATCTTCTGCACCCATAATTTCGGTAGAGGTTTCGCCTAACCATCCGCAATATTGGTTTACGCCGGTATATACTTTCACGAAATGGATACCCGGCAAATGTACTTTATTTCCATCTTCATCCACCGCCCAATCAATATCAAAATTTGAACGGATGCTATTGTTTGGGTGATTATCGGCATAGCCCCAAGGATAAGTATATTGCACGTAATTGCTGCCTACTCCACTTATATCTACTCCATTATTTGCCAACTTTGTGCCTTTGTAAACTATTGTTTCATCGTTAATCCATTGCGGATAATAGGGTATAGTGTCATGAAAACTATTCTGCGCCACATAACCGACATTCCCTTGATTGTCAGTCCATTTTACATAGCTTGTGTCAATAAGAAATGGCAAAGTGGGATGAGGTGTCGGAATCTTATCAGGGTCAGGTTTATAGTAGGTAATTTCGTAATTTTTAATAGTTTGCGGTTTGCAATACTCGCTTCCTGCCAATTCATACCAAGGGTCGTCGGGAATGCCGTTTCCGTTTGCATCGTACGAAACCATTACAATTCCGGGTTCGCTGCTTCCCTTAGTAGGGTCGTTTGGATTAAAATAATACGCATTTCCCCATATTTTAAAATCGTATTTTCCGGATCTGTTTTCTACCAAATGATCGAAACCAAAAACAATATAACCGCCGTAAGCACCGAGCGTAACCAAGCCTTTTTCGTCTCCCACAATAGCTTCTTCCACTTTTCTAATCATATCTTCGTGTGTATCCCCTGCTTCATATTCAGGCAGTTCGTTAACAAATTGTCCGGGTGCCGGACAATACTCGAAAACTTTATGAATGTAGGGCGATTGTGCGTGAATTGAGACACAAATTGAAATAGTAAAACTTAAGATAAAGATGTTTTTTTTCATATTTTAATTACTTTAACTGTTTGATTGCCTATTTTTATAAAATATAATCCTGATTGGTAAGTGCTTATATCAATCGAACTTTCTAAAGATTGTAAACGGATGGTTTGCAATACTTTTCCTGAAATGTCAAAAACTTGGATAGGCTCTGTTATAACTTCCGGTAAAACTATATGAATAAGTCCTGTGGTTGCAGTAGGATACACTTTACATGTATTCTTTGAGGCTACCGATGGCACGCTAACGGAAATCTTGCTGCCACCGAAGTTATCCATGCAAAAATAGGTCGGAAGCAGAGAACCCCATTGATCTTCACGAGAAGATTTAACCGTAATTATAACTTTTGATATCTTGCCTAAAGAACTTAAGTCAAACCACTCCCATGTAGTGAGGGCAAAATGTTCATTAGCTTGCGAAGAGCGATAATCCATTAAGTAGCACTCCACGCTTGAGGTGGTAGCTCCATTAACATTCTTACCGGTAAAAATAATTTTGTAATAATCGCCATGTGTAAAGGGAGCGCCCATATAACTATCGCCATTCAGCGCGCTGTGTAAAGCATATGCCGCATTGGTGAGGTAAACTCCCGCTATGGTGTCTCCTTCGTCTATATTATGCATTACATCTATCTCAGCTTTGGTAAAATCCGATATGTATGCTACAGCATAATTTGCGCTACCGTCAAGCCCAGCACCTGTAGCGGAACGAAACTGGTGCGTAAGCCATTGTGAAGGATCAAAATCAGTAGCGGTCAAGTTACTGTAGGCAAAACCACCCCAAGAAGAATAGATCGGAGTGTATGTATTAGTAAAAGAAAAACTTCCACTGTAGAAAACAGTTTCTCCATCGGTATCGCCATACCAGTAGCTTTCGGGCGCGAGCGGCAAGTCATCAAAAGTAGCTATCTGCAATCCGCTTTTACCGGTTACAGGATCAGGCGTAGCATACGCTTGTTGACAAAAATTTCCTACAAAAAAAAGGAGGAACAGTAGTAAAGATTTGATTTTTTTCATGTTATTTAGATTTAAAATTTAAAGATTTAATATTGCCGTCAGCTTTAACTGACGATTTAAAAATTAGATTTATATTTTCCAATAAATGCAAAATGCGCCGGAATATCGCCGGTGCTTACCTTCCATTTTTGTTTTCCGGTTTTATCGAAACAATAAAGCGTTCCGGGTGAAACATAGTTTTTAGCATCGGTTACATAAATATCTTTAGTTATGGGATTTACAATGATGCCATAAGGTATTCTAATGCTTGCATCAGTGCCATCCGTAATAAACTTTTTTGAGATAATCTGTTTTGAAACCACATCTACAACGCCATAATTGATTTCATTGCTCATAGTTTCATTATTCCATTTTACGCCAATGATATATAGTTTATCATCATCCAAATGAAAATTGGAAACGGCAATATTAATAGAATCAGTAAGTTGATCGGTTTTTGAGTTAATACAATATAGTTTGGATGATGTATTGTAATAATCTCCACGAGTGCTTACCCAAATACTTCCGTGCTTATCTGCACAAACGCGGTGCAGATTGACCGCCACTTTAATTCGTTGTGTTTCTTTAAAAGAAGCAACATCAATTACCGATACGGTATTTTCATAATTAGGAGACAAATAGCCGCCCGAGTTGGCTACATAGATTTTTTCATTTGTAATTGCCAAGCCATCAGGCTGCATACCTACCAAGCATTGACTTAAAACTTGCAAAGAAGCGGTATCTATTTTGGCAACATAGCCAATTTGCTGATATTCAGGATTCACTCCCACAGGTCCGGCGTAAGAAGTAACGTAAGCAAAACCATTATGAAATATAATATTACGACAGTTTGGGATATCAATTTGCCCGATGCGCTTGGCGGTTTTCGCCTCCATTACCTCAATTTTATTGGAGCAATTAATCACGGCATACAACTTGCTTCCGTAAATGGCAATATCATTGCCCACATCGCCCAATTCTTTGGGAACTGAAGGATTTGCATCGGCATAAATATTCCGGAAGTAGGTTCCCGTTTCGTAATCGAAGTAATCGAGTGTGGATTTATTTTGTCCCATATTTCCTTCATTCAACAAGTAAAAACCTTGAATGGAGGTAAATTCGGGAGGGGTTACGGGTATTTCTTCCGGAGGAAAAATTTCAGGATCTTTTCTGCAGGAGGTGAGACAAAATGCTGCAGAAAGAATAATACACATATATAAACGATTGAAAGAGACTGCTCTCGTTGGAGAGCAAACATAACTAAGCAGTACGCAGGCAAGGATTGAACATAGTTTATCTTCATACAGTAGCCTAAGGCTACTGCTTATATAGGTTTGCGCTCTATGAGCGCAGGCTTTCACAAAAAATGCGTTATCAGTACTGTATTTTTCAAAAGCTTTTACTTTCATATTTTTAAATCTTAAATTTCATATCTCAAACCTCAATATCACCTTAAAATTCGTCCCCGGCATCGGATAATTCAACACCACTTCATACTGTTGGTTAAATATGTTATTAATTTCTGCCGAAACTTTAAAATTCCATTTTTTGAAACAAAACGTTTTGCCGAGTGAAAGGTCATGCGTATACCATGGCTGTTCATAATTTTCACGAATATTGGCTGAATTGTGATACCGTTCGCCCACATAGATAAAACAGTAGTTTAACTCATACGTTTTGTAAGAAAATTGGAGTGTGAATGACCCATTGTGCCAAGGTATGTAGGCTATTTGACCGCGATACGTTCCGGCAACAGGATCATTATCCGTAGGATCTGAAAAATCCTGCGCTTTTTGATACGTATAATTGATATGTGTTTGCAAACGAATGTCGTAAGGAAATTTCCAGTTTAGTTGCGCCGTTGCATCTATACCGCGAATTTTTACAAAACCAATGTTCATCATCATCCAACGAAATTGCCCGCTTCCTTTAGGTACTGCTATAATTTTATCGGTAATCTCGTTATAATAAACATCTGTTTTGAGTGTTACATTTTCTAAAATTCCTTTTTTAAAGGGTTTTGTGTATAATAAACCCAAATTATACTGTGTGGCATATTCGGGGCGAAGCGCAGCATTGCCGATGTCAGTGTAATACAAGTCATTGAAAGTAGGCATTCTAAATGCGCATTTATAGAAAGCTCTGATATGAAACTCCTCTTTTTTTATGGGCTTACAAGAGATAAAAATTGCAGGTGTAAATTCGTGACTATTAGAGCGTGATGAGGTTGGTTCTTCCGGTAAATAATTAATTTTGTTCACTTTATCAGTAACAAAAGTGCCCAATATACTTGCCTGCGTTTTTATGCGCCAAATATCGAATGCGGTGGCTAGCGCAACTAAAGTTGTGTAACGTTGTGGATGTGCAAAATTTCGCATATTCGCCTGCAGTGTATTCCATTGAAAATCGGTAGCCAAAGAAAGATCCCAGCTTTTAAGCAAGTTGACTTTATTGGCAAAGCAGGTATAAATTTCCTGTTGGATGAAATTGTTGTCAATATACATTAACGTCGTGTCGGGATTCAGGTAGCGCATATAATCGTTGGCATATTTGAAGCGGGCTAATAATTCATACCGGCGGTTTATAGGCGCTGTTAAAGAAGCCTGAGTAAAGAAGTTTCTATCCCACTGACGTTGTGAGTTTTTCCAAACATTGTTTATAATGGCACCCGGAATACCTCTTTCAGAGTTGTAGAAATAAACTTTGGCATTCCAGTTTATTTTTTTTGCATGACCAAACAATCCACCTTCTAATCTTACGGCTTGAATATCTCCATTTTGGCGCACTGCTGTAGTGTCCCACGCTACCGTACCATCAGGAAGCACCCTACGGTATCGGAATTTGTATTTCCCTGTAGCATAGATATATTCGACGTTGAAAGAAGAAGATAATGATTTCGTGATTTTTTGTTCCCAAAGCACGGAAGGATTCGCTAAACCAAAAGAACCTGTGCGAAAAAACGCTCTGATATTGAATTTCTTGTTTCCTTCAAATGTTGGACGACGTGTCTGAAGATAGATGGCACCGGCGGAACCAAAATCTATTGCCGGTTGAAAGATTTCACTTCTTTGTCCATTATATAGTGCGATCTCTTCGATATTATCTAAAGAAAATTTGCCCAAATCAATTTGTCCGTTTTGAGCATTACCTAATTGAATGCCATCGTAAAACACACCCACATGGTTCGTGCCCATACTGCGGATATCTACCGTTTTTAGCCCACCTATTCCACCGAAGTCTTTGATTTGAATACCGGAAAAATAACGAATGGCATCGGCAATGGAATGACTGTTGAGGCGTTGTAATTCTTCACCCGATAGTCTTTGGGCAGGGATGACCTCATTACGTTGCGTAGTAGTTATGGTAATTTCTTTTATTTCATGTACTTTAGTGGTATCGAGCTGTGCATGCGAGGAGAACACGCGGATGACGCAGATTAAAAAGATGAACGCAGATTTTCTAAAACTCATATTTGCCAACGCTTTATTCCTCGAAAGGGCTGATAACTATTTATGCGTTGGCAGGTCTCCTGACTTATCCCCGTTTTGGGCTGCCTTCCCGATAGTTGGGGCAGAAAATTTTCTGCCCTTACCAGTGGCTAATATGTTGCCAAAACGTTGCATAGGACTTACAGTAGCGGGTCTGTTCAGGATTCTCACCTGATTCCCTCTTCGTCAGATATACCGATTGATATATCTGAAACCAATGCAACGGCAAAAATAAAAAAAATAGAATACAGTAAACTCGTTTTTGATTTAAGAATTTAAAGATTTAATGTTGTGTTAGTTAGAGTTTTAAATCTTAAATTTTTAGATCTTTAAATCTAATACCTATAATGTTCCGGCTTATACGGTCCTCCTACGGGAACCCCAATATAATCAGCCTGCTCTTGTGTAAGTTTCGTTAATCTCACTCCGATTTTTTCCAAATGCAAACGGGCAACTTCTTCATCCAAATGCTTGGGCAAGTTATAAACACCAATTTCATAATCGTGCTTCCATAAATCCAGCTGCGCCATAGTCTGGTTGGTGAAAGAGTTACTCATCACAAAGCTGGGGTGTCCTGTAGCACAACCTAAATTAACCAAACGTCCTTCCGCCAAAATGAAGATAGATTTTCCGTCAGGGAAAATGTATTCGTCCACCTGCGGTTTTACATTGCGTTTCTTAATTTGAGGCAGTTTCTCAAAGGCTTCTACCTGAATTTCGTTGTCAAAGTGCCCAATGTTGCACACAATGGCTTGGTCTTTCATTCTCAGCATGTGTTCAGCAGTGATCACATCTTTATTTCCTGTGGTTGTTACATAGATGTTTCCTTCCTCTAAAGAATCCTCCACCGTCTTTACTTCAAAGCCTTCCATAGCGGCTTGCAAAGCACAAATCGGGTCAATTTCGGTAACGATAACGCGTGCTCCGTACGATTGCATAGATTGTGCACAGCCCTTACCTACGTCGCCGTAGCCACATACTACCACCACTTTTCCTGCAATCATCACATCGGTGGCGCGTTTAATACCGTCTGCTAACGATTCGCGGCATCCATATTTGTTGTCGAATTTCGATTTCGTAACAGAGTCGTTCACATTGATCGCCGGAATGAGCAGTTCGCCGGCTTCCATCATTTGATACAAGCGGTGCACGCCGGTAGTGGTCTCTTCCGATACGCCACGAAGTTCTTTCACGGTATTGTGCCAACGTTGCGGATTTTCTTTTAATAATTGCTTTAATGTCTCTAAAACCACCGCTTCTTCTGTTGATTCCGGTTTTTTATTTAAAACAGAGGCGTTATTTTCAGCTTTATAACCCAAATGAATAAGGAGCGTTGCGTCGCCGCCGTCATCTACAATTAAGTTTGGACCTTTTCCATCAGGAAATGCCAATGCCTGATTAGTGCACCACCAGTATTCTTCCAATGTTTCGCCTTTCCATGCAAACACAGCGATGCCTTTTGCGGCAACGGCGGCGGCGGCGTGGTCTTGCGTAGAGAAAATATTGCAACTGCACCAGCGCACTTCAGCGCCCAAATGTGTAAGCGTTTCAATTAACACGGCAGTTTGAATGGTCATGTGCAATGAACCCATGATGCGTGCGCCTTTCAATGGTTTCGTATTGCCATACTTTTCGCGAAGCGCCATTAACCCCGGCATCTCTTTTTCTGCAATTTCTATCTCTTTTCTTCCCCAGTCTGCCAAACTCATGTCGGCAACTTTAAATTTTAGATTGTAATCTGTCATTTTGATATTTGTTTGATTTTTAATATAAACTACCCCATCTCGCTTTGCGAGACACCCCTTCAAAATTTGAAGGGGATTATTCTTCCGTCTCCTTTCTACTTTTTTCCTTTCTCTCTTTTACTCTAAAAAGAACACAATTGTACTCACCACTCTTGCTCTTTGAATATAAGGCTCTTCAGGTGCGTTAGAGCCATCATCATCGTAATAATACCGTCCAACGATGGTAATTTGTCCTTGAGAAGCTGTTTTAATTTTTCCTAACTTAGCTTTTGAATCGTTAGCAAATTGCTCACCTGCAATACGTGCATTTTTTGTGCTCTCGGCAATCAATTGCGGTTTAATGGTATTTAATTCAGGAAAAACATAGTTAACAAAGATGTTTGTCGTTAAATTGTCACTGATTAAATCCAAATTCATTTTGGCTGCTTTATCTTCGGCGTTCTCTACTTCATTCACAGAAACAGTCAATCTTTGATAAATGCTGTATCTATCCACTTTCACTTGCACGCGTCTCCCGTCAAACCACTGATATTCATGGTAAGTTTGTCTGTCATGTACATCTATGTTTCTTACTGCAATATCATTTTCCGAATATCCGTGTTTTTTTAAATAAGATAAGATGGCATTTTTCTTATTTTCAGTTTGTTTAATCAAGCCTTGCAGATCATCTCCCGAAAAAGAAAAATCTAAACTAATTGTCGAGGAGGTTGCCGTCATATTCATTTCGGCTAACCCTTTTACAGTTACCACACGATCTTTATCGCTAAATGTGCGAAGTCCTTTGTAAATAAAAAAGCCCAGAATAACAAGCCCAAAGAATATGGCAGCTCCGGGAATAATTGTTTTTGATACGTGTTTGATTTCCATATTGGTATTAAGGTTTTTAATTTTTGTATAAACTATCCTGTCTCGCTTCGCGAGACACCCCTTCAAAATTTGAAGGGGATTTCCCTTCCTTTTTCTGCTTTCGCGCTTTCTGTCTCATTATTCCATAAACTCTTGCTCTTTAATTACTCTTTCAAGAACTTTAGCGAAGTGTTCGTTATCAGCTTTTTTATAACGACGTTCCGTAAAAATTCGTGCGAGGTTGGGTAAATTATTTTCTGTTAACAAATGCTTTGTGTTTTCGTGCGCTTCTTTGTCGGCATAAAGCCAATCAATGCTTTCCTTGGTATAATCGTTGTAGGTTTCGTAGTGTACCAATGCTTCCAAGGGAAGTTTGTCGGTAAGCTCCGGATGTTCATCGGGATGTCCGAATGCGATACACGCCATCGGCACAGTATGTTTAGGAAGTTTCAGCACTTCGATAAATTTATCGGCATTATAGGTAATAGTACCCAACCAACAGATACCCAAGCCCAAAGATTCCGCAGCTATGCAGGCGTTTTGTGCGGCAATGATGGCGTCAATTACTGCCCAGTGATAGCTTTGTAAATTGGAGTAGGCGTCGGTTTCGGCATCTCTGTACTCACAATATTTATTAAAACGATTGAAATCGGCAACAAAAGTTAAAATTACCGGTGCATTGGTAGCAATCGGTTGATTGAAATGAAAAGGCGCCATCTCTCTCATTTTTTCTTTGTCTTTGGTAACAATAATACTATATAACTGCATGTTACCCATGGTTGAGCCGTTGCAAGCTGCTTTCAAAATCAAATCTAACGTTTGATCATCAATATCATCGGGCGCAAATTTCCGGATACTTCGGTGTTGCAGCATTGTTTTGAGTGTGATATTCATATATGATATGATTTTTAAGGAGTGCGCAAAATAACATAAAATATTTTTTATTTTCGCACACTAATTTTTTGACATGAAATATTCACGAATTTTGTTAAAATTAAGTGGTGAATCGTTGCAAGGCGAAGATGGGTACGGCATCAATTACGATGCGGTGCATCATTACGCTATGGAAATAAAATCGGCAATTGAATGCGATGTGCAAGTGGGCGTTGTGATGGGCGGAGGCAACATTTTTCGCGGGGTAAAAGGTGCTGACAAAGGTTTTCTTCGCACACAAGGCGATTACATGGGCATGTTGGCAACGATGATTAATTCCATGGCGCTGCAAGCGGTTTTAGAAGAATATTATGTTCCGGTAAAATTATTATCTGCATTGCCCATTAAAGGGGTTTGTGAAAAAACCTACTTTAAAAATGCTATGCAATATTTGGCAGAAGGATACGTAGTTATTTTTGCAGCCGGCACGGGAAACCCGTTTTTTACTACCGATTCGGCAGCAGCACTGCGCGCGGCGGAAATCAACGCAGATCTGCTTTTGAAAGGAACCCGCGTAGATGGCGTGTACACTGCCGATCCCGAGAAGGATCCGAACGCTCTAAAATATAATGTACTAACTTTTGAAGAGGCGCTCGAAGAAAAATTAGCCATTATGGACTTAACCGCATTTACTTTGGCGCAGGAAAACCAAATTCCTATTTATGTATATAATGCCAACGAAGCCGGAAATTTGATAAAAGTATTGTCCGGCGAAAATATCGGAACGTTAATCAATTAAAAAAATAATATACTTATGAAAAAAAACACTATAAATAAAGATATAGTGCTGCAAACCGCAAAAAAAAGAGTATTATTCAAGAAACATCTTCTTATTTACATTCTGGTAAATCTGCTACTTTGGGTGGTGTTTCTATTTTTATTTAAAGGAAAGGAAGATAAAACATTCTTGTATCTCATTCTTTTTGTTCTTATTACTTGGACAATTATTCTTGTTGGACATTATTTTTATGCGATGAAGTGGAATAAGAAAATGGTAGAAAAAGAAGTGCAGTTTCTAATTAAAGAAACAATGGAGAAGCATGAGGATAAAATAGTGGATAATGTGGTGCAAAAGGAAGTTAAAAATTAAACTTCGATAAACTCAATTACCAAATTAAAAATTATAAATTAAAAATCACTAATTATGAAAAAAGTTTTATTATTATTAGTTGCAGTAACAGTTTGTTTTACTTGTTACTGTATGGAAATTTCAAAGATTGACATCGGTTTGCAGAAAGAAATGCAATTGCGAAATCAAGAAGAGTTGATTAGGGTCAACATTATTTTGACAGCGCAATATGATCAATTAGAATTGCGGTCTAATGCAGCAATTTATCGTTCAAAGGAAGAGAAGCGCTCTTTTGTTGTTAATGAATTAAAAAGACATTCAAAAGAAACACAACAAGAAGTAATGAGTTATTTGGAGCATTTTGCTCAAAATGAAAGTGTGAGCGATATTACTTCATTTTGGATTTTTAATGGGATTACCTGCTATGCTACCAAAGAGGTTATTGAGGCATTATCTTATTTGGATGACGTACTCATCATTGGCTTTGATAAAGAGGATAAATGGATTCCTGAATATGGTGAATCGCATCCTGTAGATGGAGGCAAAGAAATAACCTGGAATGTTACCAAGATAAACGCGCATTTAGTATGGGAATTAGGATACACGGGGGAAGGTATTATTGTGGGCGTACTTGATACAGGGGTAAACTATAATCATCACGACCTTAGAGATCATATGTGGACACATCCGGATTATCCGAATAACGGATGGAATTTTAATGGCAATAACAATAATCCTATGGATGGTCATGGTCACGGAACACATTGTGCGGGAACCGTTGCGGGTGATGGAACATCAGGTTCACAAACAGGAATGGCGCCTAATGCAATCATTATGGCTCTTAAAGTTTGGGATAATAGCGGATCCGGAACTGTAAGTCAAATGTGTGCCGGTTTTCAATTCGGTGTGGAGCATGGCGCACATGTGCTTAGTATGTCAGGTGGAAAACATGGCAGTACGGCAACGGATGCAGATTGGATTCAATTTAGAAACACTATGAATAATGTGCTTGAGGCGGGAGTTATTGCCCCCGTTGCAGCTGGTAATGAAGGACCCGGTGGATATGGCCCTGTTAGCCCACCAAAATCTGTAAGGATTCCGAGTAGTTGTCCGCCGCCATGGTTGCATCCCGATCAAACTACTATCGGCGGTATATCTTCTGTTGTTTCCGTAGGCGCTACAGATATTAATGATAACATTGCCGGCTTTTCCTCAAGAGGACCTGTTACCTGGCAAAACATCGCAGGATATAATGATTATCCTTATAACCCCGGTATGGGTTTGCTTCGACCGGATGTTGTGGCTCCCGGAGTAAATATCAAATCATTAGCCCACAATAATGTTACCGGTTATGCCTCCGGTTGGGATGGCACTTCTATGGCTTGTCCTGCTGTTGCCGGAGTTATGGCTTTGATGTTAGAAAGAAATTCGGAACTTACACCGGCAGAAATCTGCGAAATATTGGAAACTACAACAATAAAATTCTCACCTACAAAAGATAATATATTCGGTTCAGGTAGAGTTAACGCCTTAGAAGCAGTAAATGCCGTGCCGGTGGGTCCTATATCAATTTATGATGTAATTGTTGATGATTCGGAAGGCAATGACAATGGTAATGCCAATCCCGGAGAAACCATAAAATTAGATATAAGTTTGATTAATGATAGCGAGTTTAATGTAAATGATGTGACTGTAACGATTGTTTCATCCAATGAATATGTTACAATAACAAATGATTTTGCAGATTTTGGGAATTTTAGTGCAGGTGAGATTAAAACCTTAGTAGCAGCATTTACCTTTGAATTATCCCCATTAGTTCCGGCAAAAAATAAATTGGCTTTTAGAGCAAATATAGTTACTGCCGATGATGAGTTCGCTAGAAGTTTTAATATTTTGGCTTTTGATTATGAATTACATTTAATCAAAACGGCTGTTGATGATGTGGAAGGCAATGATAATGGAATTTTAGACCCGGGTGAAACTGCCGATATTCTTGCAACCATAACCAATTTTGGTAATGAACCCGCAATAGGCTTAACCGGTTTTTTAACATCAAGTTCAAATGAAATTACAATTAATAGCAACACCGCCGATTTTGGCGACTTTGACCTCGATCAAAGCATCTCTGCTCCCTATAATATTACACTCAGCGAATCGGCTGTTCCGGGCAGTATAAATATTCCATTCAACTTGTTATTAACCGATGAGGATGGAAGAAAATCATCCTTTAATTTCGTTTATCGTGATAGATGTAATGTAGTTTTTGAATTGCGTGACAGTTATGGCGACGGTTGGACCGGCAATCAATTGGTAGTAAGTTTTAGCGATGGCTCTCCCACACAAAATCTTACCATCAATAACGGCTATTCTGCTACATTCACCATTGCAATAAATGCCGGCGTAACGGTTAGTTTGTCGTGGATAGCAGGTTCTTATGTTTCTGAGTGTTCTTTTAACATCTATTATCAAGATGGCGGGCATATATTTTCTGCCTCAGGACATCCCGGCTACGGCACATTCTTCTCATGGGTAGTTAATTGTAGCGGTTCGGCAATAGCAGATTGCGACCCAATATCCGACCTGTCTATTGATATCAATGATAACATGGCAGAACTTAGTTGGGTAGCCCCGGCAAGTGGTACGCCAAACCATTATGAGATTTACAACAATTTTGTATCTGTTGGAACCACAACAAATACTCATTTTTCTATACCTTTAAATATTGGAGACAATGAGTTCTGTGTGTATGCTATCTTCGACCATTGTTTAATGCCCGAATGTATCTCTGCCTATTTTGAGAATCCTCCTCTTCCTCCACCGCCTCCTGTAAATTTAACGGCTACTCCCTGGTCTGTATCAGAAATTAAGCTTGAATGGGAATATGACGATATCGATATATCCGTTTCTTTTATTTTATTCAGAGACGATGTTATGATTGCTGATAATATAGTAAATAAAGAGTATATTGATACCGATCTTACCCTGAGCATCGAATATTGTTATATCGTTAAAGCTTTTGATGGAGTAACCGAATCGGATCCTTCAAATGAAGCCTGCGCTACTCTTGGAATAGAAGAATATACAAGCAAAGCAAAAATCTATCCAAATCCCTCAAGTTCCATTATTAATATTGAAGGACAGGGCATTGAGAAAATCACGGTTGTCAATTCAATCGGTCAAATCGTGAAAGTAGTTCCGGTGAATGGCGACATCGCTCAAATCAATGTTTCTAATTTTGCTGTTGGAAACTATGTTTTTAAAATTTCTTATTTAAATGGTTCAGCTGAAAATGCAAAAGTAATTGTAAGATAAAAAACCGTAGGGGCGTTGCATGCAACGCCCCTAATATTAAACATGAAAAATTATGAGCGAAGAAATCAATAAATGTTTGCAAACTGCAAAGGATGGCATGAATAACGTGCTCAATTTCTTTGATAAAGAATTACAAAAAATACGTGCAGGAAAAGCTTCTCCACAAATGTTGGAGGGTTTGAAAGTGGATTACTACGGTAATCCCACACCGGTGGAGCAAGTAGGAAATATCAGTACGCCGGATGCCCGTCAAATTGTGATTCAGCCGTGGGAAAGAAATATGTTACCCATAATTGAGAAAGCCATTTTGGCCGCCAATTTGGGATTTACACCACAAAACAACGGCGAATTTATTCGCATTGTGGTACCTACGCCTACCGAAGAACGCAGAAAAGAATTGGTAAAAAAAGCAAAACAGGAAGCCGAACAAACCAAGGTGAGCATCCGTAACTTGCGTAGAATTGCAAATGAAACCGGTAAAAAACTGAAAGACGCAGGCACCCCTGAAGATGAAGTGAAAAAATTAGAAACCGATATCCAAAAAGCCACCGACGATTTTATTGGAAAGATTGATAAAATGGTGGAGGCTAAGGAGAAAGAGGTAATGACAATTTAATGATTAAACGATTAGGTGATAAGATGATTTTTAAAATCTTTAAATCTTAAAATTTAAAATAACCCCATCCGCTGAAAAATCTGCATTAATTCCTCATTGGTTTTTACTTTTACTTCGCGGGCTTTGCTACCCATGGCAGGTCCTACAATTCCGAATTCCTCCAATTGATCCATCACTCTTCCGGCGCGATTATAACCGAGTTTCATTTTGCGTTGAATTAATGACGTAGAACCCATTTGTGTTTGCACGATGAGCTGGGCGGCTTCCTGAAACATAAGGTCAATATCGCCGGTATCAATAGGCTCATCTTCGCTACCGCCTCTTCCTTTTTCTTCCATGACATATTCGGGTAACATAAATGCTTCGGGATAGGATTGCTGTTCTTCAATAAATTGAGCAATTTTTTCCACTTCGGGGGTGTCCACAAAAGCGCACTGTAAGCGAATGAGGTCGCTTCCGGTGGAGAGCAACATGTCGCCTTTTCCAATAAGTTGGTCGGCGCCATTTCCGTCTAAAATGGTACGAGAGTCGATTTTTGATGACACGCGAAAAGCCAAACGCGCAGGGAAATTAGCTTTAATGGTACCCGTAATGATGTTTACCGAAGGTCGTTGCGTAGCGATAATCAAATGAATCCCAATGGCGCGTGCCAATTGCGCCAAACGTGCAATGGGGGTCTCTATTTCTCTGCCGGCAGTCATAATTAAGTCCCCAAACTCATCAATAATCAACACAACATAAGGCAAATAACGATGCCCTAATGCAGGCGACAATTTTCTTGTACAAAACTTATGATTATATTCTTTAATATTTCTCGTTTTTGCCAATTTTAATAAATCATAGCGAGCATCCATTTCAACGCAAAGTGAATTCAGCGTTTGCACTACTTTTTTCGTATCGGTAATAATAGGATCATCAGTATCGGGAAGTTTTGCCAAATAATGCTTTTCAATGATAGAATAGAGCGTAAATTCCACTTTTTTCGGATCTATCAATACAAATTTGAGTTCCGAGGGATGTTTTTTATAGACCAACGAAGTAATGATCGCATTTAACCCCACCGACTTCCCTTGTCCGGTGGCGCCCGCCATGAGCAAGTGGGGCATCTTGGCTAAATCCACTACAAAAGGCTCATTACTAATTGTTTTCCCCAATCCAATAGGCAAATCGTATTTGTTATATTGAAATTTATCGGAGTTAATAACCTCTTTCATGGAAACGATTTGCGCGTTTTTATTGGGCACCTCAATTCCAATGGTTCCTTTTCCCGGGATGGGGGCAATAATACGAATACCTAATGCCGCCAGATTCAACGCAATATCATCTTCCAAATTTTTAATTTTTGAAATACGGATACCATCGGCAGGTACAATTTCGTACAAAGTAACCGTAGGTCCCATCGTTACCGAAATTTGTTTAATCAAAATGCCGAAATTCTTAAGTGTAGTTTCAATTTTATCTTTATTTTCCCGCAATTCGGTCATGATGGTTTCTCTGTCCATCTCTTTGATTTCGTACTCATTCAGTAAATCCGGTTCCGGAAATTTGTATAGGGATAGGTCTAAACGGGGATCGTAGTCTTCTAAGGGTTGTTCTGATTCTAAAACCACCCCGCCCTGCGGGCACCCCTCCAAATTTTGGAGGGGATTATTCATCATCTTATCATCATTTTCCCTCATCATCTCATCATCTAATCCCATAATCATCTCATCGTCAAATCCTTCAATTGGAGCGGAGACGATTTTAAACTCGGCTTCTTCGCCATCTGCCTCATACCTCTTACCTCGTATCTCGCATCCTTTATCATCTATCGTTGCTCCTTCTCCAATGAAAGTTACCCCTTTGTTATCGTACTCCTCGCGGAGTTCGTTAATATCTTCCATGTATAAGCCGGAGAGTTTTTGGATTTCGGTTGTACTGTTGTTCGGTTGAGGCTGTGCCTTAGTCTTTCCATATAAACTACCCCGTCCGGCTTCGCCGTCCACCCCTTCAAAATTTGAAGGGGATTTTTCTCCCTTTCTCCTTTCTCCTTTCTGCTCATCGTTTACCGCCAATCGCTTGCCGCTTACTGCAATCACCTTGATCATTTTTTTCGGAGAGATGTTATAAAATAGTACTAAAATGATGATAAACAGCGCGAAAAGAATTAATCCTGCGCCCCAATTATGGGTATGTTTAATAAGAATGTTTGAAATTTCGTTTCCAAAGGCGCCGGATATGAAGCTGTAATCGGTGTTTGCTAAAAAACATCCGAAAACAGTGGAAAACCAAGCCATAGTAATAAGTGTGGTGAGTGTGGTAAGAAACGGAGGAAGAATAGAACGTTCAAATGTTAATTTAAAACCGTAAATAAAAAACAAAAGCACAAAACCCAGCGAGAAAAAGCCGAAAGTATAATTAATAAAGCGATAGGCTAAATGCGCCCCTACAGCTCCCGCTGCATTGTCAATTTGCTCTGTTCCGGATACGACAAACGATGCATCGGAACGAAAATGAAAATAAGAAGAGATCATGGAAATGCAAAGCAAAATAGCAAAAGCCATAAGCAAAATGCCATATACTTGCACCATGCGCTTGCTTTTTAAAAAACCCAAAAAAGTTAAGCCATCACTTTTCGTGCTCTTCTTTTCGGAACTTTTTACCGCTTTTGAAGCTGTTTTTTGCTTTTTGTGATTTTTGGCAACTTTTTTGTTTGTTTGTTGATAGTTAGATATTTTCATGTTTAACGAATGAGTGGGTAAAAATATGTTTTTTTTAGAAATTAACATTTTACTGTTATAAAAAATAACTTTTAAAATAATGCGTTATTTATCCATATTTATTTTTGCAAAAAAAGAGAAAATTATATGAAAAGTTTGTTTTTATTGCAAGTTCCGGTGTCTAATCCTGATATGATTTCAGCTTTGGCAGCCGAACCCACCGTCGAAAAGTTAAGAATTCTTGATTTAGTATTCTTACCCGGTAGTTTATGGATTATGATTCCATTATTGATCATGTTTGCCGTTGCCATCTATATTTTTGTAGAGCGATGGCTTGCCATTGACAAAGCAGCTAAAGAGGAGCGTAATTTCATGAATAATATCCGCGATTTTATCCACTCCGGAAAAATAGAATCGGCTTTGGCATTGTGTAAGGGAAATTCCACTCCCTTAGCGCGCATGATTGAAAAAGGGATCACCCGCATTGGAAAACCCTTGAATGATATTAGCGCCGCTATTGAAAATACGGGGCAGTTGGAAGTGCATCGCTTGGAAAAACGAGTTTCGATATTAGCCACAATTGCAGGAGCTGCACCCATGATCGGATTCCTCGGAACCGTAGTGGGAATGGTGATCGCTTTCCACGGAATGGAAGCAAACCCGAATAACGTGAATATTAAAGACTTGTCCGGCGGTATTTATACGGCATTAATTACTACCGTAGCAGGGCTTATTGTGGGGGTTACTGCATACATTTGCTACAACATTATTGTTTCCCGAATCTCGCAAGTGATATATATGCTTGAAGCTAAGAGCACTGAGTTTATTGATTTATTGCATGAACCGGTATAAAGGAAGAAAGCAGAAAGAAGAAGGAAGAAAATCCCCTTCAAAATTTGAAGGGGTGGCTCGCGAAGCGAGACGGGGTAGTTTATATATAAAATTAAAAACCTTAAACTTATAAAATGGCAATCAAACTTCAAAACAAAAGAAGTGCAGAGTTTAACACCGCTTCGATGGCGGATATGGTGTTTTTGTTGCTGATTTTTTTCATGATCACCTCTACTTTGGTGGCGCCCAATGCCATCACTCTGTTGCTTCCCAAAAGCGATACAGGTAAGCAATTGGCGTCAAGAAATATTGAAGTTTATATAGATGCCGACAAAAATTATTATGTAAATCCGAAAGGACAGAATGCGCAGCCGGTACCATACGAGGAGTTGTTATTTGTTTTGCAAGGCATTGTTGAAACTGATCATGCTGAGCAGCGTACCATTATTTTACGTGCAGATAAATCGGTTCCTATTGAATATGTGGTCGCTTTTTATGATGTATTGAACGCATTGAATGCAGGGCTGGAAGAATCGCAACGATATAAAATGTTATTAGCCACAGAGGCAAAATCGTAATTATATGAGTACCGAAAAGAAAAATAAGATCATTTCTTCTGTTATTACAACATTAATGATGATGTTAGTGTTTCTTATGCTTTATTTTTTCGGGCTTTATTCGCAAGTGCCGCCCCCCGAAGCAAGACAATTGATTTTGATAGAATTTACCTCCGGAGGAGGAGGAGGTGGTGGTTCCGCTATGCCAAAATCAGCGCGAAATATTTCTAATGATGCACCCAATTTGGCAACTCAAGAAACCGAGGAAGCGCCTGTGATAACATCTAATCCAAAACCCACTCCATCGCAAAATGAGAATACGGTAGCTACTGAGGCGAAACAGGAAACGGGGGCTACTTATAAAGGCGGTGGTAAAGGTGGTGGCACCGGCGGAGGCACGGGTACAGGAACCGGCACAGGAGCCGGCATGGGGTTAGGTTCAGGCGAAGGCGCCGGCGGAGGCTCAGGAAAAGGAATCGGATACGGCTCAGGAAACCGTGGCTATGTTAATATTCCCGATGTTAATATTAATGAAGATGGTGTAGTTTATGTAGAAGTGCACGTTACCGAACAAGGAAATGTGATCAACGCGCGCATCCTCAGCACTCCAAAATATCCGACTAATATTACCAATGCAAAAATTCAGCAAGAGTGTTTGGCGCGTGCATTGTCCGCTAAATACGTTACAGGAAAAGAAGAATTGCGGATTATTGTGTTTAAATAACGGCGTTGCACGCAACGCCCCTACAATGTTATAAATAGCGTTTCAACCAACCTTCAATTTCATTTGACAACAAATCCTTTTTGATGACCTTTTTGTTTTTATCCAAAAACATAATCATCGGAATGCTGCGAATGTCGTAGAGACGTTTTTCGGTAATTTGCTCATCGTAATTCCATCCATGCATCCAGTTTTTAAAAGCGCGTGTTTTCAGATAGTTACGCCACAAATTCTCATTGTCTTCAAAATAAATGGTTATTACTTTTAATCTTCCGGAAGTGATAGCATGATTCAAGATTTCCATATTTTTCATTTTATCGCGAAGCTCCACACAAGTCGGGCAGTCCGGATGTTGAAAATAAAGCATTAAGAACTCGGCATCAATAGCATACAAATTTGTAGTATCTCCGTTTTCGAGCAAAATATTGAAATCAATAGCCGGCGCTCCTGCATGGTTTTTATCAATAAGATTCAATTCGTATTCGTAGCGCAATCTACGCGTTTCCTCTACATCGGGCATGTTTAAAATATCTTTTAACATCGCAATATACAGCAATTCATCACGATAAGGCGATTTGTGATTACCGAATTCATGTTCTAAAAAATCGAAGAAAGCATAATACATGTTTCTGTTTTTCTTACTTTCATTAAAAACTTTTAGAACAATAGGAACAGAAACCTCCGCATCTAATGGAAAAATATATTGGGCAAATGTCTTAAATTTATTGTGCAAGGCAGGCGTATTCAACAAGCGTTCGTCTTCCCAGGGAAAATTATTAAAAAGATTCTCAGATAAATAGGAGTAATATTTTACTCTGTCGCGCAAATAATTTTGCGGCGGTGCCGGTTGTTTTAATGAAGCCTGAATAATTGAAGCCAGTAATGTCCCCTTATTCTCATTAATAATTTTTTCCTGGTAAGTTTTTTCTTCGGCATTTATTTTATCAGCTTTTGCATAGATTGTATCTGCAAAAGATTGTAACATATAGTGAGGAATTCCTCCTTGTTGTGCTTCTCTAAATTCATTCTCCAAAAGTCTATGTTGTTTGCGAAATTCAAACATTTGCTTTATGTACGCTCTATTGGCGCTATTCTCTTTGCTCCCTTCCACTTTAATATCATCATCGTGAAACGAAATGGTGAATTTTTGATTTTTAGCATCCGAAATCAAAAACTCGGTAAGTATCGCGGAATCAAGCTCAATAACATAAATGCCTGCCGGCAAAGGTATTTTGTCTTTTAACGTAATATCATTTTCAAATTTAAAAGCCTGTAAAACAGTAAATTTTTTGCTTTTAACATCATACGCTTTAACAAAAAGTGAATCAGCCTGAATGTTTTCCGTTTTTATTCTAATTTGATAGCCGGATTGCGCGTTGGAAATGAATATGATGAAAGTAAAAAGCAGGGTGAATGTATGTTTCATTAATTTAAAGATTTAAAATTTAATGGTTAATCATGCAAATTAACATAATTTCATACAATAAATTTTGATTCAAAAAAAAATATATTTTCGCGGCACAAATTAAGCCTATGGCGGGGTTACTCGCAAGGCATTCACAAAATAGTTTCATATTTCATTTGTTTTACACACTGATTTATTTTTATGGAAAATCCAGAAGACGGAAAACGTAAACGCAAACGTATTATTCACGTAGAGAAAACACCATTAGCCACCTCTAATGAAACCAAAATTACGAATGGCGACATTTCAACGACAAAGAAAAAGAGAGGAAGAAAGAAGAAAATGCAAGAACCGGTGAAACCACCCTTGGTAACATTTTCTTTTCCTGAAGAAAAACCTGAAGAGCAATTTATTGAAAAATCTATTGAAAAGCCTGTTGAAAAAGGATTTGACATTGCATTAATTAATGATTTGATGCTGAATGATGACTCTTTTTTAGAAGATGATCCGATAGAAGAAACAGAAGAAAATACCTCATTATCAGATACTGAAATCATTGAAGAAAACGAAGAAGTTGAGGCGACACCTACCATTGAATATCAATTGAATGATGCTCCGGAAACAGTGGTAGAAGAAGCTCCGATGCCTGTTCACAAGAAAAGGGAAGAGACGCCATCTCCGCAAGATGAATGGTGGAATTTGGTTGCCAACTCGGAATTTGACGGTAGCATCATGACTGAAGGTGTGCTGGAAGTTAGCAATGAACAATGTGGCTTTTTACGTTCCTCCGACTATAACTATTTGCCCTCACCGGATGATGTGTATGTGTCCATGTCGCAAATTAAATTTTTTGGCTTAAAAAACGGAGATACGGTACAAGGCATGATTCGTCCGCCCAAAAATGGAGAGAAATTTTTCCCGCTTACAAAAGTAGAACGTATTAATGGAAAATTGCCTGAAGAGATTCGCGACCGCGTTCCTTTCGACTATTTAACTCCGATGTTCCCTGATGAAAAAATCAGGCTCACCGGACACACCGGTTCCAATATCTGCACCCGCGTTATTGATTTATTCGCCCCTATCGGAAAAGGGCAACGCGGATTGATTGTAGCCCAGCCAAAAACAGGTAAAACCGTATTACTTAAAGAGATAGCTAACGCTATTTCTGCTAATCATCCTGAAATTTATTTGATTATTTTATTGATTGATGAACGTCCGGAAGAGGTTACCGATATGCAACGCAGCGTGAAAGCCGAAGTGGTTTCCTCTACTTTTGACGAACCGGCAGAGCGCCATGTGAAAATCGCCAATATTATCTTGGAAAAAGCAAAACGAATGGTAGAGTGCGGGCACGACGTATGTATTTTATTGGATTCCATTACACGCTTGGCGCGTGCTTTCAATACTATGGCGCCGGCTTCGGGCAAAGTGCTTTCCGGTGGCGTGGAAGCCAACGCTTTACAAAAGCCCAAACGTTTCTTTGGTGCAGCGCGAAATATTGAAAACGGAGGTTCACTCACCATTATCTCTACCGCTTTAACGGAAACAGGTTCTCGTATGGATGAGGTGATTTTTGAAGAATTTAAAGGTACCGGAAATATGGAGTTGCAATTAGACAGACGTCTTTCCAATAAACGTATTTATCCTGCTGTAGACATCGTGGCTTCCAGCACACGCCGCGACGACCTGCTGCAAGCGCCGGAAACCTTGCAACGCGTGTGGATTCTACGCAACCACCTTGCCGATATGAATACCATTGAAGCCATGGAGTTTATTAAAGATAAAATGGAAAAAACGAAGAATAACGAAGAGTTTCTTCTATTTATGAACGGATAATTTAATGATTAATGGTCAATATTGCCGTCAGTTTTAACTGACGGTTCAAAAGTTAAAAATAGTTATGAGCAAACAAGGATGGATAAAAAAACAGTTTTCTATTTTTATTAAAGGAATGGCAATGGGAGCCGTAGAATTTTTACCGGGTATTTCCGGAGGCACTATTGCTTTTATTACAGGAATATACGAAGAACTTCTCAACACTATCAAAGGTGCATTGCCTGCACTGAAACAATTGTTCGGCAAAAAGGATTTCAAACAACGCATTTTCGATTTTTGGAAAGCGGTAAACGGGAATTTCCTAATAGCTCTAATTTTTGGAATTGGAATAGCCATATTGCTTACAGCCAAAATTGTAAAACATTCGGTAGATAATTATCCTATCATCTTTGGCGCATTTGTTTTCGGTTTGGTAGCTGCCTCTATTGCATTAGTGTATAAAAAAGTTTCTAAATGGACGTGGGTCTGCTATCTATTAGGCGTTGCGGGCATAGGTTTAGCTTTGCTATTGCCAAACACTTCTGTAGTTAATCAAGAAATTGTATCCGAACCCTTCTTTTTCCTTTGCGCTGTCCTTGCTGCTTGTGCATTTATACTTCCCGGTACTTCGGGGACATTTGTTATGGTGTTAATGGGAGCTTATTGGACTTTGACCACAGCTATGGCTGATTTAAATCTGACCTACATTGCCATTTTCATTGCCGGATGCTTAACAGGATTGATTATCTTTTCGAATGTTGTATCGTGGTTGCTAAAAAAATGGCACGATTGGACAGTGGCTTTATTGACAGGTTTTATTGTTGGCTCATTAAAAATAATTTGGCCTTGGAAAACAGATGTTGGAGGCAGCATAGAAAATACTTTGCCTAATGAAATGATTATCGAAGCAATCTTTGCTTGCATTTTCGGCATAATGCTTGTACTTGGCATTGAGTTTTTTGCAAAAAAAATAACAAAAACACCAAGAAAAGATTTGCAAAACAATTCCGTTTAAAGCCTTGCGTGTTATTGAATCACAAGCTTTCTCGCCACCCGATGTTGTTTCGTTGAAGCCACAATCAAATAATTTCCTGCCCTTAAATGCGCCACGCTGAGCGCTCCATCGTTAAAACCATCCTGTGCAAAAATAATTCTGCCGGTCATATCATATATCGCAATATGGTAAGGCTCATGCTGGTTTGTTGCAATATTAATATAATTGCTTGCCGGATTGGGTGAAAAGTTAAATGATGAGATATAAGGAAGTTTCTCTTTCGGATCATCAATTCCTAATCCATAGCCCACTTCAACATCCGTAATGTAACCAATTTTTGTATAAGGTGCATATCTGGTAGAGCCACTACTTTCCAATCGAAAACGCGCTTGGAAAAACTCACTGTCCATATAATCATTCAATGAAAATTCATAATCTCTCCAATTTCCCACATTGCCGGAAATATAGGCTAACTTATGCCAGGTTTTTCGGTCGTTTGTAACTTCAAAAAACATTCCTGTATTATACCAAATCCCGTTAAGTGTACCTCGCCATTTAAAACGAATCGTAATTTTTTCTGTATTATCCGGTATAGGAAACCAATCTAATTCTGCAAAAGACAAGTAGTCGTCAGTAGGTACTACACCATTTCCTGAAGTATTACAAAGAGTGCCTTTGCTGCCCAAAGTTCGAAGTGTCCAATCACTTTGTTCAAATCCATATTTGTTTTCATTAAAACTATTTGTGTATGGTAATTGTAATGGAGCAGTAAACGTTATCTCATCTTTGTTAGAGGGAGGTGTTTGTTTTTCATTATTTAGTGCAATGACGTAATATTCATATTTTTGACCTAACTCAACATCATTATCCACATAAAAAGTTTCTGTTATTTCATCCAATAATATATTGTTTTTGAATATTTTGTATGAAGTCGCTTCATTATCTCCGTCCCAGCTCACAGTAACTTTATCCATTCCGGAGCAGGCGCTCAAATTTTGTGGAGGGAGCCAGGCATTTGCCAACTCGACAGCAGAAGCTAATACAGCTTGCACAAACGCTTGCGCAAGATTAAAGTTATTAACGCCGGCATAAAAAACACCAATCCCAATGGTATCACATGGTTTATGATAACAAGGATGTAAATCAAAATATTCAATATCACCAATATATAATGATGGATATTCATATATGTTAAATGGCATGTGGTCGCCCCCATAGCTATCGCCATCGCTTAAACGAATGGTAGGAATGGATGGGATATAGGTGTTTGCCGTTTGATAATAATATTCAAAAAGCGGTTTAGAGATATAAGAATACCCTGAAGCCATTATGGTATTAGGATTTTCAGGAGGAAACCAGCCAATCATATCCATGTTGAAATGGGCAATAATGTTCATATTTTCGGTGGCGCATTTTTTGGCAAAAGGCATACTACCCACCATCCAATACTCTTCTGCATTGAAAGGTACAAAGATAATTGAGCGCTTGGTAGGAAAATCTTTAAGCAATCGCGCACATTCCATAACACCTGCGGTTCCGGAGGCATTGTCATCAGCGCCCGGACCGGAAGGATGGTCGTAATGTGAAGAAATCATTATATATTCATCGGGAAATTCAGTGCCCTTTTTCACCACTACTACATTGCCGGCATCAAAATCCAAGCCCCACTGATCCCAAGTAAAATAATGAACAGATACATCGTCATATCCGTAAGACTCGAAATGCTCCACCAACCAGTTTTGTACCGTTAATGCAGCCGGCGATAACGCATCTCTGGTAAAACCCTGCATATATCGAATATGGTTTTCTATGTTGTCTTGCGAAACCTGATTGATGAGATCTACAATTTCCGGGTTGGTTTCCGTGACTACCGGATAGGATTGATTTCTGTTGCCTTTATTGTTAATCAAAGTTGTTTGGGCACAGATTGTGAAGGATAACAGGAAAAAAAAGGCGCAAAAAATGAAGCGCATCAAATGTGAAATGGCTCTTTTCATAGGATTAAGATATACAATATAACGATGCAAATGTATAAAATATATATATGCGATTTTTCAAAATAAAGTTTTCTACAGAAATGTTGTCATATTTCTTGAAAAATTATGCTAAATATCGCAAAAGAATGCCAAAATTCCTTTAAAAAATACCTTTTAAAAATCCCGCTCATATATTAATAATGCCCGTTCAACCACTCATATTGTCCGGTAAAAAATTAATCGCCCACTTTAGAATTTGCGCTTTAGGTGTCTTATTTTTGCATGTTAAACAAAACATAAAACTTTATGCACATGAAAAAAATCATCTTTCTTTTCTTTTTTGGCGCGCTCTATTTTGGGGGGTATGCGCAAGGTTCACTTTCCAATCCCTGGAACATAACAGGAAATGCTAATACTTCAGATCGCAACTTTTTTGGCACTACCGATTGTAATCCTGTCATTCTTAAAACAAATGACACGGAACGCATGCGGCTGTTGAGCGATAGACCGTTTTTAGGAATAGGGCTTTCCAATCCTCAATCTATATTACATTTACATTATCAACTCAATGGGGATTGTGGAATTGGATACAATCCGACTCCCTGGGCACCGCTAAAGTTACTCCAGTTAACTACTCCCACAACAGGAAGCGGTGAAGACAACGGATTTAGTATAGCTTATTTTAATACAAAAAATATCCGTTTTAAACAACATGAGCAAGCCAAGTTTATTATAGAAGGACCTGCCGGTGGGCTAACGATTGCTACCGATGGGAATATTGGAGTAGGCACAGATTCACCGGTAGAAAAATTGCATGTGGCAGGAAATGTATTGGTTGGTACTCACAGTTCTCCAAATTGCGCCATACACTTCTCGGGCTATTCAAACAATGGTAGCTCTTACAGTAGTTGGAGCATCGGGCATCTTTCAAGTGGGCTAAATTTCCGACAATACTTGGGATATGATATGGGAATGGGATATTATGATGCCTTATTTCTTTCTGCTAATGGTAGAGTTGGAATAGGGAAACAAGATCCGCAAGCAAAATTAGATGTTAGCGGATCATTTAAAGCGCAAAGTGCGGATATTTCCGGCACACTAAGCGCTCTGAATACCAAAATTGGCGATACAATATCTGCCAAAATCTTGAGGGTCCAAAGTGCTAATATCATGGGCTCACTAACCGCTCAAAGCGCTAATATCGTCAGTACCTTGTCTGCGAACACCCTAAATGCCTCAAGTGCAAATATCACCGGAACATTGAGCACACAAAGCGCAAATATCACTGGAGCATTGGGTGCACAAAGCGCAAATATTGTTGGTACCTTATCTGCAAATACTCTAAGTGCACAAAGCGCAGATATCGCCGGAACATTGAGTGCACAAAATTCTAACATCACCGGTACGGTAACTGCAAATACACTGAATGGCCAAAATGCAAATATTACCAATAGAATAACTTCAAATGAATTGCGTGTAACAAACACAACGGGTACCGGTTATGCATCTTGCATAAGAGTAAACAATGACGCAAAAGTAGCATTTGCAATAATAAACACGAGCTCAACACAGGAAAAGGATGTTCTAAAAATTTATGGTAATGGCGTTGTGAATGCTAAAAAAATATATGCAGAAGAAATTAAAGTGAACTTGAGTGCTATGAGTTCTTATCCCGACTTTGTATTTGAGGAAGACTATAAACTGCTATCTTTGAGCGAAGTCGAGCAATATATCCAACAAAACAAGCGCTTGCCCGAAATACCATCTGCCAAAGAGGCAGAAGAAAACGGTATTGATTTGGGTGGTATGCAAGTGAAACTTTTATTGAAAATTGAAGAACTTACTTTATATATTAGATTTGCAAAAACAGATTGACGAACTTAAAAAACAATAGCTATGGAAATTTTAGTTACAAGTTATAGGTGCAAACCTTACCTTCTTACAGTTTTAATAATTTTAAGCTTTCTGGGAATTACAACCACGTTAAGTGCACAGACTGATGATTATGATTATAATCCGTATGAGTACGCCCAAGAGGAACTTTTTCTAACTTCTCCGACAGTAAGAGAAAGATATGAAAGTGACAACTGTGCGGCAGCAAGAGAAACCATTAATAATTTTCGTAATGCAGCGGCACGAGGAGACGAAAAAGAAAAATACAATTATTTGAGAGCTATTTCATTCTATAGATGTGAAGAATCGTTTCATTTTCTTGAAACTCAAATCAAAAGGAGTACTTCTGAAACTGACCGTTGTAATGCTATTATGTTTTTGGCATGGATGTTGAATCCTTATTATTTGCCTTCTATATTGGAATATGCAAGAAAACCGGCGCTTTCCATACAAGAAAAAGCAGCCATAGCTACCGCATTTATGGCTTTTGGCGTTCGTGATTCTTATCCGGATCTAAAAGAACAAGCTATTTCAATATTAGATGAAATATGTTACGACGCACCGGCAGATGTTTTGGCAAGTTGCATTTTGAGTTATTTTAATATTGGAGGCGATAAAGCCATTAAATTCTTTAATTCGCAATTAGAGCAAGACGAGTTTAAGCTTTACGCCGCTTTATTTTTAGTACAATTGGGCGAACACAAACAAACTTTTTCCATATTTGCAGCCACCCTTAGTAGCGAAGACAATTATGAAATTCATACAGCTATAATAGGATTGACAGCTATTGGCAGTGAAGAAGCGATACAATTGATTAGAAACCTGCCGCCCGAAAAAAATAAATACAAACTCAAAAGGTCATTATTAGATTTTGATATAAAAGAAATTATGAAAGGAGATAAATTATGAAAAAAATTATTTTAGCTTTATGTGCAGCCGCATTGCTGCTATGCACAACTACTTGTAGTTCTGAAGAAACAAATAAAGGTCGTTATGCAAAAAATATTCCTGCTTGTGTTAAAGGAAAGATAAAAAGTACTGATGTAATCTTTCGTGCAGATGAATACTGTAGCACGGATGGTGCTAAAAGAATTTACGATTTTGCAACTCCTCCTGCTTATATGGTAACGTGGAATGATGAAGAATGTAATGGATTCATGGTTGTGGAAAGGGAAGCCCCTTCTCTTAATCCTAATCAAGATGATTGGGACATGGGCTATTTACTCCCTGATGGAACAATTGAATATAAAAACGATTTTTACCATTTCAAACGTATTGTATTTACACAAAAATAAAAATTGAAGAATATGAAAAAATTAATGTTAATTATAAGTCTATTGGGCGTTTTTATAATAGCCAACGCCCAAGTTGATAAAAATGAAATATTGGAAAGATTAAAATTAGAACTGCTGCCCCAAACGAAAGATTATAATCCGTATCAATATGCCAGAGAAAGATATATAATAGACAATTTGGATGTATGGATGAGACATGAAAAAGGTAATTGCGAAAGAGGAAAAGAACTAATTGAAATGTTTTATAATAATAATGATACAACAGAATTCTATAGAGATAAAGTTGATTATATAATTGACATTGCACTCTTTAAATGTCAGCAAGCATACGATTTTTTAGAAGATCAAATCAAAAATAATCCCTCCGAAAAAATTCGTTGCAAGGCAATTGAGTATCTTGCTTGGTCGTTGAATTCCAACTATGTGCCATGCATAATGGAATATGCAAAAAGAGATTCTCTTTCTGTACAGGAAAAATCAGCCATAGCCAAAGCATTTACAACTTTTGGTATTTATGCATCTCATTCCGACTTAAAAGAAGAAGCAATTAAAATATTAGATGAAACATGTTATGATTTTTCTTCAGACGATATTCAACAGGGTTGTGCTTTGACTTATTATAAATTGGGAGGTGAGGCAGCCATAAACTATCATACTTTGTTATTAGAACAAAGAGAAGGATTTAGAAGAGCAGCGATTGCTGGAATCATAGCAGAGCTCGGCGACTATGAAACAACCTTCCCTATGTTTGTGGAAGCTATCGAAAGAGGAACAACCAATGATATTCTTATAGCTATAGATGGTTTGAAAGTTATTGGCACGGAAGAGGCATTACGTTTGATTGAAGAACAAACCCAAAACAAGAATGAGAAGATTGCAAAAAAAGCTCAAGAAGTTCTTGGAGAATTAGACAAGAAAAGGAGGGAAGAATGAAAAAGACAGTAACGATTGGAATTCTCTTAATAACAAGTATTCACGTGATTGCTCAAATCTATAATCCTGATAGAGCAGTGGAGTATGCGCAGTTTTGGTGTGGCGAAAGTGACGGAAGACGAAATACAGCAAGTTCACCTTATTATGATCCAAATAAATGGGGTGGACCTTATAATGTTTACGGTGTTGATTGTGCCAATTTCGTATCGCAATGTTTAATATATGGCGGTTTAGATTTAAGCCTTGGAGCCTATGGAGTTCCAGGTGGAACAGGAGAAGTTGATAATAAAGGTTGTATAAAAGGGGCTAATGAGCTAAAATTGCATTTTGAAAATCATCGTCAAGATACAGAATATGGCTATTATCCGTCAATCCATGGTAGAGGCGATCCCATGCTTTTAGTTGACGAGTTTGGTATTGCAACACATGCGATGTTCTCTTCTGGTTTTATCCAAGAAAATAGAAGACTTTATTGTGCTCACTCAAATGACAGATGTGACCATGGAGTAACCTTGGGTAACAGCACTTATCTTTTCCACATCAAATCCGACTACCCCGATCATTGTTTCAACTGCAAGAAAGACGAAGACAAAGGAGAAACAGACATAGATTGCGGTGGACCGTGTCCGCCTTGTGAGCATGCGCCTAAGCACAAAAGTTTTACAACTCCCACAGACAATTTGCCTACCGTAGCTCGTGCCATTGAAAAAATTACCGCCGGCAATGCAGCTGTAAGGGTATTATCTGGACAAGATGTGAGTTTCCATACATTAGGTACTATTGAACTATTGCCCGGTTTCGAAGCTCGATCTGGTTCTAATTTTAATGCTGTGATTAAAAATGGTATATATGAGGTAACCGCAGACTGTAATGAATATTGTGAACCAACAATTTACACTTTGTACGACCGTTGGTGCCCTTGGATTCCTGGGAATGGTACTTTTTGGGTTGAGGTAGCCAATGTGCTTAAAATTCATCTTGAAGTATATAGACGTTATAATAGTAACTATATAATTGATGATATTGGAGAATTGGTATATTCAAATTTAGTAGAGAATCAAGAAGGGTTAGTTGGTTTATGGGATTTAATAGAAGGCGAATCGTCGGAATATTTACAACCTGATAATATATATCATAAGTATTGGGCTTATCTTAAATTTTATCCGTGCGAATGGGGAGGAGAGAAATACTGGTTCTATTCGAGAAAATTTGCTGTTAAAAATGATACAACAGCCCATAAAATGGTAAAATATGAGTTACCCAATGACTTAGATCGTATGAATCAAATTTTGCATACGGATATTAACAATGTAATGTATCCGGAAATAAATACGACTCTTAACTTTATCATTATACCCAACCCCGGCACCTTCCAAATAGAATCTAGTTTTCCTCACACCGATATCGGTAATCTCAAAATTATTAATTCATTGAGAGGCACTATTTATGAGACTCAAAGCCTCTCTTCAAATACCATCCAACTACCAACTTCTGCTACAGGTACGTTTTTCGTGGTTATCATTCTGAAAGATGGTGCTGTGTTAACGCAAAAGATGGTGGTGCAGCGGTAGTATGAGATTCCTCATTCCGCTTCGCTGCATTCGGAATGACCTCCATTTGCTCAAAAGGGAAGAAAGAAGTGGCGGCGGCGCACAGTAACAGTACAAACTTCAATTCTTTGCCGCCGCCGCATTTTCTCACATGCCCACTTGTGCGAGTCATTCCAAAAGAGCAAAGCGACTGAGGAATCTCGAGCAAAGCAAAAATCCCAAACCCTTATCTTTTTAAGCTCCCTGAGTAGCCAACGAATGACCGTCTAGGTTTCTTCCCTGATTCCCTGATTTGACTATGAATCAGAGAATCAGGGAAATATTTTATGGGGCGCTTCATTGGCTACTCAGGGAGCTTAAAAAAATAAGGGTTTGGTTATTTGTCATTTATGTTTGTTTTTATAATGATATTTCGCTATTTTTGCCCACAAATATTAACAAAAAATAATTTTAATGAAGTAAAAAACAGTTAGATAGTTATAAAAAAGCATTGAAATGTCTTTCTTCTTGAAAATTTGACGATTTAAAGATAGATACTAAAGGATAAATTTAATGTTCACGTGTTGGCGTGAACTTAATTTATTTGTAGTATCGGGTTTCGTCAAATACCTCAAGAAGCGGATATTTTAAGTATCACGCTTTTTTTATTGTCTAAAAAACAGTAAACAGAATAAAAAAAATATGAGAATAGACTATAGCGGGCAAATAGGGAAAAAGATTACTACCAAAGGGCATCACAAAATATGTGTGCATGTTGAAAGCATTATGTACATTCAGTGCCACGAGGGTTTGACTACAATGTTTTTACATGATAAAAGCAAAGTGGAAGAGATAAAGTCACTTAAAGCATTTGAAGAGGATTTGTGCGGGATGGGTTTTATTCGTATTAGTAGAGATACAATAGTTAATGGCAAGTATATCACAAAAGTGAGTACAAATTTTGGCAAAAGAATGGTGTGTCTTACAGAAATTGCGCTCAATGTTTCAAAAAGGCGGTTGATTTTTTTAAAGGAATATTTGTATTAAATAATCTGTCTCAAGCATATCCTTTTTTTCAAACTTTCAACAGATTATCATATAATCAAATTTTTGATACATTTGCGCCCTACTAAGATTGCAAGGTAGAAAATAAGGTTTTTTTAAACATTAAAAATAATTATTCATTAAATTTTTTACGTTATGACAAAGAAATTTTACGCTGAAATGATTGGAACCATGGTATTGGTTCTTATGGGCTGCGGAGCTGCCGTTTTTGGCTCCGATTTAATGCAAAGTATTGGAGGGAGTACCTCTGCTTCATGGGTATTAATGGTAGCTTTTGCCTTCGGTTTGGCTGTAGTAGCCATGGCTTATACCATTGGGCCTATCTCGGGTTGCCACATCAATCCGGCGATTTCCTTAGCCGCTTACATTAATAACAGGATCTCTTCCAAAGAACTTTGTTATTACATGATCGCACAAGTAATTGGCGCTTTCATTGGAGCCGGCATTATTTTTGCCTTGGTAAAAACCGGCGCTCATACCGGCGGTGTAACCACTACCGGTGCGAACAACTTTGCTGATGGTACGTTGGTACCCGCCATGATTGCCGAAACCGTATTCACTTTTATCTTTATTTTAGTGGTTTTGGGCGCAACAGACAGCAAAAACAATGCTACTAAATTTGCAGGTTTGGCTATCGGTTTGACTTTAGTATTGATACACATCGTTTGTATTCCTATTACCGGAACTTCCGTAAACCCTGCACGCAGTATTGCTCCCGCATTCTTTGAAGGTGGCGCCGCATTAAAACATTTGTGGGTATTCATTCTTTGTCCATTCCTGGGAGCTGCTTTAGCCGCTTTCACTTGGAAATGTTTCCAAAAAGAATGTTGTTGTAAACCAACCATTACAGAATAATTCAATTAATCATTTGTAGGGGCGAAAAATTTTTCGCCCCTACCATTAACCATTATCATTATGAAAAAAATAACATTAATTACCGCTGTTATCGCAGCTTTTGCATGTTTCTTTGCATGCACCAACAGACAGTTGGAAGAATTGACAGATGCTACCACTATTGAAAATTTAAAAACCGCTATTATCGGTGAATCCAATGCAAGCGCCAAATATGCTTTGATTTCGGAACAAGCATTAAATCAGGGACAAGACGGCATTGCAGCTATGTTCGAAGCAGCCTCTGCCGCCGAAGCCTTACACGTGCAACACCATATATTGGTTCTTAACGATCTTGGCGAAGGTATTGAAGTAATTCCCGATCTTCAAATCAGTGAAAACCTGGAAGAAAATATTCAAGACGCTATTGATGGCGAAACTTATGAATATACCGAAATGTATCCTCCTATGATAGAACAAGCTAACAAAGAAGATCTGGTTGATGCCGTAAGAACTTTCACTTATGCTAAAAAAGCAGAAGAACGTCATGCCAAGTTATATACCGAAACACTTGCACTTTTAAAAGCAGGGAAAAGCGATGAAATCGCTAAAATTTGGTATGTGTGTCCCCTTTGCGGAAATTTGTTTAACACCTTGGAGGGATATGAAATATGCGCTATTTGCGGCGCCGGGAAAAATACATTTATTCATTTTGAAAAATAAATATGCATATCGCCGTAGCAGGAAATATTGGTTCAGGAAAAACGACCCTTGCCGGAATGCTTGCCAAGCATTTTGGTTGGGATCCGCTTTATGAAAGCATAGAAAATAATCCTTATTTGGTTAGTTTTTACGAAGATATGCAACGCTGGTCGTTCAATCTTCAAGTCTATTTTTTAAATAGTCGCTTTCGCCAAATAGTGGAGATTAGAAAAAGAAAAAAAGATGTGATTCAAGACCGTACGATTTACGAAGATGCTTGCATCTTTGCGCCTAACTTGCACGCCATGGGATTAATGCCCACCCGCGATTTTGAAAACTACTCCTCGCTCTTTGAGCTGATGATGCAATTTTTGCAACCTCCCGATCTGCTAATTTACTTAAAAGCCGACGTCTCTACTTTAGTATCTCAAATTCAAAAAAGAGGTAGAGAATATGAAACCTCTATCCGTTTGGATTATTTAAAGTCGTTGAATGACAGATATGAAGATTGGGCTTCCAATTATAATTCAGGCAAATTGTTAATTGTGGATGTAAACACCATTAAATTTGCAGAAACTCCGGAAGACTTTGGAACCATCATTGAAATGGTGAATGCCGAACTTTACGGATTGTTCTAAAAAAAAAGCCGCTCTTCGTGAGCGGCTTTTCCATAAAAACTTCAATAAAGAATTTTACTCAGCTACTACTTCTAAATTAACAGTAACCTTCACATCTTTATGAATATTGATTTGAGCGGTATAGTTACCCAGCTCTTTGATATGCTCAGCAGGAAGAATAATTTTCTTACGGTCAACCTCAATATCATGCTGATCTTTTAATGCTTGCGCTACAGCAATAGTATTCACCGAACCGAAAATAGTTCCTTTTTCCGAAGCTTTTTGTGCAATTCTTAAGGTTAATCCTTCAATTTTTCCGGCTAAAAATTCTGCTTCTTTGCGAATTTTTTCGGCTTTATATGCACGTTGTTTGATAGTTTCGGCTAACATCTTTTTATTAGGAACAGTTGCCAAAATAGCTAATCCTTGAGGGAGCAAATAGTTTCTTGCATAGCCGTCTTTTACTTTTACGATATCATCGGCGTATCCCAATTTTTCAACATCTTGTTTTAAAATAACTTCCATAGTATTGCCCTCCTTATTGGTTAGTTTTTAAATTATCGGCTACAAAAGGAAGCAACGCAAGGTGGCGCGCACGCTTTACCGCTTGAGCTACTTTCTTTTGAAATTTTAAAGAAGTTCCGGTTAAACGTCTCGGGAAAATTCTACCTTGTTCGTTTACAAATTTCTTTAAAAATTCACCGTCTTTATAGTCAATATATTTAATACCGCTTTTTTTAAAGCGACAATATTTCTTGGTTTTGAAATCCACCGCAATGGGGGTCAAATATTTAATATCATTTTGTGCCATGGTTTATTCCTCCTTATTTTCTTGGGTTTGTTCGTGAATTTGTTCTTGTACGGGCTCATCTACGGGCTCCGGTTTTACTTCCGGTTTAGGTTCCGGTTTAGGTTCAAATTTCGGCTCGCGTTTCGGTTCATAAGCTGCTTCTTGCTTAGGAGTTTCTTTTTTCTGACCGAAATTATGCGTGCGTCTTTTTTCTGCATAAGCAATGGCGTCTTTGTCGAGCATAACGGTTAGATAGCGCATAATTTTTTCATCGCGACGGTACTGCAATTCAAGCTCTGCAACCAAGTGTGGTTCAGCTTTGAATTCAAATAATTGATAAAATCCTGTGGATTTTTTTTGGATTTGGTACTCCAATCTTCTGAGTCCCCAGTTTTCTTGATGAATAATTTCTGCGCCTTTGTCGCGGAGAATATTCTCAAACTTTTTTACCGTTTCCTTCATCTGATCATCAGACAAAACGGGCGTCATAATGAAAACGGTTTCATACTGTTTTAACATACTGTTTTGGTTTTTAATTAATAAAAATACACCCCATTTTTGGGGCGGCAAAAATATAAAAATTTTGATACGAAAAACTATGTTAATTTCGTTATTTTTGCCGATAAATGCTTTACTATGAAAAAAACAATCTCCATTCTAATCTTTTTATTTTCTATCATTTTTTGCTATGCCGATGCCGGTATGTGGTTGCCTATTTTGTTGAAACAAAAGGAAGCTGAAATGCAAAAATTGGGCTTTAAGCTCACCGCCGAAGATGTGTATAGCGTGAACAACAATAGTATGAAAGACGCCGTGGTATTTTTCGGAAGAGGATGCACCGGCGAGATCATTTCCAAGCAAGGATTGATTCTCACCAACCATCATTGCGGTTACTCTCATCTTCAACGTCTCAGCACGATGGATAACAATATTCTACACGACGGTTTTTGGGCAGCTACTAAAGATGATGAAATTCCTTGCCCCGGATTATCTGTTACTTTTTTGGTTTACATGGAAGAAGTTACGGAAGAAATTTTGAAAGGCGTAGAAAATGCAGCAAATCTTCAAGAACGTGATGAAATCATTGAAAAAAATATTATAACTACCGGCAATAAAGCCATCGAGGGCACAGATTATACTTATGTAATTAAACCGTTTTATTACGGAAATCAATATTATATGTTTATAAATCGCGTATATCCCGATGTGCGTTTAGTGGGTACACCTCCGGAAAATATTGGTAAATTTGGAGGCGACACCGACAACTGGATGTGGCCCCGCCATACTGGGGATTTTGCGTTATACCGTGTATATGCTAACAAAAACGGTGAGCCGGCGCCATATAGCACGGAAAATATTCCCTTAGTAACAGAAACTTTCTTCCCAATTTCTATTAAAGGGATTGATGAAGGCGACTTTACCATGGTATTCGGATATCCGGGAACCACGCATCAGTATCTTATTTCCGACGGTATAGATTTAGTAGTTAATCATAGAAACCCGCCGCTCATTCACCAGCGCGGCGCACGTTTGGATATCATGAAAAAACACATGGATTTATCGCAAGAAGTGCGTTTAATGTATTCTGATAAAGCTAATTCCATTTCAAACGGTTGGAAAAAAGCGATTGGAGAGAATAAAGGAATTAAAGAAACCAAAGTATTACGCAGAAGAGGTAAAGAGGAAGCATATTTAGAATTTTTCGCCTCCCAAAGCACTGAGGCGCATAACCGTTATTTATTATTAAAAGAAATAAAAATGCTTTATGAAACATATAGGGGACTGGAAACCAAAGCAGTAACTTTACGCGAAACTTTTCCGGCAATTGAGTTGGGCAGATTTATTGAAACCATTCGTCCGTTATTAGGAGAAACATATCCATGGTCGGCAGAGACGAAAGCTAAATTGTTGGAACGTGCTGAAAAATTTTATCCTACTTATTATAAACCTATTGACAAAGAGGTTTTTGTAGAATTATTGGATTATTATTTTAATATTACAAAAAAAGAGTGGATTCCTGCATCATTGCAAAAATATGCCGGCATTGATAGAGAGTCTTTGCAAATTATGGCAAAACAATTGTATGACAATTCTGTTTTTGCAAATGCCGAAAAGTTTACAAAATTTGTAAAAAACGCTTCTAAAAAAGAGGTCGAAAATCTTCATAAATGGCTGAAGGAAAATACAATCTTCTTGGATGCCGATTTGGCATTAACAGCATTGAATAAAAATTCTTATACTGAAAATACGCTTCCCAATATACGGCGCCAAATTGATGCCAAATATAAAGATTGGGTAGCATTTGCTGTTTCAGATACTACAGGTAGATTTTTTCCGGATGCCAACTTAACTTTGCGGGTGGCGTTTGGAAAAATGGAGGGTTTTTCTCCTTATAACGGAATGGTGTATTTGCCTTATACCACCACAGACGGCATACTCCAAAAAGAAGATCCAAGTATTTTTGATTATCAAGTAGATGGAAGATTAAGAGATATCATTATTTATAAAGATTTCGGACCTTATGCAGATGCAAACGGTGAGATGCGCGTGTGCTTTATTGCCAGCAATCACACTACCGGAGGCAATTCGGGCAGCCCGATTTTGAACGCCAATGGTGAACTGGTAGGCATCAACTTCGACCGTGTATGGGAAGGCACTATGAGCGATTTATATTACGATATAAGTCGCTGCCGGAATATTAGCTTAGACATTCGTTATATTCTTCTTATTGTGGATAAGTTTGCGGGGGCACAGCATTTGATTGAGGAAATGGAGATTAGACGATAGGCGTTATGATGACGTTATATTTTTTTGCTTTTGTCATAATTTTTTTCTTTAATATTTACTCTTCAAATTTTACTTCCGGCAGTCTCTTAGTCTCTGAATAAACGCATCAATTCTGAATTGCATTCCGTTAGGAATGCCTCTCTCGATAGAAACGATGCCATATTTTCCACCTGCATTCCAGCGGAATGCGTCCCTTTATTCGTCAATTGGTTTAAAAGTATATTGTGCATTATATTCCAAATCAAAATCTTTCAAAATCTTTTTATATTCATCAACAAATGTCTTCTTTTTATGATGTTCTTCTTGTGTTTCGATATATTTGACAACTTGGGAAACGTGAGATTTGCTATACGAAAACGCACCGTAACCTTCTTGCCACGAAAATCGCCCTGTAATTAAACGTTGTTGGTTTATCCATTCAGAACTGTCGCGTTTTACCTCTTGTATTAAATTTGACAATGCTTGCGTTGGTCTAAAACCAAACAAGATATGAATATGATCCGGCATTCCACCAATTGCCAACACCTTGTGCTTATGTTTTTGAATGATGGCAATTATATATTTATACAATCTTTCTTGCCACGATTTTTGTATGAGCGACATTCGATTTTGTACTGAAAAAACCACATGAATATGAATTTGTGTGAATGTATTGGCCATAATTATTTTTTTCTATGGGTTAATGATGGGTTGCATTCCTGACGGAATGCAGGGTTGGTAGCGTGCGTTTTCTTCTACCAAGTGGTGCAATCCTAATGGATTGCGGGGAGTTGTGATGTTTTTTTCTAATATTCATTTAACGTCTTTGTTTATATAATATTTTTCCGCTTGGCGCGTTGGCAAAGCCGCATTGTCTTTTTTTATGAGCCAATTAAGACAACTTTTTCCACTACTCACACTTCCATCTCCTTAATAATTTTCATTGTTTCCATACTAACAGTACAAACACACTTTATCAAACACACTTTATCAAATCAATCACCTGTTCTTTATAATCTGCAAACCGATAAGTGTTAAATTTTTCAGCAATAGTCGGACCTTTGAGTTTCTTTTCTTGATATTGGTCAAGAGTCCATTCCAAAGCACTTCAGTTTCCGAGTTTGTAATCCTATGCCATTAAGAGAGTGTCGTGCAATTCCGTCTATTTATCTAAAACAATAATTCCCTTTTCTTTATCCGTTTTTAATTTTTTTTAGGAACAATATCCTCTCATAATTCGCAACTACTAATTTGTAATTAGTTAAATAAAAATATGTTATACGATAATTTTCGAACATCATCAAGAAAAATATATGGATTGATACTCTCACGACGTAAAAAAATCTAACTCTTACACTATAAATTCTTTTTTTACTTACTGTTTCGCTTATAAAGAGCATAATAAATATTTTTGTTTAGGGGATGCATTTACCAAAACAAACTTGCGCTTAATGATAAAATCTGCATCATCCGCATACTCATTAAAACTGAAAATAAATAAACGGCTGTAATTCAGCAGTAATAAACTGATATACAATAAAAACAGTAGCTACTACAGCAACTCCGATGACCCAAAGAGGGAGCAGTGTAAAATTGATTCTGTACCACCGTTTCCAACGTCCGGGAAGCCAGTGAATGATCATTCCCAGAACAAAAAGAAGAAACACAGCTTTATAAGTAGCTATAATTTCCGGGATTTGCGCCCAATTCCACGAACCTCCGATTTGGTTTACCATGGTTTTTGCAGTACTCCATGCATGAGAGGTTTGTTCTGCCGGATCTAAATTGGAACCGGAACGGAAAAACAATCGGGTAAAAGTGATAAACACAAAAGTTAAAAATATTGCCCATCCTCGATTGAGTTTTGCGAGCGGCTTTCGGTCAAAAACATCAATATATAAATAGGTTAATAATGCGCCAAGGCAAATTATGCCCGTCCAAATGAGCGCGATTTTGAAAGCGGGGAGCGGGAACAGGATGTAAAGAAGCAGAGAAAGGAGGAAAAAGAATGAGGTTACTAATAAGCGTTTCAGGTTGTTGATGGTGCGCCAGCCTTTAAAAATGAGAATGCCGATACCGTTTAATCCGCCCCAAATCACGAAATTCCAGCTGGCTCCGTGCCACAAACCGCCCAATAACATGGTAATCATCAAATTTACGTTTGTGCGAAATTTTCCTTTGCGATTTCCGCCGAGCGGGATATACAAATAATCTTTTAGCCACATGGACAAAGAGATGTGCCAACGTCTCCAAAAATCACCTGGATTGCTTGCTTTATAAGGCGCATTAAAATTTTCGGGCATATAAAATCCCATCAGCATAGCAACGCCGATGGCAATGTCGGTGTAGCCGGAAAAATCGGCGTAAACTTGCAAAGAATAGACAAAAATGGCAGTAAGATTTTCAAAAGAGGTAAATAATTGCGGATTTTCAATCACTCTATCCACAAAATTAACCGCCAAATAATCGCTAAGAATAATTTTTTTCATCAATCCGTTTAAAATCCAAAAAACAGCAATACCGAATTGTCTTCTGCTTAGAAAAAACTTTTTATATAACTGTGGCACAAATTGGCTGGCACGCATGATAGGACCTGCCACTAACCCCGGGAAAAAGGTTACAAAAAATCCGAAATTAAAAAAGTTGGGCACATGTGTAATCCGTCGTCTATATACATCAATGATATAACTTAAACTTTGAAACGTATAGAAAGAGATGCCGACAGGCAACAAAATACGTCCCACATCAAAACGCGAACTACCGGAAAAGTGATTCGCCCACAAAGCCAAATAATTCACAATCTCAATGTTCGTATCAAACATGGAATTATACACTGAAGTGAAAAAGTAGGCGTACTTAAAATAAGCAAGCAATAATAAATTGATAAAAACGCCGAAAAAAACGAGCCATTTCCGTTTTCGAATATTTTCAGTTATATCTATTTTCTTACCGATCCAAAAGCAATTTAATGTAGTGAATAGAAGCAAGATAACGAAAAATCCGGAGGTTTTAAAATAAAAAAACAAACTGGCAAACATCAAAAACACGTTGCGCAAGAGAATTTTGTTTTTCAATAACGTTAAACCGGCAAAAACCAACGCAAAAAACGCCCAAAAATAAAACTGCGTGAACAGCAACGGAAATTTATCATCGAATGATAACAGGTTGGTGAAGAAGAGTTTTATATTTTCGAATGACATTTTCCCTACAAAGTGTGCTATATTGCGCTTAAAACAAACAATAGTGTAATTAATATCAAACCTCCCATGGATTTACTTAAGACTAATCCATTTCGTTTATAAACTATTATAATATGATAGATTGCAAAAGGCAAAAGGCATAGAAAAAGGTATGAAGTAAGAGGTTTGTGTAAAATGATATTATAAATAACCATAAGTAAAAACGGCAGCAAAACCAACAGCGCTTGGTAAAGCTTGGCGTTTTGTTCACCTATGAGAATAGGAATGGTTTTACGATATCTCTTATCGTTTTCAATATCGCGAATATTATTGAGATTTACCACGCCGGTAATTAAAAATCCCATGGAGATGGCAGGTAGAAATATAATTGCGGGTAATGTTTGGGTAAGTAGAAAAAATGTACCCGCTACAGCGGCAATACCAAAGAAGAGAAATACCGCCAAATCGCCAAACGCTCTATATCCATAAGGTTTTTTACCAATTGTATAAAAAATCGCTGCCAAAACAGCAAGTGCACCCACTGAAATCATTATAAATGAAGACGTTGAAAATAGATTATTTAAAGCAAAATATATCAACAAAATACCTGAAATTACAGCGATAACGGTAAATATTCCTATCATGATCTTCATATCTTTCACGGATAGTTTTCCCGACAGCAACATCGTTTCATGCCCCACACTTGCCACGGAGTCGTTGCCGGATTGATAATCTCCCACATCGTTGGCAAGATTGCACGTAAGATGCAAAGCCACCGCTGTAATTAATGCCAATCCAAATAGTAACCACGAGAAATGTCCGAAGGAGTTTGCCAATAACCCGCCCATAATAATTCCGGATAAAGAAAGCGGCAATGAAAATAATCGTAAAGCTTGAATTCTGTAGTAAAATTTATGTGTCATTTTGTAGAATTATTGGGGCAAAAATAACAATTTTGTAGAAAAAGAGTATTTTTGTGCATCTCGAAGGAATTTGGAAATTTAAAGATTTAAGGATTTAAAGATTTAAAACTCTTGAATTTAAACCCTTTAATCCTTAAATCTTTAAATCCTTAAATCTTTAAATAATTTATGAAAAAACTACTTCTTTTTTTTGGCTTTTTTGCGTATTATTTTTCTTTTTACGCGCAAGAAATTGAAATAGGAGAGGCTGATATGGAAGTGATTACCATTAAAGAATGGAATATTTTGTTGAGCTTAAACACCTCAGGTTTTGGTCTTGGTTTTCAACAAGGAAAAACACCCAATTACAAAGACAAACATTTATGGGAGCTTGAATTTTTGTATCGTATTAGCCACAAAGCGGTGTTGGGCAGAACATTTCCGGATGGCAGATCTTTTCAGTTCGGGAAGTTATACGACCTGTTTTTTCTTCGCGGAGGATATGGTTATCAACGCATTATTACGCATAAACCCTATTATGGCGGAGTGCAAATTCGCTACTTTTTCAGTTTTGGTGCGTCTATTTGTTTTGGCTTACCCACTTATTTAGAAATCATTAAAATAAAAGACGGAACTGCATATACAGAAGCAGAGCGATATGACCCTGACGAACATAGCATTGCGAATATTTATGGCGCTGCTCGTTTTTTTGATAGATTTCACAAAATTGCGGTACGCCCCGGATTTTACGGTAAAGCAGGATTAAATTTCGATTTTAGCAACAATCCTTTAAGAATGCAAGTGCTTGAGGTAGGGGCTTCTATGGATATGGTATTTCCGTTTATTCAGCACATGGCATTTAACAGAGTAAGACCGGTTTATTTTTACGGATATATTGCATACTCTTTTGGGAGGAAGAAGCCGAGATATGATTTTTAGTTTTTTAATTCATCATAGACCTCCATATTGGTAATGTTGGTGTCACTGATGTCGAAACGTATGAAAGTGATATGCGTATGGGGTCCGAATTTTCCGCCGCCGCCCGGATTCATAAAAAGCCAACCGTTTTTTGCATCATTCATGATTTGCAAAATATGCGAATGCCCCGCCACTACAATGGTAGGGTTCGCTTTTTTAATTAAAGGCAGCACATCATAATCATAACGTCTCGGATTTCCGATGATATGTTTCAAGAAAACGGTATGTTCTTCGCAATCAAAAACTTCTATTTCTTTGTACTTTCCTCGCACATCCCAGCCGTCGCAGTTGCCATAAACCGCTCTTACTTTGGTTATTGTTGATAATTGATCCAAGATGTCGGTGGAGACCATATCGCCGACATGCCACACTTCATCGCAGTTGACGAAAAATTCAAATATTTTGGGGTGTATAAATCCGTGGGTGTCAGAGATGATGCCGATTTTCATATTTTAGTACTTTAATTTCTATTGCTTTTTCCAATAAACTGCAAATATGCATGTTTTTTATTTAGTTCGATTAAAATAATATTTTTGCATATTAAAACTAAGGATTATATATTCATAAAAAATTTTTATTTATGGAAAAGAAAATTTTATTTTTTGTTGCAACCATACTATTGAGTATGGCAAGCGTTTTTGCGCAATACGATATTACCGTATCGGCTGATCCATCTCATGGCGGCTTTGTTGGAGGTGGTGGTAACTTTGCTTATGGAACTCAAGTTACAGTATCGGCAATTCCCGATAGTCTTTGCTACGAATTTGTATGCTGGATAGATGACGACGGCAATGTAGTTTGTATAGACCCATTTTATACATTCACTGTAACCCAATCGCGCAATTTGGTTGCTCATTTTGTTGAAACCGGGAAAACCTACGACATTACAGTATCTTCAAACCCACCGGGGCTTCTTAACTCAGGCAGTGGCACTTACTCTTGCGGAACAATGGTTACAGTATGTGTAGCCCCACCTGCTGGTTATCAATTTATAAACTGGACAGAAAATGGCATTGAGGTTTCTACCGATCTTTGTTATACATTTACGGTACACTATCCTCGTGATTTAGTTGCTAATTTTGAACTTGTAACCTACGATGTTACTGTAACGGCAGAACCATCCGAATGTGGCTGGGTTACCGGCGGTGGCGAGAATCTTCCCTACGGAACAGAAGTAATCATAGAGGCAATCCCAAGTATGTGCTGTGATTTTCTGTACTGGGGAGAAGACGGCCATGCAATTTCTACAGATCAGGTTTTTAAGTTTATTGTAACTCGACCTCTCAATTTAGTTGCATACTTTGCGGTAAAAACTTATGATATTATCACATCAGCAAATCCGTCGGAAGGAGGTACGATTTCCGGAGGCGGTAACGTTCTTTGCGGGGATTCAACTTTCTTATGGGCAAACGCCAATCCCGATTACGAATTTGTAAATTGGACTGAAGACAATATTGAAGTTTCTGCTAATGCTCTGTATGCGTTTCCCGTAACCTATTCACGCAATTTGGTTGCTAATTTTGAGAAAGTAAAAGCAACTGTTGCTGTTATAGAAACCATCGGAACTTCTGCTATCAAAATCTATCCCAACCCGACAAATGGTGAGTTGAAAGTGGTGAGCGGTGAATCGAAAGTGGAGCATGTTGAAATATATGATATTTTTGGAAAAAAAGTAGGAGTAACTCGTGCGATTGCCTCTGAAACTGTTATAGATATTTCACACTTGCCGGCAGGAGTCTATTTTGTGAAAGTAATCACCGATGCAGGTGAAGTGGTTCAAAAAGTGGTAAAAGAATAATTGACATCTCGTTCTGAAATACACAAAAGGCGTGAAATTACTCACGCCTTTTTTTTAATTTTGGTTAGGCAGTCTTTACTTTTAATATAGCCTCGTCTAATTAGTCATTAATCACTATTAGTACATCCCCGGCATTCCACCCGGCATTCCGCCGCCCATAGGAGCAGTCGGAGCTTCCTCTTTAATTTCGGCAAGCACACATTCGGTCGTTAATAACATTCCTGCAATAGAAGCTGCGTTTTCTAAGGCAACGCGCGCCACTTTGGTTGGATCAATTACACCGGCTTTAATCATATCTTCATACACGTCGGTACGGGCATTGTAGCCCACTTTACCTTTTCCGTCTTTCACGGCATTCACAATAACAGAACCTTCTTTTCCTGCATTTTCTACAATTTGACGGAGCGGCTCTTCCAAAGCGCGTTTCACAATTTCTATACCAATTTGTTGGTCTTCATTTTCGGTTTTTAGTTTTGCAAGTGCATCAATGGCACAGATATAACCTACACCACCGCCCGGGATAATTCCTTCTTCAATAGCAGCACGTGTTGCGTGTAATGCATCGTCGAAGCGATCTTTCTTTTCTTTCATTTCCACTTCGGAAGCGGCGCCCACATAAATTACAGCCACACCACCGGCTAATTTAGCCAAGCGTTCCTGCAATTTTTCACGATCATAATCCGATTTTGTTTTTTCAATTTGTGCTTTAATTTGCGCTACGCGATCGGTAATGTCTTTTTTCTTGCCTTTTCCGCTTACGATAGTGGTATTTTCCTTATCCACCGTAATTTTTTCGGCAGAACCGAGCATATCTAACTGTGCATCTTCCAATTTGAAGCCTTTTTCTTCGGTAATTACCAAACCACCTGTCAAAATTGCGATGTCTTCCAACATCTCTTTTCTGCGGTCACCAAATCCCGGAGCTTTTACGGCTACAATTTTCAAGCCGGCACGAAGTCTGTTTACTACCAAAGTAGCCAACGCTTCGCTTTCCAAGTCTTCTGCAATAATTAATAACGGACGGCCGGTTTGCACCACTTTTTCCAAAATGGGCAAAAATTCTTTCATGTTGCTGATTTTCTTATCGTAAATCATAATGAAAGGATTTTCATACACGGCTTCCATTTTTTCCGCATCAGTAATAAAATAAGGAGAAATATAACCCCTATCGAACTGCATACCTTCTACCACTTTCACTTCGGTTTCGGTACCTTTCGCTTCTTCAATCGTAATAACGCCTTCTTTTTTAACTTTTTGCATAGCTTCCGCAATCATTTTTCCTACGGAAGAATCGTTATTTGCAGAAATAGAGGCAACTTGTTCAATTTTTTCATGGTTATCGCCAATCGATTTCGATTGTTTTTTCAAATTCTCTACCACTGCGCGTACCGCAATATCAATACCGCGTTTCAAATCCATAGGATTGGCGCCGGCAGTAACGTTTTTCAAACCGGTATTAAAAATAGCTTGCGCCAAAACGGTTGCGGTAGTGGTACCGTCACCGGCTTGGTCGTTGGTTTTAGAAGCCACTTCCTTCACCATTTGCGCGCCCATATTTTCGATAGGCTCGCTCAATTCTATTTCTTTCGCTACGGTAACGCCATCTTTCGTAATTTGCGGCGCTCCGAATTTCTTGTCGATAATTACATTTCTACCTTTGGGACCTAAGGTAACTTTCACTGCATTAGCCAATGCATCCACGCCTTTTTTCAAGCCTTCGCGTGCTTCCCATTCATATACAATTTTCTTTGCCATACTATATTTTATTTAAAGATTTAAAAATTAAGATTTAATGCTTTCTACGTAATTCGTATTTCGTAATTGAATTAAATGATTGCGTAAATATCGCTTTCTTTCATAATGAGATAAGTTTCTCCATCTAATTGAAGTTCTGTGCCTGAGTATTTTCCGTACAACACGGTATCGCCGGCTTTCACGGTCATGGGTTCATCTTTCTTTCCGGGACCAGCGGCTATTACTTTACCTTTTTGCGGTTTTTCTTTTGCGGTGTCGGGAATAATGATGCCACCTGCTGTTTTCTGTTCGGCTTCGGCAGGAGAAACTAAAACTCTGTCTGCTAACGGTTTAATTTTTACTTTCATAAAATTTTATTTTTTAAAGGTTAATCTGAAAAGCTAATAAACATATTTTTTGCGCAAATATTGTGCAAATATCGTGCCAATTTTTTTGGCGCTCCGGCTTCCTGCCTACAACCCACGTTTGGCGGCGTTTTGAGGGTTAAAAGACATGCGTATTTTGTATATATAGTTTTGCAAAAATAGGAAAGGATATTTAAAATACGTATATCAAGTTATAATTATTATTACTTGTGAATAAAGATTTTGTGAAGGCAATGTGAAAGGGAGTGATTTTTTATTATTTTTGTGTTTATTTAACTGTTGCCTGCAAGTCGGACAGAGCAGTGCGTTTTGCATACGATGGAAGAACGTAGTCGGACAACTTGACAGGTTAGGAAAATGATATTAATATATTGAATAATAGTAACTTAAAAAATAAATAGAATGAGTATAGTTAGTTGGTTGCATATATCAGATTTGCACTATGGCTACGAAAGTTATGTTACAACAGAAATGCGTACTAATATGTTGAAATCTCTGCCAGGCATTTTGGCAGACGAGGTACAGCCTGAATACCTCTTTATTACGGGAGATATTCGCTATGGAAAAGAATGTAAAGATGGATTTCCAAAAGAAATAGCGGATAATATTAAAAGTTTAGCTAAGGCTTTCAATATTCCTTCTGAGCGCGTACACATTGCAATGGGTAATCATGATGTAGTACGTGAGTTTGGTAGAACTGATATTGCTCCTTTGCTTCGAGAGGAATACAAAACTAAAAACGGTTGTTTGGACAAAGACAAAATGCAAACCTTAGAACTATCCCAACATAAGTTTTATGAAATCTACAAATCTGTTTGCGAACGCAACCCTGCACCATATCATAGTTTGATTGAAGAAAAAGATTTCAACATAATATGTTTAAATACTTCATTTGCCTGTTCTGATGACAGAGAGGATGGTGATTTGATTGTTGGAATGCAATTGTTGCAAGATGACTTAAAAAAAATAGACAGTTCTAAACCCGGAATTGTTTTAGCACATCATGGTTTTGCAAGTATGCAACACAAAGAACGAGAGCAACTTGAAATCAAATTAAAAGAAAGCGGTGCACTTTTATATCTATGTGGGCATGAACACATGGCAGACTGCCGAAACATTGCCGACAGACGAGAGAGTCAGCCATTATTTGAATATATATGTGGTACAGGTATGGATAAGCTGCAGACTGGACAACCAACCGAAATGGTAGTTTTTACAGGAGTACTGGATACTGAACAAAAAAATGGGTGTATTAAAGCATGGGAATGGCGAGAACGTAGTGGAGCGTGGTTGCCATATTTAGATATTTCATACAAGCAGGGCGGTACTCTGAATGGATGTCATTATTTTCCAAAACCACCTGAACAAAAAGTTATTGCGAAACCTTTAAAGAAAGAGGCAATAAAGAAATACTTACAATACCTTTCATATGAATGTGGAGAAATTCGGTTAGATGGAATGCCCGCAGATGATAAAGCTGGGAGTAAAACTTTAGCACTTGAAAAATTATTTATTCCAATCGGGTTTGATGGCGAAAATCGTATGTTTTCACCTTTTGAGTTGCATAGTATGCACAAGAAAGAGAAAGAAACCCTATTTCAATATTTAATAAACCTATTCGTACAAATGGAAAATGGAAAATGGAACCAATTTGACGAATCCTATCTACAAAAAATTAAAAATGATTTGTTACATAATAGATTTTCCACTTGGAATACTATTAGCTCATTGAATCAAGATGAGATAGATTTTCTAAAGTTTCGAATAGATGTATTAGTAGGTAAATTGAGTGAGAATAATTCGTTAATTCCTTCTAAGGAATCGGGTTTTCACCGAGTAATTCTTGCTGGACCGGGTGGTGGTAAAACTACGCTTTTAAAGCGATTAACTATGGCTTATGCATTTCCAGAACGCAGGATAGACCCTGAAATTGACGATGATTTACCAGAACGTGAATTGCTGCCGATTTGGATACGTTGTCGAGATATTAAGGAAAAGGTTACACTTTCAATAAACGAAATTATACAAAGCATTCCGCTAATTGCAGAGTTTAACCCAGATCAACCTGAACTTACAGCGGCGTTCTGCGCAGAAGTATTTGAACGCATTGATAAAGGGGAAGCTCTTATATTGATTGACGGACTAGACGAAATTGCAGACACAGGCTTGCGTAAGAGTTTTGCAGAAAAGATTGCTCGTTTTGCACAATTCTATCCGAAAGCGAATATTATAGTTACAAGTAGAATAGCAGGTTTTAAATATGTTAGTGATGGGAAACTCGGAGACTTTCCACAAGCACAGATTTCTGAACTGAAAGATAGTGATATTAGGCTTCTATGCCGCAGATGGCATAAAATAATTTATGCAGACAGAGAAGAGATTATTTCTCAAGCAGATGAACTATCAGAAAGCATATTGAGTCATGAAAAAATTCGCGCTTTAGCAGGTTCGCCACTATTACTTACCACACTTTTATTGGTACAACGTCGTGTTGGACGCTTGCCTACTAAACGCATTGCACTTTATGAAGAATCTGTCAAAGTGCTTCTGGAAACTTGGAATCAAGAAGCGTATGAACGGATTGATTTAGGAACAGCTATGTGTCAGTTATCATACATAGCTTTTGAGATGATGAAGATGGGAATTCAGACGATTGGGAGACAAGATCTTGAGAAATTATTAATATCTGTACGAAGTGAACAAAGCTGGCTTCCTGCTGGACTTGAAACACCAGGTACTTTTCTTGAGCGTGTCGAATTGCGTAGCAGTTTATTAGCAAAGCGCGGTTATAGGCAAACGGATATGGGGACTCAAGAAGAAGAATACGAGTTTCAGCATTTGACTTTTCAGGAGTACTTAGCCGCGTACGCAGCCGTTGAAGGTTACTATTCAGGTGTTATTGACGACCAGCAATCAAGTTATCTTGAAGTGTTGGATAGTTTCTATGTAGATACCAACAAAGAAGAAGTTATCTTACTCGCTGCCGCTTTGGCGAAACGAAAGGATGTTACCCGCATGGTCACAACTATTATTAACAAAATAAACGGTCTTGATAAGAAAAAAGATATCGCAGATGAAATCAAAGGATTGCGGAACTTGCTTTTAAAAATTGTGCTTGATGAAGTTCAATTGGTTGAAGAAACCAGAAAACAGATATTTAATGCCGTAACGAGCGGAACAATGTGGTTTGGACAAATTCCAATTATTAGAGATATGTTGAAATCCAATTTTGGGGAAGAGTTTAGGCTATTTCTTGAAAATGAAGGATGGACAAATCTCATTTCTGCGCTTATTTTTCAAACATCTGAAGATGATCCAATTGAAAAATGTATTAACTTAATTATTGCAAGTGATTGTGGTTCTGACAATAGAAAAGATGCATTGAATATATTTGATAACTTGCTTTGGCTTATGGATAGATACGATATTCAAAATCGTTTGAAGAAAGATGGTTTTTTAGATAATATTCAATTGTTGCTGATTGATATCTTTATGAATTCAAACAATAAAAAAGAAGCGGAATATTCGGCAAGATGTCTGTGGCGTATTTTATGGTCTGGATGTGATATTTCTCTTCCAGAAGGACTTGTATCAAGACTGATACACCTCAATTATGAAGCAAAGGAGGTAAATACGTCAATTCGTCTAATTGAGGAGTTACTTTCTGACCCAGAAAAAGCGCAGAGACAGCTTTGTTTCGACTGTCCGCAAGAGATAAAAACATTTTTATTAGACAGTTTATCGAATGTAGATTATTCAGATAAGAGAGGTACATATTGGGCTGCAATCCTAGTTGGCGCATGGAGTTGGGAAGAGGCAGAAGCGGTACTGGATAAAACATTTGAGGAAGAAGATAAAAATGCACGAGACAAACTGAAAGAAAAACTGCATAAACTAAGAACAATAGTTGAAAGCCAGATTGAAGTTTAAGACCAAACAAAAGAGACCTGCAGGCAACGAGCGGTTTAGCACAATGGCGGGTGTGCCTCGATAGTGCTACGAAACAGAAAGTTAAGTGACTCGTGGTAAGTGTGTGTAGCCCGCCACTGCGCCAAGCCGCCATCACGTTAGGCGGCATTTGGACAACGCAGTGGAAAAATCAAAAGGAAAATATTGAATTAGAGGAAGAAAGATAATTATTAACATAAAACTCAATCAAAACTCAAATGAAAAAATCATTTTATTTATTGACAATTTCAGCACTTTTGATAGCAATTTTTACAAACTGTAAGAAAGATGTAGCTGTCGTTGGGGTGAAATTAAATAACTTTTATTTAACACTTGAGGTTGGAGAAACAAAAACGCTTATTGCGACAGTATTGCCGGAAGATGCTACTAACAAACTTGTAACTTGGATTAGTAATGATACTACAGTGGCTATAGTCACATCTAATGGAAAAGTAACGGCGCGTTCAGATGGCGAAACTACAATTGTTGTTAAAACTATTGAGGGAAATTATACTGCGGAATGTGCTGTTACTATCATTACTGCAAATCAGGAAGAGAAAGGTGTAATCATTAATGGAATAAAATGGGCAACACGTAATGTACGCACTCCGGGAAAATTTACTGCGCATCCCCACGACCCAGGTATGTTTTACCAATGGAATCGTAAAGTTGGCTGGAGCAGTACTGATCCTTTGGTGAATAGTGACGGCGGTACTACATGGGATGACTCTTTCCCTCCCGGCTACGCTTGGGCACGGGAAAATGACCCTTGCCCTGACGGATGGCGTGTACCTACTCGAGTAGAACTTGCTTCGCTTGGGAATGGGGTATGGACATATACTCCTACTGCTGGCCGTTCTTTTGGTAGTGAAGATAATAGCATCTTTCTACCGGCTGCCGGTGCTCGCAACAACAATACAGGCGAGCACTACTCTGTGTATAAAAGCGGGCTTTATTGGAGCAGTATAATGAATCCGATGTACGGTGAGTACTGTTTTTACTTGTCCTTTTTCGACACGAATGTTAATACCCACTTCAGCATCAACCCTGCCTATGGCTTTTCGGTACGTTGTGTAGCAGAAGACTAATTCGACTTATTAATCATGAAAATCACACCTAATAAAAATGAAAATAACAAAACCCGATATGAAAAAAAACTTTTATTTATTGACAATTTCAGTGCTTTTGATAGCCATTTTTACAAACTGTAAGAAAGATGTAGATGTTATCGACCCAGAAGGAAAATGGATAATGATTAACGGTATAAAATGGGCAACGTGTAACTTAGCCACCCATGGACAATTTGTAGAGAAACCTGAAGACTATGGCGCACTTTTCCAATGGGGACGTATAGGTGATGGGCACGAACAACGTACTAGCCCCAATTACCCTACTAACGACGATAGTTCCGAAACTGGTGTTGTAAGTGGCTCTGGTTTAAATGCTAATGGGCAAGTAGTGAGTACACACGATGCCTACGGAAAATTTATAAAACAATCTGAGAGTCCTTACGATTGGTGCGCACCACAGAATAATGCTCTTTGGAATAGTGGAACGGCTAACACTCCCAAGAAAGCTGCCAATGACCCTTGCCCTGCTGGTTGGCGCGTCCCCACAGTAAAAGAATTGGCAAACTTGCAAAGCTCCTTTAGTTATTGTGATTATTTAAACAGCGTAGAAGGCTATTATTTTGGCAATAGCAATGAAAAACTCTTCCTGCCCATTGCTGGCTCCCGCTTCTATCACAGCGGCGGACTGGGTAGCATGTCAGGCAACTATTGGAGCAGTACAGTGACAGACTTCTCACCGAACTTCTTGCACTTGTGGGGAGATAGCGTGGACGTGTATAGAGCTCACCGTGCCTGTGGCTTTTCGGTGCGTTGCGTAGTAGAATAGCAATTCCGTTTATTCTTTGAAAGTGAATGGCTAAAAAATGAAAATAATGAAGACCGAAACGCCGCCTAACGAGCATATTGCCAAAATTGCTGCCTTACCACGCGGGATAAATATTTTGCTATTTTCGCGCCGTTGCTTGTGCTTGTAATATATTGCAAATCATTAACTTCTGCAATATGCCACCACGTTGTACGCAAGTGGGCGACATGTCGTGAAAAGGCGGACGATTTGAAATAGTTTTGAAGATGAAACGTTGTGATAATCAAAGTTGTAAATAATAAAAATGTTTAACTAATTAAAAAGGAGAAAATAGTATGGAATTAATGTGTGGTAATGGGATGTGGATAATCCCGATGATTGGATTTTGTATAATGATATGTTTTATCTGTGCAGTGATGTTTTTTGGTCGCAGGTGGTTTGGAGGCTCGTGCTTTGGACACCCGTTTTATCGGAATTGGGATTTCGATAAAGATACGAAGGGACACAATTATTCAAAATTCGCTTTGGAAATTTTGAATAAAAGATACGCAAGCGGCGAAATTACAAAAGAGGAATATGAGCAAATAAAGAGAGATATTTCTTGAGTTATTTCGTAATGCAACGAGCAATTGTAGTTGTTGCAATTCTTGCGGTTAGAAAGAATTTTATAATTGTCAAGACGAAAATTACAGAAAAATGCCTGCGTACAATGAGCGGTTTCACGCAAGCGGGGGTGTATGTCCGCAGACAGTTTTGTGCGTATTTGCAAGTGTGTCGCCCGCCCGAACAAAACAATAAAATCTGCACATGCAGACAGACTAAGACAAGAGAAAGACAAAGCACTTAAACACAGCAGGTAAAACAAATTTTTCTTTCTTTTTTGACTTTTGGAAAAGACAAAAAAAGGGCGCTTTGAGACAAAGTTTCTAACCTAAATCGTACCCCATAAACAGAGAGTACAAAAAAGGCAAAAAAACGTCTAAATTTGGCTGCTAACTGTCTAATATTGTCTATGTTGCATAGAACTCATTTTAAATAAATAAAATAATTTTGTAACTTAAAAAATGAGTCTATGAGAAGTACATTCAAAATCCTCTTTTTCCTGAAAAGAGACAAGCAAAAAGCCAACGGAACCATTCCACTATTCTGTCGGATTACCGTTGATGGTCAGGAAACACGTTTCTCAATGAAATGTGATGTGAGTCCCAAAGTTTGGGATGTAAACACAAGCAAGGCCACCGGACGAACTACGGAGGCTGCCCAAATCAACTCCCTTATTGATACGACAAAGGGTGCGATATACAAAATATATCGTGAAATGCAGGAACGTGATAATTACGTTACCGCAGAAAAAATCAAAAATCTTTTTTTGGGTATTGAACAGAAGCAGCAAACTTTATTAGAATTGTTTGATAACCACAATAGAGAAAGAAAAAAACACTTGGGAGTAACTATTAACAGGTCAAGTTACGCCATGTACTGCCTCACGCGGAAGTATATAGCTGACTTTCTTGTTTATCAATACAATATGAACGATATTTCTATCAAAGAAGTAAATAAACAGTTTATTGGAAATTTTGAAAGTTACCTGCTTACGGAGTACAGTTTTTCCAAAAATTACCTTACAGGGTTACTGAAAAAACTCAGACACATCATTCAAGTGGCTTTGGATAACGAGTGGATATATAAAAATCCGTTCAGTGAATATAAACTGCAATGGCAAAAAACGGACAGAGGCTATTTAACGCAGTCGGAAATTGAAACGCTTATTAATGCACAATTTGATGACAAGGGAATGGAAACTGCGTGTGATATTTTTATTTTTTGTTGTTTTACAGGGTTAGCATATATAGATGTAAAAAATCTTTCACACGATAATATCCAATCAGCTTTTAACGGAAATTTGTGGATAAGAGGAAAACGCATAAAATGCAATACAGATTACTCCATCCCATTAATGAATATTACAAAAACAATTTTAGAAAAGTATAAGGGAAAAACCTCAGGCGATCTTCTCTTACCGGTTAAATGTGTGCAATGGTATAATATTCTGCTGGAAAGAATTGGTAAGCAATGCGGCATTAATAAGAAAATTACGTCTCACCTTGCCCGCCATACTTTTGCAACCTTGACTTTGAGTAAAGGCGTATCCATAGAGAGTGTTAGCAAGATGCTGGGACATACTAAAATAAGCACAACACAAATCTATGCCCGAATTACCGATGATAAAATAAGTAATGATATGGAAGCCTTTGCCGGCAAATTATCAGGTATCGAAACAAAATATTCAAAAACATCATAAAAAGGAATTAGCATGGAAAGAGGTTACATAAAAATCAACAGTGCTGAAGGAAAAGTTCCTTCGATAGAAGCACAACTAATAGATGGAAATTTATGGGTAACTACCAATGAACTCGCACGCCTTTTCGGTGTGTATGTTCGGAAAATTGACGCGGAATTATGCCGTATTTTTAAAAATCAACTGCTTTTTGAGCAGGATTGCAGTTTGTGCCACCGGTATATTGATAAAGGTATTGAAAAACAGACGATGTATTACAATTTGGAAGTTTTAATCTTTATCAGTTATCGTGTTAATTCATTTCAAACCAATATTTTTCGTCAATTCGTGAATTCTGCATTGCGTAAACAGTTGCAAAAGAAAAAAGCACCGGAAAGAAAAGTTTTCTGGATATATTTGCCTATGCAAAATTCATATTGCTTGAATTAAACGATTGATTTTAAATTGCATAATCATTCCACAAAGTCTTTATGCTACTTCATATGGTCGCATCGGTCGTTTTGTTTCAGAGGGCAAAGATGTTTACGGGCTATTAACGGACAGTCAAGGTCATGCAAGTTTTACAAAAAATCTCCACACCTGCGGGTAGTATTTTTTGCAAAAACCTTGACAGTCCTAAGCCCTACACCGCCGTTGCCCTCTGAAACAAAACGACCGACGCGACGAAGATGCATGAGTAAAAAAAATGTCATGATATTGCGAAACAATGGAACAAAACTCCCTCTGCTCCGAATCTGCATAAGTAGTTTGTTATTCCTTTTCTGAAGTAATTACATACGTCAATACTTCAATACGTCAGCAAGTCAGTACCGTCAGCATTAATGGGATTGTTTAGGGCATCTCAATGGTTTTTTTTAGCAATTCCGTATAAAGCGAAATTGGTTTGCGCCGGCAAACGGCAAGTTGTATTTTGAGTACCTCAAAATATTTTCAGTACCTGAAAATACTTGCGCTTGCAGCGGGCTGAAAATGCTTCCGAAGTCAGCATTTTTCTTGATAAGTGTAATGTAAATTTTAACGATATGAAAACAAAAACGAATCTGTCTTAATCATATTTTTGTAGGCAAAAAACGTGACGCAAACAATCCAACAGAAGGGTGAGTACGGGTAGGTTTTAATCTCTTTGATTCATACTCTTCAGCTTTTATCACATTACCATCACATTAAATAGTATTGATTTTTAGATTGTTAATTTTTAAAAATAGCCCTACAATCACATTGCCATCACATTAAATTAGCCCCAAAATGGCAAATACTTTGAGTAGCGTTTCGCTTTATTTTCAGGGTCTTCTTCTCTAATAACTCCTGCTTGTATTGCTTCTTTGATTATTCGTGATATAGTGGAATAATTTTTTTCCTCTACTTCAAATCGTTCTCGCAACGTTTGGTTTGTCATTTTTTCATTGAGCATATATTGCAAGCAACAATGCTGATAGCAAGCATTTACCTTATCAATCTTACTCAGTTCGGAAAGTTTTTGATATGAATAAATTGTTACAGTAGTTCTCATGTCATCTACCAAAATATCTATGGGAGGTAGATGATATGCTTCGTTATTAGCAATAACTTTATCCATACCACTCCCTTTTTCTTCACAAAAGTTCGCCCTTCGCATTATGTCTGCCATTTTTTCATTGCGAGAAACATACTCATCAATAAAGCGTTCGGGAACAATCAAAGGCTGTCCGGGATTTGAAATCGCCACTCTATCGGCAAAAATCTCTACCATTGGAAACCCTTTTTTCTCAAAATCTTGATGGATAATCATATTCGCGACAAGTTCACGGATAGATATTTCAGGGTAGGCACGCTGGTCTATTCTTCTCGACCTTCCAATAATTTCCATTGCCGGAAGCTGTCCATATATCCAGTCCATCATATTATCGAAACCCACGCAATATCCTTTGGCAAAAGTTTTCTCGCGTTCCGTTTCAATTTTACCTTTTCCTTTGTAAACAATCACCCGCACCGATTTTCGAGACAAATTTTCAAAATCGTTCAAATCTTTCGCAAAAAGGATTGCTCCTAATTTGGTAATAGCATAATCTTTTGTTTGTTTAACAATTAGTTGTTCACTCAAAAACTTGCTAATCACCCCCTCTTGATTGCTTGGATATGGAATTTTCAACAACTCAAAATAAGTTTCAGTGCTTAGCAATCGAACAATATCTGAGGCAGAAAGTCCTGATTTTACAATGTCATTTTCTAATTGGTAGTCTCCGGCATTCCAAATTTTACGTTCCTTTTCTTCAAAATCTACCAATTTTCGGGTGGTGGTTCCAACTCTGATATACGCTTGGTGCAAGAAAGTTACCGGACGATTTTGAGTTGCCGGAATAATAAATAGTGAAATATGCTTATTTGTTTCATAATCAAATTCAAAAATAGCAAAGTTAATACGCGGATTGAGGCGAGTTGCAAGCCAAGATTCCAATTCTTCGTTTCCTTTTTTATGGGTTTTTGCTTTAAAAGTTGTTCCAACGATTTTGTGTGTATTATCTTCAACGCCAAATACTAAATAAGCATTTGTTTGATTGTGAATACAAGCTGCATTCGACAACGCAGATATATTCTCGCCTATTTCTTCTGCAGAATGAAAATTGCGCTTAAATTCTAAACACTCATTCTCTGTTGGTGATTTTACCAACTCGTCAAGCAATTCTTTTAGGTTTTGTTCTGTCATAATTTGTATTTTTATAATATTCTTAAAAAGCAAAGATAAGATTTTACATCGTTTTACAATCCATAATCAATTCGTTTATTTACACTACTTTAAAACTCTACAAATTTCTGCCAATAAAACATCCAAATCTGTTTTGAAATTTATTTGTGTTTCATTCGGCAAAATCTCTTTGTTACGAATCTGTACATGAATAGTCGAATTTGCAATATTTCTTAGAGATTTATCTAAATGATTCATTGATTTTTGAAAACTTTGGTTACCATATCCACCACATACTGCTCCAAAATTTTCTTTCTCAAAAATAGGTGGTACATGGTCTATAATTGCGCGAAGCAATAAGGGTATTGTTAAGTATGACTGTTTGTTGTAAGCTCTGTTCAATTCTACGCAAAATCGAATTAATTTAGTTAAATCAAATTTGGTTGTTGATATATTTATCAATTCTTGAATCCTATTAATATCAACATATTCAATGTATTCTTTTTCACTTCTTTCAATTATAGTCAGCACTCCACAAACATGTCCCAAATAATGATCTTTATTGCTTCTTTTAAATCTTTTAACGGCTTCTACAAATTCTTCATTGTATAAAGGATATTTTTCTTTTGTTAGTATATTTAATTCATCAAACTTTGCATACAAATCCTTCAAATCCATTATTTTAGTTGGGCTATATAATACTTGAATAAGTTCGTCGCACTCATTTATTAGCTTTAGGATTTTTGTTTCCATAGGTATTTCATTATTAATTATTTAACTCTTCCAAAAAATTCACAAAAACAAACGGATTCCTAAACTTCATATTTTCGTTATCCCACTTGTTTTGCAAATACTCAAAACCGGCATTGGCGTAACCTTCCATTTGTCGAATAAATTCTGTAATAAAGGTATTAATGGCTTCTTCTCCTGCGTTTTCTAATTCAATCCACTTAAAGCCAAAGTCTTCAGATTTATTAAGTAGCAACATAACAATATAATCACGAATGGCAATGGGACTCCACTGCGAAAAAACGAAAAAATCGCTTGTTTTCTCGTTTGCCTTAATAAAATTTTGTTTGCCTAATTTATATCCAATTATGAAAGCATACATATAAGTTTGGTAATATGCTCCAAAAGATGAAAAATCACCCTTGCCGCTCGCATCGCCTTTTTTGGAAATACTCTCAATTAAAGCGCGGTACTGTTCTTTATATCTTGGTCGTTTTTGACCGATTAAATCTCGTAATTGCTGACTATTCATGATATTAACTTTTATAACATTGATTTTTTGTAACTAAATTTGTTGTATCTGCTTTTTTCTCAATCACATTCACATAGAAGGTGCCGGGGATCTCTCCATTTTCCATTTTCTTCAAAATTTTATTACCTAACTCATTTAGATAGTTTTCGGAAAGTGGATCGTATAATTCTTTGATAAAAATAATGCTTTGTGTAAATACGTTTGGCGCAATTTTGAAGAAATTGTTGATGAAATTATCGCCAAATTCTGAGAATGGCGCATCTGAAATAAAAGGATAATCAAACTGTTTGTTCCCGATTTTTGAAGAAATAATAGCCATAATGATAGATAACTGTTTCATCCGTTGAAATCCGGTTCCAAGTCCGGTAAGCTCTCCATCATTGATATTTTTGATAGAAACTTGTACTGTGCCGTCTGCTTGTTTGGAAAAATTAAGTTTTCCACCTGCGGCTAAATTACCTTGCGTAAGTTCACTGTATTTTCTGTTGGCATTTATTTCTAATGATTTTATTATTTCATCAAAAATTCTTTCTTTTGAATTTAAAAACATTGATTCAACACAACTTATTACATCTTTGAAATTGCGGTAATTATCTATTTCGTCGTTTTTGTTAACACTTTTTATTTCATTATCTATTTGGCTCAATCTCTCTTTCAAATCTTTGATTGATTTTTCCGCTTTCTTTATTTCTTCTTCTTTCTTTTCTATTGTTTTTTCTGCTAAAGAGTAATCAGAAATATTTTGCCTATCGGTTTGTTCTCCACTACCTTCACTCCCACCGGCATTAAAAAATTCATGTTTAGCGGTTTCTTTATTCTCTTCCTTTAGATTTATTATTTCTTCTAAATTATCAATCTCATCTCGGTAATTTTGAACTGATTGTAAAGTTTTTGGAATACTTAGAGAGAATCCACCAACAGTTGTTTGTAATCCGCCATAAAATGAAGAAAAATCGTTTTTATTTACATTTTCTTTATTGATGGGACGTTCCATTACCATTTTTATATGCTGCCAATACTCAGACTCTTTAAGTGCCTGTCGTCCACACACCTCACATTTTTCCGTTCGTAACATTCTTTGTAAGGAAGGAATATCGGGTGAGCCTTCGGGTAATTTTATTGGGTTGTCCGTTGCTTTTTGAGTAGCAATTTCACTTGTTAAATTTTGCCTTTTTTGGTCAAACAATGAAATTTGGTCATCTAAGCCCATAAGTATCCATGGCGAATTTTCCGAAAACAACATTGTTGTGATACTTCTCTCTAAAGTATTTTTCTTTTCTTTATGTTGATCTATCTCTGTTTGCAGTGTTTTTTGTACACTTCTATATTTTTCTCTGTTTTGGGAGTTTAATAAGATAGCTTCCAGAGTTTCTCTCTTCTTTTTTGCTTCGGTAAGTTCTGTTTTAAAAATTTCAATTTGTAAAGCGGTACTTTCAATGCGTTTTTCAAGAGTTTCACTTTCTTGAATAAGAGAAGTAACTTTCTGACTGGTAGAATTAATCTCCCTTTCTTTATCGTAATACAGTTTTTTTACTTTTTGAGTGCAATCTTTACTTATATCGCACATTTCAATTAAGTTTTTGATGCCGGCTAACGCTTCAATAGTAGAAGAAAGTCCACTATGCGAAGATAGATCTACTAACCTTTCCATTGATTCCCCTTGCAGTAAAGCGTATGTCAATAATTCAACCGGTATTATTTTCTTAATTATGTTATCTTTCTCATTTTCATCGTTAACAGGAATATCTCTGTTGTCAATTGTTTTCAGAACTTCCAACTTTTCATTTGTTTCCCAATTATTATTCTTTTTCCGAAACGTTACAATTTTTGAAACAGAGTATTTGTCTTTGTTATCAACAAAAGTAATATTTACCCCCATATCAAAATTCGATTCTTCATTGATTGCTTTCCCTGATGCCATTTTTTGAAAATATGCTGAATCCATTGAATTACCACCAATCATTCTTTTCAAATCCGAATCATAAACTTCTTTTTCTAAAATCCAAAGAATGCCATTGTAAAATTTAGATTTACCCATGTTGTTGTCGGCGTTCACAATATTAATACCTTCTTTGAAATGGTATATATTTTGGTCAAAACTACCGTAATAGTTATAGAAGTTTTGAAAACTAACTGATTTAATTATCGTTGCCATATTTATAATTGCATTATTTGTTTTTGAATATTTTGAAAAATTGCGTCTTTACTTCTATGGTTGTCCTGTCCACTTATTATTGCTTTAATAATTTCAATAACAGGATATTCTGACTTAACATTAAAATCTTCTTTATCCAAGTTTTCTTTGCTAATCTTAAAAATTTCCTGCAATTCCGGAGATTTTAATACTTCTTGAAAAATTTCCTTTGATGTCATTTCTGTATTTATTGATTTATACTTAAAATTAATTCTGATAATACTAACTCATAAAATCTTGCGACTTCGTCTAATGATTGTAAGGCGCCTGTGTAATTGTTAGTTGCCAAATTTGCAAAATAAGCAACACGCATTAATTCACCTTTCACTAAATTGCGTTCCATTTGCCAAAAATCTCTTGAGTAATATTGAGATTGAAAGTCCGGGACTACTACCATATCGTAAATATGTGCAAATGTTTTATCGGGATGCCTGCGTAACAAACGACCTCGTCTTTGAATAAATTGCCTTGGGTTCCCGGTGCTTGAGGCAAAAATACCGTACTCAGCTCTTGGAACATCAACACCTTCATCCAAACATTTCATTGCAAACAAAACATTGATTTGACCCTTTTCAAAACCTTGTAAAATTGCTTTTCTTTCAGTTTTATTGTTTTTACCGGTGTAGGTATTACAAGTTATAGTAGGAAAAATTTCTTTTGTTGTGTCAAGCATTTTTTTGATAATATTTTCTTCAAATAACTCATATTCAGAATCATTATCAGTTTTTAAACTTAATAAAGCGTCGTCAGAATCAAACATTTTTTTTCCTTCGGGGACATACACAAAACAATATTTCAACTTTTCTTTTCCTATTCCGGTAATTATCTCTTTAAAAACTCTTATTTTATCATCTGCCTTATGCAAAATTCTTTTACGCAACATCAAGAGTTTTTTTGCTTTTTGGCTGTCTTTATATTCTCCAGTTGAATTGTCGAATAAACGCATAAGTTGCTCTGTGATTGCGGCATATTCTTGCATTTCATCATCATTCAAATAAACCATTTTGGGATAATAGCAATACTTCATTAAACGCTCTTCCTCAATTGCCCTACTCATTGGAAAATTATAAGTATAAGGTGGGTTATCATTAAAGAAACTTTCTAATTCTGCTGTTCCTTCCTCATCGTAGATTCTGCTGGGTGTTGCAGATAACGCAATTCGTTTTTTGATATGTAATGTTCGGAAAATTCTACGAACTAACTCCGAGCCAATATTATGGGCTTCGTCAGCAATCACAATCATATTTTCCGGCAAATCCGGTAAGATTTGCTGAAAATCAGCATTAGTGAAAGATTGGTATGTTGAAACAATAACAAAGTTTGCTTTCTTACCTCTACTCACCTTATCTGCTAATTTTACAATTTGTTGTCGCCACTGGGAATTTTCAGAATATACGGTAATTACATTTTTAAAATCAAACTCTTTAATTTCCTCAATCCATTGTTCAACTAAAGCTATGGTTGGTACTAAAATCAAAAGTTGGTAAATGCCATCGCTATTGTATTCATTTAGTGCACAATTCAATGAAGTAATGGTTTTACCTGTTCCTGTTGCCATTGCAAAAATTCCTTGCTTATTGTTTTTTACCCATGCTTCATAAGCCTGAATCTGATATGATCTTGCACCGGTTGGGTATTTATCCGGAAAGTGTGGCTCTCTAATTACTATTTGAATTTGCCCAATTTCAATTTCGCCGATTGCTATTTTAGATAATTCTCTGATAATATCTTTTTCTTGCTGCAATAATTCATCGGTATCCACTTGAGGATAGGTTTGAACTATCTCTTGACAAAATTTGTCAGCAGGAAACACTAAGACATTGTTATTTTCGCCTGACCAAATTTCCAAAAAATCCCGTTCGCTTATTTCTACTCTTGCTTGGTTATCATCGCTTCTCCATGAGCATGTACATTCAATTGTTTCAATGTTTTTGAGTAAAGCCGCTGCCGTTAAATTCATTGAGCCTGTAAAAGCCACTTTGTCATTATTCCTATCAGTAAAAATGCCAAACTTTTCGTGTGCTACTCCGCCATCTTTAGGAACTACTATTTTTATTTCAATTCTTTTATTTTGAATTAAATACGATAAACATTTAAAAAAATGTTCATCTCTTTTTGATAATGTTGTTTTCAGCGAACAGAAAGATTGTAAAATATATTCTTCAAAATCAACCACTTGATTGTTCTGTAAAAGAATATAATCATCTTCGGTAAGATGTTGATTTATGTACAACCGCATATTTCCACCGTTGCAGATAAAGCGTGCAAAACCAACCGAAAGCACATTAAAACTGGCACTACTAAAATAGCCTAAGCCCAAATCAAGTTTAATGCTATTTGAAAGTGCCAATTCGCAAAAGTTAATCGGGATATCTATTCTTCCAGTGGAATATCTATATTTGAAATCTATATCTTTTAACATTTCATATCAATTTAGCCAGTTCAATAAATTTTATTCTTTGATCATCACTTAGATTATCGTTTTGAAAATCTTCCTTAATCTTTCTTAGCCATGCGTAAAGAGACCTTTCTTCTCCTGTTGCAAATGGAGTACGTCTATTTTCGAGCAAGAAAATTTTTAATTTATTGAAATTTAGTTCCCACTCATGAATTTTTCTATCAACTATTAAATGTTCATATTGAATTAATACCCTCTTTACTTCTGCTTGCTGTGAATCGTTTAATTGATTAACTCCTCTAGTAACTCTATTCCACCATGCACAAAGAGATTTTTCAGCTTTATCATTTGTAGAATAATAAGGAAAATGATCGTTATCAATAATAAATTGCTCAAAATCATTTAATCTTTCTTCAAAAGATTTCGGTTTACTTACTGTATCAATCTTACTGTATTCTTGCGGATAATCTTTGCTTGATAATCCAAAAAGATTGTTTTCAAAAAAAGAAAAACGTTTTTTGGAATCGCTATACATAGTTGTTCTAATGCTTGAAACATTTGTTTCAGGGAAATGTTGTATAACATAATCAAAAATATCTTGTGCTTTTTGCGGAGTATTCTTTTCATCCAAAAAATCTACAATGGCATCCCGAATTGTGCCTGTTTTAATGTGTTCCCATTCTTTAAGTGTATATTCGCTGTTTCGTTTTCTGTGTGTAATAGCTTCATTTTTTAACAAAAAAGGTCGAAGTTGCGCAGCTTCTGTGTACTTATGATTTGGGTGGATTTTCTTAAACTCAACAAAAATTTCATTTAAAAGCATCGGTTTCTCATTCTGTAAAAGGATTTTATAGACTACATCAGATGGATTACATTTTTTGCTTGCAGGTATTTTATAGTTTCCATCCAATTCAGGGTATAAACCAAATTCAAATAACAATATTTCTTTAATAACCTCCGCAATCATTTCATTTTTAGTATAATCAAAATTTATCCAACAAGTAGAATTTAAGATATGGCTTTCAATATCTAAAAAGTATTCGGTATCGTTATTGTTCAATAAACTACTAAAATCTTCTCGCATTTTTTCAAAATCAAAGATGACAGTAAGCTCTTTATTTATAAGAAATATATTTACCCACGTCTTCTTTCTATAAATATTTTCCCAAACACTGAATCCACCAAAAAGAACAAAATTATTTGGGAATATATATGCAATGATTTGTAAGACAAATTCAATAGAAAAGTTACATTTTTCTTTTTTTAAGAGGCTATGAATTTCCGAAGATTTTTGATTTATTACCTTGAAATCTTTTAAGTCAGATAATAAATATTTGAAATCATCTTTACTAATTTTCTCGAAAATCTCTGATATTTTTAAAAAATTTAATCTTTTTCCTTTAATTAATGGTAATTCATTATCAAAACTGAATACTTCTTCAAAAAAATCATTACGAATTTTTCTAATGGTTTCGCGATTTTTTGAATATTGTGATGCTAATTGTTCTAATGAAAGTATCTGTGTATCATTAAAGAACTTAAAGGAATTTAGTAAAATGTCTGTTCTGAAGTTTTTACTATCAGTAATCCATTGCTCTAAAATCCAAAATATTGGTAAATGCCCTTGCTTTTCAAAAAAATCAATAGCAAAACTTTGCAAATTAGAAATGCCATAAATTTTTATTTTTTCTCTTATTTGAGTTTCTGAAAAAAAGATTGTATTTGCTAAAGAAAATAAAACTATTCTTTCTTGTTCAGTTAACTCTTCAATGATATTAAGTACTTCCTCGCACCTAAAATATTTTCTTTGAGGGGCATAATTTTTATTAACTTTTACATTAATCATAGAAAGCGTATCTACACACAAATTCTCTAATTCAAGGTAAGTTCTCCTTCCTGCACCCTTCAAATTTTTAAAATATAATATTCCGTAATTTTCATAGCAGGTAATTATGTCAAATAGTGAGTTCAAATCTGCATACTGGCAACAATTTCTTGTACGAATGGAAATCTGAAATGAATCAATCAGGTCATCAAGAGAAATGTTTCTTAAATCATCTTTCAACATTTTTCTTTTTGCTTGAAGAATGTTATCATTTTCTTGTAATTCAAGGGTTGTAAACAATTCTCTTATCTTAATCAACTCATTCCTTTGTTTTAAATTCTGTGGTTGTTCTTCACTATTTATATTAGAATCAACACTTTCATCTAAATTAGATTTATTAATTTTGGAATTATTATTTTCACATAACTCAATAATACTAGCATTTGAATCAAGATTGGAACAAAAATTATCCAGTTCAATACAAATATTACGACCGGAATAAATGATATCTCTTTTTAAAAAATTCCCTTTTTTTTCATAATACGATATGATTTTAAAAAGATTATCTAAACCTTTTGTTACACAATAATTTGCAGCACGTTCCGATAATAAATTTTTATCTCGTAATTGATTTATTTTAATTTTTTTCAATTTATTCTTTTGAAGAAATTGAGCCTGTTTTACGATATTATTATTATTTATCTCAACATTCTCAGAAGCATTTGTACTATTAATATTTGGCAAATAATTCTTATACTTAATAAGGATATTATCAAATTGATTTTCAAATTTATTGTATTTAAAAGCATTTGTAATCATTTCGTCCAAGTCATTTTGCTCCTTTTGTAAATCTTGTTTTGAAGGCCTAAAGTTATTAATAGTTAATTGTACGGCATACTTCTTACATAATTCTTGTAATTCAAGACAAGTTTGGGTCCCTGCTTTTTTAAATTCATAAAACAATCTGCCTTTTTCGTATGAATCAAAAATGTCAAATAAGGAATTAATATTAGAATTATTACAAAATTTTCTTGCCCGAACAGAAATCTCATTTTTGTTCAGCAAGTCATCAACTGTAATACTCTTTAATTCTTCTCTTAACATATCTCCTTCAAGCCATATTGTATTTTGTCAAATAAGTAATCGTAACCCACTAAATTGGGATTATCAATTACATCTTGATAAATGAGCCGTAACCCGTGGTCAAGGTGCATTTTAAAATATCGAGGCAAGTCTTTATCATTGCTATTTATTTGATAATAAGTACAAATCATTGCTTCATATATAGAGTAATAGTTGCCGAAAAGAACGCTTTTACTATATTCTTTTCCTCCAGAATCTTTTACCTCTGTTGGCTTAAATTTCATACCCGACTGTAAAGAATAACCAATGGCAATTCGAGCAATAATATTTTCCGCACCTAAATTAAATTTCCGGGTTAATTCAAGCACAATTTCGCGGTTCTCGCTGCTTGTTCTGATGTGTGAAAATACCATATTTACTCCTTCATTAAATAGTTAATATCAATCTGTTGAATCTGAGAGTACGACTTTTCGTTTTTCAGCAGGTATGTTGCGTTTACAAAAGGCTTCATAATTTCTAATTCGCATTCCGTCAGCTCTTTGTGTAATAATGGAAACAAAACAACTTGCTTTGAAACTGTCGGGTAAAACTCAGTAATGATTTTATTTGCATGACTTTTGTCGAATTTTTGCAAAGGACTGTCAATAAATACGGGAAACTGTATGCCCGATTCTTCAACAAGCGCTTTTAATAACGAAGTTGCATATAGTTGTTGCTCGCCTTTTGATAGCATTTCTGTTTTAATCTCATTTCCATCGGTGGAATATAAGTTAATATCAATAATATCATCTGCAATTACGACATCAACCTTTCCGATAAAATCCGTTTTATGCATTAGTGAATTAAGTGTGGCTTTGATTCTTCTTTCGAGCGAGTTTTTTTTCTCATTTTTGAGCGAAACAAGAAACGTATTAAGTTCTGCTATCAATTGCTCAGCAACTTGGTCTTTTTTAGAATCGCTATCATCAAGGCTTACTTTTTTGCTTAATTCAGAAATTTGGCGACCAATAACTGCTAAATCCTTATTTATTGCGCCGCGTTCTTCATGCAATTTTCTAATTTTCATTTCGGAATCTGCAATTTTTCGCTCACATTCATTTTTTTGTTTCCGGATGTTTTTAATTACAGAATCATCTTCTTTACTGTGCATATTAGAAATAGATCGGGCTGTGCGTTCCATTACCTGCTTGTTTTTGCGATAATCATCCGCAAGATGTATAAATTCCACACGATAGGTAGTTGTTATATTGGAATACACAGACAAAAATTCGTCAAAATCTTCTTTGTTAATGTTTAGTAAAGCATTTTCCGCCGTTGCTTGTGTCGAATAATTAGTAAGAATTTGATTTATAGAAAGTTTTAATTTTTCTTTATTTTTTTCCGTAAACGATATATTTTCAATGACTTCTAATAAATCAGAAGAAATATTTTGTAATAATTTATTTTGGTTTTGTATGTTATTTTGAGATTGCGAAATATTGAAATCTTGTATCAATTGTTCTTTTGTTAGATGTAGCAGTTTCCCCGAAATAGCAAAAGGGGCAAATTCCAAGAACAGTTTTAAACGCTGTTTGTATTCATCATCTTTTATGCGATTTTTTTCTAAAAGCTCTTCTTGCCGATTTAATTCTTCAAGTGTTGTAGCGTTACCCTCTCGTAATAATTGTATTTGCAATTTTTCATCTTCATTGCGAAGGGATACCAACCTCTCATTAAGTTCTTCGGTTTGCTGTTCTTGCGCTTTAATACTCTCTTGTAGGGATTTTTGCTTGGTAAGTAAACTGTTTAATTTGTTGCGGCTATCCACATCATCGGATTTGCGGCGGAAACGCAAACGCATGTTTTCAAGATTCCTCTTTAAGTCTTCATATTTTTTTACTCCTAAAACTTCGTTATATGCAGAACAAAGTTTGCGCTTTTCATCTAATGTGTTTGTATCGGCAAGTGAAACTATTTTTTCTGAATCGAAAAAGAAAAAGCGGGCAATGTCTTTATTCAGAATAAAGTCGTTGATAAAAACCTCGTGCCCGATTTCGGTAGTTAGTTCATTTTTTGCACCGTCAATTAATATTTCTACAGTTTCTTCTTCCCGGATAATATCATAAGTACGAGTAATTTTCAATGAACGACAAGGGATTGAAGGAATGAAAATATCAGTAAACTCCAACGAAACAGCATATTGAGAAAATTCTTTTATGTATTCTGTATCAAATGTATAACCGTTACGTTTTATGTGTGCTATGCTTTTTTGTGGAATATCGTTTGCGAGTTTAATTCTTTGAAATTCGTTTAAGTTGTTTGCTACTACAATATTATACTTTCCGTTGAACATTTCCTTGCGAAATGATTCGTCAACATCAACAATCAAACGACCATACAAACACCAAAGTAAAGAATGTAGAAAAGTAGTTTTCCCAAAACCATTTTGTCCTGAAATCAAAAAGAGATTTTTCTCATTATCGTTTGGAAATGAAATTGTATTTACACCTTTGTAAAGACGGTAGTTCTTGAGTTCTATGCTTTTTATCTTCATACCATCTCTTTAATAAAAGTTTCTAATCGAGTTTCAAGGTCAGTTTGAAGCCCGTATTTTTTCATCAGCAAAACTTTATTTTTTTGCAATGCAAGCAGTTCTTGAATCAGCGTATAATGTGCAGAATTGTTACAAGCCTTTTCAAGCATTAGGCGTTCCTGTAATCCTATATTATCATTCTGTAAATCATACCCATAAACTTTATTGTAAATATCATTTACAGTTGTTGAAAAATTTCCATCTCTGTACCACATCACTTGAATTGCAATGAGTTCTTGGCTCGTAATCAAATCAATACTTGAGCGATATTGTTGTGTATCTTTTTGTATTGTAAGCAATTCATGTAAAAGTTGTATGCGGTATTCCATTGTGTAGTTGCCTTGTTTGTGCCCTGTCTCATCAACGGCTAATTGTCCGTTTCGGCGGGTTTCGCTCCGGTTGTCTGAAATATTACGATTCTCAACTAATCTGTCACGAAAATCGAGTAAGGGCTGCATCCACTCAATACCATTTTTAATAAGGGCGTGCATTGATTTATCCTCTTTCACAACCGTACACACCCAACAGCCAAAACGACTTTGTCCGCAGGAACGGTGCGAATCGCTGGTAACTACAGTTGGGCATTCGTAATCATCAGCCGAAGCATCTAAATAGATTTTGAAAAGTATTTGATTATCAAAATCCCATGGCGACGGAATAGTGTTGATAATGTACCAAACTTCTTCCAACATCAATTCTTTGATTGGCGCATAAGTAAAGGTATTTGGATTTAGTGGGTGCTTTGAAAGCCGGTATCCTTTTATGTCGTGCTTTTTGATTGACTTTGCTCTTTGTTGGCTTTCTGCAAGTCGTGTGCCGATGAGAATAATTGCCTCGCCGTCTGCCGCTACTTGGTTTGTTATGAATGTTGAGGTTGGTTTTATTTTCATTTTTTCAGTACAAAAACGAAAAGCGTTATTCGGAACAGGATAGCCCTTTCCAATAACACAACTCCAAAACGTATCTTCAATAGGCGGCGTTGTTGTTACAACTGTAATTGGTAATAACTGCTCTTTTGCTGCTTTTTGAATTGTCTGCAAAACGGTAGTAACATATTCCTCAATAACCGGATTTTCTACCATCGTATCATTACATACCACATAAACCTGTCTTTTTAGAGCTCCGTTTTTTTCTTCGCGTATTTTTTGTAAAGCCAACCAAACTAATGTAAGCAACACCGTAGAATCTTTTCCACCACTAAAACCAATAATCCAAGGACGGTTGTAACGGTCGTCTTCCAGATATTGGTCTATCAGTTCTTCGAGTATTGATGATATTCTGTTGGGGAGGTGTTGCATTGGTTTTTTATTTTCAATGTTTTAATTCAGAATGTTTTATTTGTGGTTTTTGTTGCGAAGTTGCTTTATTTCTTCTTAAAGTCTATTGTTAGCGACATTAGCGATGCTACTGTTTGAAAATTTGCGGCAAAAATAGTATTTTAGACTTAACAGGGGAATGGAACATCTATTCTCGGTTTAGGAAATACCCCGTGTTGCGCCACAGATAACGTATTACAATTCAAGAAATTATTTTTTCGTTTTTTTTAAAAAAAGTTTATATTTTTGCACCGTGATTCTATGCAGACAAAGGCAAGACAAGAGTGGTCAAAACAGTTCTTTGAAATCGCCCCAAATCGTACCCCATAAGTCAAAACAGAAAGATAATCCGCTGTAATAAAGTGCTTTATTGAAACACCTTGACGTTCCGCCCGAACTTTTGTGAAACCCCGCCTGCGTGAAGCCGCCACCACATTAGGCGTCATTTGGAAAATGCAGTGACAAAATAGAAAAGAAATATATTGAATGTGAGACCAAAAGAAAATTTTAAATAATACTTAAACAAAAAACTTATGAAAAAAATCTTTTATTTATTGACAATTTCAGCACTATTGATGACAGGTTGTAAAAAAGATAATCCGTCAAAAAATGATTGGGTTGAAATCAAAGGGGTAAAGTGGGCAACCCGTAATTTAGCCGCCCATGGTAAATTTGTAGAAAAACCTGAGGATTATGGCGCACTATTCCAGTGGGGGCGCAAAGGCGACGGGCACGAACAGCGTACAAGTCCGAGTTACCCAACTAACAACGAAAGTGTGGAAAATGGCATGGTAAGTGGCTCACAAAATTTTGACACCCATGGACAAATCGTAAATGCGCACGATGCATACGGCAAGTTTATAAAACAAAGGAATGGGCCTGCCGATTGGCGTTCTCCACAAATAGATGCGCTTTGGAATAGCGGTAGCGAGGATGCTCCTGTGAAAACGATAAACGACCCTTGCCCTGCCGGTTGGCGGGTCCCTACAAGTACCGAATTTCAAAGTTTGTCTTTTTCGGAAAGTTCCTGGGGCACATTAAATGGTGTGAAGGGGCGTTTTTGGGGTAATGGAGAAGAAACTCTATTCCTCCCAGCAGCTGGACACCGCGCTTTTAGCAATGGCTCGCTCTACGAAGTGGGTACAGTCGGAAGCTACCGGGTTAGTACAATTAACGACCCATGGACGTACCCTTTGTGCTTTGATAGTTGTGGCACTTATTCCTACGCTGGTCTCAATCGCGCAGAAGGTTTTTCTATTCGTTGTATCGCAGAATAAAGATTTATCAATTTCTACTGAAAAACAATTACTTATACGCCAAGAATGTTAGGTCAGTTTCCCCGATAATTGGACTTATCTTCCGAAGGCTGCTACGTCACACAACGAGCATATTGCCAAAATTGCTGCCTTACCACGCGGGATAAATATTTTGCTATTTTCGCGCCGTTGCTTGTGCTTGTAATATATTGCAAATCATTAACTTCTGCAATATGCCACCACGTTAGCAGACAATGGCGGACAGTACCTGCTGAAACTTCAAAATAATTATTATAAAACCAGTATAAACAACAATTTATGGAAAGAAAGTTTTTAAAAATCACGACAATAATAGCTTTACTACTATGCTCTTGTATAGCATTTAATTCATGCGAAAAGGAAAGCCCCTATAACCCGGAACAAAAAATTAAGAAAATTTATAGTTGGAATGAATTACGACAGGAGTGGACTTGGGATGATGATAAATTAACAAGCATTTTTTATTATGATAAAAACTTTATTACTAATATAGAATCATATATTTATGATAAAAATAGATTACTAAAAAAAATTGAAGACAAGTATGGCTATTATCAAATATCATATAGTAACTCTCGCTATAAAAAGATTGAATATTTTGATAAAGAAAGCGTTCTTATGGGCATCTGGGATTTCTCATACCGAAATAATAAAGTTTATCAAATAAAATTCATGTACAGTAATGATTATTTGATAGATAAAATAACAAAAGGCGGATTTATATCCTCTCTAATTGCTAAGGAATTTATTTCGCTTATAGAGCATTCACCCAAAGGTGCCAAAGAAAGTTATGTTACATTTACCTATAAATATGAAGGTGATAACATTGCGCAGTTGAAATTAGAATTTGAAGGTACCGAGAATAGTGCAACGCTTGTCTATAAATCTTATGATATAATGCAAAACCCTTTTTATAGACAGATTGATTTAGATAACAGTATATATAATCCCCATTTATATACTCTTTTTCTTACTTCAAAAAATAATCCTTTGGAACTGGAATTGTATGAGAACGAATCGTTGTTCATAATACATTATTATTCGTATGTATATGATAATGAGCTTCCAATTGAAGTGGAAAATAGGTTTGATTGGGAAGGACATCAGAGTATTTCTAAAATTTCGTATGAATATTACAAGTGAAATCTATATTGCGGAGATTGACGGAGTTTGTAGAAAAATTGTAAAGCAATAGCAAATGGAAAGTGAAAAATATAAACTCGATAAGTCCAAAAACAGAAAAACAGTTAGAGAAAGAAGAAGTTAATTAATCAGCATATTATTTGCAAAAAAAGTATATTTTTGCGCCCCAAAAAATAAACCAAATTAATTTATTATGGCAACAAGAATCAGATTACAAAGACATGGTAAAAAAAATCAACCTTTTTACCACATTGTAATTGCGGATGGTCGTGCACCACGTGACGGACGTTTTATCGAGAAAATCGGCACCTACAACCCATTGACCCATCCTGCAACTATCAACATTAACT
>Ga0209737_10000091_pt1 | contig 79398 bp, 71 predicted proteins | sample TergutCu122P3_FD_187284 | JGI IMG/M metagenome (GOLD analysis project Ga0209737, IMG submission 187284) | Cubitermes ugandensis P3 segment gut microbial communities from Kakamega Forest, Kenya - Cu122 P3 (SPAdes) (version 2) | ecosystem: Host-associated > Arthropoda: Insects > Digestive system... | reverse complement strand
AAATAGCATTGCTTCGTGCAACAGTTGCATTTTCCACGACAACTCCAAAATCCGGGGATAAGTTTTTTATGGACATCCGCATTAATAGTGCAAGCCTCGGCAGTTTGAGCGGCCTGATTGAAGATTTACATGTTGAATTCGATTTGCCGAACAACCTCTCCGTTGTAATGGTTCCGCTACCGTTTGGTAGCGAATTTTCGGTTGATGTTAATGGGTCGCACGTTGAGATTAATTGGAATGACGCAGTACCGATCGGTGCACCTCAGCGACTTAGGTTTACCCTTGCTTGGAATGCCGGCGTGACTTTAGAGGGTATTGATACCTGGGCTGCCCCAACTATTTACGTTAATGCGCTCAACTGCATTGGTGCAATAGCATCAAATCAAAACAGTTACGATCCCGTGCCGGACGTATATCCGGTTAATGATGCGGCTATCAACTATGTGACTACCGAATATCAGGATGTGTATGCCGCACTTTTGCATATTGCAACAATTAAGCTGAAGAACGAACATACCTCGGGAGGCTTGAATCTGCATGATGGAATAGTTACGCTTGATCTTGATTCTGGGGCATACATCCCGACTATCAGATTGAACGGCGCAGTTCTTTCTTTTACGGAGCTGGAAAATACCCCAATTGCCGGACGGAAGACAATCATTATTAACATTCCGGATAGTGATTTGCAAGTTGATGCAAACTGGAACTACAATAACACTTTGCAACTTATTTATAATTATCCTCCGGATATTATAGATGATGGTATTCCGATAATATATAATATGAACATTACATATACGGCGGTGCGTGCAAACGGAGAGCCGATTAATGAAACCCATGTGATTCGCGAAGAGGTAAACTATAGGGTTGATGCCGGTCCGGCAATAAGCCTATTCAGTAAAATAGCGTCGGAAGAGTTCGTTCGGGTAATAGAAAATACGCTTAGTTATATAATTTCGTTTGATGCGTTTGCTGAAGTGCAAGATATAGAAATTACTGATGATCCTAGACTGAATGAACCGGATTTCTTCAACGCTTTCCGGTTTACCCGCGTAGAAGTTTCCGCATACGACCCGTTTGTTCATTGGTCTACGATAACCCGTACCCGTACTAAGATTTATTATGAGCACAGCGGTAACCTAAATATGTGGTATGAAGTGCCGAGTACGGAGGTGACTGCAGCCGGCGATTATCAGTATTCGTGGAGTGGTTCAAGCCTGACAAGTGCATCGCTGGATTTGGGAGAGGATTATGTCACAAGAGTAAAATTTGAATTCTACAAACTTGACGGCACTTCGCGTGATATTCCCGCCTCGTCAGGTAAAGTACAGATTCGCTTATTCGCGACTGCAACTTCAAATATTTTGGACAATACTACAAGTAACAGCTATAATAACGATAATATAATTACAAATACAATAACTGCATCCGGCGTAATGGGCAGCACTCCGTTTAATGCAACAGATGTAACTATCACTACAAGTACAAGGCTTACTGCAAATCTTCCCATATTAAATTGGAAGTATCAAAACGATAATTGGTATTATGCCAATGGTGCCGAACCTGATGGTAGCTGGTATCTTGGAGCTGCTACGGGAGAATGGAATAGCATTAACTCCGCAGGTGGAGGCAGCGGCTTAGTCAGAATCGGCGATGAGACTTGGGTTACTGAACAATGGCTAATTGAAGGTGGATATTTTCATGATCCGATAGCTTACTTCTATGTGCCCGATCCTAATATAGAGATTTTGGGCGTGGGAACAGGACCTTCCTTGCATTACAGTGACGTGGAATATTTCGATGCACCAAATGGCGGATATATCGTTAAATTCAGATTAAAGAATGCGATTAATTGGGTGCCGGGCAATCCGGAAATTACATATCCTACACCTGGCTGGGACAATTATTTACCCGCGTTCGGTGCAGGTGACCCGGGTGGATATGGTTGGAATTGGGGACATTGGTGGGTATGGCGTGGTGATGACATTGCGCTCAAAATAAAATTTAAATCCGGTGTGCAAAATAGCAATGTCAGCGGTAATATTGAATTGTATATAACTTCAGGAGATCCGGAACAAATAGGCAGCTTTATGCTTGCCGCCGATAATCCGCTTGTTGTGGCAGGAGCAGCCCGCTCAGGGCAGACGGTATTGTCTTCCCGCGGATTTGGATACATTATTGACTATACGGCCGGCTTAAACCCGATTACTACAGTCTCAAGAGATAATATTTTGTACGTTCAGACAGAGACGGTTGATAACTCCTTATATCCGGTAGATGTTTACCTAAAGATGAGAATTGAGAATCCAGCGTCGGAAATCTATGGAAATCTTAGCAAGATTCGTGTGATTAACATGCTTCCGTATGCAGATGATGTAATGGTGATAACCAATACGCCGAAAAGCTCAACCGGTTCGCTGACCGGCTATATGGTTTATAGCGTCAAACTAAACGATACGGAAATTCCGTTTGCCGATCTTGCAACTAACGGAATCAGGGTGTATCATTCCACGACGGCGAATTTTATAACTAATCGCCAAGAACTTCGCGACGTTACTGTTGCGGTTGCGAGTCATTGGACACAGACTATGAATGGAACGATCCCGGACGGGACGAAAACCGTTATGATAGAAAAAGACGGTTTATTCCAAGGAGATGAACTGAAAGTCATTCTTAAAGCAACCGCGCCCGTTGATAGTAATACGAGCAAATATTGGCACAGTTTTGCTGCAGGCGGCCGTTACGGTACTGCCAATATCATTCCCGGCGAACCGTTTAAAGCCGGGATCACCGGTCTCAGTAGCCATCCTGTGACTATTAGCGGACGAGTTTGGGACGATATAAATAGAAATGGTGTTCAAGATACTGGCGAACCTGGTTATTCGGGTTTGACAATGAGGCTGTACGACAATCAAAACAACGAAGTTGATATGACGGTTACTGATTCAAATGGAGAGTATACGTTTATTCGCGACTTTGATGCAAATTCGACATGGCATATTCAATTTATACTTCCGGAAGATTATGTGCTTACGCAATATCATGCGGCGGCGGCTACTGAAACAACAAACAGCAATTACATCATCTATCAAGGCGTTCCAACGGTCTTTTTCACCTTTAACGCGGCTGCGGAAGACATAAATAACATAGACGCAGGAATTTACAATAACAATATTCAGAAAGAATTCATCACTTTAAACCTGACCTTGTTCTTGCAAGGTGTCGTACAACCTGGTTCTGTCATGACTAATCATATTCAAAATCCTGATTATTTTCCGGCAGCATTGCCTGATTTCAAATTGCCTACAACTGATCCATACGGTGTATCCGGAGCTACATATGCACAAATTAACAATCCGTCAGGACCCGCCGGCGAAATTGTCGATTGGATACTGGTAGAAATATGGAGTAATTTTGAAACGAGTGATCTTTTTGTTACTCATTACGATTTATTGGAAAGTCAAGTGTTGCTATTAAAAACCGATGGTACAGTTGTGGATACCAATAACAACAAAGCACAGTTCCTCCCTTATTTATCGGGTAATGTCCGTATCATTGTAAAACATCGGAACCACTTATCCGTTATGACCCATGAAATGTCATTTGATTCGGATATTGATTGCGATTTCTCTACCGGAATAGATAAAGCGTTCAAATCACCCTATTCTTTATATGACCCAATGGTAATGAGACATGGAGTAGCATGTTTATGGGCAGGAGATTTGAACATGGATGACTTAATAGACAATCTGGATGTTACTAATTATGACATTGGTTGCCATTTAGGTACTAATGGTAGCTATATTTTTCAGGATGTTAACATGGATGGATTTATAGATAACCTTGATGGTTCCTTTATTTTACAGAATGCCAGATATAATTACTTTTCACCGGCGCGTTTTTTCATAAAAAGATAGTAAAGAATTTGTGGAAAAGTGATCATTCAAAAATTGGACTTATCTATGTGTGTAGGATTGGCTAGGAAATCCATAATTTGACCGCACTTTCCTTGAAACTGCGATCATACTTCCGGTTTGTTCTGTTTTTTTCCATAGGACAAAGTTAAGTTTTTTTCCACGCTTATCTTTGTGGACGGAATTAGTTAGGAAGTCCAAGTTTCAATTATGAAATAATCCAGCCGTATAAGCGTTTCACAAAAAGAAAAAAATACTATCTTTGCCCCCTTTGATAAAATTTTATGATACGTATAATCTCATTTTGTATATTATTCATAACCTGCTTTTTTTCAACAAAGGCACAAACCCAAATTGATGCCATTATTGCCATCATTGGAAAGGAAATTATCTTGCAATCCGATTTGGAAAAAGCATACACCGAATACATTTCTCAATTTGCAGTGCAAGACAGTGATGAAGATGAAAGATGTGCCGTTTTTGAACATTTAGTTTTTACAAAATTAATGCTACATCAAGCAGATGTGGATAGTATTGTGATTACAGACCAACAATTAGAAGCCACTATTAATTGGCGAATGAACCAATTTTTGCAAATGGTTGGCGGGGATGCAAGGCAAATTGAAAGACATTTTGGTAAGTCTATTGCCGAAATTAAAAAAGATATGCGTGAGATTGTGCGCGACCAGCTCTATATAGAAGAAGTGCAAGAAAATATAACCACCAATATTACAGTAACTCCTTCGGAAGTAAAAGCTTTCATAAATCGCGTGGGGGTGGACAATATGCCGATTGTTCCCGCTACTTATGAATTTGGGCATATTTTAAAAACACCACCGGTAAGCGAAGCCGAAATAACAGCGATAAAAGAACGCTTAGAAAGCTATAGAGAAAGAGCGCTTCGCAGCGATAGAAAAGAACAGGAGTTTTTCATGCTTGCGCGTTTATATACCGATGATCCGGGAACTGCCTCAAAAGGCGGGCGTTTAGGATTTGTAGAACGTGGCGCACTCTATCCCGAATTTGAAGCCGTAGCATTTAACCTCAGATCGGGCGAAATTTCGCATGTATTGAAAACTCGCGCTGGATACCATATCATACTACTGCATGAACGTAGAGGTGAATCTATTGATATATCGCACATTTTGCTACAACCCAAACCATCCGCAGAAGAGCAAGTGAAAGTTATTGAATACTTAGATAGCGTACGGCAAGTAATTCTTGATAAAAAAATGGGTTTTAGCGAAGCCGCATTATTATTTTCCGATGATCCCAACAAAATGAGCGGCGGGTGGGTAATAAATCCCTATACGCTTTCTACAAGATTTGATCAAGAGACTTTAGACCAGGCTACATTTGCCACATTAAACAGACTCATTCCCGGAGAATATTCTTCCCCGGTGGTTTTTATTGATGAAGATGGGGTAACCTCTTACCGTTTGTTATATTTAAGAAGCAGAGTAGCTGCCCATAGAGCTAACCTCGTGGAAGACTACGATATAATTAAAAACGCCGCTTTAGAAGAAAAGAAAAACAAAGCCATTGAAAGATGGATCATTAATAAAGTAAAAACTACAAGTATCAAAATACACGATAATTACAAAAATTGCGATTTTGTAACACGTTGGCAGATAAACTAACTTAAAATACTATGGATATTCATTTTAAAAACGATGTTGAAGCTATTGAAGCTTTTGTGGATAAATATGCCGCATTGAGAAAAGAAATTGCAAAAGTGATTGTGGGACAAGATGAAATTGTGAAAAATGTGCTGATGGTGCTTTTTAGCCGTAGTCACGCCTTGCTAATTGGGGTGCCCGGCTTGGCAAAAACATTGATGATTACCACGATTGCAAAAACGATAAACTTAACTTATAACCGTATCCAATTCACGCCCGACTTAATGCCGTCGGATATTATGGGAACGGAAATTTTAGATGAAAATCGTAAGTTTAAATTTGTGAAAGGTCCCGTTTTTGCAAATATAGTCTTGGCAGATGAAATTAACCGTACGCCGCCAAAAACACAATCCGCACTTTTGGAAGCGATGCAGGAACGTTCGGTGAGTATGAATGCCGTAACTTATGCCTTGCCCGATCCGTTTTTCGTGCTGGCTACACAAAATCCTATTGAACAAGAAGGAACATACCCACTCCCCGAAGCGCAACAAGACCGTTTCATGTTTAATATACTCTTAGATTATCCTTCTTTTAAAGAAGAGGTGGATATTGTGAAAAATACTATTCACGGAGACATGAACGAACCGGCACAAATTTTATCTATTGATGAAATTATTTATTATCAAAAACTGCTTCAAAAAGTGCCGATTGCCGAAAATGTATATGAATATGCCGTTCGTTTAGCCACATTAACGCGTCCGTTTACCGGCACGGGACATCAATGGGCGAAGGAATATTTGGCTTGGGGTGCAGGTCCGCGTGCCTCTCAATTCCTTATTATCGGAGCGCGTACGCATGCCATCCTCAACGGAAAGCTTTCTCCGGACATTGAAGATGTAAGAGCCGTGGCGCACAATATTTTACGACATCGTATCATTAAAAACTACAAGGCTGAAGCAGAAGGAATTACCGTAGAAGATATTATCAATAAATTGATGTATGACTAAAAGCTATTACATTGATTCGCACGCGCATCTTTGTAGAGAATATTACCCCAACGATTTTCAGGAGGTAATTCAACGTGCTATTAAACACCGCGTTGAAAAAATAATTTTGCCTTGCGTTTCCGCCGAATCAATTCCCGATATTTTTGAAGTTGCTCAACAGTTTCCCAATAATATTTTTCCGTTAATCGGATTACATCCTACTGATATAAACCAAGATTTTAAAAATCAATTAGTTGTATTAGAGAAACATTTAAATGATAAAATCGTTGTAGGAATTGGTGAAACAGGTATAGATTTATATCATGACAAAACATTTTATGCAGAGCAATTAATCGCTTTTGAAGCACAATTACATTGGGCAAAAGAAATACAAAAACCGCTTTCTATCCATATTCGCGACGGATTTAATGAAGCGTTTTCTGTATTAAAAAAGTTTAAAAGTGTTCCTCTGCGAGGTATTTTGCACTGTTTTTCCGGAGGAATTCAAGAAGCCAAATGGGCAGTTGACCATGGATTTTTATTGGGAATTAGTGGCGTAGTTACTTTTAAGAAAAATAAACTGCAAGATATTGTAAAAGAGTTAGGAATTAATGCAATAACATTAGAAACCGATGCGCCTTTTTTAGCTCCGGATCCTTACCGCGGAAAACGCAACGAAAGCGCTTACATTCCCATTATTGCTGAAAAAATTGCTACTGTATTGGAAATTTCAATTGAAGAAGTCATGTCAACCACTACGGCAAATGTAGAGGCGATGTTTAAACTCGCCCCTACTGTATAAACTCGCCTTATTTTTTATTTCTTTAAATTTTTGTTAACTGTCTTGCCAATATTACTACCGAGCGTACCAAATGACATTGCAATCCTCGTTACAAAATAAGGTATATTGGCAGATAATTTACTCCTACTTTTTTTGTACTCCGCAGTTGCAAACGGAGTATCTTCACCTGTTCTAAAAAAATATACTTTTGCTTTTAACTCCGAGGGTTTTGCCACAACACCTGCAAAGTAACCTGTTTTAATCTCTTTTATTTTAACATAAATGGTGTATTCGGCGTCCGGAATGTCATCCACTACAAAAAGTTTTTTATCTATTGTTTTATTAAAGTCTCTGATTAACATGGAATAAGCATTAGAGCGCAAATTCTCGTTCCACTCCTTAAGCCATTTTTCTTTGTCTGCTGCTTTTTTACCTTTGGTTTCTTCGTTAATGTACTTTTGTTCCGTTCTACCATTTACCAAAGTTCCCGAAAAGTCGAGAACTATATTTACCTCTGTTTGACCTCTTAGCGGAGAGAGATCTCCCGAAAGTTTTTGTGCAGAAGCTCCCATTATTACTACTATAGTTAGTACCATTACAATAATAATTTTCTTCATTATAAATTTAGTTTAACGTCCGCTCCTTTGGCAGACAAAAGTTAATAAAGTTGCAAAGATATTTTTTTTTCATTATTTTTTGTTAAATACTATTTCATTGCAACCCAAAATTGCCAAAAAAGAGAAAACCGGCACGAACTGAATCACACCGGTTTCCCACAACCATGAAAACAAATATTACTTTTTAGCTAAAAAGTCTTTTACATTGTCGGTTTCCATAACCGCATCTTTGAACGTATAAGCTCCGGTTTTCGGAGAGCGTTCCATTTTAACTACACGAGTATATGTTACCCCGCCAGCTCTTTTTAATGTTGCAACTGTCTTCTTTGCCATATCTCAAACTATTTAATTTCTTTATGAACAGTAACTTTTTTTAAGTAAGGATTGTATTTTTTTAATTCCAATCTTTCTGTAGTATTTTTTCTATTTTTGGTAGAAACGTATCTCGACATTCCCGGCACGCCACTGGTTTTTTGCTCAGTGCATTCCAAAATAATTTGTTGCCGTGCTTCCTTGTTTTTCTTTGCCATTATTCTTCTCTTTTAAGATAAATTCTCTCTATCAATTGAGAGCGCAAAAATACACTTTTTTGTATATCAAAAACCAAATAGAGATTTTTATTTTTTATTTTTCTAATATTCTAATTATCAGCCTAAAGTCCAGAATTCAGAACTTTTAATTATTCAAAAGCTTCCAAATCTCATCCTTCAAATCCTGTAAATTTTGATGACTAATGGACGAAATAAATACAATTGATATATTTTCAGGAACTTTTTTTTGAAGCATTTTTAATTCTTTTTCTGTCAATAAATCACATTTTGTAATGGCAAGGAGTCTCTTTTTATCCATCAACTCTGGATTAAAAGCCTTGAGTTCATTCAGCAATATTTTATACTCTTTTTTTATACTTTCCGTATTGCATGGAATCATAAAAAGTAGTAAAGCATTGCGTTCGATGTGTCGTAAAAATCTAAGTCCAAGCCCCTTACCTTCAGATGCACCTTCAATAATTCCAGGAATATCCGCAATAACAAACGATTGATGATTGCGATAGGCTACCATTCCTAAATTGGGACGCAACGTAGTAAACGGATAATCTGCAATTTTAGGTTTAGCATTAGAAAGCACGGAAATTAGCGTTGATTTTCCTGCATTAGGAAACCCCACAAGTCCTACATCAGCCAACACTTTAAGCTCCAATGCCAGCCATTCTTCTACGCCTTCTTCGCCGGGTTGCGCAAAACGCGGAGTTTGACGAGTGGCAGTCTTAAAGTGCACATTTCCCAATCCACCCCTTCCACCTTTCAATACGACCAACTCTTGCCCATCTTCCAATATTTCACCCAGGAACTCACCGGTTTCAGGATTTTTTACTATAGTACCTAACGGAACCTCTACAACAGCATTTTTTCCGCTTTTTCCAAAACGCTGGTTGGCAGATCCGTTTCCTCCATTTTCTGCAAAGATATGCTTGGTGTAGCGTAAATGCAACAACGTCCATAAATTACGATTTCCTTTTAAAATTACATCACCTCCTTTGCCGCCATCGCCACCGTCAGGTCCGGCTTTAGGATCTTGCGCCGTACGTTGCAAATGCGCCGAACCTGCCCCACCCTTTCCCGAGCGAAAGAATATTTTTACATAATCTATAAAGTTTTCGTTTGCCATAAATTAATTTTTTGCGATGTGAGGGAAAGTATGCGGTAGTATAAATCTCCTTCAAAATTTTGAAGGGGTGCCCGAAGGGCGGGGTAGTTTATACCTCATGCCGACTATCTACTGCATTGTCCTGGATCCCGGCTTCACACAAGGAATTCCTTCTTTACAAAGCGGGCAATTCTCCGGTTCCCAGCTCTCTATCTCTAATTTGGTAGCGTCAAAAATGGGATACCCAATATCACTGGTACTGCGATTGGCAATACATGCAATCCCAACAACATCTGCGCCATGTTGTTTTAGTACCTCAATCGTTTCTAATGATGATTTTCCGGTGGTAACCACATCTTCGGCAACCAATACGCGTTGTGCAGGATGTATTTCAAAACCGCGACGCAGTACCATTTTTCCATTTTCACGCTCTGTAAACATTGCCGTAGCGCCTAATTGACGACCTAATTCATAAGCTACAACAATACCGCCCATGGCGGGACCCACCACGATATCTATCGGTGTGTCTTTCAATTTTTCGGCTACAATAGATAGCACTTTTTCCGCTCTATGTGGAAATTGCAATAACTTGGCACATTGGCAATAACGGTTACTATGCCTTCCCGAAGAAAGAACAAAATGTCCTTCTAACAAAGCTTCGGATTCTTTTAATTGATTTATAACCATGATTTTATGATTAATGGAGTGGTTAGTGATAGAAATAATCGTCAATCACTAATCACTACTCGTTATATTAATGTTTTCCACAAGATCTTGAACATCCTTTCGGCATCGTTGTACATTCTGCCGGAAGCTTGGCGCGCGCTTTTTCATCACCTTTTACTTGATCTGCATTAAATCCCAATTTGGCTATTGCTGCACGGATAGCATCAGGGTTAGTTTGTTTTGGATTATAAGCTACAGCTATTTTGGAAGATTTTTCATCAAACTTAAAATCTTTTACTCCTCTTACGAAAGGCAAGTTTTCTTTAAAAATGGCATTACTTCTAGCAGAGTAGGCATTGGTTTGAATAACAATAGTTTCCGCACCTTTTATTTCAAGTTTCGGAGCTTCGCTTTTAGTTTTGGCAGCGCCACCGCAATGTTGCGCCATAACTGTGAAACTGAAAAGAGCTAATGTTACGATCACAATAATTTTTTTCATAATGTTTTTTTGGATTTGTATGTGAATAATTAATTTTAGGTGCAAAAGTATTATTTTAATTCAATATTTTATGGTTTTACTAAGGACACTTTATTAAAATAAAGGTTTAATGGATAAGTTTTGATAATTCTTCAAGCATTAAATTCACACGAAAATCAGGTTCAAAACAGCGGCAGTCTTCAAGTTTTTTTGCTTCTAAAAACATATTATAGGATTTTAAAAACTCTTCTTTCATGCACAACGCAAACGCATCAAGAACTATTTTGTCATATTTTTCTTTTATTTCTTTCAATGATAGTCTCGGTTCAACATTCTTTATACACTCAGGTGTTTGTGTTACAATCAAATTAGTTTCTAATGGTAGTATTATTTTTTCGATTATATCTTTCTGTTTTTCGAGAGTTTTTTTTACAACAGGCTCATAGTCTTTTAAATGTGGATTACTGTCTAAATATTCTTGCGCATATTGGCGAAAAAGTGCTGCAATACTCGGATTTCCTCTCTCTTCTGCCGCTTTAACTATAGCTAAATAAGACTCGTAAATACCCGATTTTGAACGCAAAAGACCATGATAATAATCATCATTACAATAAGCAGTGGGTAGATTAAAACAAAAGATTTCTAGAATTTCAAATAATTCCAATGCCTCGGCAGCATGCTCCATTTTTACCAAAGAATCGCCTGTTCTGTACAGTTTATCATAAAATTTGTCTGTAAATTCTATTGCCCGCTTTTCTTGTTCACGATTCAGCTCGGTTTCGTAATAAAGCGTATTTAATAACGACAAACAATCTTCAAAACGATTTTTATCAAGTAATTTATTTAATTTCAGTAAAACAGCATCCGGAAAAGTTCTATTATACTGTAAAGAGCGTTGTAAAAAATAATCACCATCTACTTCATTTTTAATTTGATACTCCCAAAGTGCTTTTTCATAGAATATGAGATATACATTTTTATTTAACCAACGTAATGAGTCATGTTTGAGATAAACAATGTTTTTTAATGCATCGTACTTGTTAATGAGTTCGTTAAATGTAGTTGTTGTACATTCTATAAGATAAGGAAATACTTCATTTTTAAATTGTTCTAATTCTTTGATAATATCTTGAGCTATTAAATAATGAAGAGGGATATAATCCGGATCATGAAGATTTAAGCGCTGTATTTGAATCTCTTTTTGATTTAAAAACGATGTCATTTTTTCACAATCAATTTTTTGTGCAAATAAAAACTGACTACTAAAGAAAAAGCAAATAAGAAGACATCTGTTTCGTTTCAAAGAAAAGAACTAAGGGTTTAATAGGTATTCGTCTATCGCTTTCCTTATCTCCTCTTTAGTTAAATAGCCCACAGTACTGGATATTGGTCCATGGGGTTTAAAATAAAGAAGCTTTGGAATGCTTACTATATTAAATGCAGCTGCCAATCCACGCGCTCTGTCTATATTAACTTTATAAAAAATCACTCTGCCTTGATACTCCGGAGCCAAATCTCTCAAATTTTCGGATAAAAAACCACAAGGCTTACACCAACCTGCAAAAAAATCAACGATGCAAGGAGTTTGCCCTTTGTATTGAAATCCTTTTGGATTATCTATGGCGGTAATACGTTCAATAAACTCTTGTTCCGAGAGAATAATAACTCCCCCCGAAAGATCTTCAACTATTCTTTGATACGACTGATTTGGGTTTCTTAATAAATCATAATTATCAGTCTTAGAGTCTTCAGAAGCCATATTTTTCGTATTGGGAGCATTAGAATTGCCACACGACAACACTAAGGTCATCATTATTACAAGTAATAGAATAAGATTTTTTTGGAAGATTTTCATTTTTATCATTATTATTAGTTTAGATAACATTTTTTTTTAAGAAATATTGTAGCTAGATTTTATAATCTCCTCTTTCATGCACCAATTCATAGTCAATGGCAGCCATACTTTCAGCTAATTTCTTTACACTTTCCGCTGCCTCCAATCCGGTAGCTATTTTGTTGTTATACAGTAAGTATTGCTCACGAACATGTAGTGGCGATAAATTGGGCATGAGTACATTTGCGCCTGCCAACACTGCTTTTTCGCGCCCTTGCGGATCAAGTGTGCCTAATGCAGTAGTTGCGGGGAGCAAAGCAGCGGGTAATAAAATTCGCGAAAGCGCCAATAAAAATAACGTGAGTTCCACGCTTCCCGCCGGAAAATCTGCAAATGGCGTATCTTTATGAGGAATAAACGGACCAATACCCAACATTTGAGGTTTAAAATCTGCAATAAAAAGCATATCTTCTGCCAAGTTTTCAGTAGTTTGAAAAGGAGAACCTACCATAAAGCCTGTGCCTGTTTGAAAGCCAATGCGTTTTAAATCATACAAACATTGTTTACGCGGAAGATCCGATAGTTTTTTAGGATGCAAGCGACTATAATGTTCCGAATTTGCCGTTTCGTGGCGCAATAAATAGCGATCGGCGCCGGCATTTTTAAACGCTAAATAAGAAGCATAGCTCTTTTCTCCAAAAGATAAAGTAAGCGCACTATCCGGATACCTTTCTTTTATAGCTGCAATGATTTCTAATAATTTTTCATCGGTAAAATAGGGATCTTCACCGCCTTGCAATACAAATGTTTTGAAACCCAATTCATTACCAGTTTTACAACAAGTTAAAATCTCTTCTTTTGTTAATCTGTATCGCGCCGTTTTTTTATTCCCGGCACGAATACCGCAATAAAAACAATTGTTTTTACAATAGTTAGTGAATTCAATTAGTCCACGTGCAAATACTTTGTTTCCATAATGTTGCAAAGAAACTTGCCGTGCTTTTTCACAAGCATATTCTATAATTTCATTATTTCTATTCGAAAGCAAAAAAATCCATTCTTCTTTATGAAGAATGGATTTTTGAGTAAGCTTATCAATAAGGAGTTTCACTACTTATTTTACCAAATTTTGAAAATTAGCATTGTTTCTAAATCTTTTAAATTCAGCATCTTTTCTGGCTTCAGCTTTATAAGCGTTATCCATTTCAATTGCTCTTTGGAGATTGCTAATCACACCGTCTTCATTATTTTGACGTGCACTAATAATAGCAGCCAAGTAAAATGCTTTAGCATCTTTAGGTTGCACACAGTTAATACTAGATTTCGCCTCATCGTAGTTTCTAAGCAAGAGTTGTGCTAAAGCTACGCCATAATCACAACTGCGGTTGCCCATAGATTGAATGGCTTCGATATAATTACCGGCTAATATTTTGAAAAGTCCTAAATTATAATCTTGTCTTGTGGCTTCTAACTGTGCTTTTTGCGCTGCTTCAAAAGCTTTTACCGCCTCATCTCTTTTGCCTTCCAAGAAGTATAAAACACCCATATTGTTTAATACAATACCGTTGCTTGGCGAAATAGCATTGGCTTTATCTAAAAAGTTTTGCGCAGTGCTAAGATGTGCTCTATCTCTTGTCTGCAAATAATCATAAATAGCAAGAGAACCTAAGTTGTTATAGCCTCTCCAATCGTTTTGTGATGCCTCATCTTGCGTAACATTAGTGTAAATTCTTCTTTTTTCTCCTAAGTCGTCTATTTTAGAAGCAGCAAATAATTTTTCATTAACGTTCAACTTTGAGATGTCTGATACTACCAATTGGAGAATTTCCTCATCTGTGAAATTATTTTTATTGCAGGTTACAGAGATTTCAGCGCGACGAAGCGGCGGAAGAATTTGCTCGGCAATTTCAGTATAAATGTCTGTCATCTGTCTAATTTTTTGCTCTCTTGCCTCCGAGCTGGTTTGCGAACGAACTACATTTAATATCTGATTCTTCTCTCTAATATTCGACCTCTCTACAGCAGCTTCAAAACCAGACCAATCTTCGCCTTTTGCATTAGGTATGAGCGTTACTTGCGGCATTTGAACATCTCTTAGTCTTAATTTATTTTTCCTAGCGTACTCTCTTCTCCATTCTTCCATTTGGTTGTTTAGCCATCTTTGGCCTTGAGCTAAACGTCTTTCAGAGAGTCCTTGATTAAAAGACTCTTCACCTTCAGGAGATGCCCAACCGAAAACCTCAATTTTTTGAATATTTTTATTACCGTCAAGTGCATTGAAAAGATAAGTTCTAAGATCGCTTAATGCTTGTTTTGCTTTAGCATCTCTATTTAATCTTAAATTCCAGTTCAAATCGGACATGTTTACTTCAAAGTAAATAATACCGGTTTGTGTTTCAAACTCCGGTTTATAGCCATGTGGAGCAAGTATGAGGTTGGTTCCGTTTCCGGGTTGGTCGGTCAATGTAGGGTTCATAGCAATACGCGAAGCAGTGTTAGAGATACCTTCTCCTATTTTTTGCGGCGGATATGTAAACGATCTTTTTCCGGCTCTTGCAGTTCCGGTACCGTAAATACCTTGGTTAGCAAGTTTTTCTTGAAATGGGAAATTTCCAGAAACGGTAAATGCGCCTCCATTTCTACGCGATATCACCGTACCTTGTTCTTTCGATCGCTCTCCTACTAATTTAATTGCATTAATTTCTGTTTTATCACTACCGTCTTCATTCATAAACACGGGTACTTGAATATCCACTGTAGCTCTTTTTCGCATAAATTTCGGGGGAACATTTCCTTTCACTACGTATTCGACTTTACCTCCTTTATTTTCCAAATCAGGGTTTTCGAGTTTCAATGAGATTTTATTGTTAGGAACCATTTTTCCTAATCCACAACTGCTCAAAATTAGCGCAACAAGCGCAAAAATTGTTAAAAAGGTTAGTTTTTTCATTTTTTTAGATATTTAATGGTAAAAATTGTTTGTTAAGCGTGCAAAAATATATAAATTTCAATATCATTAAAATCTGTTGAGAAAAATTATCATTTAAAGTCAATTTGATCTTTTAATACAAATGCTCCCGGAAAAAGAGGAGCAATTTCTTGCAGTGCCTTATATGCCTCTAATTTTGTATGAAAATTGCCTACTCTTAATCTGAAATTAGGCTCGGAATAAGAAATATCATAAGGAATATGAGGGAACTGTTGGTTAAATTGAGTTGCTGTATTTTCAATAATGCTTCTAGAATTTACTCCCGAAAAAGAGGTAATCTGAATACGAAACCCATCAATTTTTTTTATTTTTTTCCATGCGTTAATATATTGTTGTTCAACATGATTTATTCCATCTTCTATATCATAATGAACATTTTTTTGCGCATATAACAGAACAGCTCCAAAAATTAAAAAAACTAAAAATCCGCTTTGTTTCATAATTAGAAATTCATGGCAAAAATAAAAAAAAACGATTAACAGAGTTTTTGATTAAACATAAAAAAAATTGTATTTTTGCAAAAATTAGCATCTTTATTAAGATGCTGTTTATAAAACTATTATTTCAACCTCATGGATAATTTTATTGTTTCCGCACGCAAATATCGCCCATCTACATTCAATACAGTAGTAGGGCAAGATGCTATTGTTTCTACGCTTAAAAATGCAATTAAAACGCAACAAGTAGCGCAAGCGTTTCTGTTTTGTGGTCCGCGGGGAGTGGGAAAAACTACGTGTGCCCGTATATTTGCAAAAGCGCTCAATTGCCAACAACTAACTCCCGATTTTGAACCTTGCAACGAATGCGAATCCTGCAAATCGTTCAACGCATCAGCATCTTTCAATGTGTATGAGTTAGATGCTGCTTCTAACAATTCCGTAGAAGATATTCGTTCATTAGTAGAACAAGTGCGTATTAGTCCGCAAGGTGCTAAGTTTAAAGTGTATATCATCGACGAGGTACACATGCTTTCTAACCAAGCCTTTAATGCCTTTTTGAAGACATTGGAAGAACCTCCCGCGTATGCCAAGTTTATTTTGGCAACTACCGAAAAACATAAAATTATTCCTACCATTTTGTCTCGTTGTCAAGTATATGATTTTAAGCGTATTGGAGACAATGACATTATAAAACATTTGGCTTACGTGGCAAAAAGCGAAATCGTACAAACCGAAGAAGAAGCTTTGCGCGTGGTAGCCTCAAAAGCCGACGGCGCCCTTCGCGACGCACTCTCCATTTTTGATCAATTGGTAAGTTTCTCCGGAAAAGATATTACCTACCAAACTACCATTCAACATCTGAATGTGTTAGATGTAGATAACTATTTTAAAATGACAGATTTTCTGTTTAGCGAAGACAATTCTGCCGCATTATTACTTTTTGATGATATTTTAAACCGTGGTTTTGACGGTCAGCACTTCATTTCAGGTTTGGCAGCACATTTTCGTCAATTGTTGATGGCACAAAATCCTGCTACTATTAAATTAATGGATGTTTCCGATTCAGTAAAACAGCGCTTCTTCGAACAAGCCAAAAAAGCTGATAAGCAATTGCTGCTTCGTGGATTAGAATTAGCCAACCAGTGTGATTTTAACTACAAACTATCTCAGAATAAGCGTCTTAGTGTAGAAATCTGTTTAATGCAAATTAATGCAAATTACGTATATAAGTTAAATGCAGGCGTCAGGCAATCACGGGAGAAATAGCGATGAACCCTCGCCCACCGGAATAGGCAATTTAGTACCTTCCACTACTCCGCAACAATCCACGCGTGGGTTCGTGGCGCCATCTTCTATGTCAATTAAGAAAACGCCGGATATTACGGATATTATTGGGGAGAACGGAAAACAGAAAGAGGAAAGCAGAAAGGAAGAAGGAGAAAAAGAGAAGGGAGAAGAGAAACAGAATGTAAGGACGCCAAATTTTGTGCCCAACGACGAAGATGATACAACAAAACAGAAAGCAGAAAGCAATACAGGGACGCAAAATCTTATGTCCAATGAACAGCAAGTAATTGCAAGTCAATATTATAATGACGAAAAAAAAGGAGAAGGAAGAGAAAATGCGAAAGAAATATCCCCTTCAAAATTTGAAGGGATGCCCGAAGGGCGGGGTAGTCTATATGAAAATTTCTCCACCCAATGGCACACCATGTTTGAGCGCATTTTCATCTCTGTACCAACCATTTACATTCCATTAAAAGAAACGTTGCCCAAAATAGAAAATAACATCATTAAAGTAAGCGTTAAAAATGAAGTTCAAAAAGAGCATTTTGAAGCCAAAATAAGAGATGTATTAGAATTTTTGCGCACATATTTCAACGAGCAAATAGAAGATATTATCGTGGAAGCAAATGAGCAGTTGGAAACAAAAAAGATTATTTACGATGTAAAAGACAAATTGCAAAATTTTAAAGAACAAAATACTGAATTTGAGGATTTTTTGCAAATATTAGACCTAAAAATAAAAGACTAAATGGAGATTTATATACCCAATCCGACGTTAGAGAGAAAGATCATCTTACGGAAATACAGAACATTGCTGCGTTTGCTTCCGCCTCGTGTTACAAACCAGCAACGGAAACTTTTTCATAAAGCATTTGCATTAGCGGTAGATGCACACAGAGACATGCGCCGGAAAACTGGAGAACCTTATATTTATCACCCCATTGCCGTGGCACAAATTGTGGCACAAGAAATCAATTTGGGCGTTACCTCCATGATTGCCGCACTCCTTCACGATGTGGTAGAAGATACCGATTACAGCTTGAAAGACGTGAAAGCCATGTTTGGTGAAGATGTAGCTAAAATCGTGGATGGACTTACTAAAATTGAGGATATTGTGGTAGATGTCGACCAGTCGGTGCAGGCAGAAAACTTCAAAAAGATTTTACTTTCCACTGTAGCGGATGTACGCGTGATTTTGATTAAGCTAGCAGACAGGTTGCACAATATGCGTACTCTAAACGCTTTGCCGCAAGAAAAACAATGGAAAATATCTTCCGAAACCAATTTCTTTTTCGTTCCCATTGCCCATCGCTTGGGGCTTTATTCTATTAAAAGCGAATTAGAAGATTTGGCAATGAAATATAATGATCCGGCAGAGTATAATAAGATTCAATATGCACTTGAGTCAACAGCTCAGGAAAGATGTACATTGATTGAGGATTTTACGAAACCCATTATTGAAAAATTAAAAGAAGCAGGTATTGAAGCCAATGTTACAAGTCGAACAAAATCAATTTATTCTATTCATCAAAAAATGATTCGGCAAAAAATCAATTTTGAGGATATTTATGACATTTTTGCCGTGCGTTTTGTATTTGACTCACCTCCTGAAGAGGAGAAAATTATCTGCTGGCGTATTCATACCATTATTACAGAATTATACAAAACCAATCAGGCGCGGGAAAGAAACTTTATAACAAATCCCAAACCAAATGGATACCAGTCATTGCACATTACAGCCATGAGCAAAGGCGGTAAGTGGGTGGAGGTGCAAATCCGTTCCCAACGCATGGACGAAATCGCAGAAAAAGGACTCGCAGCACATTTTAAGTACAAAGAGGAAAATAAAAGTCCGCAAGAATACGAAAATCGTGTAGAAGAATGGCTTACAAAAATCCGAAGCATGTTAAAAAGTGATGATACCACGGCTTTGGAGTTTTTAAATGAAGTAAAACTAAACCTTAATCTGAAAGAAGTCATTGTGTTTACGCCTACGGGAGAACGAAGAGTGCTGCCTGCCGGTGCAACCGTACTTGATTTTGCTTACGATTTACACACAAATCTTGGAAATCACTGTATTGGTGCAAAGGTAAACTATAACATTGTTCCCATTGACTATGTGCTTCGCAACGGCGATCAGCTTCAAATCATTACATCAAAAAAACAAACTCCTAAATCGGAGTGGTTTAATTATGTAAAAACGACACATGCACGTGAAAAAATTAAGGAAGCGCTTCGCGAAGAACATAAAAAGAAAGAAACGAAAGGAAGAAAAATATTAGCTGAAATTTTCGACTCGTTAAATATTGAAAATAATGCTTCTAATATAGGTCGTGTGCAAGCCGATGCCAGAATTTTATCGCCTTACGAATTTTGGAACCACATAGCAGAAGGAACTATTACGAAAGAACGCATTCGCAAAATTTTCAGAAAAAGAGGGTCCGATGGGAACGCCATTGATGATTTCAGGAAGAAAATTACAGATCATTTGCGAGACAAGGAAATTGATACGTTAATAGATGAGCAATTGGAGAAAAAGCCGGAAGTGTTTTTGTTAGATGAAACCTCCGATGTGATACGCTACGTACTCGCCGAATGCTGCAACCCCATTCCGGGCGACCAGGTAATGGGATTCCAAGTTACAAACGATACCATAGAAGTGCATCAAACCAAGTGTCCGGTTGCTATTGAACAAATGTCTAAGTTCGGCAATCGTATTATCAAAGCGAAATGGCGCAAAGAATCGAATCTGGCATTCCTATCCGGCGTTCGAATTTCTGGCTTCGACCGAAAAGGCATGATAAAAGAGATTATTGACGTCATATCTTCCCAAATGGAATTGAATATCAGATCAATTGACTTTTGGGCAAAAAGTAATACATTTACAGGGAAATTAATGGTGTATATCCAAAATGTGAAGGCACTGAACGAGTTAATTGAAAATTTATCTAAAATAGACCAAGTAGAAAAAGTAGAGCGCATTGCGCCGGAGTAATGGCTTACTTTAAAAGTCTATTCATACTTTTCGCGGCCGCCTTGCCGAGTTTTCTCTACCATTATTTTTTCAAGTGCCCTTAGTAGCTAAAGTACCCCTCTTTGACCTTCCACCTTTATTCCATTATTTAAAAAATCACCTTACTCCTTGACAAGAGCCCTTTCAGAATGTATATTTGCGGCACTAATTATAACTATAGTGGACATACTAGAGACCAGCTCTGTTGAAGAGAAAATCGTCATTATTAGAGCATTCCCGTTATTTTAGATAACGATATTGCGGAACTTTATGGCGTAGAAACAAAACGTATTAATGAAGCCGTAAGAAACAATCCTGACAAATTTTCTGACAGCTATCTTATGGGAATCAATCAGAATGAGAAGATTAAACTGGTCGAAATTTTCGACCAGTTCAACAAACTAAAATATTCGACAGTTTTTCCTACCGCATTTACAGAAAAAGGTATGTATATGCTGGCTACCATCTTAAAAAGTCCAAAAGCTACAAAAACCACGATTAACATTGTGGAAACCTTTGCTAAACTCCGTGAATTTTCGCGTACCGTTTCTCAATTATCAAAAGCAGAAGATGAACCAACACAAAAATCATTAATGCAAAAAAGCGGCGAGATTATTACTGATCTCTTGGGAAATGATTTAGAAGTTACCAATGCCGAAACTACTTGGGAAGTTAATCTTGCATTGATGAAGTTTAAACGAACTGTCAGGCAGAAAAAGAAATAATATACTTTCGCGGGCAAAATTTATTAACTGTAATGTTGTGCCGGTGTCGTTATGAATATATTAGAAAAATTAGAAGCTATTTACCAACGTTGGGTATCTATTAGCGAAGAGATTACGCAACCCGATATAATGTCGGATATGAAGCGGTATATTAAATTGAATAAAGACTATAAAGATTTGACCGCCGTAGTGGAAGCATATAAAGAGTATAAAAATGTACTCGAAAATATTGATAATACGAAAGATGTTATTGCAAATGAGAAAGATGAGGAGTTTCGTGAAATGGCAAAAATGGAACTTGACTTTTTCGTAACACGCCGCGATGAATTAGAGGAAGAGATCCGTCTATTGCTACTCCCATCTGATCCACAAGATAGCAAAAGTGCACAAGTAGAAATTCGTGCGGGAACAGGCGGCGACGAAGCCAGCATTTTCGCCGGCGATCTGTTTCGTATGTACCAACATTATTGCGACAAAAAAGGATGGAAACTGGAGGTGATCTCCATGACCGAAGGCACCGTAGGCGGTTTTAAAGAGGTGGTATTTGAAGTAATCGGAGAGGGTGTTTACGGGTTAATGAAGTATGAATCGGGTGTACACCGGGTGCAGCGGGTGCCCCAAACCGAATCACAAGGGCGTGTGCATACTTCCGCCGCCTCTGTAGTAGTACTTCCCGAAGCCGATGAGTTTGATGTGGAATTGAAGCAGAGCGACATCCGAAAAGATACGTATTGTTCTTCCGGTCCGGGCGGACAATCCGTAAATACTACATATTCGGCAGTTCGTCTTACACACATTCCTACCGGTATCGTAGTAGCGATTCAAGATGAAAAATCGCAATTAAAAAACCTGGAGAAAGCCATGCGCGTGTTGCGTAACCGGCTTTTTGAGCGTGAATATCAAAAATGGTTGGATGAAGTGGCATCGAAACGCAAAACGATGGTTTCCACCGGTGACCGCTCTGCAAAAATCAGAACATACAATTATCCGCAAAACCGCCTCACCGACCACCGGATTAATTTAACAATGTATAACTTAGCAGGTTTCATGGACGGCGATATACAAGATACGATTGAAGCGTTGCAAGTAGCCGAGAATGCGGAACGATTGAAAGAAGCAGTAGAAGTTTAAATCTTCATTATAGCTGCACCAGAACTAATTCCGTTTCTTGTAGCTTATTATTGCCCAAAGATTCGCTGCAACGGCAAAAACAAGCAATGAGGTTAGTTGTGGTAGTATGTCAGGTATTGTACATCCTTTTAAATATACGAAACGCATAATTTCAGCGTAGTAACGTAATGGGTTTGCGTAAGTTAACAATTGCGCCCAGCGCGGCATAGAAGCAATAGGGGTGAGCAATCCACTCATTAGGATAAATACCACTAAGAAAAACATGGCAATCATTAATGCTTGTTGCATTGTGTCTGATTTGTTGGAAATTACCAATCCAATTCCCGACATGGTGAGGATAAATATTGTTGCCGCCAAATACAACGTTCCGAGACTTCCCACAGGAACCAATCCATATACAAGGTAGGCAATAATAAACCCTAAAGTTAGCACAATAAACCCGATAACCCAAAACGGAATGATTTTAGCCAAGATAAAATAAAATTTTTTCACCGGCGTAACATTCATTTGTTCAATAGTGCCGGTTTCTTTTTCCATTACAATATTCACAGCTGGCATTGCACCACACATTAACACAATGAGCATCATCATAATAGCAGGCACCATATAAGCTTTATAGTTCATCATGGGGTTAAAAAGTGCCCGATTGTTAATTTGTATAGTTTGTTGGGATACTCCGTTGTTAAAAGAAGCCAATTCTACGGAAATATTTTTAGAAAAGTCCATAGTAATGGAAGCCAAATAGGCGGTTCCCATCATCCCTTTCATTCCGTCTACTGCATTGGCGGAAATAAGTACGGTAGATATTCTTTGTTTCACTAAATCGCGTTCAAAATGACGAGGTATTTCTAATATGGCATCTGCATTTCCACGCTCAATTTGATTTCTCATGGCGTTATTATAACTGCTTTCATTCGCTACGATGTAGTAATAATTTGAAGAGGCGATCTTTTCAATAAAACGTTTGGAGTAAGTAGATTTATCGTTATCCACCACTGTTAAACGTATGTTTTTCACTTCAAAATCGGCAGCAAAAGGCAGAAGCAGCAAAAAAACAACCGGCATTACGATAATAATAACCGGAAGTATCCTGTTTCTCCTGATTAGTTTAAATTCCTTTTCGATTAAGTATTTGAGCATAAGTATGAATGCTGTTTTTTAAGCATTTTTAATTTTCTTGCAACTCCATCCATTTTTCTTCTTTGGCTGCGATGCTGTTTTTTAGTTTCTCGTATTCGGCATATAATGAGCCATTTTCAATCTCTTTAGCATACTGTTCAGGTAATGCCAATTTCATTTCAATTTGATACAGTTCTTTTTGCTCATTTTCAATCTCCGTTTCTAATTTTTTAAGTTGATTGTGAACTTTACGTTGTTGCGCTTCCTGTTCTTTTTTAAGCAAATAGTTTTCTTTGTTTGATGAAATGCTTTTTTCCTCTTCGGTTTTAAGATTTAATTTACGTTGCAACTCGTTCAACGAATCTAATTTTTTCTTTTCCAAAAAGTCGTAAACATCACCGATATACGTTTTTATTTTTTTGTCTTTAAACTCAAAAATCTTTTCACACAAACCAGATAGAAAATCGCGGTCGTGCGAAACAATAATTAAACTTCCCGTGTAATGTAAGAGCGCGTTTTTCAATACATCTTTTGATGCCATGTCCAAGTGATTGGTCGGCTCATCTAAAATAAGCAGGTTGAAAGGTGATAACAGCAGTTTTGCCAATGCCAATCTCGATTTTTCTCCGCCGGAAAGTACAGACACCTTCTTCTCCGTATCTTCCGTAGAAAACAGAAATCTTCCCAAAATGGTTCTGATTTTCGGGCGAATATCGCCTACTGCTACCTCATCAATAGTTTCAAAAACAGTTTTATTTAGATTTAATAACAGCGCTTGATTTTGTGCGTAATAGCCAATCACTACTTGGTGTCCTAATTGCATGGAACCGTTTTGTGGAGCAAGTTCGCCCACAATACTTTTCACGAAAGTGGATTTTCCTTCGCCGTTCCTTCCTACAAAAGCCACACGCTCGCCTCGTTCCAAGTGCATATCAATATCTTTCAGCACGTTAAACGAGCCGTAGCCCAGCGACAGCTGCTTTGCCTCTACCGTTACTTTTCCGGAGTGCGGCGCCGGTGGAAATCTAAAAGAAATGGCGCTGTCATCTACCTCATCTACCGCAACTTTATCCATCTTTTCCAACAACTTCAATCTACTTTGCACTTGTTTGGCTTTGGTGGCTTTATAGCGAAAGCGTTCAACAAAGCGTTCAATTTGCGCAATTTCTTTTTGTTGATTTTCGAATGCAGCTTGTTGCGTTTCAATACGTTCCAATCGTTGCTCTACGTAATCGGAATAGCTGCATTTATAATCTTGAATATTTCCCAAAGTAATTTCAATGGTGCGATTGGTTACGCGATCTAGAAAGGCGCGGTCGTGCGACACCATAATCAAAGCGCCCTCATAATTCGCCAAATACTCTTCCAGCCATTGAATAGATTCAATATCCAAGTGGTTGGTTGGCTCATCCAACAGAATAATTTCCGGTTTTTGAAGTAAGATTTTGGCAAGCGCCACGCGCATTTGCCAACCGGAACTGAATTCGTTTAACGAACGTTCAAAATCGGTATTTTTAAAACCAAGCCCCAACAATACCTTTTCTGCATCAGCATCCATGGTGCTCCCACCGAGAATATGAAAGCGCTCCGTAAAGTCAGATAGTTGTTGTGCCAATTTATGATATTGTTCCGACTCATAATCCTCGCGCGAAAAAAGTTGTTCCGTAATATATGCAATCTGTTTTTCCAACTGTTTCTGTTCCACAAATGCAGAGACCGTTTCTTCCCAAACGCTGCACGAAAAACTAGCAGCTATCTCTTGTGGTAAGTAACCGGTTTTAAAACCGGAAGTAATCACCATTGTGCCCGACTCCGGCTCTATTTCCCTATGAATAATTTTAAGTAATGTAGATTTTCCTGCTCCGTTTTTTCCCACTAAGCCGATGCGATCGCGGTTGCCTACTACAAAAGAGACGTCTTTAAACAAGAAATCGCCAGTAAAATTAACCGAAAGTTTGTGAATTGAAATCATAGCGGCGAAAATAGGGTTTTTATGAGAAAAATATTACGTAAAATATGTTGCATAAAACATGCAGTAAATATTATATTTTTGTCGGCATGAAAATCATTTGCATCGGTCTCAACTACAAATCACATATTAAAGAACTAAACAAAACAGTTCCTACAAAGCCCGTATTTTTCTTAAAACCGGAAACCGCGCTTACACTAAGAAATCGTCCATTTTTTCATCCTGACTTTTCAAATAATATTCATTATGAAGTAGAATTAGTGGTTCGCATCAATAAATTGGGAAAACATATTCAAAAAAAGTTTGCACATACTTACTATGATGAGATTGGGCTGGGGATAGACTTTACGGCGCGCGATATTCAAGCCGATGTTTTTAAAGATGCCCTGCCTTGGGAAATATCAAAAGCCTTTGATGGCTCGGCAGTGGTAAACCGGTTTCTTCCTAAAACCGATTTCGTTGATCTGAAAAATATTAATTTTTCACTGTTTAAAAATAAACAACTTGTACAACAAGGAAATACGGTAGACATACTGTTTCCCATAGATGAAGTTATTGAATATGTATCTCAATTTATAACGTTGAAAATTGGGGATCTGATTTTTACAGGCACTCCTTGCGGCATAGGAAAGGTGGAAATCGGTGATGAATTGGAAGGATATATTGAAAATGAACCGATGTTTAAATGCCGGATAAAATAGCTTAATATCCTGTTATTTTTTTAGGAATTCCTTCGGTGCAATCCACATTAAAAAGCCCATAAAAAAGGCAAAATAATTCAGACCGATAAAAGTTTCCCAATTGGCTTCTCCAAAGTTTGTCGCCAGCATACTCACAAAGAATATTGTAATTAAAAAAGGATTGTTTTTTCTTCCTTTAATAAAAATCCATGTTAAAACACCCAAAATATACAAAGTTCCTAATATACCAAAGCGAATGAGATAATTAAGATATTGATTGTGAGAAGATCCTGTTTTCTGCGGTGCCAATTTTGAACCTGATTCTAAAATAGCTTTTTCATAAGCCAATGGACTGTTTCCTAAACCAATGCCTATCCAAATATGCTTGTTGATAATATGGTTAATTGCTAAACGCGCCTGCTCAATTCGTTGCGCTAAAGTTTTTCCATTAGGATTTTTACTGATTTTATATTGATCTATCTCCCATATCGTTTCATAAATTCGAGGATAAACGCTTAATTTGTTTTCCGCGTAAATATAATTAGGTATTTCATTTTCAATATTTTTAATATCTTTTTGAGAAAGTTGCGCAAAACCTTCAGCATCCTTTGTCAATCCTTTACTTGTCATGTATCTTATTATTACAGAGCTAAAAGGATAATTATTAGAAGTTCTACTATCATATTTTTTTTGACTATGGGCATTCCACAATGGAATTAATTCTTCTTCACAGAGAAATAAATCAGTATAATTTCCATTTTCTTTAGTTTTATTATCAAAATTATGTTGATACATATTTCCGCTTGAAGTAAATTTTTCTATTTTATCTACATGATATTCAGTAGTATCGTAAAATTTTTGAATATAATGATATACATAGAGAACAGGAAATATAACTATAAAGATGAGTGCGCCTCCATAAATAAACTTATGAATCTTCTTTTTTGTTTGCCACGCTAACATTAATAAGGCAGTAAATGACATTACACCAAAATAAAGATAAGCGCTAAATGATTTTAACGAAAATAAAGTAACTATTAAAAAAACAATAAGAAAAAACAGCAAAGATTTTTGAGTCCGTGAAAATTTCCCATTATAAATAAAATAGAAAATAAGCCAAATTGCAAAAGCAATTTGATAGGAAAAAGGGATGTGGTCGATCCAAGTAACTCCTCTGAAATCAAAGAAATGAATTGTATCTAAAAGTAATAATTTTAGCAAGGCTATTCCTGCGGCAACAGAGACCACCAAAATATAAATTCCCAGCAAACGGCAAGTTGTCTTGTAAGAAATTGGAGATGATGAGCCTAATACAAAAGCAAAAATGAACCAGTATAAACTTTTATTAAATTCTTGTAATCCCAAGGAAAAGTTGTGAGCGAAACAAAGCCCGATTAAATATAACAGAGGAATACTCATCATTAAAAGTGCGCTACTGTTATGTATCAATCTGTTCCACTTTGTTTTATAATCTCCGGTAAGTATCCAAACGATAAGTAATGCCACGGAAGTGCAGCTTATTAAAGCAATTGAAGTGGGTAAAGCAATGAGAAATGCAGCCAACGAGAAAAGATATAAATTTTCTTTCCAGTTACTTATGAGTGATTGACAACACTTCTTTAACATGATAAACTAGTTTATATCAATAGCGTAAATAAGTATTAATTATTGTATAAATTCCTTAAATCGTACAACGCTTTTAAGTATTGCACTTCATGTACAATTTTTTGCGCTTTTGCAGCATGTTGCATATTTAAATCGCGCATTAAGTCGGTAACGCTCATGGTGCCGTGTTCGGTTTTTGCCATAGAAGCCCTGTAGATATTTTCGCGCATGCGGATAATTTCGTCATCGGAGGCTAAAATCTTTCTATATTGCTCTGCAATAGCGCGCTGTCGTTTTATTTGAAGCGATTGATTTAACAAAAACAGTTTCCGGTTTGTTTCAATGATATTGATATTGTTTTCAATGATTCGTTTTTCATTTTTTAAGGTATAGAGATTTCCGAAGCCCCAGTTTAATTGCACGCCGCCAATTGCATAGAGTTTTCCGCCAACATCAAACATGTTTAAGCCGGGGCGAGCAAAACCACTTTGCAGAAAAAAGCCAATTTTAGGCATGTTTTTAGCCAAAATTTGCGTCTGTTGAATTTTTTGCGCTTCAACAGAAATATCAAAAAGTTGTAACTCCAATCTGTTATTTAACTCTTGAATCATAATAATTTCCGGTTTTTGCAAAGTGATATCCGGCGCTAAATCTTCACCCATAAAAGCGCCCAGCATTGCTACAAAAGCCTCTCGCATCGTAACTAGCTGTATGATAATTTGTTCTGTGGATATTTGCTCCACTCTTACCGCATCTATGTCTGATTCATTTGCAAATCCTAACTCTACATAGCTGATTACTTTGTCTAAATTGCGTTGTAATTCCTGTAAATTTATTTTAATTTGATCTAATTGACTGTCGTACAGAATAATTCCAAAAAAAAGATCATTTACACGTCCCCTCAATGCATATATATCCACCTCATTTTGTTTCCTTTGAACCCCAGTAGCCGCTTGGATTGTTTTTTTTGCCGAGCGAATTTGCCCGCCATCCCAAATAATCTGATTCAATTGCAAATACACTTGATATTGGTCTTTAGGAACCTCCACGCTTAAATTGATAGGCGGGGGTACCGACAAACTCGGCGCATCGGTTTGCAAAGAGGCTTTACCGGAAAGTTGTATATGTGGAATCCATGCACGGGAAACATTTTGCAAATTGTATTTTTCGCTTTGGTTAATCAATTCAAGCTGATGAATTAGCGGGTAATTTCTTTCTGTTTTTTCATAACACTCGAAGAGGGTTAAAGTTTGAGCTATTCCTGAAAAGGGGAGGAAGCAGAGGACGGAAAGCAGAAGGCAGAAAACGGAAAATGGAAGACGGTGCGAAGCATGAGGTAGGGGATTTGAGGTATGAGGTTTACCGAAAATTGAGAATTGGAAATTAAACATCATATTAATTAATTATGGTTTTTTTAGTTGCAAATAAACATAAAATTCTCCGTATTAGGCGAGGTCGTTAAAAAAGCGGTAAAACAATAAGAGATGTTGCAGGAATGGATTTTTTTTGTTTTTTTGCTTATTCTGAATTGAGGTAATTAAACAAAGTAAATATGGACAAAAATCAAGTACGCGAAGTGATTGCCAAGCGTGTGGCAAAAGAACTTAAAAATGGAGATGTTGTAAATTTGGGAATAGGGCTTCCTACATTGGTTCCCAATTATTTACCACAAGATGTTGAGTTGGTATTGCAATCGGAGAACGGATTGCTGGGTATGGGTCCCACCCCGGAAGCAGGCGAAGAGAAGCCTTATCTGGTAAACGCCGGCGGCGGATATATTACGGCAGAACCCGGTGCTTCTACTTTTTCTTCGGCGCAATCGTTTGCCATCATCCGTGGCGGACACGTGGATGCCACCATTTTGGGCGCCATGCAAGTAGACGAAAACGGCGATTTGGCCAATTGGATGATTCCGGGAAAGCTTACGCCGGGTATGGGCGGCGCCATGGATCTTTTGGTAGGCGCCAAACATGTGGTTGTTGCTATGGAACACACGGCAAAAGGGGCACCCAAGATTTTGAAAAAATGCACATTGCCGCTCACCGCAAAGGGACAAGTTAATCTCATCGTTACTGAAATGGGCGTAATGGAAATTACTCCGCAAGGTATTGTATTAAAGGAAATTCATCCGGAGTTTTCCGTAGAAGATATTCAGGCTGCCACCGAAGCCACCTTAATCATTTCGCCTGAATTGAAACCAATGGAGTTATAAACGCTATATCTTGCAGACAAATTAATGAAGCAAATGACTAAAGAACATTTTGCAGAACATTTTCTGACGCGTTTTGAAAAAGATTTCGCTGAAAAAACGGCAACCGAAATTCAAAAACAAGCGCTACAAGAAATGCTCGTTGATGTGTTGCGAGATGTTATTTACTTTAATCCAAAAAATCCCATATTTCAATCGGAAAAATATGATTTTTTAAGAATAAAAAAGAGAACAGAACGTGAGCAAGTAGCATTTCGATCCGCATATTTATTTGAAACATTGTATTTTAAAAATAAGAACATTCTGCTATTTTTTAAAGATGATTTTGCTGAATTGTTATCCATGATTACCAACGAAAGCGTGAAAAGACATTTTGGAAAAATATTAACAGATCTCTTAAAAAACAATATTTTAAATTTTTCTGAAAATGAATATGACCTTTTGGCAGAAACGGTGGCATCGTGGGCAGTGGCGCCGCATACGCGCGTAGCCGTGCAAATTTGGGCATTTGAAATACTATTGTTGCTTCGTGAAAAAGCAAATATTTCAGAAGAAACCATTAGCTATCTGCTTGAAATACTTGCCCAAGACAGTTCACCTGCCATGAAGTGCAGATTGCAAAGATGGAAAAAAAGAGAGGTCATTACATATTAAAATTTTTATATTTTTGCCGACTATTTATAAAAGAAAAGAATTATTTAAAAAAACAAAGAAGAAGACATTATGTATTTGACCCCGGAAGTTAAACAACAAATTTTTGCCGAATACGGAAACAATACAACCGATACCGGTTCCGCAGAAAGCCAAGTAGCTTTATTTACACACAGAATCAAGCACTTAACTGAACATTTGAAGAAAAATAAAAAAGATTTATCCACCAAACGTTCGTTAATAAACTTGGTAGGTAAGCGTAGAAAAATGTTGGAATACCTTAAACGAGAAGATATTGAGCGTTACAGAGCTATTATTAAGAAGTTAGGACTTAGAAAATAATAAGTGGCATATAAAATTTCAAAAAAGGCATTTCATTTGGAAAGTGCCTTTTTTTGCATTATAACTAATGATAGAGCATTGAAGACAAATATACTAAATTTATCAAGATTAAAATTATGATTGGAATTACAAAAAAATTTGATTTGGGTGACGGAAGAGAAGTTACCATTGAAACAGGAAAATTAGCCAAACAAGCTGACGGATCAGTTGTTGTTAGAATGGGTGACACTATGTTACTGGCTACGGTATGTTGCAAAAAAGAAGCAGCGGAAAATATAGATTTTATGCCGCTACAAGTAGAATATCAAGAAAAATACGCCGCTGTGGGACGTTTCCCGGGCGGTTTCTTTAAACGTGAAAGCAGACCTTCGGAGTATGAAATTTTGATTGCACGGTTAGTGGACAGAGCGCTTCGTCCGCTGTTTCCGGATGATTTTCATGCAGAGACACAAGTGCTGGTTACGTTGATGTCGGGTGACAAAAACAATCTCCCCGATGCATTAGCCTGTTTAGCAGCATCCTCTGCGTTAGCTGTTTCCGACATCCCGTTTTTGGGACCTATTTCGGAAGTGCGCGTAGGTAGAGTTGACGGGCGGTTTATAATTAATCCTACTGTAGAAAACATGCAATATTCTGATATTGATATGATTGTAGCTGCATCAATGGATAATATTATGATGGTGGAAGGCGAAATGAAAGAGATTTCAGAAGCTGATATGGTAGCTGCACTCAATTTTGCACACGAAGCCATTAAGATACAATGTCAAGCGCAGTTAGAATTGGCGGCAATGGTGGAAAAAGCTAATCCGAAACGTGAATATTGCCACGAAAATAACAATGAAGAGTTGCGCGAAACGATATATAAAGCTACTTATGATAAAGTACTTGCCGTAGCTAAAGCGCAAACTACCAAACATGAAAGAAGCGACGCTTTCGGAGCGATTTTTGACGAATTTTTAGAATCCATTCCTGAGGAAGAGCGCGATGAAAAGAAGCCTTTGGTGAAACGTTATTACCATGATGTACAATATGATGCCATGCGCAATATGATTTTGCATGATAGAACCCGTTTGGATGGTCGTGCATTAGATCAAGTTCGCTCAATATGGATTGAAACCGATTATTTGCCCTCCGTACATGGTTCTGCCATTTTTACAAGAGGTGAAACACAGGCGCTAACTACTTGTACATTAGGAACAAAACTAGATGAACAAACCATTGATGGCGCCGTTATTGAAGGCTCCAACCGTTTTATTTTGCATTATAACTTTCCGCCGTTTTCGGTAGGTGAGGTAAAACGGATTGGTAGTGCCGGTCGCCGCGAGATCGGACACGGAAATTTGGCACACCGTGCGTTAGAATCAATGATTCCGTTCGATAGCCCTGATTTTCCATATACAATACGCTTGGTTTCCGATATTCTAGAATCAAACGGAAGTTCTTCCATGGCAACCGTTTGTGCAGGGGCATTAGCCTTAATGGATTGCGGCGTTAAAATTAAAAAACCGGTATCCGGAATTGCTATGGGTTTAATTACCGATGAAAAAACCGGAAAATACGCCATCTTGTCTGACATTTTAGGCGATGAAGATCATTTAGGTGATATGGATTTTAAAGTATGTGGCACAAAAGACGGAATTACCGCTTGTCAAATGGACATTAAAATCAATGGGTTATCCTCCGAAATTATGGCAGAAGCATTGGAGCAAGCGCGTAAAGGTCGTTTACACATTTTAGATAAAATGAATGAAGCGATGCCGGAACCTCGCGAAGATTACAAGCCATTTGTACCGCGTATCGTACAGTTAATTATCCCGAAAGAGTTTATCGGTGCAGTAATTGGAACTGCCGGAAAAGTGATTCAAGAATTGCAACGCGAAACCAATACAACTATCAATATTGAAGAGAAAAACGGTGTAGGTATTGTTGATGTGGCAGCTGCCAATTTAGAAGACATAGAACGTGCAGTTGAAAGGATTAAGTCGCTAACCACAGTACCCGAAGTAGGTGAAGTATACGACGGTGTCGTAAAAAGTATTCAACCGTTTGGAGCATTTGTAGAGTTTCTACCGAATACCGAGGGGTTACTTCACGTTTCCGAAATTGCATATAAACGTATCGAAAATGTTTCCGATGTATTGAAAGAAGGTGATGAGATTAAGGTAAAACTCATCGCTATTGATGATAAAGGCAAATTTAAGCTATCTCACAGAGCATTATTGCCGAAGCCGGAAGGTTGGGTAGAACCAGCTCCAAGACCTGCAAGACCATCGGGACCTCCAAGAGGTGAACGCAGACCGGGAAACGGAAATGGGAACGGAAATAATGGTCGTCCACCAAGAAGATTTTAGTGATTATGAAAAAATATGTTGTTACCTTAATGACTTTGACTTCTTTATGTTTATTAAGCTGCCATAACCAAAAGAGCGAAAGCAGTGAATTAATTCAAAAAGAGATGATTACAAAAGATATTATTTTTATTCCGGAGGGAGTTTGCAGTCAGCAATTAGATATTTCTGTGGTGAATGATACCATTCGTAATGTAGCATTCACCAAAGGATGTCCCGGAAATACATTTGCAATAGCACAATTAGTAGAAGGAATGTCTATAGATGATGCGATCCTTAAATTGGAAGGAATAATGTGCAAAGACAAAACAACCTCTTGTCCTGATCAATTGGCAAAAGCGTTGAAGTCAATGAGGTAATACGTTACTCCCACTCAATCGTTGCAGGTGGCTTAGCGCTAATATCGTACACCACGCGATTAATTCCTTTTACATTATTAATAATGTCGTTAGAAATTTTTGCCAAAAATTCGTAAGGGAGTTTTGCCCAGTTTGCCGTCATAGCATCGGTAGATAATACTGCGCGCAGAGCCACCACATTTTCGTAGGTTCTTTCGCCGTTTGTCATGCCCACCGATTGAATGGGTAGCAAAATTACACCCGCTTGCCATACTTGATTATACAAGCCGTGTTCCCTTAAACCGCTAATAAAAATGTCGTCTGCATTTTGCAAAATGTGTACTTTTTCCGGCGTAATTTCGCCTAAAATACGCACGCCTAATCCGGGTCCGGGAAACGGATGCCTTTGTATTAACAATTCCGGAATGCCAAGCGCTATACCTACTTTGCGTACGCCATCTTTATATAATGTTTTCAATGGTTCCACTACTTTTAGATTCATTTTTTCCGGAAGTCCACCCACATTATGGTGTGATTTGATGACCTTGCCTGCGGCGTTTTTCGATTCTACGATATCAGGATAGATGGTACCCTGTGCTAGCCACTTTATATCTTGTAACTTCTGTGCTTCTTCATCAAACACATCAATAAAACTTTTGCCGATAATTTTGCGTTTGGATTCAGGATCGGTTACGCCTTTTAATGCGTCGTAAAAACGTTGCGTCGCCTGTACGCCAATTATATTTAAACCCAAAACTTTATAATTTTCCAATACGGTTTCAAATTCATTTTTGCGCAACAGCCCATGATCCACAAAGATACAAAAGAGGTTTTTGCCAATGGCTTTATGCAACAAAACGGCGACTACGGTAGAATCCACGCCACCCGATAATCCAAGTACTACACGATCATTTCCTAACTGCTCCTTCAATTCTTTTACTGTAGCTTCAATGAACGAAGCCGGTGTCCAATCTTGTTGACAACTACTGCAAATATTTTCTTTAGAATTATTCATAATATCTAACATTTTTGCGCAAATTAATATAAATTTTTTGTGTAATACATGGCCGTTCGAAATTTTTTAGCACGCAGATGACGCAGATTTAATAGATAAACGCAGATATTATTTGACCATTAATAACAGTTAATCTGCGAAAATCATGATAATCTGTATCATCTGCATGTTTATTGAACAATATCAAAAAATGCACATATATCTGTTCTTCCAAAAAATTCCATTTTTTTCCAAATAATTCATTTTTTCTTCCAAAAATAAAATGTATTTTTGAGCTGCTTTTGCAGAAAAATATTTATTTATTTGATTTTTAATAAATTAAATGTCTATAAAATACATCATCATTATTTTACTGATTACAAATAAATTAATCAAGAATCTATTGTTAATAAAATAAATATTCCATTTTTTTCCACATTGATTATTAGTAATTTAAATAACAAAACGAGAGCTTGAAAATAAAATTATCAAAAATATGGAGTTGATAACTTTATTATTTTATTTTTGTCGCGAAAAACAATTGATAAAAAATGTCAAGTTTCGATTATGGTTTTTGGGAAATAGCGATAGAGAAGCACGGAAGACTCAAACTTCCTACTGCTTTGTTAAAATCGTTACCCGAAACCGAACGTCAACGTTTTTGGATAACTCATGGTTTTGGAACCCATATTATGTTGTGGACGGAAACCGCTTATCGTGCACAGATGGACTTTTTAAATTCGTTGAACCGGAATATTATTGAAAATAAAAAATTTCGTAATGCTTTTCTTCGGAACACTGCTTTTGTGGAATGTGATGCCCAAGATAGGTTTGTTATTCCCAAGCCATTAATGGAACATTATAAAATTGAAAAAGAGGTGATCCTGTTGTTAGATAATGGCAAAATTGAAATTTGGAACGCCGCAGAATACCACGCGCAATTTGATATGTCGCCCGAAGATCTGAACCTCTTGAACGAAAAAATACATAGTACGCATCAACCTGCCACTTTTGAAAACTTTTAAACCGCCATATAATATATGTATCATCAACCCGTGCTCTTGCAAGAAACTATTACGGGACTCGTCAATAACCCTGACGGGATCTACGTTGATGTTACTTTTGGCGGCGGCGGGCACGCATGTGAAATTTTAAATAAACTTTCTACTAAGGGAAAATTATTGGGTTTTGATCAAGATAAAGATGCTATAAAAAACCTGATAAAAGATTCACGTTTTCAGTTTGTTCAAAGCAATTTTAAACATCTCAAAAAATTCTTGCAGTTCTATAAAGCCTATCCGGTGGACGGTATTTTAGGAGATCTCGGGGTTTCTTCACATCAATTCGATGAGCCTACACGCGGTTTTTCCTATCGCTTCGATGAAACATTAGATATGCGGATGGACAGAAGCAAAGGAATAACGGCGGCAGAAGTCGCTAATACATATCCCAATCAAAAATTAGCAAAACTGCTATTCACTTTCGGAGAAGTGCAAAATGCACATAAAGTTGCTACACTGATTGAGAAAGCGCGGCAAATCAATCCAATAGAAACAACCGGTAAATTGGCGGAAGTTATAGCACCATTACTTCCTAAAGGAAAAGAGAACAAGGTGCTATCGCAAATATTTCAAGCATTGCGCATCGAAGTGAATGATGAAATAGAAGTGTTGAAGTCTCTCTTGGAACAATCTGTAGAAGCATTGAAGCCGGGTGGGAAAATTGCCATTATTTCTTATCATTCTTTAGAAGACAGATTGGTGAAGAATTTTTTCAAAACCGGAAATATAGAGGGTGCCCTGCATAAAGACTTTTACGGAAATCTTTTAACTCCATTTAAACTTATTACCAAAAAAGCGATTATTCCTACAGAACAGGAAGTTGAACAAAACCCCCGCGCCCGAAGTGCAAAATTACGGATTGCGGAAAAAAAATAAACCTATAACCAACATGAACAAATTTTCTCAACTCCTAAGTGGTGATTTTTTGCAGTATCCAAGATTGCAAAAGTGGTATCCTTATCTATTGCTACTGATTTCATTAGCGATAATTTCAATTGTGAATGAAAAAATCATCAATCATAAAACAAAGCTCATTCAAAAAAAACAATATGAATACAAAGTAGCGCTGAATCAACTGAAAGAAAACAACCATTATCTTCCATACCAACAAAAGAAAACCATTAGAGAAAAAGCCGCAAAACGCGGATTTGGAGAAAATCATAAAAATATGTACAAAATACCAGTAAGCGGCGAGAAGTAGGAATGCAAAATTTTGCGCCCAGTATATGAAAAACATAAAAAATTATATGCAAGATTATAAAAAATCATTTAAAAGGAGAGCTTTAGTGGTATATGCCATGGTATTAGTATTTGGAGTTTTCTGCTTCTTTCAAATACTTTATCTTGCTGTTTGGCAACGTCCGTTGTTCAGCGGCGATCCTGAATATTGTTTAGACAAAACCCAACCAAACTGGGAGAAACATCCGCTTGCCAAAGATCCAAACTGTCGTTGTATTGTAACAGTTAGTAATATAAATCCTGTTCGCGGCGATATTTTAGATGATCAAGGTAACATTTTAGCCAGCAATTTTACAGTTTTTGATGTAACAATTGACGGACGTAAATTATTACCCGATACTCTAAAAAATAAAAGAAAAGTAATAATTAGCATTAACGATACCCTCTATGCAACCAAAGAGAGAAAAATTTCAAGAACTGATAAAGAAGCTGTTAATAAGCTAATAGCAGAATTAGCCGATCAATTTTATTTTCATTTCAGACATAAATTTCCGCACAGTAAAGAATATTATCGAAAAAAAATTGCAGAAGCCATCTTAGAGCATAAAAATGTGTTGATTTTAAAGTCTAACTTGCTAAGTCAAAAAACATTAGTAACTTCAGAGGATACGGCATTTATACGAAAATTACCATTGTTCCAAGATAGATGCAAGAAAAAGTGCATTAATTTTACAAGCCATTTTAAACGTATTTATCCGTACGGTGAGTTAGCAAAACGTACTATCGGAGTTCTTCCGCCCGGCGGCGTACACAGCGGATTGGAGCTTACTTTTCATGATTGGTTATCAGGTACAAAAGGAGCTCAAAAAGTACTTCATATTAACGGCACTCGTGTACCTTCCAAAAAATTTTCCAGCCCTCAAGATGGCGCTAACATTCATACCACGCTAAATCTAAGAATGCAAAATATAGTGTATGAAGCTCTTATGGACAAATTACATCACCTAAAAGCAGATTGGGGCTGTGCTATAGTAATGGAGGTTGAAACCGGTGAAATTAAAGCTATTGCGAACTTAAAAAAACATACTAACCAGCAAGGGAATGTAGGGTATTTTGAAATTTTTAACCATGCGCTTCGTCAAGAATGTGAGCCGGGATCTACATTTAAATTAGCATCGTTATTAGCCTATCTGGAAAAAGTTCCCAACGACACTGCAAAATCATATATGCTTTGTGGCTGTGATATTGCTAAACATTTTGTACGTGATAGTAAGAGATTTAAGCCGGAGTGTGGGAAAGTGGATGGTAACTTAGGTCCTCGCCACCGACTCGGAAAACCTATTGAAATATTTCAACGCTCATTGAATGAAGGCACAGGAGCCATGATTTTTGATGCCTATAAAAACGACTACCAAGCCTATTTAGCTGCATTAGACGCTATGGGCATAACAATGCCGTTAGAAACACAATTAGGCAGTGTGAAAGCACCGGAAATTATACGCGATACGGAATTAATGCGCACTTTTTATATTACTACATGGGGAGGTTTTAATATGGCTCCTATTCAAACACTCACCTATTTCAACGGGGTAGCGAATAATGGAAAAATGGTGTGCCCGAAAATTGTAAGTCATATTACCGAACAAGATAAAGTAGTGGAAGTTTTTCCAACAGTGGTACTTAAAGAGCAAATGACACGCAAAGATGTAACTGACCGCGCCAAAAAATATTTAGAAGCAGTAGTTAGCGGACCCTATGGAACTGCAAGAATATACAAAGATTCTATTCCGCGTTTTGCCGGTAAAACAGGTACCCGCGATATTTTAGTAGAATCGGAAGATGGAAAATATCGATACAACTCAGGAAGAAACAGTATTTTCTTTTGCGGATACTTCCCGGTAGAAAAACCCAAATATAGCATGATTGTGTGTTTGTATGATGTAAAAGTTACGAGCGGGCAGGCTGTGCAACTTTTTTACACCATTGCCAAACGGATTTATAGCGAAGAAGGCACTGAGTTAATGCAGGAAGTGAATAAAAACGGCGGTATTAAAACGGCAATCTATCAAAATCTTGGGAAATGAGATTTAAAAAATTAAAGATTTAAAATTTAAAGATGAAAAAACTGACAAAGCTTCTCGCAAATCTTAATCAAATACAAATTATTGGGAATAAAGATATTTCTATTTCCAATATTCAATTTGATTCGCGAAAAGTAACAGAGAAAAATACATTGTATGTGGCACAAAAAGGGACACAAGCTGATGGGCATCTATTTATTGATAAAGCAATTGCGCAAGGCGCTACAACAATCGTTTGTGAAATGTTACCGGAGGAGTTAAACAAAAACTATACGTATATTCAGGTAAAAAATACAGCTACGGCATTAGGCGAGTTAGCATCTGCGTTTTACGATTTTCCTTCAAGAAAAATCACATTGGTGGGTGTTACGGGAACAAACGGAAAAACAACTACCGTTACACTTTTATATCATTTGTTTATGAGCTTGGGTTATCCCACCGGATTAATTTCCACAATTGTTAATAAAATAAATAACATTGAAATTCCTGCCACACACACTACCCCCGACGCTTTGGTACTGAATCAATTATTGAACGATATGGTGGAAGCCGGATGTGAATTTTGCTTTATGGAAGTTTCCTCCCATGCGGTAGTACAACAACGTATTGCCGGTGTGCATTTTACCGGCGGCGTTTTCAGCAATATTACGCACGACCACCTGGATTTTCATCAAACTTTTGCCAACTATATCAAAGCAAAACAGCAATTTTTTGAGATGCTACCCAACACTGCTTTCGCGCTAACCAACATAGATGATAAAAACGGTAAAGTAATGGTTCAAAGTACAAAAGCTAAAGTTTATACATACAGTTTACGTACTGGCGCTGATTTTAAAGGCAAAATTACGGATAACAGTTTTGAAGGATTAACTTGTGAGTTTAACGGCACGGAAGTTCATCTAAAGCTATGTGGTAAATTCAATGCTTATAATTTGTTGGCAATTTATGGCACCGCCTTGTTATTAGGAATGAAAGAAGATGAAGTTTTACTGGCAATGAGCAAACTGGAAGGAGCAGACGGACGTTTTCAAGTGCTTCGCGACCGTCGGAACCGTACTTTTATTGTGGATTACGCGCATACGCCCGATGCACTCAAAAATGCGCTTTCTACCATCAAAGATATTACTCAAAACAGTGCAGAAGTAATTACCGTAGTAGGTTGCGGTGGCGGTAGAGATGCCTTGAAACGACCTATTATGGCAGAAATAGCATGTGCGCTCAGCAACAAAGTGATATTCACTTCCGATAATCCGCGCACGGAAGATCCTCACAAAATTCTTGCCGACATGGAAACCGGTACTCCTGTTGCTTTTAAGCAATATGCACTTACCATTGAAAATCGCCGTGAAGCTATTAAAACAGCCTATCACCTGCTCCCCGATAATGGCGTACTTCTCATCGCCGGAAAAGGACACGAAACTTATCAAGAGATAAATGGAGTGAGGCATCATTTTGATGACGTAGAAGAGATTGAATTAATCATTAATCACTAATTATTATGTTATATTACTTTTTCGAATGGTTGCAACAATATAATATTCCCGGAACAGGATTGTTTCAATACATTTCATTTCGGGCGGCGGCGGCAATTATTTTGTCGCTTCTTATCTCCATTATTTTTGGAAAAAAGATGATTCTTTTTTTACAAAGAAAACAGATAGGAGAGGAGGTGCGTGATTTGGGCTTGGAAGGGCAACTTTCCAAAAAAGGCACGCCCACTATGGGAGGAATTATCATCATCGCTGCTATTTTAATCCCGGTTTTATTGGTAAACAAATTAGATAATATTTATGTTATTTTAATGATATTTACCACATTATGGCTAGGAACAATCGGTTTCATTGATGATTATATTAAGGTTTTTAAGAAAAATAAAGCAGGACTATCCGGAAAGAAAAAATTGTTGGGACAAGCTATTTTAGGATTTATTATTGGTATGGTCATTTGCTTTCATCCCGATGTGGTAATTAAAGAGAAAAAGCAAGATATCCAAGATGTTTTAATGACTCGTGAGCATGCTTTTTCTATTGAAAATGTAAATAAAACCAATACCGTTTTTTCCGGTAGCGAATCGGCACATTCCACAAAAACTACTATTCCATTTTTTAAAAATAATGAATTTGACTATGCGATACTTACACGCTGGCTAGGTGATGAAACTGGTCAATGGGCATTTTTATTCTTAATCCCAATCATCATTTTTATTATTGCAGCAGTCTCCAACGGGGCTAATTTAACCGATGGATTAGACGGATTAGCTGCCGGTACATCAGCTGTTGTTGCAGTGGGAATTGCAATTTTAGCATATGTATCCGGAAACGCCATATTTGCTGATTATCTGAATATTATGTATATTCCCAATATCAGTGAAGTGGTAATTTTTACTGCTGCCTTAGTAGGTGCATGTATTGGATTTTATTGGTATAATTGTTTTCCTGCTCAAATTTTTATGGGCGATACGGGCAGTTTAACCCTCGGTGGCATCATTGCTGTGCTGTGTATCATCATTCGCAAAGAGTTACTCATTCCCATTTTATGCGGTGTCTTTCTAGTTCAATCATTATCCGTTATCATTCAAGTAGCTTGGTATAGAGCTACAAAAGTTAATAACTACAGAAAGGCCAAACATGTTTCCTGGTTCAAAGCCTACCAAATTTATAAATCAACTCCACAAAAACTTGAGGAATTTACAGGGCAGCGTGTTTTCTTAATGACCCCCTTACATCATCATTACCAGAAAAAAGGGATGCACGAGTCGAAAATTGTACAGCATTTTATTATTATCAGTATTTTATTAATTATCATATCATTAGCAACCTTAAAAGTAAGATAGTATGGCACAACAAACACGAACAGGCATGTTTCAAGCCTTATCAAATTTTCAAACCGTACGCGACAGGGCGGCAACTTTATCGCAAAATCTCATTCGTCTTCGTAATGAAAGTTTACAAGAATCGCTATCCGACTTCGAAAATTCGGAACATAAGCTAGAATTTGTAAAAACCATTGAAGGTGTTGATTTTATTAATGATTCAAGAGCCACCAATCCCAATGCCGTTTGGTTTGCCATGGAAAATATAACTCAACCCATTATTTGGATTACCAACATGAACAGTGTAGATTTAATTACGGAGGATTTAAAGCAATTAATTCATGAAAAAGTAAAAATAATTGTGATTCAGGGTGTTTACAATACTGCATTGGAAGATTTTTTAAAAAAAATGCACAAAGATGTTTACATGGTAATGAACATGGAAGATGCGGTGCGTACTGCTTTTTACGCCGGCAGTTCCGATGAGACGATCCTTTTTTCGCCGGGCGTAGTGAGTACGGGAATGTACCGCACTTATCGCGAACGGGGGGAGAAGTTTAAGGAGGCGGTGGCGCAACTTTAGCAATGTGGGATTTATACACAACATAAAGCATTAATTATGATGGAAAAATTAAAATTCAAAGGCGACAAAATTATTTTATCAATTGTCATACTATTGTCATTACTCTCTGTAATGATGATTGCCAGCACGGGCGATCGTTGGGTAGAACAACTTCGAAATTTCGGAGTAGGGTTTTTTCTCCTCTTTCTATTCTATCATATTGACTATAGGAATGTTTCGCGTTTTGCTACGCCATTGCTTATTTTTTCGGGCGGGCTTCTACTCTATTCTCTATTTCGTTCGTCCGGCACTCGTACTATAAGTCTTTTCGGTATGGATTTGCAAATATTCTATTTTATTGGATTTTGCGTACTGTTGTATATGGCAAAATATATGGCAACAAAACTGAATTATGAAGAAGAGTTATCTCAAAAAGAAGTAATGAAACTTTTTGGAATCATTTTAGTTTTTTGTGGAGGAATCTTTCTTTCCAATCAATCTACTGCTATTATTCTATTTTGTACGTGTGTGGTTGTGCTTTTCGTAGGGCGTGTTAAAACATCCTATTTAGTTGCCTTTTGCAGTATTATTACTGTAGCCGTATTTTTAGCTTTTGCATCAAACATTGGACGTGTTCAAACTTTTAAAAATCGTGTAACTTATTGGAAAAATGATAAAATAGCGCCCGGAATGGATAAAGATTACGGCAGGCAGTCCATCCTTTCGCGCGCCGCTATCTCTACGGCAAGTTGGTTTCCTACCAACGTAGGAAAAGGAACTATAAAAAAGGTTCTCCCTGAAAAAGATAATGATTATGTGTATGCCGTATTGGTAGAAGAAATGGGAATTTTAGTAGGACTTGCGGTACTATTTGCTTATTTAATCATTTTATACCGAACCATGCGCATCGCTCGAAATGCAGACGGAGCATTCGGCATGCTTTTGGCATGGAGCATCGGTTTTTGGTTTTGTATGCAAGCACTGGTTCACATCGGAGTGAATAGTTTTCTTATTCCCGCTACCGGACAAACGTTACCATTCATTAGTCGTGGTGGTGTTTCACTTGCCATTTCCGGAGCTGCTATAGGAATGTTATTAAATATTAGCAAATATCAAAAATTATAATACCTTTGCCAATAGTTTATTGTTTAACTTAATATTTAGATTTATGAAAAAATTAGCATTAGTAACTGTTATTTTGATAGCAACCTGCGTAGTTGCTATGGCGCAACCGAGAGCTATCGGAGGGCGTTTAGCTTATGGTGTCGGAGTTTCTTACCAACACGGTTTTGGTGAAAAAAACATGATTCAGTTGGACATTGACTTTCCGGCTTATAGTTGGGGGGTTCAAGTAGCAGCAACCTACAATTGGATATTTTCTATTGATTCCTGGACTAAACCGGGTTCTTGGAATTGGTACGCCGGTGTGGGTGGCGGAATTGGCGTAGACTGGTGGGGAACAGGCTGGGCTGGTGTTGCCGGTATGATTGGAGTGGAATATAACTTCAAATTTCCACTACAGCTTTCTATAGATTGGCGTCCGGTTATCGGTCCTTGGTTTAATAAAGATCACGCAGGATTTAACGGATGGGGCATGTATGCAGGAGCAGTTGGTATAGGAGTTCGTTATAAATTCTAAATCAAACCTTTACAAAAAACCAAAGCCGCCTTATGGGTGGCTTTTTTAGTGCCCAATGATGCTCATTTAAAAAAAATTAAACAACACAAAATTATACTTTCAATACCTTTGGTTTATTCGGGGCAGGTAAAATTTTGCCGTTAACGCCCCGATATTTATCATTTTTATCAAAAGGAATACCAATTTTATTCAAAAGTCTGTCTACCTGTACTTGATGCAGCTGCATTCCCATCTCCCAAGGGTTATAACCCAACAACATGCCTGCCATTTCTTCATAAGTAAGCACCGGAATACCATAACCCTCTTTGTCGTAAGTTTTGTTTTCCAACTCGGCAATGGTGTATTGCCACTTGTCTAAAAACATGGGACAGCCCGGACAGTTACACACGATAAAATCGGGTTCGTAAGGCTCCATAGACTCAAACTTTTTCTTGGTATTTGCAATAGAGAACCCGCGATTGGCTTGCACTAAATAGTTTCTGAATCCGAATCCGCAGCAGTGGCGCCGTTCGGGATAATCTACCACTTCCCCACCCCATGCTTCAATCATACCGGCTAGTACATAAGGAAATTCAGCTTTTCCTACACCTGTTTCCGGAAACATTTTGGCGTAATGGCAACCAATATGTTCTATCACACGCAGTGGTTTTCCGGTAAAACGGTTTATTAGCCGATATTTCATTTTGTCTTTCAACTCCATTCGGAATTTATAGATAATATCGGATGGATGTGCCACATTTTTGGGAATTTGAAATTCCCTCCCTGTCGTTTTTTTCAATATTTCACGAGTTTTTTCCAGCAGCTCCGGATGATGTTTCCACATTTCAATCATCTCATTATAAAGACCAAATGAAGTAATACAAGAAGTGGCGTAATTTTCGTATCCTTCTTCGGTCATTAAGGCAAACAAACGTGCAATCACGGTCATGGCGGTTTCCAAAGGAACAATGTCGCTGTGGTATCCAATTCCGGTGCAGGTGTGCGTATTTACACTATCGTGAATCTCTTTGCCCAGAATATCGCGCATAATTTTTAAGAAAGTAGTTTCCGAACCCGGAAAAAAAGTTTGCCGGATACAACTCCTGCTATAGAAAAAATGATCATCCGCGATCTCTTTTTGATATTCGTTCCAAAAGTGTTTTTTCATAAATCTCTACGATTATGCGTGTTATTATTTACAGTATAAATTTCATTCAAATAAGCTTGCTCGGAGGTCGCACCTCTTTTTTCATTCGAAAACCAATCAATATTGTTCTGAAAGTCGAGGGCGCCGGTAGCTTCAAAAATTCCCTTGATCTCTTCCAAGTTTTTATCAGCAATGTGGCGCAACGCTCCCGCACCTTCGCCTTTGTAATTAGCACCTAATTTTGGTGCAATCTCCTTAATATTATCGCGATACCATTTCCAAATAGGTCCTTGTTCGGGGTGCAATTCGGGATGCACGATATCGGGATGCACGCAATATCCACGTTCTAAGATAGAACCGCCAATCACTTTATTTAAAATAAACTGTTGCCGTCCTTTCTCGCTATCCACAAAATAGCCAAGTTGTTGGGCAATTTTCCGTAATGCCATAATGAGCAATCCGGGTGTATTTCCGCGAGGACATCGCGTGGCGCAAGACATACATTCTCCGCAGTACCAAATCGTTTCGGAGCGTAATAGCTTTTCAATTTCCACATCATCTTCACGTTGCACAATATCGCAAATCTTACGCGGATCATAATTATAAAACTCAGCCGACGGGCAAATAGCAGTACAAACCCCGCAATTCATGCACGCATTGAGCGCTTCCTGAAAGCGCACATCCTGTAAAAGTAAAGTTGTAATATTTCCCATGTTTATTAACAATTATAAACATGCAAATAAACATGATTTTTTGGAATATTGGTTTGAAATTTGTTCAATAATCTGTAGGGATTCTATTTTTTTTGACTTCCTCCGGTTGCATTTTTTGCGCAGTATTTAGTTTTTCAAATGTTTTTGTAATATCATATATTTCTCCTTCATTTCCAAAATACATCCCTATTTGTTCTTTTATAAGTCCTGCTTTTTCCAATCGCAATAGAACAAATGTATAATCATCTTTGTCAATATTTAAATCGGTTAAAGCTGAAATATCTTTGTCTTGCAGTATACGTCCTGTCTTCGCTTTTTGTTCTTCAATTAATTCTTGGTTTTATCTGTCATTTTTAATTCATAAATCTTTTTTGCGACAAGTAATTCCTCTATAGTTAGCTCATTTATAATATCTAAATAGAATTCAGGATTTAGTTCTCTGTTTTCTACAATTTGGCTCGCATAATGAGGGGCTGTTAAAAAAAGGGACGTTGCGTGCAACGTCCCTACGGATTTTATACAATGTTCTTAAAATTAATTACACCGCATTAACATTTTGATATTCTTCCACAATGCCTTTCACATCGTCGGTGGCAAGACGTCCGTACACTTTTTCGCCTACAAGTACTACGGGAGCAAGTCCGCATGCACCTACACAACGTAATGAAGCTAATGAGAACATACCGTCGGCGCCGGTTTCGCCTACGCCGAGTTTTAGTAAATGTTTAAATTCGTCAAGAATACGCTCTGCTCCACGCACGTAACAAGCTGTTCCCATGCAAATAGATACGGGGAAACGTCCTTTAGGAATCATAGTGAAAAAAGAGTAGAAAGATACTACGCCATACACCTTTGCAGTGGAAATTTTTAATTCGTGGGCAACTACTTCTTGCACCTCCGCCGGAAGATATCCTAAATGGTCTTGCGTTTTGTGCAATACATTAATCAACTCACCCGGATTGTTATTGAACGACTTGCAAATCTCTTCGATTGCCGCTCTTGTTTTTTGACTGATTTCTATTTTAACTGACATTTTTTTAATGATTAATGGTTAATGATTAATGGTTAGTCTAATTTAACTTCAATTACTTTTGCTTTGTCGAAGTATTGCGTATGGAGTAATTCGTGTGCTTTGTGTCCGCACGGTTCACCCAAAAATTCTTTGTAAATGGCTTGAATTGATGGGTTTTCGTGAGACTTACGAATCGGCATGTTGCGGTCGGCTTCATAAATAGCTTCCCAACGGGCTTTGATGATTTCGCTGTTGCCGTGGTGCAACGGTTGTCCACCACCATCAATACAACCACCCGGACACGCCATCACTTCAATAGCATGGAATTGCGATTTACCTTCTTTAATTTCATTCAACAATTTACGTGCGTTGCTCAATCCATGTGCAATACCAATGTTGAGTTTCAAACCGTCTACATCAATCGTAGCTGAACGAACACCCTCTAATCCACGAAGTTCTGTAAATTCAATTTTCGGAAGCGGCTTTTTAGTAAGTATCTCACAAACGGTTCTACAAGCGGCTTCGATTACACCGCCGGTGGTTCCAAAAATTACTGCAGCTCCGGTAGATTCACCCAGCGGAGAATCGAAAGGCATATCTTCTAACGATTTAAAGTCAATATTCGCTTGTTTAATTAATGCTGCTAATTCTCTCGTTGAAATAGAATAATCCACATCCGGATTTCCATTTACTTTAAACTCGTCGCGTGCACATTCATATTTCTTTGCTAAACAGGGCATTACGGAAACCACAATCATGTCTTCGCGTTTCACACCAATTTTATCGGCAAAATAAGATTTTGCAATGGCGCCAAACATTTGTTGCGGAGATTTTGCAGTAGATGGAATATCTGTTAACTCGGGGAAGTGATATTCGAAAAAGTTTACCCATGCCGGGCAACAAGAAGATAATAACGGAAGTTTTACGCTTTTATCACCATTCAAATGACGGGTTAATTTGTCAATCAACTCAGTGCCTTCTTCCATAATCGTTAGGTCGGCGCTCCAATCGGTATCAAATACATAGTCGAAGCCTAGCGCTTTTAAAGCAGCGGTTAATTTGCCGGTAACGATAGTGCCCGCTTTCATGCCGAACTCTTCGCCAAGCGCTACGCGCACTGCAGGCGCGACTTGTACCACTACGGTTTTCTTTCCATCGGCAATAGCGCGAATAACTTTCGGAGTGTGATCCATTTCTACTAATGCTCCTACCGGACAAACGGCTACACATTGTCCGCAGAATGTACAAGGAGAGTTATCTAACGTTTGATTGAAAGCGGTAGAAACCACTGCCGGGAATCCACGCTCAATAGCATTAAGCGCACCTACGGTTTGGAGATCGTTACACATAGTTTCACAACGACGACACATCACACATTTGTTCATGTCGCGCACAATAGAAGGCGACACTTCTAATTGATAGCACGACTGCTCACCCTGATATGGTATTTCGCGTACACCGAAACGAACTGCTAAATCTTGCAATTGACAGTGTCCGCTCTTCGCACATACTAAACAATCTGCCGGATGGTCGCTCAAAAGTAATTCCAGTACTGCCCTGCGTGCATTCAATACACGAATTGAGTTGGTTTTTACTATCATTCCTTCGCTACATTCTGTAACACAAGCGGGAGCTAAATTGCGCCTGCCTTCCACTTCTACTACACAAATACGGCATCCGCCCGGTTTGTTATGGATGTCCAATCCGGTTAGTTCAAAATGACACAACGTAGGAATATCAATTCCAATATCGTGAGCCGCTTTTAGTATCATTGCACCTTTTGGTACCGATACTTCTTTATTATCTATGGTTAATTTTATTTTGTCCATTGGTATGTCTTTTTATTTAATTAGTATTGCATTAAACTTACATTTATCTATACAAGCTCCGCATTTGATACAAGTAGCTTGATTGATTTCGTGCGGCATTTTCTTTTCGCCTTTAATTGCGCCTACCGGACACACGCGAGCACATGCCGTACAACCGATACAAAGATCAGGTTCAATCACATAGCTCTTCAATGCTTTACACTGACCGGCGGGGCATTTTTTCTCCACCACGTGCGCTACATATTCATCCCAGAAGTTGTCAATTGTAGATAAAATAGGATTTGGAGAAGTTTGACCTAAACCGCAAAGCGATGTATCTTTAATTACTTTACTTAAGCTTTTTAATATCTCAAGGTCTTCCATCGTACCTTTACCTTCGGTAATTTTTTCTAACAATTCATACAAGCGTTTGTTTCCGATACGGCAAGGCGTACATTTTCCGCAAGATTCTTCTACGGTAAATTCCAAATAGAATTTAGAAACGGCAACCATACAATCGTCTTCATCCATTACAATCATACCACCGGAACCCATCATAGAGCCGGCTTCAATTAAGTTATCATAATCAATAGCCGTATCCAAGAATTTCTCGGTTAAGCAACCGCCCGAAGGTCCGCCGGTTTGCATTGCCTTAAATGCTTTACCGTCTTTAATACCACCGCCAATTTCATAAACTACTTCGCGAAGTGTGATTCCCATCGGTACTTCAATCAACCCTACGTTGTTAATTTTTCCGGCTAATGCAAATACTTTAGTTCCTTTTGATTTTTCGGTTCCAATAGTATTAAACCATTCCCAGCCTTTAAGAATAATTACGGGAATGTTAGCATACGTTTCCACGTTGTTCACATTGGTAGGCATTTTCAAATAGCCTTCCTGTGCAGGAAACGGCGGTTTGAAAGTAGGCTCACCGCGCTCACCTTCCATAGAATGGATAAGTGCGGTTTCTTCTCCGCAAACGAATGCTCCGGCGCCATAACGTAATTCAACATCGAAGTCAAAATCCGAACCAAAAATATTTTTACCGAGCAATCCGGTTTCTTCGGCTTGTTTAATGGCGATTAACAAACGTTCGATTGCTAACGGATATTCGGCACGAATGTAGATGAGTCCTTTGTTTGCACCGATACAAAAACCGTTAATTGCCATAGCCTCCAAAACAGAGTGCGGGTCGCCTTCCAAGATAGAACGATCCATAAATGCACCGGGGTCGCCTTCATCGGCGTTACACACTACATATTTTTGGTCTGCATGATTTTTAGCTGCAATTTCCCACTTTAATCCTGTGGGGAAACCGCCGCCGCCACGACCGCGAAGTCCCGATTTCTTAATTATATCAATAGTTGCTTGAGGGTTATTGATTTCCAAAACCGAAGCCAACGCTGCGTATCCGTCGCGGGCAATATATTCGTTAATATTTTCAGGATCAATAAATCCACAGTTACGTAATGCAATACGTAATTGTTTTTTGTAGAATTCCATATGTTTTGAATCCGCAACGTGTTCTTTTTTTTCCGGATCTGTATACAATAGACGATCTACTTTTCTACCTTTTATGATGTGTTCCTCGACAAGTTCGCGACAATCTTCCGGTTTTACTCTCACGTAAAATGTGTTATCGGGTAACATTTTCACGATAGGTCCTTGCTCGCAGAAGCCGAAGCAGCCTGTGATTACTACTTGAGCATCGTTTTTTAATCCTTTTTCTTCAATAATTTGAGCTAGGTTTTTTTTAATTTGATCACTTTGCGAAGCGAAGCAACCTGTTCCGCCGCAAACTAAGATGTGATATTTATAATTTGCCATAATGATAGTATGATTTTATTGTTCAACTTTTTCGTAATTTACGGGAATAACGCCGTCTAACATTTCGTTTCCGACTAAATATTTATCCACAAGTTCTTCAGCTTTTTGCGGAGTAATGTAGCCAAATACCACAGGTTCTTGCCCGGGCTTCGTAACCTCTACCGTAGGTTCCGCATAGCAATAGCCCATACAGCCGGTTTGCGTAACCACAACAGGGATATGCCGTTTGTTGGCTTCATTAATGATTGTTTCCATTACTTGTTTGGCGCCGGAAGCAATACCACAAGTAGCCATAGCCACTTTCACTTGAATTAAACTTTCAGTGTTTTCGCCTTGTTCGCGAAGTTTAAGAGCTGATTGAAGTTCTTCTCTTTTTTTCTTCAAATCCGCTAATGATTTAATTTTTTCCATATTGAATTTGGGTTATTATGTTGATTAATAAAGTTTTTTTGTTCTTTTAGTTAAAAACGGACATTTTTTTTTTGTGGGGCGAATATATACAAAAGTTTTATATAATAATTATGAGGCAAGAGATTCTTTGTTACGTTTAGAATCTCTTCCAAAAAGTGCAATAAAATAATATTACAAAACATTCTACGTTACATTACTCCATTGAAAAACATAATGCGACGAAGCGCTTTTTTATTTCTATTCTTTTTATTGGCTTGCAACATTTCATTTGCACAGGCATTCCGTTTTGGAGTACCTAATTTGGAAGATTATGACATGCAACGCTTCCGTTTCGGGTTCTCATTGGGTATTGACATTGTGGATGTTAATTTAAAAACAAGATCAAATTATGAATATCCGGTAAACATCTCTCCGGATAACCCGGTGTTGCAAATTTATTCTAGACCCACACCTGCCTTTAATGTGGGAATTGTGGCAAACATGCGGTTGGGAGAATATTTTGACTTGCGTTTTGTTCCCGGCTTTTCTATTGCCCATGATATTAACTTATATTACCAATTTACTGAGCCGATATTTGACCCTAACGTTACAAGGGGAACTGTATATAACGATTTAATATTAAGAAAAATAGAATGTCATTACATCAACCTGCCTTTGTTCATAAAGTTTAAATCTTCGCGCATGCATAATGTGCGCCTGTATGTTCTTGCAGGAGGACAGGTAGGCTTGAATATGATGAGCGGAAAAAACAACAAAATACGCATTTCGGATCCAAATGGAGTTAAAGCTGAAATCATTCCCATCATCAAACCTTATGACATACAAGTTAAAGGTGGTTTTGGATTTGATTTTTATACCGCTTATTTTAAATTTACAACCGAATTTAAAGTAGCATATGGTGTATCAAATATGTTAGAAAATGAAAAAGGGATTAAGGATAAAGATAATATTCAATTCTATAAAGCAAGCCCTATTGTAACAGGATTACAGAGCTTAAAGTCCAAAACCTTTACTATTTCGTTTATTTTTGAATAGATATCGCATGAAACCGTGTAACATTGTAAACCAATCGAACAATCCATTGCCATTTTATAGTACCGAGCATTCTGCCGGAATGGATTTACGTGCCTTTCTCACAGAGCCTATAATCTTGCAACCGATGGCACGCGCGTTAATTCCAACCGGACTATTTATTGAAGTACCCGAAGGCTACGAAGCACAAGTGCGCTCCAGAAGCGGATTGGCTATAAAAAACGGTATCACTGTTCTTAATTCTCCGGGAACCATTGATGCTGACTATCGCGGTGAAGTGAAAGTAATCCTCATTAATCTTTCTAATGAGCCATTCACTATACAAAACGGCGACCGTATTGCACAAATGGTAGTTGCCAAATATGAAAAAGTTGTTTGGAATTCGGTAGAGCGACTATCTGAAACGGAACGCGGCGCCGGAGGTTTCGGTAGTAGCGGAATCTAATATCAGTCTTTCTATTTTGGCTGCCGACCCGCACCAAACACCTAAGCATTTTTCGCCGGTGCTGCTTGTAATATTAGAAATGATAGGGGTGGGCGACATAAACGGGTTTTGTCCGAAAGTAAGTTCTCCGTTGGCGCTTTGCCAAAAACGAAAACTGCCATAATCCAATCGTGCATATTTCAAATACACCGTATCGCCTATTCTATAATTGCCTCGTAAGTAACGACGCAGTTCCCGTTCGCTCATCTCCGGCATAAAAATAGTGGAAGGTGCGCCTCGAATAATTTCATAGTTAAAAGATTGTCCTCTAAAAGGCGAATTATCAAATGCAGCAGGAATCGTGGTAATCCACAACCTGTCTCGAAATTCTTCGCAATGAATCTTTACTTTAAATTGGTAATAGTTATCACTTTGCCCATTATCGGTCATCCATATACGCAAATTGGCAATCGAATCTATTTCCGTGCGTCCAAAGCGTGGTACAAAAGCCACGCTATCAAGATCGAAAGTGTTTAATATGGATGTTGTTGAAGTATAAATTTTATCATCCCACTCAATTGTCAGGGTATATGAAGTATTTAATTCCCCTTTAAATGATCCTTCCATAAATGAATTTGTCGTATAAGCAAAAAACAACGGCGCTTGAACAGAGGGCATGAAAACAAGTTGTTGTGTTTCTCCTCTACTTGAAGTAATAGTAACTTTTGCATCTTTAATTATTACCGAATCACGCAAATAATCCATCGTCATTGTAGAGAAGTAAGGTATACTTCTGTATAAAGAAACTACAGGATATTGGTCATTTTCAATATAGCCTTCTACCACAATTTTATTATAGTAGGTAGGAACATTCACATCAATTTCTGTTTGACATGAAAGTAACAGGACGAGTGCAAAGAATAGAAGATATGTTTTTTTCATATTTAAGTTACGAATTTGCGTTTTAATTATTGTTTCATTATTTTCTGAGTTACCATTCCTTTTTCGGTTGCTGTTCGTACAAAATAGGTACCCGGTTTCAAATGTGAAATATTTATTGTAGCTTCTTGAGACCATAGGGATGCGGGAGAGGTAAATACGTTTTTGCCGTAAATATCAAATATCGCCACGTTTACAATTTTTAATTCGTAATTTTTAATTCGCAATTCATTCGTCACAGGATTCGGATAAATCAGAATTTTATGATTTTCATAATTTTCAACTCCCAAACAAAAAGGTTCATAAAAATAGCTTGCCGATTCTATAAAATGAAGCGTAGCATCGCAATCAGCAAGCCAATAATCGTCTTGAATTAATAATGATCCATCGTGTTGAAACCAATTAAAGTTAAGTACATCAAATTGATAGATGCTTGGATATAAAACAGCTTGAGTTCCTAATATGTAATTGGACTGATACGAATACTTATTTAAAGGTCTTGGGCTCCATTCGGAACCTCCACTAAGATAATAGGCACGTTCTGTTAATTCGCTACTACCATTATAAGTAAAACGATAGCGCCAATTTTTAATAAAATCATCTCCCATTAAAAACTCATTTGAATAGGTTAAAATATTACCAAAATTATCGTACTCAAAATCAAAAATCTCAATATGCATCCAACTATTATTTATCCAGGCATATTTTTTTATTTGAAAAAGTCGCTGTTCGTTGTTATAAAAAAAATCTTTTTTGATATTATTATTGCTTCCTTCAGGGCTAATATTCTGATAGGTGATGGTTTTTAAAAATGCATCTTGATAAGTATAAAATTGTTGTTCCGTAAACCTGAACCCTGAACCGTAATCTTTATAAGTATTCTTTGTAACAATTTGATTATTAGCATTGTACTCATTTTCTTCATAATGTGTAAAATTCCAAACTTCCGAATTTTTATCATATTTTTTTAGCAAAGCAATACTACCATTTTCATTATATTCATATTCAAACTTATAGCTTAAATAATCAACATCAAACACCACTTTTGTTTCGGAAGTTACGTGCCCGTTTTGGTTATAATCAAACTGAATTATAAAAGAAGGTGTTTTTATTTTTCTCAATGCCAAAATCTCTTCTTGCGAAATAGCATTAAAATGGACAATAAGCAAAAAAACGGACAACAAAAAAAACTTATAATTCATATCTCAATGAATTAGTAGGTATTCAAAATTAGACGCAAAAATAAACAACATTTCCTAATGCCGGTTAGGTCATCTATTTTTTCTATTTTTGTGCCATGAACAATACTTGTTTTTTAAAGTGGATTTTCTTGTTTTTAATGAGCTTTTGTGCCTGCAACAGTCTTACAACAAATAAGCGTTCGAACATACTTCCTTTAGATTCCGTAGCGATTATTGTTGCCGACTTTTATTTTTTGGAAAGCGAGATCTTCGTTAAACAATGGGAATTTGATATGAAAGATTATGCATTAGTAAAATACGATTCGCTTTTTGAAAAACGCGGAATTACAAAAGAAACGTTTGTACAAAATGTTAGGTATTACTTTACCAACGAGAAATATGCAGATAAGATCATGGATAAAGTGGACGAAATTGTTGAACAGCGTGTTGCCGCTTTAAGAGATTCTTTAAATAAGGAAGAATAATGGGATTACGCTTTGCACTCTTCTTGCTCTTACTTATTTCTTATTTGCCTTTGGGTGTGCTCTATGTCCTATTCTATCCGTTTTATTTGCTTACAACCTATATCATTAAATATCGAAAATCAATTACATTAGAAAACTTAACACTTTCTTTTCCGGAAAAGCCTCACAAAGAAATTCTTACACTTTACAAATTGTATCAAAAACACCTAACTGACTTGGGAGCAGAAATGGTAAAAATGCTATCCATTTCAAAAAAACGCGTAGCAAAACGATATACTTGTGTAAACCCTGAAATTGTGAACCAGTTTTATCATCAAGGAAAAAGTGTGATTTTAATGTCGAGCCATTACAACAATTGGGAATGGATGGTGCTGCGATTGGATGACATGTTTTTGCATCACGGTATTGGAGTGGGAAAAGCCAATACCAGTAAAGTTTTTGAAAAATGGATTAACGAGAGAAGAACGCGCTTCGGCACGGAAGTAGTTTTTGCAGATGCTGTTAGAGAATTTTTTGAGCAAAACATCCAACAAAATAAACGTTGCGCTTATATGATGTTGAGTGATCAATCTCCGAATAACCTCAAAAAAAGTTACACTACTACTTTTTTAAATCAAGAATCTTGCATAATTTATGGTTCGGAGTATTTTGCTAAAAAATATGATTTACCGGTAATCTATTACGAAGTCATAAAAATAAAACGCGGATTTTATAAAGTTGAATTAGAATTAATTACAGAAAATCCCAACGAAACCGCCACCGGAGAAATCATAGAAAAATATGTACAATTATTAGAAAAAACGATAAAAAAAGCCCCACAATATTGGTTGTGGAGTCATAAGAGGTGGAAGAATAGAACAAATGGTTAGTGATTAATATTGCTAATGACATAATATTTCTTGTGTTATTCGTATTAAAATCGCTAATAATTAACTCATTAACCATTAACCACTAACCATTAACCGTTAATCACTTTAATAATGAAACTCTACATCATCCCAACCCCCATCGGCAATCTCGAAGACATTACGCTTCGGGCATTGCGCATTTTAAAAGAAGTGGATATTATTTTTTGTGAAGATACAAGAACAACAAAAAATTTGTTGAAACATTATGAGATAGATAAAAAATGTTATGCATATCATATTAATAATGAGCATCAGCAGGTTGAAAGTTATGTGCGTTGGATACAGAGCGGACAAATGGCAGCTTTGGTTTCCGATGCGGGAACTCCGGGCATTTCCGATCCCGGATACCTTTTTATACGAGAATGTTTAACGGCAGGTATTGAGATAGAGTGTTTACCCGGCGCCACTGCATTAATTCCGGCGTTGGTTTCTTCCGGCTTTCCGTCTGACAAGTTTTATTTTCACGGTTTTTTGCCCCACAAAAAAGGCAAAGAAACTGCATTAGCCATGCTCAGCGAAAGAAAAGAAACGGTGGTTTTCTATGAGTCTCCGCACCGGCTGCTAAAAACACTAACCATGATGCAAAATCACTTTGAACCGGAAAGAAGAATTTGTGTTTCTCGAGAAATAAGTAAGATTTTTGAAGAGCATTTTAGAGGTACTATACCGGAAGCTTTAGTGTATTTTTCTACAAAAGAAATAAAAGGGGAAATTGTGGTGACTGTGGCAGGGAGAATTTAAAATTTAAGGATTTAAATTTCGTTTTTGCGGGGGTGATGGAACGGGGGGATTGGTCTTCATATCGAATGTTTTTTATAATAAATTTTATGTCTCTTCGAGAGTATTTTCAGGAGAAATACTCTCGAAAAGTATTAATCAATAAAATTCATTGATTATGGTGCATAAAATGCCATAGTTTTCTTTTAATATTTGCATAAAACGCCACATACGGTATTGATAATCAGTATTTATTTGTTGAGTAAAAAAATGAAAACATCGTAAGAAGTATTCAAGTGAAAAATGCGAAGGCATCTTAATAATAATTATTGATTTTTTAAAAATTAACAACATGAAAAAATTAACACAAATCAAAAAAATCAGACCTATGTTTGGAATTCTGTGCATGGTAGTTTCGATAGTTTATGCACAAAATCGCACTGTCGAACCGGAAACGGTGTATACATACAGCGCGTCGGGATTATCAACCAATCTTACCTGCGGCATACTTAAACTTACCTCGGACAACTCGGACGAGTGCGTTCAACTGAGTTGGAATTGGCTAGACCCCGCTCCTACAGGAAATTATAGTTATACGCTCTACCAATGGGATGAAATTCTTAACGACTGGCAAACCACCTCAACCAAGTATGATAAAACAATTAAAGTATTGAATGTATATCCTATCGACGGAAGTGACCAACTGTATGAATGGGTGAATGATCCGGCAATCGGATTAGGAAAGATAGATGTTTATGCCATGTTACTATCGGATTTTAACGCTTCGCCGGCGCTTTCTCTGAATCATGGTAGCAGTAGTTATTATTACGATGTTGTTATGTTCGGTTCATGGGACTATAATGGCACTATTGATCTTTCGAATAATGCTGTCGATGCGATTAAAGATTTTCTTAATTCGGGACACGGAGTGCTGTTTGGACATGATACGCAATATGACGGACTCCCGAATTTTGCCAGTCTGAGTAACTATACGAACTTGGACATACGAACAACCAATCCTCCCGGAAATAGAGGCAGTAAAAATATAAAAGCAATCAGAGATGGCTATCTGCTCAAATATCCTCATCACATATCTTTTGACGCAATTTTAACCATTCCTTACACCCATTCAACAAGGCAGTATGCAAATGGAATTGTCTGGATGAATTTTCCGGACCCACTTGTGGATCCGAGACCTGGCGAAGACAATCCTGAACAAATAAATGAAGTAGGAGGAACCAATAACTTTTACCTGACTACTTGGAATAATGCCGCCATGATTCAAACCGGACACTCCAATGGAAATGCAACCGATGATGAAAAGAAAGTTTTAGCCAACACATTGTGGTATTTAGCGCAGTTTACTACCAACACAACAGCCTCAGTATGTTCAGCCCTTGATTTAGCCAAACCGGAAACCCCTACACTAATCCAGCCTAATAACTGTAGCAAAGAGATAGAAATATTATCCTACGATAAAGCTTCTGCTTACAAATTCTATGTGAAAGCAACCAATATTAATAGTATTGATACGTGTTTTTCCAACGAATTAGAGGTTATAAGGAAGTCGGGTTTAAGTGGTTTTTATGTTTTTGAGAGTACTATTTCCGACGCTTCAGACATGCATTTACAGGATTCCGTGCATATATGGATAGCCGCTATTGATAACCAAATAGTAACCTATACTGTATCAGATGCAGCAAAAGCTGTTCACGTACAAGCTGTTGACTCTGAAGGGAATCTTAGCTTAGTTAAGACAATACAGATCACTCTTTATGAACATCCAAATCCTCCGAAATTGAAACAAGGTGCCGATACCACTATTTGCGATGGCAAAATTATAGATATTGTCTTTTTGGAAAACCTGATAACTTACGATGCAGACCTAACTCCTGAATTTTACACAGATTCTGCCTGCACGGAAACATTTATTCATATTGTTGCAGATTATGCAGATACAACCTCCCATACCGTTTACGTAATTGCGCGCAATAATACCACCGGCTGTGTTACTGCAAGCAAGAATGCTTTAGCGCTGACAATCGCCATTGAAAAGTGTTCCGTATTCTTGAACATGAAAGTATTCTTACAAGGAGTAACCCAATCCGGTTCTGTCATGAGTAATCATATTCAAGATCCTGATTATTTTCCGGCAACTTTAGCTGATTTTAAATTGCCTACAACTGATCCTTACGATGTGTCCAGAGCTACATATGCACAAATCAATAATCCATCGGGTCCTGTCGGTAAAGTTGTCGATTGGATATTAGTGGAAATATGGGGTAATTTTGAAGAGAGTGGTCTTCTTGTCACTTATTATGATTTATTGGAAAGCCAGGTGTTATTATTAAAAACCGATGGCACAATTGTGGATACCAATAACCAAAAAGCACAGTTTCTCCCTTATTTACCGGGCAATGTCCGTATCGTTATAAAACATCGTAACCACTTATCCATCATGACTCATGAAATGTCATTTGATTCGGATATTGATTACGATTTCTCTACCGGAATAGATAAAGCATTCAAATCGCCATACTCTTTATATGACCCAATGGTAATGAAAGATGGGGTAGCATGTTTATGGGCAGGAGATCTGAACATGGACGGCTTAATGGACAATCTGGATATTACTAATTATGACATTGCTTGGCGTTCAAATATTAAGGGTAGCTATATTTTTCAGGATGTTAACATGGATGGATTTGTAGATAACCTTGATGGCTCCTTTATTTTGAAGAATGCCAAGTATAACTATTTTTCACCGGCGCGTCTTTTTATAAAAAGATAAGCAAATCAATTAATCACTTAAAAACTAAATAACATGAAATTGTTCAAAATCAATTTTTCAAGACACATCATATTATGTAACGCAACAGTTAATATGATGAAAACATTTGGTGCAAAAATCTTTTATTGCACAGCTATACTGCTCTTATGTGGCAATACATTCTTCTCTCGGGCATCAGCGCCTTTATTGGAGCACCGGATTATTAATTTACAGTATGATCCAAACTCAAAAATAGGACCGGCTATTGTTTTTGACTTACAGATAAGAGCCGGAGACCACTATATAGCATCCGGATATCCCATGATTTCATCAGAAATCATGATACGATATGATTTGGAGTCCGGCATTTCAATAGATTTAAGCGCTGCGCGAGGAACTTTACCAATTCCAAATCCTGTTAATATCACTGCAATTCAGCCGATGCCTTATGCTTTTCCCATACTATATCCCAATGCTATGCGAATACATATAGACAGGTTTTATGCTCCGTCAAATCCGATGAGTAAAAATTTTACAAATGATTTTGTAACGGTAGGTACTATTTCCATTCCTGTTCTTAGCGGAACCCCTGCATCAGTTTCTCTGACCTTTATATTGTGCGATGGCACTCCTTTTACTACTTCTTGGTCAACAGGAACCTCCGACGGTCAAGGCATGCCATTTGCCTATGCTTCTAGTTTGCCTGCAGAGTTTTATGCCGATGAGAAAGATGATTCTTACAATGACGTTAATAATGATGTTTCAGCTTTGGGTATTAAATTTAAAATTTACCCTAATCCTGCAAGAAGTGGTAGCAAAGTAACTCTTCAACTAAAATCGTGGAATTATGATATACTTGATGCAACTGCCTGTATTTTCGATATGACCGGTAAAATAATAGATATGTATCATTTAACCAACTGTTTAACCGAAATAGCAGTTGATTTTGCTCCGGGATCTTATATGGTTAAGGTAAATATGAAAAACGGTAAAGAATTTGTAGAAAAAGTAATCATTCAAAAATAGCTGAATAATCTTAGAACTATTTTATAATTTTTCTATGCACGCATTCAAAAGAGCCCATCGGGAATGGTGGGCTCTTTTGGGTTCTATTTTTTTGGCACAATATTTGCATGATATTTGCGCAAAAAACATGTTTAATAACTTTTCAACTAAACCTTTTTAAAAAATAAAACATTATGAAAGTAAAAATTAAACCATTAGCAGACAGAGTTTTAGTTTCTCCTGCCGAAGCTGAACAAAAAACAGCGGGTGGAATTATTATCCCCGACACCGCAAAAGAAAAACCGCAAAAAGGTACGGTAATAGCCGTTGGTCCCGGAAAAAAAGATGAACCCATAACAGTAAAAGCCGGCGACACCGTATTGTACGGAAAATATTCCGGTACCGAACTTCAACTTGATGGAGAAACTTACCTCATCATGAAAGAAAGCGATATTTATGCGATAGTTTAAAAATAATTTTGAATTCAAAATTTAAACCTTAAATCTTTAAAATTTTAAATCTTTAAATAAAACATTATGGCAAAGAAGATTGTATATGAATGGGAAGCACGCGAAGGCTTAAAGAAAGGCGTGGACGCATTAGCAAATGCAGTGAAAGTTACCTTAGGTCCCAAAGGTAGAAATGTAATCATTGACAAAAAATTTGGTGCGCCACAAATTACGAAAGATGGCGTTACTGTAGCAAAAGAAATAGAATTGAGCGAGCCTATTGAAAATATGGGTGCACAAATGGTAAAAGAAGTAGCCTCTAAAACCAACGATCAAGCTGGTGATGGTACCACTACAGCTACTGTTTTGGCACAAGCTATTTTTAATACCGGTTTAAAAAACGTTACGGCAGGTGCCAATCCTATGGATTTGAAACGCGGAATTGACATTGCGGTGGCCGCAGTAGTAGAAAATTTGAAAAAACAGTCGAAAGCAATTGGTGACAACCACGAAAAAATTGAACAAGTGGCCTCCATTTCTGCAAATAACGATTCTTCTGTAGGAAAAATGATTGCTGAAGCTATGCAAAGAGTTAAAAAAGAAGGTGTTATAACGATTGAGGAAGCGAAAGGAACTGAAACAGAAGTGAAGGTGGTAGAAGGTATGCAATTCGATAGAGGTTATATCTCTCCTTATTTTATTACCGATGCGGAAAAAATGGAAGCCGTATATGAAAATCCTTTCATCATGATTTACGATAAGAAAATCAGCAACATGAAAGAGTTTTTACCTATTTTGGAAAAAGTGGTACAAACCGGTCGTCCGTTATTAATTATTGCAGAAGACTTGGAAAGCGAAGCATTAGCTACTTTAGTAGTAAATAGGCTTCGTGCCGGTTTAAAAATTGTAGCTGTGAAAGCTCCGGGATTTGGCGACCGTAGAAAAGAAATGTTGGAAGACATCGCAATCTTAACCGGCGGTTTGGTAATTACCGAAGAAAAAGGCTTCAAATTAGAAGATGCTCAATTAGATATGCTTGGCTCTGCCGAAAAAATTACGGTGGATAAGGAGAATACGACTATTGTAAGCGGAAAAGGCAAGAAAAAAGATATTACTGATCGCATTGCGCAAATAAAAGCACAAATTGAAAAAACGAAATCGGATTACGATCGTGAAAAATTGCAAGAGCGCTTGGCTAAATTAGCCGGTGGTGTGGCAGTAATTTATGTGGGCGCTGCTTCCGAAGTGGAAATGAAAGAAAAGAAAGACCGCTTCGACGATGCATTGCATGCAACCCGTGCCGCTATTGAGGAAGGAATTATTCCGGGCGGTGGCGTAGCGTACTTATGTGCCATTGAGGCGCTTGCAAAGCTAAAGACTGAAAATGAAGACCAACAAGTCGGTATAGAAATTATAAAACGCGCTTTAGAAGAGCCGCTCCGTCAAATTGTAGAAAATGCAGGAAAAGAGGGTTCGGTTATTGTGAATACCGTAAAAGACGGAAAAGGAAAAGTTGGCTATAACGCCCGCACCGATGTATATGAAGACATGATTAAAGCCGGTGTAATTGACCCGACTAAGGTAGCTCGCGTTGCCTTAGAAAATGCAGCTTCTATTGCCGGAATGTTATTAACTACCGAATGCGTACTTTCCGAAATTAAAGAAGAAGTTCCTGCAGCTCCAATGGGCGGCGGAATGCCGGGTGGAATGCCGGGAATGTACTAAATGTGATTAATGATTAACTTAATTCAGTGGGGTTGTTTGAAAAGACAGCCCCATTTTTTATTGCAGAAATAAGATTCTTTTGTACATTTTCATTGAAAAAAACACAATTCTAAAGAAAAAAGCAAATTTTTATATGTTTTTAATACGCTGATTACTAGAAAAATAATCTCATAAAATTAATTTTAAAATAGAAGTTTTTATATTTTCGCCGCATTAAATCAATTACAATTAAAACACAAAGAAATATGAACACACTATCCGATTTACCGCATGCAACTGCCGAAACTTCTTGGGCACAAATTCAAGAAAGCAACCGTATCTTAACCGAAAAACAAGCCGAAACTGATCGACAAATGAAAAAACTGCAAGAGTTAATGGGTTCGTGGTCAAATAACCACGGATCATTTGCCGAAGAGTATTTCTTCAATGCCTTTGAAAACGGAAAAAAGAATTTTTTTGGCGAACATTTTAATGATATCGGGAAAAATGTTATCGTTGTTTGTAAAGGTGTTAAAAACGAATACGACATAGTATTGTATAATGATACCTCTGTTGCCATTATAGAAGTGAAGTATAAAGCACATAAAAACGATCTGGAAAAAGTGTTAAAAAAAGCAGAAACTTTTAGAATACTATTTCCTTACTATAAAGATTTTAAAGTTTATCTTGGACTGGCTTCCTTGAGTTTTTATCCGGAATTAGAACGGGAGTGCATTAACCATGGCATCGCTGTGATTAAACAAGTAGGTGACACGGTGGTAATTAATGATGCGCATTTAAAAATATTTTAGCATTTTTGCTTAACACACAGATCACACGGATTTTAAAAATTACCTGGCTTCCACCGGTGGTTTCGGTACAACAATCTCTGGTTTAACTTCGCAAGGCGTAACATCCAAATAGAGTTCCCTGCCTGTTTGCACCTCAAAGCCCGGCTTTAATTCTATAAAATCAGTGGCGCGTAAAGCGATATTGCTCCCTGCAGGTATAGTAGTGGCATTACTCATAGCGATAGACTTTTTAACCGCATAGTTATACGTGTTGAAATTTGAAATTTCATTAACTACGGTATTTTTGTCACATTTTAAACTATACACTTTTACGTAATCAACATACATATATTCTGTCCAGGAGCCGGTTGTAGGGGGAAGAAATTTTTCTTCAATCAAAATGGAAAAGATGAGCATAACCGGATCAATTATCCCATGGTTGTTATATAACCTAACAGGCTTACCGTTAATATACCAAATAATTCTGTCTTTGTTCCATTCAATGGCATACGTATGCCAATTACTGTAAGCAGAAGAGAGTGTATGTGGCATAACTTTATCACCGTCATTTATAGGAGGGGTACATGTAACATAACCTCTGTGAATACATGTGGTTACTGTATTGGGACCCGGGTATTTGCCGCCAAATACCTCAACAATATCAATTTCCGCTGCGTTAGTAAACAGCCAGCCATTGTCTCTTCTAAAAGTCCAAAATGAAGAACACAATCCTTTTCTATAAGGAATCTTCATTCGTGCTTCAATATATCCATATTGCACATAAACAGGATGTCTCGTTTCTACTTTTCCCATGGTATAATATACCATTGTCCGTCATTAACTATTCTATTATTATTAACTTTTATAACTAAATTACCATTCGAAGTATAAACATTTTCTTCAAGAAAAAATGTATGCTCGTTATGTTCACTTTCCCTATCTTTTATTATCCATCTTGTTTGGTCAAGACTATTAAAGTGGTCTTCCCACTCTAATTGCCAATGAGGATCTATGGGAGTATAAGTAGGTGTTTGTGCAAATGCAACATAAAGTGCGAGTAAATAACTAATAATAAGCAATATTATTTTGTTCATTTTTTCCTCCCCCCTTTTTTAATGCCTTCAATGAAATATGAATAACCGCCCCCCAATGCCTTCCAACCAAGTTTTATTTGTACATAATCATTTCCATAAAATTGTCCAAAAGCAAATTCATACGGATCATCGAAATCTTTGTTTAATTCCCCACATTCGTTTACTTCCATTGTAATTTTAGTATCTTTCAAATACTCAATTTTTAATTTATTATAAACAATATCACGGCTGATTTTGCCTAAATAGTGAGTAGTATCATATTTCAATCCACTACCTTGATCCCAAATTTCTAATATAACTAAAAATTCCCAAGTGCCTGTATATTGGCCTCGATGAAGCCTTTCACAACCTGTAGAGAAAATTAATACTATGATGACGACTATTAGTAATGTAATTGATTTCTTCTTCATTATTCTTATTTTATTGGTTAATTTTAAAAAATAAATTAGTGTTGAAATATTCATAATAAATTATTTTTCTGATATTTTGAGACCATAAATACTTTCACCAATCTGACCTCTTGATTCATTCCTCCAAATAGAAAGCGAAATTGTGTCTACGCCATAAAAATTTCCACTATAATTTTCTATTGGGAATTTAAATAATCTTCCGCATCTAGTGACTCTCAAAACAACAGAATTACTTTCCGTATATTCAATACTTAATTCATCTTCAGCACTACCATAGCTAATTTTACCCAAATGGTAAATTGTATCAAGGGTTAATGCTGAACCCGAATTTGCATCAAAATTGCTGTATCTCAACACAGTAAACTCCCAAGTGCCTGTATATTTATTCCTACGATATTTATCACACCCCGTAAAACAGAATAGTATTATTACGATTGCGGTTATTAAGAGTATTCCAATTTTTTTCATAATTTTTATTTTAGCTTGTAAGTGTGTAATTTTAAAAGACTTATGCTTATATTAATTTGAAGGAAGTAATTGTAACTTCTTAACTTTTGTGGGTACCGTAGCGTCATTTTCGTAGTATTCAACCGTAATATAGGTTTGATCAGTTACGGGTTGCTCTTTTTCATCAAATTCTAAGTACAAATCACATGGTTTTCCGCTTACTGATACCATAAATTTTTGGCTCATTGTGTCGTCATTATATTCGGTTAGATTCCAATTTACAATGCTACCGCAAAACCATAACCAACCTTTTAATACTATGGTCAAGTTTGAGTTCTTGGGAACATCGGCAGTCATGCTGTATTCGGTGTTGGTATATACCAAAGTAACCTGATCTGATAAAATGTTATCTCCATACAATCCGGTGGCAGGATAAGTTATTTCGTTGTTTGTTTTTTTGCACGCCGCAAAAAGAACGGCTATTACAGCCAAATAATAGAAAAAATGTCGTGGTTTCATATAGGTTCTTATTTAATGATTTAACAATGCAAAGTAAAAAAATTATTTCGTTAATATCATGCGTTTGGTATCAATAATTTCATTATTAACCACTAAAGTATAAAGGTACATGCCTGCAGGAAGTTCCGAACCATATACGGTAATGGTGTTTAAGCCTGTTTGTGTAAGAGAATACGACTTTAACTCAGCACCTTGTAAATTGTAAATATAGATCATTGCCTGTTGAGCCGTTACCGGCAAGTTATATGCAATTTCGGTATTGGAAGAGAAAGGATTAGGCGTGTTTTGATATAAAATCGCTTTTTCTTGAGAAAATTGCAAGCCTTCAAGCTGTTCGGGAATATGCAAGCCGCCTTTTGGAGTTCCGCAACATTTATAAACATGCTCTTGTAATTGATAAAAATCTTTAAGTAATGTTTTCAATTCTATTAAATCCGTCTCTTGTGTGGTAATAATTTTTTGTAGTATTTCAATTTTATTTTGCTGTTGCTCCAACAAAGTTTGCTGCTCATTGAACCCGGCAATAAGAATTCCGATAAAAGCGTTGTAATTCACAAACATATCTCCTTTTGCCGTATCCACCAATTCAGGTAAAATTTCTTCTATTTCTTGCGCCAATACGCCATAATCTTTTGTACTGTCTTCGACAGAGTCCGATTTAAAATAATAGGAATATGCTTTTATTTGTTTAAGTATGGTAGTAGCATTTTCTATCGGATAAATATCCCTTTTCAAGGCAGTATCTGATGATAATGAATAAGCCCTCATTCTGATATTATTCCACTTGGAAACCGAATGCCAAAAATCAAGCCGGGCTGTACCTCCCCCTGCTTTATATGCTCCAACGTTTGTACCTCCGGCATTAGGCGCAATGGCAATATTATTTCCGCCATCGGCAATTTGTAACTTGGTCTCCCAATTCACGCTGTTTGTGCCTATACCGACCTTTCCATTACTTAAAACTTTAATTTGACCCATTGCCATTGTTGTTGCCAACAACAGCGCAAAAACTAATAATACTTTTTTCATAATACACTGTTTTAATTTTTTGGCAAATTAAAATATAAATTTTAGGCAAATACTGTAACTGATTAGCCAATATAGCTGTGATTATTAGCGAATTTCGCTAATAAAACCGCTTGCCATTCCGATTTTTCAATAAAAATAAATTTTTAAACAACAGAAATGACATAAGAATATTTATAATCCATTATTCTCAAAAGTTCCCCTTAGTAACCAATGAAATATCTTCACATTACCCTTATTCTCTTATTTGGAATATATTGTCAAAATAAATAAGGGGGAGTTCAGGCAGTTAATTCATTGGCTACTAAGGGAACTCGAAAAAATAAGAGTTTGTTTTTTTGCTTCTGTTTTATTTGTCTGAAAATAAAAACATTACAAAAATACTTCATAAATACCGAAGAGAAGAACGTCAAGCTATTTACTTTTCTTTTTTTTCGTTCACAAAATCCGAGTAATAAGAAAAGAAATCGGTATCTAATGCTATGGATATATCCATCAACAATTTGGTATCAATATATTTTTTTTGAAATATTTTATACATATTGGTATGATGGCAATGTATTTTCTTTGCCAGCCACGATGCAGAAATTCCTTTTTCTTGCAGGGTTTCTTGAATGAGTTTTCCAATAAGTATGTGATTGTCTTGCATAAAATGAGAATCGTGAACCTAATGTATCTGATTTCTGAGGTCTCGACTACCCTTTACACAAGATATAAAGCTCACGATTCAGTTCGTGAGCAGTTCTCCTTTCTTTTTTGTGTAAAGTGAAATTTGTCGATATTTCAGAAATCAAGAGAAAAGCGAAATGCTTTTTCAAAAGTTAGGGAAGTTGTTCAAAAAGTCTTTAAATTTGCATCATCCGCATGCTTTTCAAACAGCCTTCTTGGGTTTATATCATAGGCGCTAAGAGGTTTAATTAATGTTTAAATTAGAAACTAATCTGCAAATAACCATAAAATTTTCCAATTATCTAACACGCGAGATAAAATAGCATAAAATTTTGTTGTAAAAAGGACTTTTTGTACATTTTCATTGAAAAAATGACACACATTCTGAAAAAAGTGCAGAAAAGTTTTTGCTGATGAATTGACAAAGTCAAGAATATATTCTACTTTAGACTTGCATCACTCAGATCTGAGAAAGTATTTTAAAGTTGTAACAATAGAAACACTAGTTAACACCTATTAACATTTTTATTTCGCTAATATTCAAATAAATAATATATTTTTTATTCGTTAAATAGAAATTGGTATCAATAAAAAACTATTTTCGCCGCCAATTATAACTGTAATGAAAAAATATTACATTTTTATCTTCATACTCTGTGGTTTATTTTTGCAAACATCTCTTTTTGCGCAATATACACTCAAAGTTACGGTAAAAGATGCACTTGAAAATACACCGATTCCTTATACACAAATACGCGTAAGTTGCTTAAATGATGTATTTTTATCGGATGTAAATGGCGATTTTTCGATTAATATTAGTAAAGATAGCTGTGAAGTAGAGTTTATTCAAGGCATGTTTGAGCCTGTAAAAAAAATGTATGTTTTTTCATCAAGAAGAAGAGAAATAAGAGATGTTATTTCTTTGCATCCCATGGCAACGCGTTTGGAAGAAGCGAATGTAAGTGTCTCGAAGTATGAAACCAAGCCGGAAATTGCAACTATCTCACTAGTGGTTTTGCAACCAAAACAATCTGAAAATAAAAACTTTGTATCTGTAGATAATTTAGTAAATAGCGCAGGAGGTATTGTAGTGGTGGACAATGAGCCCCAAATTCGTGGAGGAAGCGGCTTCAGTTCTGGAATGGGAAGCCGTGTGATGATCATGTTGGACGACATGCCGTTGCTTCGCCCCGATGCAGGTCGCCCTATGTGGAACTTCATTCCGATGGAAAGTGTTGAGCAAGTGGAAATTCTAAAAGGTGCAGCATCCGTACTTTTTGGCTCTGCCGCACTTACCGGCGCCATAAATGTGCTCACCGCATATCCACGCTCAAAACCCCAAACTATTGTTACTACGTTTGCAAAATTATACGATAGTCCAAGAAATCCATACCAAGCAAGCTGGATCAACAACAATCCCGTTGAGTATGGACTCTCGTTTCTTCATTCTCAAATCATTAAAAAGAACTTCGATTTGGTGGTAGGTGGAGAAATGTATAACGATCAAAGTTACATTGGACCTCAAGAAAGGATTTCATTTTCAAAAAATCATAATTCAAGCACAAGAGGAAAATTTGAACAACGATACCGCATGAATTTCGCTTCACGTTACCGGTTTGAAAAAGTAAAAGGGCTTTCGGTGAGCCTGAATGGAAATTTCATGTATTCAAATAATGCGCAATCTTATGTTTGGCTTGATGCGGATACTAATATTTTTAGAACATATGAAGGCTCAATGTATCAATTTCAAGAGTTTACTTTTTATGTTGATCCTTCTGTGAAATATTTATCTCCGAAAGGCGCTGCACATACATTCCGGAACAGGATTCTATTTAATGACAGTAAAGAACTTTCCGGTGATTTGGATGCACAATCCATGATGGTTTTTGATGAATATCAATACAATAAAATAATTAAAAAAATTGGACTACACATTGTAGCAGGCGCCAGCAATCAATATTCTACTTTTTACGGATCTGTGTTTAACGGTGAAGGTGATCCGCATCTTGTGGAAAAAAAAGAGTACTCTTCCGTATTTTCTAACAATTTTGCAATGTATGCACAATTGGAGCAAAAGTTTTTCAAAAGGAGTTTAACAATTCAATTAGGCGGAAGATGGGAGTTTTATAATTTGTGGGGTGCGAGAATTGAGTCGGAAAGAAAAAACAAGCCTGTTTTCAGATTAGGTATGAATTATCAGGTGCCTACTACAAAAACCGCAGTGAGGGCTTCTATAGGGCAAGGTTACCGTTTTCCCACTATTGGCGAAAAATTTATCTCTTTAGCTGTGGGTAATTTCGGATTTTATCCCAACCCGGATCTGATTCCTGAAACCAGCTGGAATGCAGAGATAGGGCTTATTCAACCGTATCAGGTGTTTGGACTTAGAGGTATGTTCGATGTTTGTTATTTTTATCAAGATTATAAAGACTTTATTGAATTTTCGATGGGACCGTGGGGGAACAGTCCAAATATTGTTAAAAGAATGGGTTATAAATTCTTAAATATTGGTCCTGCACGAGTTCAAGGTATTGACCTCTCATTTATGGGCGAAGGTAGAATAACAAAAGATATAACATGCACATACATGCTTTCTTACACATGGAGTCATCCTACTACCAAAGATCCGGAGTATGTTTATTACATCTTCAGAAATACAGAAACTTCAGTACCAGTTGAGCAAAGTTTTTCAAATACAAGTTCCGACACCACTCGCAACGTATTGAAATATAGAATTGAACACATGATAAAGTTGGATTTGGAGTTTACTTTCTTCAAAAAATTTGCATTAGGTGGCACATTAGCCTACTATGGTGCTATGCGAAATGTGGATAAATTTATGTTTCAATACGATACAAATAATCCTACATTATCAGAAGATTTGAGAGCCTTGATCCCATCATTTGGCGACCTGCCGTTTTATAATTTTTATAATTTCTTTCAAGCTAATAAAAATGGTTCGCTAACGCTTGATTTGCGGGCAAGTTATTATTTTAAGAAAGCTTCTATCAGTTTTATTGTAAAAAACGTAACGAATCGTTTATATGCTCTCCGTCCGCTTTACGCCGAACCTCCAAGAACTTATACAATACAACTAATTGTTAAAATTTAAAGACTTAAAATTGCAACTGCAAACTTTCGTAATTATTAATACTTAATTAACCAAAAAATAAATCGTTATGAAAAAAATTATTTTTTACATTTTACCCTTTTGCCTTTTCTCCTTTCTTCTTTCTCCTTTCTATCTTAACGCTCAGAAAATCCAACTTCCCGATAGCAGCTTTGAAACCGGTTGGAAAAATAAAAATGCCGGACCTAATGGTACTTACCTCGAATATGAAACGGAATTCTTTTACACTCTCAATTCTTTACGTCTGCTACTTAATGATCAAGGACCTGCAGATGTTACTGCTTATAGAGATGGAAACGCCCAACATGGAAATTGGTGTATTAAATTGGTTTCCGGAAAAGTTGCGGTAGGAGAAGACGTATTTCTTCCCGGAATGGTGGGAACTATTAATCAAGATTTTGTGGACGAATTTTTAGGTACGGGTGGTAACGTAACTGTTACAAGAGATTGGTGGGGCTATGATACCCCACATGCACTGGAAGGCTATTTTAAATATGCTCCGGTAAATGGAGATTCGGCATTAATTGATATTGGATTCCATGATTGGGATGGTGAGGTTTTTATATCTAAAATGATTATTAAAGAAACAGTTAATATCTGGACACATTTTGTTATTCCTATTCCGAATCAATATCGGAATCAGGATTTTAATGAAATTCGCGTACTCTTTGTGGCTAGCGCCGGTGTTAATTTTGGTGACTTGATGCAATGTAGAGGGCAATTAGGAAGCACTTTGTGGATTGACAACATCTCTTTGAATTACAATCATGGAATTAAACAAAACCTTTTCTCTTCATTAAGAACAAAGGCGTTTCCAAATCCCGCTACTGAGGCTTTAAATATAGAATTAAATGAGTTTTTTTCCGGAAAAATTATGGTTTATAATTCATTAGGCAGTGTAGTAATTGAGGAAAATGTTAACGGAATACAATGTCAATTGAATACCTCTGCACTTGCTACCGGAAATTATGTTTACAAATTGATGAATGATAATACTATTTTTGCGCAAGGAAAATTTGTATTGGCAAAGTAAAATGTTAACCCAAATAATATTAAGCCGAGTTCTAAACTCGGCTTTTTTGTTTAAGTATATATCGCAGCAACAATACAATTGCCGTCGAAATCAATATTTTACAATAAAAAATTAATGTATGAATCATTGATTACTAAAAAAATATATATTTGCACCCCTTGTCGAAAGAGGCTCTTCGATATTGGAATTCAACAAGTTAACCTCGAAGTCAAACTAAAAAAAGAATCAATTTTGATTCAAAACAGAAAAAATGTCTGAAGAATTAAACAATGCTCCTGAAATGGAAGCACAAAATGAAGAACAAGTTGCGGGACAACCTGTTCAAGAAGAAATTATCGAAAAAACTCCCGCTGAAAATGTAGCGGTAGAAACTGAAACTCCGGTAGCAGAAAAAGCAGTAGTAGCAGAAATTGCAACAGAACTTCCTGCCACAAACGAAGTTTTAGTACCGGAAAAGAAATTTGTTAAAAAACAAATTGAAAACGCGTACGACTCGTTAGAAAACTTTAATTGGGACAATCTTGAGAAAAGAGGCTCTAAATACAGCGCTGCAGAAAAAGAACGTTATTCTGAATTATACACCAAGTCTTTTAAATCCATTGACGAAAACGATGTAATTAACGGTACTGTTGTATCTATCAATACTCGTGAGATTGTAGTAAATATCGGCTTTAAATCGGATGGTGTAATTACCGCTTCCGAGCTGCGCTACAAACCGGATTTAAAAATTGGGGATGAGATTGAAGTATATGTTGAAAATCAAGAAGACGCAACAGGTCAACTTCAGCTATCTCACAAAAAAGCACGCTTATTACAATCTTGGAATCGCGTAAATCAAGCTTACGAAGACAATGAAATTATTACAGGTTATGTAAAATGCAGAACCAAGGGCGGCTTAATTGTTGATGTATTCGGAATTGAAGCATTCTTGCCCGGCTCGCAAATTGACGTGAAACCGATTCGTGATTATGATGTGTATGTGAATAAAACTATGGAGTTTAAAGTGGTGAAAATCAACCATGAATACAAAAATGTGGTCGTTTCACATAAAGCGCTCATAGAAGACGAACTAGAAGCTCAAAAAGCCGAAATTATTGCGCGTTTGGAAAAAGGTCAAATCTTGGAAGGTACGGTGAAAAACATTACCAGCTATGGCGTATTTATAGATTTGGGCGGTGTAGACGGCTTAATTCACATTACCGATTTGTCGTGGGGACGCATTAACCATCCGGAAGAAATTGTACAATTAGATGAAAAAATCAATGTGGTTATCCTTGACTTTGACGAGAATAAAAAACGTATTGCACTTGGATTGAAACAATTAACACCACATCCATGGGATGCATTAGATGCGAACTTACAAGTAGGAGATAAAATTAAAGGTAAAGTAGTAGTTATTGCCGATTATGGCGCATTTATTGAAGTAAGCCCGGGCGTTGAAGGTTTGGTGCATGTTTCGGAAATGTCTTGGTCGCAACATCTGCGCACTGCCCACGATTTCTTAAAAGTAGGCGATGAGGTAGAAACCGTTATCTTGACTTTGGATCGCGATGAAAGAAAAATGTCATTGGGTATTAAACAATTAATCCCTGATCCATGGGCTAATATTACGACAAAATATCCTGCCGGTTCTAAACACACAGCAACTGTACGCAACTTCACGAATTTCGGTATTTTTGTAGAATTAGAAGAAGGTGTAGACGGCTTGATTCACATTTCTGATCTTTCTTGGTCGAAGAAAATTAAGCATCCGGCTGAATTTACCAAAATCGGTGATCAAATTGATGTAGTAGTATTGGAAGTAGATACTGAAAACCATAGATTGAGCTTGGGACATAAACAATTAGAAGAAAATCCGTGGGATGTATTCGAAACTGTTTTTGCCGTTGGAACTACACATCAAGGTACCATTCTTTCGCAAAACGATAAAGGATACACCGTTGCATTGCCGTATGGTATTGAAGGATTCTGCTTCAATCGCGCATTACAAAAAGAAGATAAGTCCAACCCGAAAATTGACGAGACACTTCCATTTAGAGTGATTGAATTCCAAAAAGATGCTAAAAAAATCAACCTTTCTCATACCAAAACTTGGCAAGAGTCAAAAGAAGATGAAGAAAAACGCGTAGTTTCCGAGGATAAAAAACGCAAAAAAGAGATTGATAAAATCAATGAAAATACTGAAAAAACTACCTTAGGTGATTTGGATATTTTCAAAACATTGAAAAAGGATTTAGAAGAAAATAAAGAATAATACTTTCTTTAATTTAATGTGAGAGAGGCTGCTTGAAAAGGCAGCCTTTTTTTATCTTGAGTCTTGATTTTAATAAGATTTACAGAATTAGCAGGATTTTTTTAATCTTGTAAATCTTGCTAAAATCAAGGTTCGAGACAAAAAACTACTACTTTTGCCCGAAATTTTGCAAAAATGAAGGAAATCGTTCAATTACATGACAAAAAATTCATCAAATTTATTTCATCTGAACAAATTGATGGAATAGTTAATGAAATAGCCCAACAGCTTAATAATGATTATGCTGATGAACCACCACTTATCTTGGTTACTTTAAACGGGGCACTCATTTTTGCTGCCGACTTGCTAAAAAAATTGCAATTTTCATCTGTTTTGTCGTGCATAAAATTAAGTTCTTATCAAGGCACAACATCATCCGATCATATGAAAACGTTGATTGGACTAAGTGAAGACGTAAAAGGTAAAAGAGTATTGATTATTGAAGACATTGTGGATACCGGAAAAACTTACCAAACTTTAGTAAATTTATTGAATGAACAAGGCGCCAAAGAAATACGCATTGCCACATTAACCATGAAACCGGATGCCTACCAATCGGATTTGCCGGTGCATTATATCGGTATTACTATTCCTGATAAGTTTGTAGTTGGGCGCGGATTAGATTATGATGGCTTGGGAAGAAATTTAAATGATATTTATCAGCTTTTGGAAGAATAAATTTGTACTGGAAAAAATTAATATTTTCTTACAATAATTCAATCGGATTTATTTTTAAAAATTCTTCAATTGAAATACCGTTTGTACCAATAAAAATTGTTTTTGCTGCAGGGTATTGAGTTAAAAATCTTCCAATGCCTTTGTTCGCTGTTGAAATACCGCTTTTGACTTCCAATCCTAATAATTTTCCGTTGTATTCTATAACAAAATCAATTTCATAATCACCTTCTCTCCAATAATATAGTTTGAATCTTTCAGATATTGATTTTCCAATTAAATGTGTTCCAACAGCCGATTCTGCTAACCTCCCCCACAAATCAGGTTCTTGGAAACTTTGCAAAAAGTCAGTTTTCGAATAAGCAGAAACCAACGCATTGTTATATACCTGAAATTTGGGACTTGACCCGCGCTTTTTTATAGTACTACCCGAAAACTTTTCCAGACCACCCAATAAGCCACAATTTGACAGCAGTGAGAGATAATGTGCAAGTGTGGTGGTATTACCTGCATCAAGCAATTGTCCTAAAATTTTTGTAAAAGAGAGTATTTGACCTGAATAATTTGTCCCAATTTCAAAAAGTCGTTTCAACAAAGCTGGTTTATCAACCCTTGTTAGCATCAAAATATCTTTTGATATGCTTGTTTCTATCAAAGAATCAATAATATATGATTTCCAACGTTTCTCCTCTTCAATTAATGGGGCAGCACCCGGATAACCTCCAAAATAAATATATTGATTAATACTCCAGCCAAAAGCCGATTGCATTTCAGAGAAAGACCAATGTCCAATGTATGTTTTTTCAAATCGCCCAGCAAGAGATTCCGTCAATCCTTTTTGAATGAGTAAACTTGAAGAACCCAACAGAATCACCTTTATATTATTTGCAACTCTACTGTCTTCGTCCCAGAGTTTTTTTATTGTTTCGCTCCAATTATCAATCTTTTGAATCTCATCTATTACCAAAATCAATTCTTTAGCTCCGGATAATTTTAATTTAAGTCGGGCTGTTTCCCAAACTGTCAACAACCATTTTGTATCAGCTGCTGTTACCATATCGGCAGTTTCATAAATATTTTCAGATGTAATTTTTGAGAGTAATTGCAAAATCAGTGTTGTTTTTCCAACTTGTCGAGGACCATAGAGTACTTGAATAAATTTTCGAGGTTCATTTATTCTGTTTATAATATTTTGTAAATAAGATCTTTCCATCATAGATTTGCATTTTACTCAATATGCTACGTATTTTTGCTCAGTTTGATGCGCAAAAATACAAATTGTTTTGAATAATTATAATGAAATTCGGAGAAATATTTTTATATTTGTCGCCCTATTAATGCAAAATATAATAACCAATAAAATAACGTTTTATGAAAAAAATTTCTTATTTAAAATTACTTGCCTTCTCATTATTGATGATTTGGGTTTTCGTAGCTAATGCTGCTGTGGGTGACCTAGTTTATGTTATAGATTTAAATGCTCAAAATTCGGCATTTGGTACAAGCAATGCTTATGCTGCAAAAACAGGAACCGTTAATGGTGTTACCTGGCATATTAACGCGGGGAGTTGCCAAAGTAGCTCAGCCGTATGGTTAGGCACTAACAATGTTACAAATTTCGGAAATTTAACTAAACTAGATGCTGGCTTAAACGGACGTGGTGAAGCTATCGCTGCTGCACTTGGTGTTAATGCGACTGCTACAGGCTATTATGCCATGGCAGGTATGAATGCTATTTCGAATGTTGGATCAATAACTGTGCAAGCGAACGCTATCGGTGGTACTGCACCTTCCAGCATGTGGTGTTTATATACAATAGATGGTGGTGTAACTTATACAATATTAGACGGAGTGAAAATTAATCCGGGAACAAGCTTAGTTACATTTACGGCGTCTTCAACAATTGCAAGTGCACAATATGCTTTTGTTTGGTTTTCATCTGCATTTGGAACCTACAGGGCTCCAAGGTTTGAATTTTTAGAAGGAGAAGTAGATGCGAGCATTCCAAATGTAGTAATCTCCGGCATTTATAGCGGTGGTGGGAACGCAGGAGCTACTTTTAACAGCCGTTATGTTGAATTGTATAATACTACAAGTTCTGACATTGATTTAGAAGGATTTACTTTGTATTATGCTTCCGCAGCAGGCACAAATGCAAGCGCTCAAAATACTTATACTTTTCCTGCCGGTGCCACTATCGGAGCTAAGAAATTTGCGCTTATTAAAGCAGCTTCCGGAACCAATGGTGCTGCATGGCCCGCCGGAACATTTGATTTTGATGCAAGTGGAACAGGGGGGAACCTGACTTTTGCTGCAGCTTCCGGAAAAGTATTGTTACTAAGCGCTTACCATAATTTAACGACTACTAACAGTATTCCAGCAACTTTAGCAGGAATCCAAGCTATGCCCAACTATATGGATTACTTGCCCTACGGAACAGCAGCTGTTCCAACATTTGGAACACCAACGATACAAAACTTATCTGCCACTATCGCTGCAAAACGTAAATACAATGATGATACTAAAGTGATCGCTTACACTGACGTTGTGAGCGCTGACTTTGATATAATTAACCCAATCACTGCAACTACGCCAAGAAACAGTCTTTATGGTATGAGTATAGTTGCACCAACTATCTCTCCAAACGGAGGTGCGTTTACTACAGCTAAAACCGTAACGATTGACTGTGCTACCGCTGGTGTGGATATTTTCTATACTATAAATGGAGAAAATCCGACTACGCCATACATGGGTGGCATTCTTTTGGATGAAAACGGGACCTACACAATTAGAGCTATAGCTACAAAAACAGGACTCCCCGACAGCGAAATCGCCTCCGCAACTTTCCTCATCAATATTATTGAAGGCTGTGATATGTTTCAAGGTTTTGATGCTGCCGCTTGGGATGGAGCAGGTTCCGGCGTTTATACTAATAGGCTTATAACCGACGATTTAGGCAGTTGGTCAATATCCGGTGTTACATCAATGGATGCAAATGATAGATTCTATGATACTCGATCCGTTCGTTTGAGAGGAAATAATGCTGCCGATACAAGTAACTTAAACAGAGTTGAAATGCGTTTTGATAATCCTATCGGAATAGGAACCGTTTCATTTGCTTATGCATCTTACAGTAGTCATAGTGGTGGTATTATACATCTTCAATATTCTATTAATGGAGGTACAACATGGATCAATGCAGGAACCACTCCCGCTGCACCTACTTGGGTGAATGGCGGAAGCAAAATGCTTGAAGCTTCTTTTAACGTGAACATTCCCGGACCTGCCCGTATCAGAATTACAAAACCTTCACAAAACGGATCTACTTCCGTAAATATTGATAATCTTTGTATTACCGATTATATTCCGGGTGTAATGGCAGCGCCAACCTTCACTCCCGGCGGAGGAAACTACCTTACTCCACAAAATGTTATGATTAGCAGCGCCACTGAAGACGCCATCATTCGTTACACTATTGATGGAACCGAACCAACCGAAACTTCGGCAATTTACGATAGCCCCATTTCTGTAAGTACTACAATGACTATTAAAGCGATAGCAACTAAAGCTGGCATGATTAATAGCGCCGTTACTACTGCAACGTATAATTTCCCGATTGAAGTGCCCAATATTGCTGCCTTTAAGGCTGCCAATACGCCTACTGCAACTACACACACCTACAAAATCACCGGTGATGTTACCTTTGTATTTCGTAACGGAAGAAACATTTATATTAAAGACGCTACCGGCGGATTATTAATTTTTGATAACGCAACGCCAATGATTACAAGAACTTATACCAATGGCGATGTTATCTCAGGCGGAGTTGTGGGTACATGTTTAATCTATAATGGTTTGTATGAGCTAATTCCGAGTATGGACTTAGCTGCAGGCACTCCTGGACCGGCAGTACAACCTATTACTCTAACTATGGCAAACCTCCTCGCTAACTTTGCCGACTACGAATCGCAATTGGTAAAATTAGAGGAAGTTAGGTTCGATGCAGGTACTTTTGGAACCGGCGGCGGTGCAAATATCAATATCCACCAAGGTAGCAATGAAATGGTTTGTCGCAATCACTTCGGAACATTTACCGGTTTCCAGCCTGGTGCAACCAAACGATTTAATGTTATCGGATTTGCTATTCCATTTGTAACTGCTACTGCCAATGAGAAACAGATTGCTCCAAGAGATGCCGTAACAGATATTACGGAAGTGAAATATACTATTGCAGTTAATGCTTCTCCGGTAGCAGGCGGAACCATTACCGGAGGCGGAATTTATAGCTATGGCGATACCGTAACCATTGCTGCTACACCTAATGCAGCTTATAATTTTACTAATTGGACTGAAGGCGCCACAACTGTTACAACGAATATGCAATACGCATTTGCTGCAAACGGAAACCGAACTTTTACGGCAAATTTTCGAATTAAAACTTACACCATTACTGCTTCCGTTAGCGGCGGTAATGGAACGATTACACCAAGCGGAACCAGAACATTAAACCACGGCGCAAATCAAACCTATACCATTACGCCAAATACCGGGTACGAAATTAATCAAGTATTGGTTGATGGCATAAACGATACATCAGCAGTAACTACAGGTACTTATACGTTTACAAATGTAACAGATAATCATACCATTGTAGCATCGTTTAAACCTATCCAATATACTTTAACATTAGATCCTAGTACAGGTACGGTTTCTCCAACTTCGTTACCGGTTACTTATAATCAACCCATAGGAGTTTTACCTACTCCCGAACAGGCAGGTTGTGTTTTCATAGGCTGGTTTATCGGAAACAGGGAAATTACAAGCGCTACCGTTTGGAACTATACTTCAGATACAACAGCTGTGGCTGTTTGGAGATACCCGGTAACAGTTACCGTTACAAATCCTGCATTAGGAACAGTTGCCCCTGCAGGAAACGTTAACTATTACTTGCTAGGCAAGACGGTTACCTATACTTTCACCCCCAATACGGGCGCTCATGTTGCAAACCTGATTGTAGACGGTGTTACTGTTTTTACGGGTAACCCCGAAGTTACACAAGCTACTACTTATACATTCACAGATAT